>Ga0209486_10000270_pt1 | contig 24511 bp, 26 predicted proteins | sample NCCompost_FD_187518 | JGI IMG/M metagenome (GOLD analysis project Ga0209486, IMG submission 187518) | Agricultural soil microbial communities from Utah to study Nitrogen management - NC Compost (SPAdes) (version 2) | ecosystem: Environmental > Terrestrial > Soil > Agricultural land | place...
TTCCATTCGCGCAGCAGTCGATTCAGTTCTCGGTCGTCCATACGTTCCTCAGGTGGTGGTCGGCTGCCCGCTGCGCAGCGGCGCCAGCGTGCGGCGCAGGTTCTCGCGTGCGCGGTGGAGCCGCGACTTCACCGTGCCGACATCCGCGTCCACGGCTCGCGCGATCTCGGCGAGCGTCAGCCCTTCGTACTCGGCAAGGATCACCACTTCGCGTTGGAGCGGCCCCAGCGCGCCCACAGCACGGCCGACCATGTCGCCAACCTCACCGCGCCCGAGGTCAACGGGCTCCGCGGCCATCGCCTCCTCGTCCAGCGGCTCGAGCCGATGCTCTTTCCGCCAGCGTTTGAGCGCGAGGTTCCGGGCGATCCCCAGCAGGAGGGCGCGCAGCGTCCCGCGGCCAGGATCGAAGCGATCCGGATGCCGCAACAGCCCCACGAACACGTCCTGAGTGATGTCCTCCGCGGCGGCTGCCGAGCCGGACATGCGCCAGGCAAACCGGTAGACAGCATCCTTGTGCTGCTCGAAGGCGGCCTGGAACTCGGCGTCGGTCACGGGGCTCGCTGACTATTACCGGAAGACCGCCTGGAGGATACGGCCTCCCGGACGATGTCACCTTTGGGCCGCTCGCTACTCTCTATACTGGAGTTACTTGCCCATGCTGACCGGAACGAGCTCAGCGGGTCTGCCCGACGGCAGCGATCATCCCGACGAACAGATCGTTCGCGACGTCCTCGCCGGCAACACGGCCATGTTCGAGCTGCTCATGCGGCGGTACAACGAGCGCGTCTACCGGGCGGCCCGCGCGATCGTGCGAGACGAGGACGAGGCCGAGGACGTGATGCAGCAGGCATACCTCAACGCCTTCACGCATCTCGCGCAGTTCAACGGCTCGGCGCTCTTCTCCACCTGGCTCACTCGCATCGCGATCAACGAAGCGTTGGCGCGCGTCCGCCGCAACGGCCGCTACGAAACCTTCGACGACGCCCCCTCGAAGGTCGATCCCCTCATGTCCGTGGACCCCTCGGAAAACCCGGAGCGGCAGGCGTTTGCCGGCGAACTGCGCGGCCTGCTGGAATCCGCGATCGACCTCCTGCCGAACGGCATGCGCGAAGTCTTCGTGCTTCGAGAGGTCGAAGGGATGAGCACGCTCGAAGTCGCACAGTGTCTCGGCGTCTCCGAGGACGTCGTGAAGACGCGCCTCTCGCGTGGACGCGCCGCGTTGCGACGGGTGCTGTTGGAACGAACCGGCGCCACCGCACCGGAGGCGTTTCGCTTCTATCGTCCACGGTGCGACCGTGTCGTAGGCGAGGTGCTCGCGCGGATCGAACGCACGGATCCGCCGGCCGCATGAGCCAGTCCCGCTGTCACCTTTGAGGCGCGCGTCACTCCAATCAAGAAAGGAGTGGTCATGCGACTCATCGGTGCTGCTTCGATCGTCTTCGTCTCCGTCATCGGGCTCGCCGCGTCCCGGCAAGAGCTTGACGTTCAAAACAAGGACGGACGAGCCATCTTTCGATTCGACACGTTTGGCGACGAGCAGTTCTGGACCGACGTGTTGCGGATGCACGAGGTCATCCCGACCGTCGATCCGCTGACCGCGCTGGCCGTCGGCTTGAAAGTGGACGCCGATGCCCTCCCCGCCGAGGTTGTGGCGGGCGTGCGATCTGGAGACATCAAGCTGACGGATCCAGCGGTCACCGTCGAGTTGATACGCCTGAATGCCGTCGTCGGCGTGAAGGGAACCGTCAACGACGGTCAGCTCACGCGAGTAGGAGTGACCTGCGCGCTGTGCCACTCGTCCGTGGACGACTCGTTTGCGCCGGGTATTGGCAAGCGGCTCGACGGCTGGGCGAACACAGACCTCAACGTCGGGGCCATTGTCGCGCTCTCGCCGGCGCTGGACGAGGCGACGAAGACCGAGTTCCGCGCCTGGGGACCCGGCAAGTACGACCCGCGCCATCACGCGTTCGACGGCACGAACCTCATCCCGCTCAACAGCCCGTCGCTGCCGATCGTGATTCCGCCGATTTACGGGTTGAAGGGCGTCGAGTTCGAAACGTTCACGGGCGATGGTCCGATCTCGTACTGGAACAGCTACGTCGGCGTGGGTCAGATGGGCGGCCAGGGCAACTTCAGCGATCCGCGGATCGGGCTGTTCATCAGCCAGACGCCGGATCTCGTCACGCCGAAGTTGCGCGCCCTTCTGAAATACCAGCTGGGTCTTCGGGTTCCCAAGCTCGCAAAGGGCAGCCTGGATGAAGCCGCGGTCAGTCGCGGCAAACGCCTGTTCCGCAACGAAGCGCAGTGCTCCAACTGCCACCAAGGCCGGACGTTGACCGACGTGGTGAGCCGCCCCAATCGAGGAGTGCCATTCCTCCACGATCCCGCCGAGGTCGGCATGGACCCCGCGTACGCCGCCAGATCCGCCACGGGCAAGTACCGGACGACGCCGTTGCGAGGTCTGCTGCAGCATCCCCCGTACTTCCACGACGGAAGCGCGCCGGACCTCCCGGCGGTGGTCAATCACTACGACGCGCTGTTTGGCCTCAATCTGACCCCCGATCAGAAGGCTGACCTGACCGAATACCTCAAGTCCCTCTGAACGGCCCGCGCCGGACCCACCGATGCGTGGGTCCGGCTCCAATTTGGCGTTCCCTGAACGGTCGTGTACACTGAATTTGCCTTTCTGACAGCTGCGCTTTCCGGCCTTTCGCATCAGATCCGAGTTTCTCGCCTCTCCTGCGCCTTGTCGTCGAGCACTCCGCTCGAGCCTGCCTATCAGAGCAACCCGCATCGTCGAGATGCAGGAGTAGTCAACACATGAGCACCAAGCTCTATGTCGGGAACCTTCCGTACGAAACCACCGAGTCGGATCTGCAGGCGCTGTTCGAAGGATCGGGTCAGGTCTCCACTGTCAACATCGTCCGCGACCGCGCCACGGGCCAGGCCCGCGGCTTCGCGTTCGTCGAGATGAGCGACGGCGAGAGCGCGCAGCGCGCCATCAAGGAGCTCGACCGTCACGCCTACGGCGGGCGCAACCTCACCGTCAACGAGGCCAAGCCGATGGCGCCGCGCGGCAACGGCGGCGGCGGCGGTAACGGCGGCGGCTTCGGCCGTCAGCGCCGCGAATCGCGCTGGTAATCGCAGCGCTCCCATTGCCGTTCACTTCTTTTCACGTACACCCGGATCTCCTCAAGGGGATCCGGGACCTTGGCTTCACCCGGCCGACGCCAATCCAGTCCGAGACGATCCCCGCTGCCATGGGCGGCCGTGATCTGCTCGCCTGCGCGCAGACCGGCAGCGGCAAGACCGTGGCCTTCCTGCTGCCGATCCTGCATCAGCTGATGACCAAGCCGCGCCGCACGACGCGCGCGCTGATCCTCACGCCCACGCGCGAGCTCGCCGCGCAGATTCTCGAGGAGTGCAACGCGCTCGCGACGCACACGCCGATCACGGCCGCGTCGGTCTACGGCGGCGTCAGCATGGGCCCGCAGGAACACGCGCTCAGGGCCGGCAGCGACGTCATCGTCGCCACGCCCGGACGCCTGCTCGATCACATGAGCCGGCCGTATGCGAAGCTGGGCGGGCTCGAGTTCCTGGTGCTCGACGAAGCGGACCGGATGCTGGACATGGGCTTCCTGCCGGACATCACGCGCATCCTTCGCCAGATTCCGTCGAAGCGACAGACACTGTTCTTCTCCGCCACGATGCCGCCGGCCATCGGACAGCTGGCCACGAACATCCTGAAGAACCCGGCCACGGTGGCCCTGCAGCGCCAGGCGGCGCCGGCGGTGGGCATCACGCAGGCGGCCTATCCGGTACCGCAGCACCTCAAGGCGTCGCTGCTGGTGGAGCTGCTGCGCCGTGGGCTGATGAAGCAGGCGCTCGTCTTCACGCGCACGAAGCACCGCGCCAACAAGCTGGCCGAGCACCTCGTACGGAGCAGCGTCTCCGCCGAGCGCATTCACGGCAACCGTTCTCAGAGCCAGCGCACGCAGGCGCTCGCCGGCTTCAAGAGCGGGCGCTTCCCCGTGCTCGTCGCCACCGACATCGCCGCGCGCGGCATCGACGTCGAGGCGTTGAGCCACGTCATCAACTTCGACGTCCCGGCGGCACCCGAGGACTACATCCATCGCGTGGGGCGCACCGGGCGCGCCGAGCTCACCGGCGAGGCGTTCACGTTCGTGGCGCCGGATGAAGAGACCGACCTGCGGGCGATCGAGCGCGCGGTCAAACAGAGCCTGCCGCGCGTGACGCTGCCCGACTTCGACTACAAAGCTTCCGCGGCCCAGCTCGAATTGCCGCGTGCGCAGCGGATCGCGGAAATCCGCCAGCGCAAGGCGCTCGAGCGGCAGCGCGGGGCGGCGAACGCGGCCCGGCGCGGCGGCGGCGGACAGCCGGCGCGGCCCCGGAGCGGTTCGGCGCACGGCGGCGGGCCCGCGGGGGCACGTGCCGCTGGCGGCGGGGCGAATTCCGGGCGATTCAGGCCTCGCGGGCGACGGCGGCAGCCGTGACGTGTTATGGTCTGGCTGCCGTCCTGAGCCGCCCGCAATCCTGCCGGTTCCTCACCATGGCCACCTGAGAGAGGAACCATGGTCAACATCCACAAGAACACCAACCCCTACGAGTTCGTGGTGATCGCGTCGCTGCGCGCCAAGCAGCTGCTGTCGGGATGCACGCCGCGTTGCGTCGGCGACCACAGCGCGGCCACGATGGCGCAGATGGAAGTGGCCGACGGCCGCGTGGGGCGCTCGGGCGACGAGCTGCCGCAGCCGCCGCGGCAGTGCGAGTGGCAGCTCTGACGTTCAGACCGTAGGCACCAGGTCCACGGCCCAATAGCCGCGGACCTGCACCGTCTCACCCGCCCGAACGGCCACCGGGTGCGCGAAGCTCGGGCTGTCAGTCACGAACGTGTGGTACTCGCCGTTCTCCCCGCACGGATCAACCCCCAGAGTCACCAGCCGATCGATCGCCTCGTCCGAGAGCTCGGTCCCGAGCCATGTGGCGTCGAGCTTCGAGGCGTTGACGGCGACCATGGTGGCGCGCCCGCCGCTGCGGACGAAGCCGCGGGCCAGCTCCAACGTGGGCATGCCAAACAGCGGCTCCACGGCCACGAGCCCCGCGTTCTCCGACAGCCGTTCCGCCCAGGCGCGATGCTCCGGGTACATGAGGTCACCATAGACCACGTGGGTCACGCCGTCCGCCTTCAGCTCCCGCAGGCCGTTCTCGAACTCCAGCTCGTAGGTGCTCCAGTCGCAGGGGCGCATGACGTGCCGCAGCCCAAGCGCCGCGCTCTGCGCCAGCAGCAGCTCGGTGCGAATCCCGTGCGACCGGCTGCGGGTGCCGTCGAGGTCAACCATCGTCAGCGCGGCCACGATGTCGAACGCCTCGCGCGACCGCTCGAACGCGGCGCAACTGTCCTTGCCGCCGCTCCAGGACACGGCGGCGCGCGGCCGGCCGCTCATAACAACGTCCTCGCGTCCGGCCACACGTAGCGGCAGTTGGGCGCGTGGCCGCCGCCCGGATCCGTCATCTCCACGGTTTCCACGTTGCGCGCGCCGAGCCGGTCGTAGAACGCGCGGGCCTCGGTGTTCGCCTCCATCACCCACAAGTAGACACCAGCGCCCGGCTGCGTGGCGCAGATCCACTCCGCGGCGCCGCGCATGAGCACGCGGCCAAGGCCACGGCCCTTCCGATCGTGGACGACGTGCAGGTTGTCGATGTAGGCGCCCCACCCCGCGTCCTCACGCGCGAAGACGCAGATGAAGCCGATGATTCGCGGGGCCTCGTGGGCCACCATCACGAGGCGATCTGGATTGGCAGCGCGATCGGCAGTGGCCAGACGCTCGTGCCACACCCGGCGGCGATCCTCGAGCGCGCCGCCGTCCAGGAACGCATCCGGCATCATGCCGCGGTAGGTGCGCCGCCAGCTGTCGGCGTGCAGTGCGGCCACCGCCTCGGCATCGGCCGCGCCGGCCAGGCGCATCTGGAACGGGACGCTCATCGGCGGCCGGCGAGCCGCCAGAACCGCGCTTCGCTGAGCAGCGTGATGCGATGCCCCTTTTCGCGCAGCCGCTTGATTTCCATCAGCTTCAGCCCGCCCTCGCGTCCGGCCGCCTGCAGCGGGTTCGGCCGCCCGCGCACGACGACCGTGGTCCTCGACGAGGGCGACCCGTGGACGATCGCGCCCGCCCGTTTGGCCGCCTTCACTGCCTCGGCGCGGGTGCGGCTCAAGATGCCGGTGAACGCCACGTGGACGCTCTTCAGCGATTTGAGCACGCCCGTCCTGAGCGGCGCCGGACGCGTGCGCAGCGCGTCGATCAGTTCCTGGGCGTCCTCGTAGCGCTTGCGGCGCTCGCCGATGCAGCGGTAAACGATTTCCTTCAGGTGGTCGCTGCACGACAGCGCCCGCACGTCGGCGGTGCGGACGCGCGAGCTGGCGTTGCCGCGCACGAGCATGGCCAGCAGCTGCCCCACCTGATAGACGTCGTCGCGCGCCTGCCATTTCGGCGCCGCGCGCTCCAGCAGCTCGCTCGGCGCGGTCATGGCGTTCATGGTGCGCGCCGTGATGCCGCGCTGATCGCTCTGCTGCCGCGTGATGCCGAAGTCGCCCAGCTTGAGCCGGCGGTCGTCGCACACGAACACGTTCATCGGCGTGAGGTCGCGGTGCAGCATCTGGCCGCGATGCAGCCGGCCCAGCACGTCGAGGATGCCGGCGATTTCACGCCGCACGACCGTCTCGGTCCACCCGCGCTCGCCGCGCTTCAGGAAGGCGCTCAGGTCGCCATGACGGGCGTACTCGAGGACCAGGCAGTAGACGAAACCGCCCCCGGAACTGCCGAGAGGAAAAGTATCGAAGACTCGGATGGCGCGCTCGTGCCCATCGAGCAGCTGGCCGAAGTAGGCCTCGCGGAGCCAGCCGTCGATGCGCCGGCTGGCCTTGATGCAGACCAGCTCGGGCACCGTTGCCGAACGCCCGAGACGCCGTGCCAGGAACGCCTGGCCGAAGCCGCCGCTGCCGAGGAAGCGCTCGACGCGGTACTGAAGCTGAGTCTCCGGGCTGGTGACGAGCTGCCCGATCTCGAGCAGTCGCGGGTCGCGCCCATCGCCGAGCCGGCCTGCGGTAAGGGCGCGCGTCGTCGCTCGTGAGATGAGCTGACGCGCCGAGCCTGCCATAAGGCCATCTTCTACCACGGGCACCCGCATTGCATCTCGAAGAAGTATCGGCTCCCGACTCTGCACCTGCGCCACTGGAGGGTGACGTCATGAACGCCGCAGACAGTCCGCCTACGTCGGCGGTTCGGATTCAGGCGCGAGAGATCGTGATCGATGGCGATCTCGTGCTGCCCGAAGCCGCGGCCGGTCTCGTCATCTTCGCGCACGGCAGCGGCAGCAGCCGCTTCAGCCGCCGTAACCGGACCGTGGCCGACGTCCTCGTCGAGGGCGGGTTCGCGACGCTGCTGCTCGACCTGCTGACGCGCGAAGAGGAGGCCGTCGATCAGTACACCGGGCAGTTCCGCTTCGACATCGACCGTCTGGCCGAGCGCGTGATTGCCGCCATCGACTGGGCCGGCGACCAGCGCGAGCTGGCGCCGCTGCCGATCGGCTGCTTCGGCGCCAGCACGGGCGCCGCGGCCGCGCTCATGGCGGCGGCCGCGCGGCCCGCGCGCGTGCGCGCGGTGATCTCGCGCGGCGGCCGGCCCGACCTGGCCGGCGACGCGTTGCCGCGCGTGGAGGCCCCGACGCTGCTCATCGTGGGCGGACACGACGAATCGGTGATCGAACTGAACGAGGAGGCGCGGCGGCGGCTGCGCGTGCGCTCGCAGACGACGATCGTGCCGGGTGCCACGCACCTGTTCCAGGAACCTGGCACGCTGGAGCGGGTGGCTCGCCTGGCGCTCGAGTGGTGCCAGCTCTATCTGCGAAATTCACGGCGGGTCTGAAGACCCGCTGCCACGTACGAGCGACGTGCCGCGCGACTCGTAGCCCGCGCGCTCGAGCACGTGGCGCACGGTCGTACGCACGGCGGTGTCGTCATCGATGATGAGGATGCGGGCCTCGGGCCGGAGGGGGTGATGCTATCACCGCCAGCCGCGCCGATCGCCGGCGTTTCAGGCCTGCCGCCCCCAGAGCGCGTTCGACGCCAGGCGTGCGCCCTCGGCCAGCGCTTCGAGCTTGGCCCACATGACCTGCGGGTGGACGCGCTGCAGCCCTTCGATCTGCGCAAAACCGCAGTCCGTGCCGGCGATCACGTTCTCCTTGCCGAGCAGACCGGCAAAGCGGATCAGACGATCGGCGACGACCTGCGGATGTTCGACGGTGGTGGTGTGGTGCGTGACCACGCCGGGGATGAGCAGCCGCCCTCGCGGCAGCCTGGCCTGCTGCCACACGCGCCACTCGTGTTCATGGCGCACGTTGGCCGCCTCGATCGAGTAGGCGCCGGCGTTCACGTTCAGCATCAGGTCCACGATGGCGTCGAGCGGCGCGTCGGCGACGTGCGGCACGTGCCAGCTGCCGAAGCAGATGTGATAGCGGACGCGGTCCTCGGGAATACCGCGGAGCGCGTGGTTGAGCGCCTCCACGCGCACGTCCGCCCAGCGGCGGAAGGCCGCGATGCCGCCCTGCGCGACGAGGTGGTCGTACATGTTGGCAAGCACCGCGTCGTCCACCTGCAGCACCAGCCCGGCGTTGACGATCTCGAGGTACTCCTCGCGCAGCGCCTCGGCGATCGCGAACACGTACGCGGGCTCGTCGTGGTAGAACTCGTCGGACGCGTCGTAGCCCGTACTCGCCGGCGCCACGGCGGTGAGAAAACCTTCCTCCACGCCCGCGGTCGCCAGCGCGTCTTTCAGATCCGCGATGTTGCGGCGAATCGCGTCACGCCCGGTGTATGTGATCGGCGCGATGCAGGCATGCCCAGGCAGCCCCTTGGCGCCGCGCGGGAACTCGGTGCTCATGAACTCGGCAAAGCGCACGCGATCGCGTCCGAGCCACACCGGCTCGTAGATCGAGTCGGGCCGGAACTCGAAACCGGTCATGCGGTCGAGGACGTAATTGGCCCAGCTCGACTTGCCGTATTCGCCGTCGTTCGGAATGTCGATGCCGGCCTGCACCTGCCGGCGCACGACCTCCGTGGTGGCCTCTCGCAGCCCGATCTCACGGAGCTTCGGAGGACGGATCAAGCTTCCGACGTGCGTCGTGAGGATGCGATCGACGCTGCGCTTCATCGATGGAGAGGGCGGTCCGCCTTCGCCAAGGCTACGGCGAGACCACCCTGCAGGGATCGCGCGGCGCTCAGCGTGCCGTCTGCGGCCTGGCGGCTCCCGCCGGTGCCTTGTCGGATTCGAGCTTGAGCATCAGCAGCGTGCACGCGGCCAGCGTGGATCCGGCGGCCATCGCAAACGAGACCGATGGCAGCGAGAAGCCGGCGGTGAACAGGAAGCCGGCAAGGATGGGGGCCAGCACCGACCCGCCGCGGCCGACGCCGATCGCGAAGCCGGTGCCCGAGGCGCGGACGTGCGTCGGGAAGGCCTGCGCGATGATGGCATACAGGCCGACGATGCCGGCGTTGATGCAGAAGCCGGCGAGCGCGCAGATCATCGAGAGGCGCTGCAGGTCGGCTGGCGTGTATCCGAAGACGATGATCGTCACGGTCGAGAGCAGCAGCACGCCCATCGTCAACGTTTTCAGATTGAAGCGCTGCGTGAGCAGCGCGAACAGCCCGCCGCCGGTGGCGCCGCCCACGTTGACCCACACCAGCACCCCGGCCGCCGACGACGCGGCGAAGCCCATGTCCACCACGAGCTTCGGCACCCACTTGATCAGGTAGTAGAACGTGGTGATGTGGAAAAAGTAGGACGCCGTCACGAGCGCGGTCGTGACGAGCATCGCCGGCCCGAAGATGTCGCCGGCCGATTTCCCACGCGCTTCCGGCGGAATGGTCGGCAGCGCCGACACGGTCGCATGACCCATGCGGGCCATCGCGTGATTGACCCCCTGGAGCGCGCCCGCCGGCTGCTTGCGCGTGAGCCAGTGCACCGACTCGGGCACGCCGAAGTACACGACCGGGATGAGGACCGCCGTCACCGCCGAGCCGAAGTAGAACACCGAGCGCCAATTGCCGGTCTCGAGCAGCTCCGCCGCGACGAGGCCGCCGAGCACGGCGCCGATCGGGTAGCCGATCGACATCAGCGAGACGTTCAGGTGCTTCCGCTTCTCGCTCGAGAATTCAGACGCCACCGCGTTGATGGCCGCCAGCATGCCGCCGATGCCGAGACCCGTCACCACGCGCCAGCCCGAAAGGTCGGCAAGCCGCACGTCGACGTTCTGTCCGAACAACGCGAGGATCGGCGCCAGGATGCTCCCGAGCACGCCGTTCGAGGTGGTGACCATGAACATGCCGAGGGTCATGACGACCAGGCACATCAGCATGGTGGGGCGGCGGCCGATCCGGTCCGCCAGGCCGCCGAGCAGGATCGACCCGAACGCCATGCCGATGAGCTCCATCGACAGGACGATGCCGAGCGCGGCGCGGTTGATGCCCCATTCCGTAGCGATTCCCGGCGACGCGAAGCTGATCGACATGACGTCGAAACCGTCGAGCGCGTTGAGCGCGATCGTGACGGCGACGACGAAGATCTGGAGCGTGCTCATCGGCGCGCTCTTGAGGGTTTCGCGGGGGTCTGCCGGTGTGGTCATAGGTCGCGAAGCATACGACAAACTGGACTTATTCGCCCGGCGAAATGCTCCGCCTTCGCCAAGGCTTCGGCGGGACAGGTCGGACCGGGGGTTCAGGCCCGAACGCTGGCGTCCCCGTCGAATTCCACGGCTGACGGCGCCTGATCCGGCCCAACACGTCCGATCGTGACCGCCGCGCGGGCGTAGCTCTCGGGCCGGACGGGCGCCCCGGCCAGCCCGCGCAGCATCGCCAGCTGCCCCACGTGCGTCAGCGCATCGGCGAGCGGCCCCTGAATCAGCTTCTCCACGGCGCCCGGGGCGAACGACGCGGACACCAGCGCGCGGTCCAGCGCGTCCAGGTTGGCGAAAAACCGCCGGACCTCGTCGTCCCAGTTGTCGCCGCCCGACGCCTTCCACGCCACGTTGTCCTGAACCAGCGTGATGGCCCAGGCCATCAGGTCCGCCAGGTGCGCCACGATGAGCACCGGCCGTCGCGTGGCATCGCCGACGCTGGTGGCGCCGAAGCCGGCGGGCACATCGCGCAAGACCTTCGCGGCTCGATAGGCCAGGGTTGCGGTGAGATGCCGCACGACCGGTCGCGACGAATCGCCGGAGAGCGTTGACGAGTCGGACATCCTAGTAGTGTCGCTCATCAGGCGTCACGTGCACGGCGATTGCATCCCTCCCCTGTTGACGGAGGAGCAATGCCGAAATCTGGAAACGGCCCAGTCCGCTATGCCGTCGTCGGGCTTGGCCACATCGCGCAAGTGGCCATGCTGCCGGCGTTCGCGCACGCGCGCCGGAACTCGAAGCTCGTCGCGCTCGTGAGCGACGACGCGCGCAAGCGCCGCGAGCTCGCGCGCCGCTACCGCGTGGCGGCCACGTACTCCTACGACGAGTTCGAGGAGTGCCTCGAACAGGTGGACGCGGTATACATCGCGCTGCCGAACTCGATGCACGCCGAATACACGATCCGCGCGGCGCGCGCCGGCGTGCACGTGCTGTGCGAAAAGCCGATGGCGGTGACGGCCGACGAGTGCGAGCGGATGATCGCAGCCTGCGCCGAGCACCGGGTCAAGCTGATGATCGCGTATCGCCTCCACTTCGAAGAGATCAACCTGAAGGGCGTCGACCTCGTGCGCCGCGGCCGCATCGGCGAGCCGCGCTTCTTCAACTCGTCGTTCTCGATGACGGTCCGCAACCGGAACATCCGCGCGAAGCGCGAGATGGGCGGCGGCACGCTGTACGACATCGGCGTCTACTGCATCAACGCGGCGCGGTATCTCTTCCGCGCCGAACCGCTCGAAGTCGTGGCCGTCTCGGTGCACAGCGGCAGCCGGAAACTTGCCGAAGTAGACGAGACGACCGCCGGCATCCTGCGTTTCGACGGCGGCCGCGTGGCCTCGTTCGTCACCAGCTTCAATGCCGCCGACGTGGCCAGCTACCGGATCGTCGGCACCAAGGGACAGCTGCGCGTGGACCCGGCGTACGAGTACGCCGAAGGGCTGTCGTACGAGCTGACGATCGGAGAGAAGACCACGCGCAAGCGCATCGGCAAGCGCGACCAGTTCGCACCCGAGCTGCTGTATTTCTCGGACTGCATCCAGCGCAACGTCGAGCCCGAGCCGTCGGGCGAGGAAGGGCTGCAGGACGTCCGCATCGTGCAGGCGCTGTACGAGTCGGCCGAGGCCGGCAAGGCGATCGAGCTGCCGCCCTATCGCGAGCGGAAGCGGCCCGGCGGCCACCAGCGCATCACCCGGCCTGGGGTGAGGAAGCCGAAGACCGTCAAGGTGGCTTCGGGGAGTGTTTGAACTGCACGTGGAATAATTCGGACGTGGTCCCTCGCGTCCGCTTCGCCCCGTCGCCCACCGGCTACCTGCACGTTGGCGGCGCCCGCACGGCGCTCTTCAACTGGCTGTACGCACGGCGCCACGGCGGCGTGTTCGTGCTGCGGATCGAAGACACCGACGTGGAACGATCGTCGGCCGACATGGTGACCGGCATCCTCGATGGCCTGCGATGGCTCGGCCTCGACTGGGACGAAGGCCCGGAAACCGGCGGGCCACACGCGCCCTATTTCCAGTCGGGGCGTCTGCACCGCTACCGCGAGGCGGCGGCACGCCTCGTGGATCAGGGACGCGCCTACTACTGCTTCTGCGCGCCCGACCGCCTGCGCGAGGAGCGCGAAAAGGCCGAAGCGCGCGGCGAGGCGTGGCAGTACGACCGGGCGTGCCTGGCGCTCGACCCGGCGCGGGTGGCGGAGCTCATCGGCAGCGGCGCGCCGCGCGCCGTGCGCTTCAAGGTGCCGGCGGGCCGCCTTGCGTTCGACGACGCCGTGCACGGACCGATTGAATTCGACTCGGCCAACATCGAGGATTTCGTGATCGTCCGGTCCGATGGCCATCCCACCTACCATCTCTCGGTGGTGGTGGACGACGTGGACATGGGCATCACGCTCATCATCCGCGGCGACGACCACATCTCGAACACGCCGAAGCACGTGCTGCTGTTCGAGGCGCTCGAGTCGCCGGTGCCACGCGTCGCACACGTGCCGCTCATTCTTGGCGCTGACAAGAAGCGTCTGAGCAAGCGCCACGGCGCGACATCGGTGACCGAATACCGGAATCAGGGCTATTTGCCAGCCGCCATGGTCAATTTCCTGGCCCTTCTCGGCTGGTCGCCCGGAGACGACCGCGAGCTGATGTCCAGGGCCGAGCTGATCGAGAGCTTTACGCTCGAAGGCATCAGCGGCGGCAACGCGGTGTTCAACACCGAGAAGCTCGACTGGATGAACGGCCAGTACATTGGCCGGATGACGACGGCCGAACTCGCCCTGGCGGTCCGTCCGCTGCTCGCCGCCATTGGGCTCGAAACACAGCCCGTTGTGACTGACGAGCAGGCTTTTGGACGCCTGCTGGAGCTGTTGCGTCCGCGCGCCAAGCGGCTCACCGACTTCGTCGAGCAAGCCCAGCCGCTGCTGCACGAGCCGGCGGAGTACGAGCCGGCGGCCGAGAAGCACCTCTCGGTGCCCGGACTGGCGGACCATCTCGAGGCGCTGGCGAACGTCCTACGGACGGTGGAGCCCTTCACGGAGAGCGCGGCCGAGGCGGCGTTGCGAGGCGTCGCCAGCGAGCGAAATGTGAAGGCCGGCGCGCTGATTCACGCGACTCGCGTCGCGGTCACCGGACGTACGGCCAGTCCCGGTCTCTTCGAAGTGCTGGTGCTGCTCGGGCGCGAACGGACGCTCGCCCGGCTCGCCCGGCTCACCGCAGTTCTTGCGAGCCGTCAGTCTGCATGAGCTTGATTCAGTCTTGATCGAACGACTACCAGGATTGAATTCGAACCTCGCCTAACCGCGATTCTCGCTCGGAAAAACCTCTCTCTAACTCTGGCATACACGTTGCACAACGGCTGTGCTAAAGGCCCCTGTGCGCGCCGCCCCCTGCGCCATGGTCCACAGTCCCCAGGAGTGAACGATGGCGAAGGAAGATCGCGGATTTGCTTCAATGGATCGGGCAAAGCAGCGCGAGATCGCCCGGAAGGGCGGCAAGGCCGCCCACATGAAGGGCACCGCGCACGAGTGGAACAGCGAAGAGGCCCGGATGGCCGGCCGCAAGGGTGGCATGGCGAGCCACAAACGCCGGAAGCCGATGCCGATGCCGCTGCCCGAAGTTTAAGGTCCCCCACCCAGGTCCGCTTGCGACCTTCGCGGCTCAGCCGATATCATTGGAGGTTCGCGGCGCTCTGAGCGCCGCGGCCTACCACTGGGAGGTCGTTCAACGGTAGGACACGGCGCTCTGGACGCCGTTATCGGGGTTCGAATCCCTGCCTCCCAGCCATTTCGTCGCTACGCTCCTCGCGGCTGCTCGGCTCGGTTCTAGTTCATGCCCGCACTCGCCTTCGGCTCGTGCGGAGCAGGTTCGAATCCCTGCCTCCCAGCCACTTCCTCGCAGACTGGCCACTCGGCGAGCTTGACTCGCTCGTCTTCGCGACGCCGGACAACCGAGTCGTTCACCGAGACGTGCGAAGCATCGGCGTCACCACCGGCGAGCTGCCGGCCTGAATCCGGCCGAGGATCTCGAACCCGTTGCGCTGATACAGCGTGATGTTACGCGGGTTGGAGGACTCGAGATAGGCCGGCAGACGGTCGGCATCGCACCGTGCGAGCGCCCGCTTCAGCAGTGCGCCGCCGAGTCCGCGGCCCTGACACGCCGGATCGACGGCGATCAGCGGCAGATACCAATGCGGTTCGTGCGGATGATACGCCGCCATCTGCTCGAGCACCCCGCCCACGTCCTCCAGAACAGGCGCTGGTGCATGCCGGGCAATCAGCGCGCCGAGCCGCTCGCTATCGGGTTCGATTCCTGGCGGCAGCCAGAGGGCGGCACCGCTGAAGTCGTCCACGCAGTACACGCTGCCGTGCTCGAACGCCTTCCCACCGAAGGCGTCGGCTATCTCCGGCATGACCGCGAGGTACTGCGCCGGGTTGGGGAGGGTCCAGCGCGTCATCGGATCGGAACTGAACCCGAGCGTGACCACATCGACCACCGATTTCCGATCGCGTATCGTGGCGATCCAGACCTTCCCCTCACCCATGACGCCTTCCCTCTCTCTGGCGCTGATCGCCCTGCTGCAGCCGAGCGTGCGCGACTTGCGTTCGAGCAGTCAAGCACAGGGACGGTGGGATGTACGAGAAACCATACTGGTAAAATTTTGCACTGCGTAGACGTTGCGAGCGGTCAGCGATCGAGGAGAGGAGTCCGGACATGCGCCCGGCGACCCGGGAACGGCTCCGCCTGTTGGGCGGCACGGAGTTGTCCTTCATCCGGGCAGGTGAAGCGGCCAAGCCCGCCGTGCTGCTCCTGCACGGATCTCCGAGCTCGGCGCGGATGTTTCGGGATGTCATCCCCGAGCTGTCGCAGGCCGCCGACGTAGTCGCGCCCGATCTGCCTGGCTTTGGCGAGTCCGACGTGCTGCAGTCGCCTTCGTTTTTCGCCTTCGGTCAAGCAATCTCGGAGCTACTGGACCGGCTCTCGATCGGGCCGCGATTCATTTATCTACATGACTACGGCGCCCCGGTGGGTTTCCACGTCGCCATGCAGTCGCCCGAACGAGTGTTGGGCCTCATCGTTCAGAACGCCAATGCTCATCGAACCGGGCTGGGTCCGCAATGGGATGCAACGCAAGCCTACTGGTCGCAACCGACCCCGGAAAACGAGGCGGCCGCGACTGCACACCTCACGTTCGAAGGGACGCGCGGTACATACACTTCCGGTGCTCCGCCGGACGTGGTCGCGTGCATGCAGCCGGAAATCTGGGAGGAGGACTGGCGGGTGATGAACTTGCCGGGCCGGACGGACACGCAGCGGGCGCTTATCAGGGACTATGGGAACTACGTCGGGCGGTTCGACGCCATCGCCGACTATCTTGCGCGTCGGCAGCCGCCTTCGCTGATGGTCTGGGGACGGCACGATCCATTCTTTGAGCTCGCCGAGGTCCTGTCCTGGATGCAGACGCTGCCGAGGATGGAAGCCCACGTTTTGGACGCCGGCCACAAGCTGCTCGAGACGCACGCGGCCGCGGCCGTGTCGCTCATGCTTGACTTCATCAGGCGTACCCAACGGGCGATTCCTGCACGCTCCGCTGAATGGGGATAGCCAGCGCTACAGACGAATCCCCGCCAGCAACAAGTTCAGAGTATCTGCGCGAGAGCCCGCGCCGTCGCCTGCTCGACGGGATTGAGATCTCCCTGCGGCCGATTGTCCGGATCCACGGGTAGCAGCGGCGGCTGGGCGAGGAATCGCGGTTGCTTCCCTTGGTGCGGCTGCGCCGCGTGCACCAGGAACGGGTGACACAGGTACACGGTGCCGGCGTCGCCCGTGGCAGTTACCGCCGGGCGATGAGCGCTCGTCGCGAAGCCGTCAGCGGCGAGCTCCCTCAGCGTCAGCCCCTGTTCTCCCGCGGGCGCAAGCTGCCGCGCGATGTCCGCATGCGACCCGGCCCGAATGCGCGTCGGGGCGTCGTGCTCACCCACGTTGGAGAACAGGAACAGCATCAGGAGGGCGCGACCCTTCGAGTGGATGTTGGCGCGCCATGACATGAAGTCCGGCGTGTCCGTGCCGAAGCTGACGTCGATGTGCCAACCAGCGTCGCCGGGATCGACGGGAGACGGGAACCGCACGGGGAACGTCCCCATCGCGGCAGGTCGGCGCCAGCGCCCGTGGCCGACCAACTGGTCGAAGGCGGCGTGCAGGCGTGGGGTGTTCGCGGCCTCGATGAACGGTGGCTCCGTGAACATGCCCAGGCGGATGACGGGCGGTGTCCATGTGGCGGGATCGTCCGGGTTGCACCCCGTCGCCTTCCAGAGGATCGCTCGGGCCGCGTCCGCCCGCTCGCGTGGGAACGCGCGGTCGATGCGTACGAATCCGTCGGTGATGAACCGTTCGATCTGCTCGGGCTCGAGCACCAGCCGTCACCGGCCGCGCGCGGCCACTAGTTGCTGCAACTGGTTCCGCGCCGCGGCTGAATCGGGCTGCAGGCGCACGGCCGCCTGCGCTGCCGCAATCGCGTCGTCGAGCCGCCGCTGCAGTCCGTAGGCCAGTGCCAGATTCTGATACGCCTCGGCCTTGAGCGGGTTGATCTCCACCACGCGCCGCAGGTGCGCAATCGCCTCGTCCAACTGGTTGCGCGGCCCCAGCATCACGCCCAGGTTGAAGTGCGCGTCCGCATTCTCCGGATTGAGCGCGATCGCCGCCCGGAACTCGCGCATCGCCGCATCGGGCTGCCCCGCCACGACCAGGCCGCCCCCGAGATTGAAGTGAACAGCGTCGTTCTTCGGCTTCAGCCGCACGGCCGTGCGCAGGTGCTGCATGCCCTCGGCGAGCCGCCCCTGCGCCTGCAGCACCACCCCGAGGTTGCTGCGCGCCTCCGCGTCGCGGGGATCCAGGCGCAGCGCCTCTTCGAGCTGCGCTTGCGCGTCGGCAGTGCGTCCCGCCTGCAGATACTTCGTTGCGAGCATGTTGTGCGCGGCGGCCACGTGCGAATCGAGCCGGACGTCCAGCTCCGCCGACGCGATGCCGGCGAGCAGTGAGCGACGGGCGAACTCGGCGTTGAGGATTGCCGCGTCCTCGGCGCGGCGCGGCACGACCTCGAGCCAGAGCTGGGCCATCTCGTCGGTCGAGCGCGGTCCCGACCGCACGCGCTGCGGCGGACGGTTACGGTTGGCCGGATTCTCCGCGGAGTTGTCGAAGGTGAACCGCATCGACAGCCGCGTCCCCTTCGGGAGGATCAGGGGCGATCGATAGGAGTACCTGTCCTGCCAGCGGAAGTCCCAGCGGCGAATCCACACAAGTTCCTGCTGCGAACCGTCGGGGAGCGTCGCCGTGCCGCGCATCTCCCTCCCGAGGTAGTGCGCGTGCGGATACACGCTCAAGGCCTCGACGTCGACCGGCAGCACGTAGCTGTCCTCCACGACATAGTTCGAGTCGCCGGCGGGAATGGCGATCGCGCTCGCCTCGAGCTTCACGCTGATCGGCGTGCGCGTCGGCGGCGTGTCGGAGAAGAACAGGCCGACCATCGGCTGCACCGTTTCGCTCCTGGCGCCAGCAATCATGTGGAGCAGCAGGACGATGTCGGTACCGGGATCGAGCGTCCACGCAGTCTCGGACGGCTCCATCTTCGGCACCTTGCCAGGCGACCAGCCGTAGACGTTCTGCACCTGACCGCCGTCCATCGCCGAAAACCCGGGGCCCGGCTCGGCCCGATCGAGCGCGCGCGACACGCGCCCGAGATCGATCGCCAGATCCGCGTGGTGCAGCGCCTGGGGGCTATCGGCGCGGAATTCGACCGCGCGCACGTAGCGCGTCGTGGTGATCGGTACCGGAATGACGAAGTTGCGGAACACGTCGCGGGTTCCCGGCTGGAGCACATACGGCTCCGGCAGCGTCAACACGAGATCGGGCGTACCGAGTTGCCAGCCGCTGGAAAACGCCGGCGGCTTCGGCACGTCGGCCGGATTCCCCTCGGGCGCGCCGCTCTCGACCCATTTCGCGACGAGCGCGATCTGATCGTCGCGAAGCCGCCGTTCGTCGGCGAACAGGCCGTGGCCCGACTCGGGCAGCCACGGCGGCATCGCGCGGCGCTGCACGGCCGACGCGATTTCACGCGAATGGCGACGAACCGAGTCGTAGTCGAGCACGCTGAACGGCGCGCCGGCCACGCAGATCGGATCCTCAGGTGAACCTGCCGTCGCAGCGGCCCGCGGCGCGGCGCCATCGATCGGGCGATGGCAGCTCGCGCAGTTGGCGAACAGGATCGGTGCAACGTCGTTGAACGTGACAGCGCGCGCCGCCGCCTTTTCCGTCTGTTCCGTCGCCCGCGAGCATGCCGCGACGGCGGCGACGAGCGCGATGACAGTGAGCGCGCAGTTCAGCCCAGTACGCCGCACTCGCTGGATTGTAGGCGACCTATCGCCCGCGGGCGTATCCCGCCAGCGCCGCGATGCCGGCCGCGAACGTCCGCCGGTGCTCTTGCGTCCATGGCGGACCGGCCGGGCGCCCGGTGCGAGAGACGAGCTCCTCCACCTCGGCCGGTGTCACGCCGAGCCGTTCCGCCGCCCTCGAGGACTCCTCGCCCCGTACGTACAAGTGCACGTCGAGTCCGAGCTCCCGCGCGGCGCGGCAGATGGCCAGCTGATACAGCATCCCGTCGGCGGCACACTGCAACCGATAGGACCGCCGCACGTCGGCGACGGTTGCGGGCAGCTCGTCGAAGGGCGGCTTCCGAATCGCGACGGCGACGGCGGCATGCGCCGGCCGCAGGTCGGTGACGAGCCGCTCCAGCGCGAGTGCAGTACGCGCCGCGACGGACCGGCGGACGCGTGCAATCAGCGCCTCGGCCTCGGGCTCGCGCAGGCCGATGATGTCGTGTTCGTACGGCTGCGTCGGAAGCCCGGCATCGATCAGGGGCACCCGGCGCCGCTCGATCACGGCGTGGGTCTGGCCGGCCCGCGCGACGCAGACCAGGTGCGCCCACCCGGTGTGCTCGGCGACGCCGATGACGCAGGGTTCGCCTGTCATGTCAGATAGGGTGCGAGCAAGCTCTGGAAATCGTCGCGTATCCTATCGCGGCAGCACCGATGGCCAAAAAGCGAACCGCCCGCAAGCCGCTGACGGGACGCGTGGCGCTCGTCGCGGGAGCGACCCGCGGCGCGGGCCGCGGCATCGCACGGGCGCTGGCAGACGCCGGCGCGACGGTGTACTGCACCGGCCGCAGTGTCAAAGGGAAGCCGTCGTCATACGGACGGCCGGAGACCATCGACGAAACCGCGGCGATGATCGCGGCTGCCGGCGGCACCGCCATCGCGCTCCGCGTCGATCATACGGACGAGAAAGCCGTGAAGGCGCTCTTCCGGCGCATCCTGCGCGCCCACAAACGCATCGACCTCGTGGTGGACAGCGTGGCGGGCGAAGACCCGCTGATGAAGCAGTACGGCTTCCTGTGGGAGGCGAACCCGGCGACGGCGGACGCCATCTTCCGCCAGGGGCTCACCTCACGCATCATCACGGCGAAGCACGCGGCACTCGCCATGATGCCGGCAAAGCGCGGCCTCATCGTGGAGGTGACGGAGAACGACATGATCGGCGGGGGCGGAAATCCGATGACCCACGCGGTCAAGGTGGCGCAGAAGGCGCTGCCGCTCCTGTGGGCCGCCGAGCTCGCGCCGCACGGCATTTCGGTGCTGGCCCTCACCCCGGGGTTCCTGCGCTCGGAGTCCGTACTGGAGCACTTCGGCGTCACGGAAGACACCTGGCGCGAGGCCGGCAAGAAGGATTCGAACTTCCTGCAGTCGGAATCGCCGCTGTTCGCGGGCCGCGCGGTCGCGGCGCTGGCCGCGGACCCGCGCGTCCGGGAGCGCAGCGGAATGCTCTTCGGCTCCTGGGAGCTGGCCCGCGACTACGGCTTGACCGACTACGATGGCCGCCGCCCCGACTGGGGCCGCCATCACATCGATTTCTCCGAGCTTCCACCGTCGTGGGTCGATTTCTTCCGCACGAGCGCGGGCCTGGAGATCAGATGGCTCACGACACTCGCGGCGCGGACCCGGAAGTTCAGGACGAAGATCCCGCCCGCCTGAGCGAGGATCGCGCAGCGGCAGCTGTCACCAGGGATCGGTTCGCTTGGTGAAGGCGCGCCCCTTGTCGGCCGCGGGCGAATCCCCGCCCGTGCAGATCATCACGCCGTCCTTGAGCTGTTCGATCACCGTGTTCTCGTTGCAGGCGTTGAGAAACTTCACGCCCGCCGCCTTGGTGGCGTTGAGAACCCGCCGCCGCACCGCCGCCATCCCAGGCGAGGCTTCGCCGCCGCCCTGATAGGTGCCCGGGCGTCCGAGAAGGTAGAAGCCGTGGTCGCCCGGTCCCCATTCGGCGAACGCGATCCCGGGGACGCGCACGGACGTTTCCACGTTGGCGTCGGCGCGAGGGTTTTCGATCTTCAGGCCGAACAGCAGCTCGCCATCCGGGTTCATCGGCCAGGGCTCGGCGATGCGCATGTACTCCTGCGCGGTGACGCCCCATATGGTCGACGCGTAGCCCTGTGACCCGTTGCCGCGCGTGCCCTGCGCCAGCCCGTCGACGCGGGGCGCGAACGGATAGCGCGCGGCTTCGATCATCAATCGAGCCGCTTCCGGGCTCTCGGCGTTGCACAGCAGGATGCCGTGTACGCCGGTGGCCAGGGCCTGCTGAATCATCCAGGCGTTGGCGCGCAAGGCGTCGGTGGTACCGGAGATGGGGAGCGTGACGATGACCGGCGGCGTCTTGTGCCCGGTACGGGTCGGGCCGGCGTCCACCAGGCCGCGCATGAACTCGCGCAGCTCCTTGAAGTCGAGCGGGCCGTGCTCCATTTCATAGGTGATGTAGTCGGCCTTGGTCGCGGCCAGCGCCTTGCCCTGCTCGTAACCGCCGCCGCTGATCTGCGCGTAGTAGACCGGCTGGTTCTTGAGCCACATGTCGATCACGCGGTTGACGCGCTTGCCGGTCCGCGATGTCTGTTTGGGCATCTCCGGCAGCGCGGCATTGTCGGGAGGGACCGCCTGCTGGGCCCGAGCCGACATCGCCATCAGGACGGCAACCGCCACACCGGCCAGCCAGGCCATTCTCGTGCTCATGGATGCTCCTCCGGAATTGGCGCCGATTATGATTCCCCCCGAGGACTTGTCAAGCACCGATGACGACAACAGAACACGACTACGCCAGCTGGCTGGAGCGGTACCGAACCGCCTGGATTGAACGGGACGCCGACGCCGCCAGCCGCCTCTTCACGGAAGACGCGATCTATCGCGAACAGCCGTTTCAGCCGCCATTCGTCGGACGCGCGGCGATCCGGGACTACTGGAGCAAGGTCACCGCGTCGCAGACGGGCGTCGAGCTCCGGTACGGCCGGTCGATTGCCGACAGCCGCCGCCTGGCGGTGGAATGGTGGGCGAACCTGCAGACCAACGACGGTCCCCTGACCCTGGCGGGCGAGTTCCTGCTGCGCTTTGCCGACACCGGCGAGTGTCGAGAGCTACGCGAGTACTGGCTCCTCACACAGGGGCGCGTCGAGCCGCCGCCCGGATGGGGTGAGTGACGCTCGCAAGCTAGGCCTGGACCGGAAAGGTCTTCCAGAGATTCGCCCACGTCGCGAGCTTCAGGCCGAGCGGCTGCGGCACCTCGCCGGGATCGATCCGGCAGACCACGCGATAGCGCGTGCGCTGGCGGGGCCACCCGGTGTCGTACACCTCGATCTTCACCACGAGGTCCGGCCGTTCGGGATGCACGGAACGCCAGCGCGGCGGCGCGAAGTGCGCCGCCATTGGCACCTCTCCGGCCGGCACGTTCACCACCGTGAGGATGTGCGAGGTGGTGGACGGCGACACCTTGTGGCGCGTCACGACCGCCGCCTCGACGCGACCGTCGGCGCAGTCGATCGCAAGGCAGTCGCCGACCTCGAAGGGGGCGGACGCCGGCGCCGCCCGCCTGGCCACGCGCGGCGGGCGCGCGGGCCTGGCCAGCTCGCGCACGAAACGCGTGAGCGCCGCCTTCCGCTGACGAAGCGCCTCCGGTCCTGCTTCGCGCCAGCGCGCGAGCCCCTGGCCACCTTCGACGATCGCCTGCGCGCGAGCGAGGAGATCGGCCTCCACCGTGCCCGACTCGCGTTGCGCGCGGGCGAGCGCCAGCCAGACGACCGCCTCCTCGTCAGGGTCCGCCAGCTCACGCGCGAACCGCGCGCACACCGCCGCGACTGCCGCCGCTGGCGGCTGTCCACCGCGCACGGCGTCCAGATAGGCGTCGTACACGTCGCGCGCGAAGTCGTCGTCCAGGATGCCCGCGCCCCAGGTGCCCATCCGCGGCACACTCTAACAGAGGGACAATCGCCGATATCGGGAGCGACCATGGATGCGACGGACGAGACCGGCAACGAGCAGTGGCGGCTGTGGAACGGCCCGTCCGGCCACGCCTGGGTCGAATCGCAGGAGCTGCTCGATCAGCTCTTCACGCCGTTCGAAGATCTGCTGGTGAGCGCCGTCGCCGCCAGCGGCGCGAGCCGGGTGGTCGACGTCGGCTGCGGCACCGGCGCCACGACGATCGCCGTCGCGCGGCGGCTCGGCTCGCGCGGCCGGTGCACCGGCATCGACATCTCCGAGCCGATGCTCGCCGTCGCGCGAACCCGAGCTGAGTTCGAAGGTATCCGGGCGGCCTTCATCCAGGCCGACGCGCAGAGCTACCCGTTCGAGACCGCGAGCGTCGATCTGATCGTCTCTCGCTTCGGCCTGATGTTCTTCGACGATCCCGTTGAGGCCTTTGCGAACCTGCGGCGCGCCACGGCCGGCACGGGCGGGCTGCGCTTCATCGCGTGGCGAGGCGCCGCGGACAATCCCTTCATGACCACCGCCGAGCGCGCGGCTGCGCCGCTCCTGCCCGATCTGCCGCCGCGCCGCCCGGACGGCCCGGGACAGTTCGCGTTCGCGAACGCCGGGCGGGTCAACCGCATCCTGGGAGACAGTGGCTGGACCGGGATCGACATCCAGCCGATCGACGTCGACTGCACGATGCCCGCGCAGGCGTTGGTGCACTACCTGACCCGGCTCGGTCCCGTGGGCAGCCTGCTGCAGGCGGCGGACGACGCGACCCGTGCCCGAGTGCTCGACGCGGTGCGACCGGCATTCGACCCCTACGTGCACGGCGACGAGGTCCGGTTTACCGCGGCCTGCTGGTCGGTCGGCGCTCGAGCGCTCGCGACGCCTTGAGGCTCGGGCGCTAAGCCGCCATGCGCCAGAGGTGCATCACGGCGTAGCTGCGCCACGGCCGCCACGCCTGCGACATCGCCTCGGCCTCCAGGGCGGTCACGCCGCCGAGCCGCTTCCGCACCGCGATGTCTTCTTTCGGGAACGCGTCGGGCCAGCGCAACGCCCGCATGGCGATGTAGTGGGCCGTCCACTGGCCGATGCCGGGCAGCCCCGCCAGCCGCTGGATCGACGCGTCGGGATCACCGTGCACGCCGCCGTCCAGGCAGAGCGCGTCGGACGCCTGCGCCGCCGCCAGCGCGATGAGGCACCGGCAGCGCGCCGCGACGATCCCGTGACGGGCGATGGCGTCCACCGTCGCATCCGCGACGCGCGACGGCGACGGCGTCAGGCGATTCAGCGCCGCGAACGGGGTGACGATCGGCTCGCCGAACGTCTCGACGAAGCGGCAGGCGATGGTGGTCGCGGCCTTGACGGTCACCTGCTGGCCCAGGATGGCTCGCATCCCCATCTCGAAGCCGTTGAAGGCGCCGGGCACGCGCAGCCCGGGGT
>Ga0209486_10000271_pt1 | contig 24490 bp, 30 predicted proteins | sample NCCompost_FD_187518 | JGI IMG/M metagenome (GOLD analysis project Ga0209486, IMG submission 187518) | Agricultural soil microbial communities from Utah to study Nitrogen management - NC Compost (SPAdes) (version 2) | ecosystem: Environmental > Terrestrial > Soil > Agricultural land | place...
ACAAACGATCCGCTGGATATCGCCGCACCCTGATCTCCGCTCGCATAACTCTGCGTCGCCAACTCTTGTATCTCTTTTAGTGAGTAAGGCGTTTCATGCGCAAGTGTGCGCCCCGCCCACTTGCTCACGACCAGATGCGTCTCCACACCCGAACCATGCAGCAACTGCAAGATTCGCACGCCGAAGATCGTGCCCGTAGCGCCCGTGATACCGACAATCAGTCGTTGAGGTTTCGTCTGCTCCATTTGTGGCCGCATTTTCCCACGGATTTTTGACAAAAACAAAAAGGCCGGACGTGTAAACTCCACTCGTCCGGCCTTTCATGGCAATTTGCAGCGGCTAGCCGCGGTGTTAAGCGGCGGCAGTTGTGTACTTCTCGATCATGCGTGTGATCGACTCTTTGCTCGTCGCTCCGACAACGCGCTCGACTTCCTTACCTTCGCGGAACAGGATCAGGGTGGGAATGCCCTTGATGCCATAACGCTGCGCGGTCGTCGGGTTGTCGTCGACGTTCAACTTCACGACGTTAGCACTGTCGGAATATTGCTGAGCTACGGCTTCAACGGTCGGCGCCAGCATTCTGCAAGGTGTGCACCATTGCGCCCAAAAATCGACCAGCACTGGTTTGTTCGATCCCAGTACGTCTTTCTCAAATGAGCTGTCGCTAACTTCCTTTACAAATTCACTCATGTTCAATCGCTCCTAATCTGAACTTTAATCTTTCCAAAAATCGTTAACCCTCGAATTAGTTACCTTCGCCTTCGAGGAAATTCTTTAACAGCCGCGCTCGCGACGGGTGGCGCAGTTTACGCAGCGCCTTTGCTTCGATCTGACGGATTCGTTCGCGTGTCACGTTGAAGTTCTGGCCCACTTCTTCCAGCGTCCGTTCGTGACCGCCGTTATCGAGACCAAACCGCAAGCGGATCACGCGCTCTTCACGCGGACTCAAAGTCTGCAACACGTCGCCGGCGATCTCGCGCAGGTTCGACGTGATTACACGCGCTGCCGGGCTCTCGCTCGACTTGTCTTCGATCAAGTCGCCTAATTGTGAATCACCATTTTCACCGATCGGAGTTTCCAGAGAGATCGGATCCTGCATCAACTTGCGCGCTTTGCGCACCTTGTCGACAGAGGTGTCCATCTTCTTGGCGATCTCTTCGGTCGTAGGTTCGCGACCGAGTTCGCGCACCAGTTCACGCGAGGTGTTCTTGAGTTTGTTGATCACCTCGATCATGTGCACCGGAATACGAATCGTGCGCGCCTGATCGGCGATGGCACGCGTGATTGCCTGGCGAATCCACCAGGTCGCATAAGTCGAAAACTTGTAACCGCGCCGCCAATCAAACTTGTCGACGCCCTTCATCAAACCAAGGTTACCTTCCTGGATCAGATCGAGGAACTGCAATCCGCGGTTCTGATACTTCTTAGCGATTGAAACAACGAGACGAAGATTAGCTTCCGTCAACTCGTGTTTCGCCTGCGCCGTTTGGGCTTCGCTGACGGCGATCATCTGATGCGATCGCTTGATCTCCAACGGCATCAGGTGATGTTCGACTTCGATCTCTTTCAGCCGCTTTCTGGCGGTGGCGACATGCTTCCGGAATTCCTTCTGCTTGTCAGCCTTCAGTCCCTTGCGTTTGAGCTTCTCGGAATACGCTTCAATCTCGCGTTCGAGTGTGCGGACTTCCTTGTGAACGACGCCGATGGCAGCGATCAAGCGCTGCCGGGCCGCTTCTTTCAAATGTAGTCCACGGATTTCCTGCGCGATTTCGAGTCGCGTGCGGGCAAGTTTCCGCCGGTAACGCAATAACTTCTTGGAGCGCTTGCCGCGTGAGACTTTCTGCTCGTCAGCAAAACGCTCAAACTCCTTCAGGCCTCGTTTGTAGAGTTGCCTGATGTTCTGTAGCCCTTCGATCGTCCACTGTAGATACTCTTCGCTGCGATCCTCGTGTTCCTCGGTTTCCATCTGGTCCGAGAAAGCCACGACGTCGCGGATGTTGAGCTGTCCGGCCGCTAACTCATCGCCGATTCGGAAAAGTTCGACCACGGCGATCGGCGAACGTGCTATCGCTTTTTCAGCGCGCTTCTGTCCGCGCTCGATTCGCTTCGCGATCGATACTTCCTGTTCGCGTGTGAGCAGCGGCACTACCCCCATTTCCCGCATGTAAACGCGGATGGGGTCTGACGTCTTGTCCATCTCGCCGGCGGAAAGGTCAAGTTCGACCTCTTCGCTCATGTTTTCATCAGACTCAACGACAGACGACGACTCCTCGATCAAAGGCTCCTCGATTTCAGCTTCACCACTGGTCGCTCTCTCGAGGGTTTGTAAAACCTCATCGATATCCTCAATCGACACGGCGTCGTCGGTCAGTTCCTCGCTGAGGCTGACAAACTCGCCTTTCGTCGAACTCATGAGCTCGATACCGCTTTGATCTTTTTCAAGCCTGGACAAATTAACTAATTCCTTTCTCGCGTTTGTTAGGCAGTTGGGAGCGCCTTCGCTCTCCGGTTCTTTGTTCCGTTGCGCAACTCGGACAAAGCTATCTGCCCCTGGTCATACTGCTTCTTTCGGCCGTTACCATTACGTCCGTTAGTTTTCCCGTTCGCTTTCCCGTTGCCGTTGCGGCCGTTTCGGGCGTGGGCTGTCTGTTTCGTGGCGGCGCCACAAGGTCGCAAGCGCTGCACCACATCATTAATCGTTATGCTTCCCAACACCTGCTCAACTGCCGAATCAACCTCCAAAAGCACCTCGCCTAACACCGTTTCAATGTTCACACCCACCGGACAATCGCGGCTCGGAGGCTGTCGATGCAACGAGAAAACGCCGTCGTACTCGAGTGCCCGGTACACATCTAGGAGGGTCGTTTCCGCCGGATCGTTTGCCAGTCTCGAACCGCCTAATGAACCAGTTTGCGAAACTACCAGCCCCGCCTCGGCCAATTCGAGCAACATGCGGCGAATCACCACCGGATTGGTGTTGACACTTTCCGCAACCTGTTCGGATTTAAGGGGTTCTTCGCCCGACCAGGCCATCAGACTGAGCACATGAACGGCTACGGCGAACCTGCTGTTAGTCGACATATCAAATACGTTCCGGGCAATCCGGGGTTTCGTTTTGTAACCATTATAGTTACAGTTTTGATTTTGTCAATCTGATTGATGTTAAAGGGGTTCGAGTCCTGTTTTCGGCCACTTTCCGAACGATGAACTTACTTATTGTCCGGGGACATTTGCGGGAGATTGAGGTTGTGAATGAGCTCGAACAGGACTTCGACGTCGATCGGTTTCGGCACGAGGGCGTGGTAGCCCGTGCCAAGAGCGCGCTCACGATCCTCGTCACTCGCGTAACCAGAGATGGCGATTGCGGGAACGTCGTCCATTCCGGGAAGAACTTTAAGTTGTTCGAGGAGCTGATAACCATCGACGTCGGGCATGCCGATGTCCGAAATAATTACCGCCGGACGTTTGTTAACGGCTTGCTCCAACGCTTCGGCGGCAGAAGCAGCGGTCGTAACGTTTGCGCCTTCGCGACTGAACACCGCGCTCAAGAGCATCAGAGTGTCGAGCGAGTCTTCGACTATCAACACGTCCAGGCCAACCAAAGAGTGGGTTTTTTCAGGCGGTTCTTCGGGAACTACACTTCCCGCCGTCGCCAGTGCCATATTCAACGTGAAACATGAGCCCTTCCCAGCGCCGCCCGACTCCGCGAGAATCTTTCCGCCGTGCATTTTTGTGAGCGCATCGGCGATGGCAAGGCCGAGTCCTAATCCCCCATGACGCCGCGAGGTCGAGCCGTCTGCCTGCTTGAACCGATCGAACACGTGAGGCAGAAATTCCGGATCGATGCCGATTCCCGTATCAACAACAACAAGGCGCGCTTGCGGACCCTCGTTCTGGGTCGACACCGTTACCTTCCCTCCGGGCTCTGTAAACTTGATCGCGTTCGAGATCAAATTCCACGCGATCTGCTGGAGTCGCACCGGCTCACCCATTACGACAAGCGTCGACGGCCACAGGTTTACTGACAGTTCGATATTTCGCGCGCCGGCAGACTCGAGGACCGTGTCAATGGCCGCCTTCGTGATCATGTTGAGATCAGTGGGCTTCGGTTCGAAATGAAGCTTTCCGGTCGCAATACGCGACGTGTCAAGCAGGTCGTCGATCAGTTTCGATTGCAGCCAGGCGTTTCGTTCGATCGCATCCAACGCCTGCGCGACGCTCTTCTCGTCCAGATTCGCGGTGCGCAATAGTTTGATCCAGCCCACAACGGGCGTAAGCGGGGTGCGCAGCTCGTGCGAAAGCGTCGCGAGGAAAACGTCTTTCGCGCGGTTTGCTTCGGCCAGCTCGGCGTTTAGGCGCGTCAGTTCGGCGGTGCGCTCGATGATTCTGCGTTCGAGATCTAGGTTGAGTTGCTCCAGATCGGTGCGCGCCTTCTGTTCGGCAAGCATCAGGCGACGGTGTTCGACACCGCGCCGAATCGTGTGCTTCATGCTGTCGATGTCACACGGTTTGACGAGGTAGTCGTAAGCGCCTTCCTGCAACGCCGCGATCGCCGATTCAACCGACGCAAAGCCAGTGAGCACTACCGAGATCGTCAACGGTGAGTGACGGCGAATCTGGTTTAGTACCGAAAGACCGTCGCCTCCTTCCATGTGCAAGTCGGTGAGTACCAGGTCGTAGTCTTTCTGCTCGAGCAGGGCGATGGCTTCGTCACCGCTGGATGCGGTGTCAACCAAATAACCCTCTCTTTCAAGAATAGCTGCGGTTGTGATGCGCAGACTCTCTTCGTCATCGACTACAAGCAATCGTCCATCACGTATAAGCGATGGAATGCCGTTTCCTTCATCCAATTTGTGGCTCATTTCGTCGTTAACCGTTCAGTTTCTTGAGCTTCGAAAATTGGGGATTCAACCTGGAGGATGATCGTGAAAACAGTTCCACGACCTAATTCACTTGTCACCTCGATGCGCCCGCCGTGCTGCCTGACGATGTCCTGGGTCACCCATAGTCCAAGGCCAGTGCCTTTCTTGCCGCTTGAGAAAAACGGCTCGAAGATGTGGTTCAGATCGTCTTCGTTGATACCGACGCCGCTGTCACCGATTTGGATCAGGATCGACGGCTGCAATGCCTGTTCGTAATGAGAAGTACGGATGGTGATTTCACCGCCGCCTTGTATGGCTTGTTGCGCGTTGATGATCAGATTCAGAATTACCTGGCGCAACTGGTCGGCGCGCGCGCGAATCTTCGGCAGCGTCTCATCAAGATTCCGATTCACTCGAATGCGCAACTGGCGCATCTTCTTCTCGAGCAGCACCAGCGTCTCTTCAATCAACTGGTTGACGTCGACCCAATCCACTTCGCCTGAGCGACGAGCGAAACCAAGCATCTGCCGGATAATGTGTGAAACGCGTTCCGTTTCCTTGCGCGCGATTTCCAGGAAGCGGAAATTCTTGTCTCCTTCGGATCCGGACTCCATCAGATAAAGCGCGTTCTTGATCGCTTCCAGGGGATTATTGACTTCGTGAGCGATGGACGCTGCGAGACGGCCGACCGCGGCGAGTTTCTCTGATTCAAACAATTGCTGCTCGACGCGTCGTCGTTCGAGCTCGCGAATCTCAGTCAGGTCGTGAAGAATGGAAACTACCGCTGTGACTTGTCCCGTCGGATCGAGCACTTCGCGCGCCGTGATCTCCATCGGCAAGAACCGGCCGTTTTCAGGATCGATCAGCTCGATCTCCGCCTGCCTGCCTGTTTCCGATGCCGACGCAAGACCTGAGATGAACGACGTAAGCTTCACGGCGTTAGTGCGAACAGCGGCAGCCGCTCCTGCCCGAGACGACGACTTCTCTTCGAACAACAACTCCGCGCGCCGATTGAACAGAATGAAGTTGCCCGCCGAATCGCAGACGACGATTGGATGGCCCACGTTTTCGATGATCAGGTCGAGGCGGTCACGTTCACGAGTCGAATCGGCTTCGGCTTGTTGCAACTTGACGAAGTTGCGGGCGAGTTCTTCGTTCGCTTCGCGCAGATCCGTGACGTCGCGGAAGATTGAGACGAGTCCGAGCGGTTCGCCACGCGAGTTTGCGGCCGGAGTGGAAATGACTTCGAAGTGGATATCCGAACCTTCAAGTGGATCAACGAGCGTGATGTCTCGCTGGACTAAATCCGAGGACGAAACAGTCGCGCTCGAGAGATACGCCGAGAACAGGAGGTCGTTCATCTTGAGCGCGCGGCGTTTGCCTTCGCCGGCGTTTGCCGATCCGCTGAACAGTTCCTCGGCGCGACGGTTTTGCAGCAGGATTTCGTTGTCGAGGTCGGTGAGAACGATGGGATCGGCGACCGACTTCATGATCGACTCGATCCACTGCCGTTCCCGCTGTAGTTTCGTAACGGTACTGACGAGCTTTTCCTGGTGAATCGCAAGCGACGCGATGATGCCAACTCGATCCGCAAAGCGTTTCAACAGATTCAGCGAAAGCGGATCCACTGTCTCTCGATCAGCGCCGACGTAAAGAACGCCGAGTCGCGAGCCCGGATCGAAAGTCCAAAAGTGGCCGGGAAGTCTCGAACCGCTTCGTGAATCACGGCCTCTAGTTGGAGAGATCTCGGAGATTCCAAACAACGGAAGCGCGATGACCTCGTGCTCCCAGTGCATCTTGTCAAAGAGAGTTCGTGAAGCCACGTCTTCCTTCATCGAGATCCACAACGGAACCGCGTCGTGAATTACCCGGACACACGCGGCGCTGGAATCCAGCGGCATCTCCGCTCGTGCGGGCTGCTCACCATCAAACCCGACTGCCGCGCGGATGCGCAACTCCGCATCTCTTTCGTTGATGATGGCAACGGCGGCCTGCCGGTGTCCGAAGATGTTGGAAATGCCTTCCAGCGCGAGCAGGAGTCGTTCATTCACCCGCGGTGTCGCCAGCATCTGCGTCGTGGTCTCAACGAACACGTCATACTGGCGCAGGTAGGAGCCGATCCGTTCGTTATCTGAGATCGGCGGAACCGTGGCAAAGGCTAACTCTGTGGGGACTTCACCCATGTTCTAAAAAATTTGTTTTTGCCGCACACATCAAAACACGGATTACACCGTGTGTTACTTTTTCTCTTCAACTGTGACTCGACGACGAGTTTCAGTCTCTACAGTTTCTGCTCCGGGGGTCAAAGCCGGGCGGGAAACAGCCGGCGTCAGACCTACGGCTTCAGCGTACTTGAGGTAAGTGTCAATTGAAGCAACAACCACACGAGCTTCGATAGTGATCAGGTCTATTCCCACCAGTGAGATACGGACCCAGGCGTCGATGACGATACCCTTGTCGAGTACGCGATCAAGGACGTCTATTAGACTAGTTCCGCCTGGTGCTCTTTCGACAGCCATTTGCTTAGGTTCCTTTATCCAAAGTTGTAAAAACCAGCATTAGCACAGCATTTAGCGACGCCGCCCTTTGCTCTTAGTATTCTTTTTGATCTCTGTTCGCGTGACCTCGGTTCTGGTAGTGCCGGTCGCTCCGAGCTTTCGGATCTCCAGCTCAAGTTCAGAAAGCCGCTCACGCAACTCGAGATTTTCCGCCTCGGCGCGCTCGGCGCGGGTCGTCAGGTTCGTGTCGTAGCGCCACCAGTTCAGGCCAATCTGCTCTGCCTTGTCGATCGAGCACACGAGTAGTCGAATCTGCAAGGTGAGTAGTTCTACGTTCGCGAGCGACACTTTAATGTCGCCGGCTATGACCAACCCCTTGTCAAGAATGCGATCGAGAACATCAACTAAGCCCGGGGGACGGGCCGTTATAAGGGTAGACCGCTCACTGGACACTTTCGTCCTCCACTCTCAGGAGGCGGCTTTACTCAAAAAGCTCAGGTGGCCGCCACCGTCGTATGCAATGCCGGGGAAAAACTTACTTCAGCTAAATCAGACGTCCCACAGGACCAAGATCGAGATTGAGTTCTTCATCCGTTAAACCAAATTGTTCTTTCAGCTCCTGAAGCTTTGCTTCTAACCTCATAAGCGCCAACCCTAGTTCTTCGATTTGTTCAGGTGAGAGATCCCCGCCTTCCATGCGGCGGACCGCCTGCTTTTCAAGCAGACGACGGATGAACTCGATCAACGTCAGAACCAGCTTCGCGAGACCCTGTTCGACGCTTTGCGCGTCAATATTAATTCGCGACGGCAAAGAGTTTGTGACACAACTCAGTTGCTCAACGAACTCCTCGACGTGCGAGGTTTCGATCTCCGGCTCAGCCGTAGGGGATTTTTCGGGGGAAAACTCCATCAGCTTACTCCGAACCGCGTTTTGACTTCAAGCTCTATGTTGGAAAAAGTATACGGCGGCCAGGGTCCGCTTACCAGAAAGTGGAGTTCCGGCTGTGTTTTAAGGGCTTCTGCGACCCGGCCGCGGTATTTAGCGACTTCCGGGCGGCCAACCAAATGGGATGCAGCCACTATCAGCTTTTCTGTTGGGCAAAGGCTAACTTCTTCCTGCTTCACCAGCCCCTCAACCTGTTCGCTGAGCCATAAGGACACTTGCTTTGCTTTCTCAGCTCGATGTTCCCCGCCCGTGATTTCGCGCTGTTTTTGGTGAAGAAATGCTGCTCCCGGGCCCAGATCATCCCTCGCTGATCCTGATTTGGTCTCATCCGTGTCCCAGATAATCTTTACGCTCATCTCGAGACACCCGCGTACCTGCGCCAGCTTCATTTCTAACTTCTCTCGGTGAGTGCGTATATAACTGGCGAGCTGTTGTTCCGTTACCACAGATCCGAACCGAAATGGCAGCGGCGTTGTTTCACTGAGCACACTGCGGACAACACTATCGTGCGTAAGTACATTTTCACGAGTGACCAGCGCCGATTCGCCTTCAAATCGACTCACCAGCAAGGAGAGACCTTCGCGCTCGATGACCTCGACATTCGCACCTGAAATGCCGACGACTGGCGCTGCCAGCGCGGCGAACTGCACGGCTGGCTTCTCGGCGAGGCAGTAGACATATAACTTCATCCACGTTTGCGTACGACTTCGTTGGCAGTCTCGACCGAACTGACGAGAACGTTCAAGCCGATAAAGATTAGATCGATGTCGGCGACCGAGATCGTGATTTCGCCGGCGATCACGAGGCCGCGGTTGAGCACGTGATCGAGAGTTTCGAGCAACGAGACATCAGACTGCTCGAGAATATCAATCTGTTCCAATTGCTCACTCATTTATTCAATCCGGGTGAAATTATACGCGGGCCAGGGTCCCGTAAGTTCCAGACGTACACCGGCGCTCTGATGTTCCTGCGCCAACCGTTCAGCAGCATCGCGAAAAGCGTCAAACTCCGACTTCGTCACAAGAAAAGCAAACTTCGCTTTAAGTTCACCGTGTTCGGTCGCCTCGACCTTCAGTACGCGCAGACGTTTTGCATCAACGCTCTGCTCGCCGAGTGTCTGTTCAACTTGTTCGACGTTTCGATTCAGAGCAGCACGCGCTTCGTCGACCTTCAAGGTTTCGATCTTCTTTTGCATCAGGTACGACTGGCCCGGCGACGCCTGGGCCGCGCGCTCCGTTAAGTCACGCAACACCGGACTGACTGAAGTGATGCTCGACATCAACACCGATTGATCGCAAAAAACATTCACGCCCCACTCTTCACGCCCGCGCAGGCGTTCAAGGATCTCGCGTAGCTCTCTTCCCTTTTCCGACAGCATCCGTTCGATTCCGGCACGCTCGAGGTAGATAGTTCCAAAACGGAGCGGCACCACCGCGGCTCGTTTGGCAACATATTCTGCGATCGTTTCGTGGCGCATCGCGCGTACCGCCGTCCAACTCGGATCGGACAGGTGTTCAGCGAGGCTTTCTTCACTATAACTGGCTAAAGGCACCTCGCTAATCAGTGCCGCCAGATCGCCGCTCGAGAGCCATTCAAGTTTCGAATCTTCTTCAATCGCCGGCGGCAGCGAACCCGCCGCAAGCTCGGCGGCTGCCGCACGCTCAGCAATACAGTAAACGTAGAAAGCCAGGTTCATCTGTTTGTCACAGAGTGTTTTTACACTCATTACAGTTTCCCGCAAAGGCGCAAAGACGCAAAGGAGATTAAGCCCCGTCGCCGGAACTGTCTCTTTGCGCCTTTGCGGCTTTGCGGGAAACTTCCACTCTCAATCCTCGCCAACTCTGAAAATGCTTCAGTAAATCCTTGGCTCCCGTGATTTCGTGCGGTTGTTGGGGCGCGGTAAACAATTGGACCGAACGAAACCGCTTCCGAAAGTTCACAACTACCTCGTCCTGCATCTTCCGTCTCGATTTACAGAAATTACATCCGTTCTTGGGGACCATCCCATTGATCAAAAGCTTCTCCATCGGCACTTGGAGCTTGTCGAGCGCCTTCGCAAGGTCGACGGTCTCCTCCAAACTCATCCGCTCGGGAATGGCCACGCCAACGAACTCACAACGCTTCGCGTCAGTAAGCAAAGCGAGAACTCCCTTGATACTCTTCGACAACGCCACCAACTCTTCGGCGACCTGCGTCGCCTTCACGACGTTCTGATACTTTAACAGCAGCTTCATGAACGTTCGTATCCATGAGAGCGCTACCTGCGGTAACTCCAAAAAACGGATCAAATGGCCCGTCGGCGCTGTGTCGAGAATGATTGAGTGATATCGATTCTCGTCGAGCAGATCGCTGATCACGCCCAGCGCGGCAATTTCGTCAATGCCTGGCGGCGTGAGTTCAACCAGTTCACGCATCGCTTCTCGATCAAACTTGATCTCCATTCGCGAGGCGCCAGTCAGCGAAGCAAACAACTCGTCGGTCCACGTTCGATAACGTGTCTTGAGTTCTTCAAACCATTCTCCCGGATCGATCTCCATCCCATCGAGGTTCGCATTGCCCGCGACGCTTTTCTTTTCGCGACCAATCTCCTCACCAAAACTGTCAGACAGCGAATGCGCCGGGTCAGTTGAAAAGATCAGCAGTTTCTTTCCTGGTTCGGCGTGTGCGAGCGACAGTGCGTAGGCGGCCGCGGCAGTGGTCTTTCCGACACCGCCCTTCCCGCCAAAAATCACAATCGGCTTTAGAGTTAATGGGAATTCCATATAACCTTTCCGACCTTATTCAACGCCTCGAACCCTCGAACTTCCTGTGCCTGCAACGGGACGTAGTGAAACTCCAACCCGCGAAATGCCCTCGAGATCTCCTTCAACCACTTCTTTTGACCCGAAACACGCGCCTGACAGTATTCACAATCACCATGTTCCTGCTCGACACGATTTACGATCAGATCGCGCACGGGCACGCCCTGCTCCTTCAGCAACCCGAGATAGCGCTCGGTTTCGCGAACACTCATCGCCTCCGGAATCGTGACGAGTGAAAAACTGGTCTGATCAGTGTCGTAAAGTAACTTGCGCACGGACGCGATCCGCTCCTTCAGATCGCGCAGGAACAACTCAACCTTATCGAGTGGCGCCCGGCGCCGCGCAAACTGCTCGATCATGTAACGATGCTTCTCACCCATCAAATCCAGCGTCCGCGCAATACGCTCAAACACCTCCGGCAAACGCAACAGCCGAGACGTATGTCCGGAAGGCGCCGTATCGACGACGATGTGCGTGTACTTCCCCGCGCGATCGACTTCACTCAATTCAAACAACGACATCACTTCGTCCAACCCCGGCAAAGAAAGATTCAGCAACTGGTTGATATCATCCTCGTCCAGCAAGGTTCCGCGTTCCGCAATCTCAGCGAGCACTTCGCCATGCGCAGCTCGAAACCGCTCGAGCGCGAGACTCGCGTCCATCTCGTAAGCAAACAACTTCCCACGCCCTCGAAGTTGTTTCACCTCAACGAGACGATTGCCGACTTTCACGTCGAGACTGTCCGATAACGAATGTGCGGGATCGGTTGAAAAGAGGAGGATGGAATCGTTGCGTTTTGAGTTATGAAGGAGGAAGAGTGCGGTTGCTGAGGCGGCGGTGGTCTTTCCGACCCCACCTTTGCCGCCGAAGAAAAGGTAACGCGCGTTCACCCTCGGTCACGTGATTCAAGAAGTTTCTCGCGCAAAGGCGCAAAGACGCAAAGAAGTAGAACGGACCCGGAATTTTTACTTTGCGTCTTTGCGCCTTTGCGGGACAGACTCATGGCTCGTTCACCCTCGCTCGTGCCGCTCGTCACCTTGATAGTCGCCACCGACTTCAATAACCAGGCTCGACGAGTCTTTCGTATGGACCACCTCGTGCATCAGGTCGAGCTGTCGCATCTTGATCGCACGCAGCCGAGCAAACAGTTCCGCCTCCTGCTCCGCAAAATCCTCGTCGGAGATCTCGTCGAGCTCCTTGCGCATTTGCAGCTCGAGCAACTGCTCCTTGATCACGGTATCGTCGTTCAACTCCTGATCGGCCATCTTTTGAATCTGGCCCAGGATGAACTTAAAGCCGTTGACCGGCGCGAGCAGTAGATCGTCGATCAGAAACATTTCCTTTAGCTCGCTACTGCTTCGGTGGTGCCTTCGCCGCGCTCCAGTTTCAAACGAATGTGGACGAAGTTGTAAGGTGGCCACGGACCGCTGTACTTGAACGACAGCTTGCCTTCGTATTTCGAGGCGATCTCTTTCACCCTCTGGTCGAACTCAGTTTCACGATCGCGCTCGATCAGAAACGCCGCGTTCATGATCATGCGATCGCCAATCGGTTTATTGGCCCGGGAGGCGACGGCCACATCGCGCAGGTGCGAATAGATCTCGCGAATGTACGAATCTGCCTGGTCCGTCAACGCCGTTTCGATCAAGCGGCCCAGCTGCATGCGTGCGAAATAGGTCGAACCTGTCGTGCGCGTGGTGATCTGTTCTTTGAGGTGACGGATCTCGTCGTCTTTATTTTCCAGCTCCGCTGTGACTTTGTCGCGGTCCCAGTTCACCTTCAGTCCGAACTCAACCTTGCCTTCCATCTTGGCCAGCACATCGCGGAGCGCGTCGTAAGTTCCACGAATCAGCTCGACGATGTCGTCTTCCGTCTTGAACAATGCGCCGAACGCCATCGGCAACACGGTGAACTCGCGCATCACCGTCTCGTTCACCTGCTCGTGCGCGAAAACGTTCTCACGAGTGGGGTCGTAAACAACGAGGGGCGTGTTTGAGACGACGGCGGCAAGACCCTTGTGACGCACTGTGTAAATATCGTCGCCGCGCCCACCAATACCCATCGGGCCGAATGAACGCGGTTCATCGGTTTCGATGATGCAGTAGACATACTTGCCCTCGGGCACCGGCTCGAGAGAGGGTTGTTCGACTTCACGACTCATATGTTTTGCCTGCGTGGGTTACCGGAAAGACAGGATCGAATACTCGCCAAAGATGATAATCAGTTGCCGCAATCTGGACAAGCTTTCAAGGGCATGAGTTCGTCTGTGCCTTGAATTCAAACATTCCTTAGGGCCGACTCCCAAAATCGGATTGTTGTGATGCACCCGCCGTGGCCATTTTGCCGTTTTGTGTGCTGGCATGAACGTTGCTCCCCTGTATAAGAGAAAACAAAGAAGGAGATTCCGACCATGCTGTGGACAATTTTAGTAATCCTTTTGGTTTTGTGGCTTATCGGCTTGCTCTCGAATGTCGGCGGCAGCCTGATTCACCTGCTTTTGGTTGTTGCGGTGGTGGTGCTGATTATTAACCTGGTTACCGGCCGCAGAGCAGTTTAAGTCCAACGATCAATCTACTTCGGCAAGATCTGAGTTGGCCGGGCCGTTATAGACCCGGCCCTCAGCCGTAAATTTCGAACCGTGACACGGACAATCCCACGTCCGTTCACATGCGTTCCACGAAACAACGCAACCAAGGTGAGGGCAGACGGCTGAACGGCTGTGAATCGATCCGCGATCGTCTCGATACACCGCGATCTTCGAGAGACCTTCGCGCATTATTGCGCCCTGCCCCGGCTTCAACTCTTCCACTGACTTTATATCGCCGGCAGTGACGTAGTCCGCAAACTGCCCCGCGACGTTGATGTTCTCGCCGGCGTACTCTTTCGCGGCGCGTAGCGTAACGCGTGATGGATTGTAAATCTCTTCCCAGGGGTTCTTTCGTCCCTGGATCAGGTCGGTAAGAAGAATGCCGGCGATGGTCCCATGCGTGATGCCCTGCCCGGAATCACCAGTGGCGATGAAGACGTTATCGGAATCCAGCGGATTGCGACCGATGAAGGCGAGATAGTCGGCCGGTTCCATTACCTGACCGGACCAGCGAAACTCAATCGCGCCAGCCTGCGGAAAACGTTCGCGTGTCCATTGCTCGAGCCGCGCGTAACGATCGGCGCAGTCGTCGGCCTGGCCGGTCTTGTGGTCTTCACCGCCGACGATCAGCACGTCGTGGTCCTTAAGGCTCTGAAGCCGGAGGTAGTGATACGGATCGAGTGTGTCCCAGTACAAAGCGTGCGCGATCGATCCTTTGGCGACTTTTGCGCCGATTACGTACGTGACGTACGGCGCTTGTTTCGTGTGAATCGCGACACGATCGTTTACGGGCGTGTTCGTCGCGACGACGATCACGTCGCAAGTAACAACCGGACCATGGCTACTTTCCACGTACGCGTTCTCACCGCCTTCGATTGTCTTGGCATGTGTTTCGTTGAACAAACGCCCGCCATTACGGCGGATCGCACGCATTAGTCCGCTCAGATAAGTAAGCGGATGAAACTGAGCCTGCCGCGGAAAGCGAAGCGCCGCGCCAGTGTCGAACGACTCAATCGGTGCTCGCGCGACCTTTTCAACGTCTACCAATCCCGCTCGATGTGTTGCCTTCAACTCTTTGTCAAGCAGTCCCTCATCGTCGGGTGGCGGCGCAAACAGAAAGCCATCGACGCGCGCAAAATCGCAGTCGATCTGCTCTTTCCGAACAATTTCCTCGACTTTGTCGATCGCCGCAGTGTGACTCTCGGCTGTTAGCCGTGCGCCTTCCTCGCCATGCAGTTTCTCGATTTCGAAAAAGCGATCGTCGAACGCATTTGTCAGATGCGCCGTGGTGCGACCGGTCATGCCGCCACCGATCGGACCATCGTCGAGAACCACAACCGATCGGCCTTCCTGCGCAAGCAAATACGCAGTCGTCAGCCCAGCGATCCCGGCGCCGATGATGCACACGTCGGTGCGAATGTTTTCCTGTAATCGAGACTGCGACGGCGTGTCTGCCGTCGCCATCCAGAGTGAGTTATTTGCTTGCGAATCGTCTTTCATGCGAACCATGTAAAGACTACTTAGATGGTGCCGCAGGAGCTGAAATGTTGACGTCCACTTCCTTCTTACCGCCAAACCACCGGCCGCCGAAGACGAACAACGCAGCGACGACGATGATTACGAAAATCACAAGTACTGCAACCACTCCCGTGCTTCCACTACCATTGTCTGCCATGTTTTTTTCCTCCAGTTTGTTTAAATATTGAATTCAAAAAAGCGTTACCCGGCTGTCGTTTCACCGCCGAGCAAAGTCAAAACTTCTCCGGTCACGTAACTCGAGTCGATCTCGGAAGCGAAATAGACAAACGCCGGCGCGATCTCTTCGGGCTGCGCCGGACGCTTCATCGGCGTGTCGGCGCCAAACTTCGCGACGTCTTCAGCGTCCTTGTCCGAAGGATTCAGCGGCGTCCAGACTGGTCCAGGCGCAACACAGTTCACTCGAATTCCCTTCTTGACCAGGTTCTGGGCCAACGATTTCGTGAATGCGTTTATCGCTCCTTTGGTCGCGGAGTAATCGAGTAGTTCTTTGCTGCCTTCAAGTCCGGTGATCGATCCGGTGTTGACGATCGCACTGCCCTCTCGCATGTGCGGCAAAGCTGCTTTCGCCATGTAGAAGTAGGCGTAGATGTTAGTCTTGAACGTATGGTCCCATTGCTCGTCAGTTACGTCTTCAAGACCTTCCTGGTGCTGTTGATAGGCGGCGTTGTTGACAAGAATGTCCAACTTGCCAAACTCTTCAACCGTCTGTTCAACGACTTTCTTACAGACTTCAGGATCGGTTAAATCAGCTTCCACTGCGATCGCGCGCTGTCCTTCTGCTTCAACGGCGCGCTTCGTCTCGTCCGCATCACGCTTCTCCTGCTTGAGATACGTGAACGCGACGTCAGCTCCCTCCCGTGCAAACAACACCGCAACTGCGCGTCCGATACCGGAATCGCCACCTGTGATTAGTGCGACTTTCCCTTTTAGTTTTTCCGCGCCTTTGTAGTGTGGCGCGAGATAATTCGGCCGCGGCTCCAGCTCCGCTTCAACGCCCGGCTTGGGCTGATGTTGCGGCGGCATCGGAGACATCGGCTGTTTGAGCTTCCCTGGTTCGGCCATTATTGCTCCCTGATGGGCTATCGTTTCTTGCTGCCGCCCTTCTTTCCACCTTTGCGCGACGCGCTGCGATTCTCTTTCTTGCCGCGACCGCTGCCGCTTTTCTTCCCGCCGCCGGATTCCTTGTTTACCGTCGCCCACGCGCGTCTCTCGGCTTCCTTCTTTGAGACGCCTTTGTCTTCGTATCCTTCTTCGATGTGTTCAGCCTTGCGTTTCTGTTTGTCGGTATAACTCGACTTATCTCCCCTTGGCATTATTCGACCCTCCTTGATGTCGCTCCTAATGAGCAAATTGCGTCCCACAACGATTGGGCCATCGGTCCGACACAGATCAAAGGCAATTCTCACTAGCAATTAGCGGTGGCATCACGCTTGCGCTTAAGTCCAAACGTGTTGGCTACAGCGGTGCGGATGCGTCGGAACTAAACAATCCGAGGCAGTTCGCTGTATAGGAAACCTACACTTTAGGAGGAATACGGCAATGCCTAAAAAGGCGACAAAGAGTCATCGTGAACTAATTGATACCGGCAATGACAAACGTTTTGTTAGACGCGACGAGAAGGGTGAATTCGAGAAAGTCGTCGACGTCGGGCGCTCGATAGCAAACGACACCAAGCAACATGCGAAGACGAAGGTGCCACCCGGACAAGGTGATCGCGGCGACACGAAATGAGGGGAAAGTTGTTGGAATGGTCAGAAGCGGCGGGGGGCACGCCTCTCGTCGCTCACTCTTTTTATCTTTTGAAAATAGTCGTTGAGCATTCGCGCATGACAAATCAAACACATCTGCTCTTCGTTTTCCTCGGCGTTGGATCTGATGATTGCGCCGCACCACGAGCAAACGACGTTGCGATTGAATCGCGTTTTGTCCAACCGATTATTTCTATTACTCAACATAATCTTCCCGACCGTTCCTTACTGGCCAGAATCCACACACAACACAATGCATAGACAAATCTCGTTCCGTGATTGACGAACTCGACTTTTCACATGACAAAACTCGAACGTTTGCAAAGCATCGGCATACGACGACTCGGTAGCCCGAAGCGCGGCTTCCGTTACGAATCGCAGAACGGCCGTCTCACAAAAGCAGACTTCGAAAGAATCGAGAAACTAAAAATCCCCCCAGCCTGGGTCGATGTGGCGATCAACCCGGCCGCAAAAGGAAGAATGCAGGCAGTCGGTCGCGATGCGGCCGGCCGTTGGCAGTACCTGTATCACGAAGATCACACACGCGTTCAAGACCTACGAAAGTTCAAGCGCATAACGAAGTTTGCTTTGGCCCTGCCAAAGATGCGGGCCACGATCAGACGTCACTTGCGGCAACCGGGTCTCGGGCGCGAACGAGTCCTCGCGGCTGTGCTGCGAGTTCTCTCAACTTGCTACATGCGACCTGGCAGCGAGGTCTACGCGAGTGAGCACGGCAGTTACGGCATCGCGACCCTGCGTCGTAAACATGTGACCGTAAAGGGCGATCTCATCGAGTTTGACTTTCCAGGCAAGTCGGGTGTGCGGCAACAACGACAACTGCGCGACCGGCAAGTGGCGCGAGTAATTCGCGCGACTTTGAAGCTTCCGGGTCTCAATGTTTTCAAGTTTGAGAATGGAAACGGTCAGCCGGTTGCGGTGACGCGCCAGCACATTAACGATTACATCAAGGAAGTGATGGGCGAGAGTTTCAGCGCGAAGGACTTTCGCACGTGGGCTGGAACACTGGTTTGTGCGTGCGCACTAGCGCGTAACGGGCAGGAGACGCCGGCAAGCGCTACTGCCGTGAAGAAGAAGATTGTCGCCGCAATCAAGGAGACCGCGGAAGTACTCGGCAACACACCGGCCGTATGTCGCAGTTCGTACGTCTGTCCCGAGATCATTCTTTCGTACGAAAAGGGACAAATGATCAATCACTGTTCGGGCAGCCTGGAAAGTCTCGTTGCCTTTCGCGGCTATGGCTTGCACAAAGCCGAACGCGCACTGCTTCGCTTTCTCAAACGCGGATGAAGACGGATTGGCACTCATATTGCCGAAACCATTGTGAACGAGTTTTGATGTTCTGATATCGAGCAACGGAGGGTTTTTACATGGAAGGACCACTTAGAGGAATACTTGCAGGCGCCGCGGCGTGGAAGTTTGGCGGCGGATGTATCTCCACCATCCTGATTTTCATTCTCGTCTTCTGGTTACTCGGCTACGTGAATTGCTGAGCCGTCGGTCTGTTAATTGACCCAATTCGTCTTGACGCAAGCGTCCGTTTCGAATAGTGTGCGCTTGCGTCACGCCAACTCACACGCTGGCTCCTGATCCCGACGCGTTACAGTCCAGCGCAACTCTAAAAATTCTCGCCGGGGGCTTTCCTCGACCTTCACCAGGAGGCATTCCATGAACCTCAAGCGTGTTCTCACTTTCCTCGTTATCTCTTTGCTGATTGCGGTATTTACTAGTTCTCAACCTTCGTCGGCAACAAAGCCAGATACCGGTCCTTCAATTTTCGGAGAAGGCACGTTCACATTTCTGAATCTGATTGCAATGCGGACGGAGCACTTTGAATTCTCTTTTGACGCCACCGTAAACAAAAACGGCAAGGGCAGGGGCCACGCACAATTCAACAATCTCACGACTCAAACGGAGATAGAAGTAAAGCTCGATTGCGTAACGTTATCTCAGGCTGAGGCGGTTATGTCAGGAAGAGTCCAGCATAGCGACGATCCCGGTTTTCCGAAGCACATGAGGGTGGTTTTTGCCGCGATCGATGGAAGCCAGATACCAGTTCCATTCGCCGACCGGATTACGCCCATCTTTGGTACTTCTATTTTTCCGGGTTTCGAGAACGACTGTGCTGTCTCCCCGCTGACCATACTTCTTCTCGATAGCGGTGATATTGTCGTTCAACCGTGAAGGAGATTTACCAGCTAACAACAAGCTCTTCCGCTTCCTGCCAGACAGGAAGGTTTTGACGAATTGCACAGCGATACAGGTGATCGGATTCGGTCAACAACAGACCGGCGCCCATCACCACCGTTGTGATCGGATCTGCAGTCATTGTCACGCGCAGTTTCAGTTCGCTTTGCAGCCGCTCTCTGATTCCCTTTAACAACGATCCGCCGCCGGTGAGAATCAACCCGGAGTAGTAGATGTCCGCAACAGCTTCCGGTTGCGCGTCTTCAAGCACTCTTCTGATACCCGCCACGATCTCAGCAAGCACAGGCTCCAACGCTTCGCGTACTTCGTCGGCAGTGATGTCAATGGCGCAGGCCGAACCGTCGCTCAATTGCTTGCCGACGACCTGCACTTTTTGTTGATCACCGCGAATCTCGTCGTTGCTCAACGCGCCGAGTTCTTTCTTGAGCGCTTCCGCAGTGTACTCGCCGATTTGTAAGCAATAATTTGAACGAACGTAGTCGCGGATGCTTTCGTCCATCGCGTTTCCCGCGGCCGTTAAACTCACGGACGAAACAACTCCACCCGACGCGATGATCGCGATATTCGTCGTGCCGCCGCCAATATCAACCACGAGGTGCGCGCGTTCGTCGTCTAACGAAAGACCGGCGCCAAGTCCCGCAGCCAATCCCTCGTCGACCAGGTCAATGCGACTGCCGCCGGCATCGCGAGCTGCATCACGGACCGAACGCTGCTCGACCGCAGTTGCCGAACCAGGAATCCCCACAACGTAATGGCTGCGTCGATAACCCTCGGTGACGCTCCCTACGAACGAGCGAAGCATCTTCTGCGTGACTTCGAAATTGAAGATCGTGCCGCAGCGGATCGGTCGATGGACCTCGATCCCGCGCGGCTCACGGCCCAGGAGTCGTGCCGCCTTGTGGCCCACTGAAACAACCTCGCCGTCGTAGCGATCGATTGCTACCACAGATGGCTGATTGACGAGTAAGCCGCGGCTCGGGTGATAGATGAGGGTGTTGACGGTCCCCAGGTCTATAGCGAGTCCGCTTCTAAAAAACTTCTCGATGAACTTCATGGCGAACGGCTCCTCCCCCAATAATGGCGGGTCCTTGGAAGCGAGTAATTTAGCTTCCGAACGGCAAGTCGTATGCCTCAACGAAAGTGTAAATGCACCTGGGGGAATGTCCTTTGGATCTAACAAATAGTTATTACACCGTTGTTTCCAGGGTCGTACTACAAATGTGCGGAGGCTGGTCGAAACGTATTACTTCAAAGCATTCAGGATGACGTGACGGAGGTGGTGTACGCTTTTGAGCAGGTCGTCGCCGAGGTTTATTCGAAGGACGCGGCGGTCGCGGCTCACGAGAGCACGGAAATCACCGAGTGCCTGGGCCTGTTTCAGGATGCTGAAGCTGTAAGGCTCGCCAGGGACGGGGAAGTCGGTCTTATCCGTGGCTTCGATCTGGAAAAAGACGCCGGTGTTTGGTCCACCTTTGTGAAGCTGTCCGGTGGAGTGCAGGAAACGTGGTCCATAGCCGATCGTCGTCGCGCACTTTGTACGGTCCCGTACCGCCGTTCTGATCTCCTGAAGCTTGTGATCGATTTCCGGGAGCTCTTCGATGTAGTTGAGGAACGCGACGTAGTCGCCAGGAGCGATCGACTTCAACTGCGCGCGTATCGCGTCGTCGTCCGCGAGTTTTTGATCGTCAGGCAGATTGCCGGACTTTGAAAACTCGCTCAGAAGTTCGCGCGTCGCATCTTTTGCTTCCTGCACGTTTGGCTGATCGAACGGGTTGATGCCGAGTCGCCAACCGGCGCAGGCTGTCGCAAACTCCCAAATGAAAAACTCCGCGCCGAGATCGTAAACATCACGCAGTTCGCGTTGAATGACGGGATGGCCTGCCGCAGCTAACGCACGCAGCGAAACCTGCGTGCTTGCGCTAGTTTCACCAATTGATATTGATACGAACACGCGATCGTCACCGTAGACCGAGGGTTCACCGAGCGGTTCGCCGCTGACGGGCAGTATTCCTTTTCCTTCCTTGCCGGTGCTCTCGGCGATGAGTTGTTCGATCCACAACCCGAGCGTCTCGATCTGCTGATCGATTAGGAGCGTGAGCTTATCGCGTCCGGCATTCGCGCACTCCCCAATGATCGTTCCCAGCTTCAGCGCGTCATTTGTTTCCTTCGCGCGTTCGAGAAACTTTCGTATGTCGATTCCCATCAACGCCGCAGGCACCATACCGAAATACGAAAGCGCCGAGTAACGTCCGCCAATGTCTGACTGATTGAGAAATGTTCGTTGAAAACCGAGTTCGGCGGCGGTGTCGACCAGTGGTGAACGGGGGTCGGTGATGACGACGAAGTTTTCCCCTGGGTTCTCGCGTCGTTTACCGACTTCGTCGTACCAGTATTTGTAAAAGACAGTTGGCTCTGTAGTCGTTCCTGATTTTGAAGCAATGATGAATAGGCAATGCTCGACGTCGATCTGATCGCGGAGACGAGCGATAACGTCAGGGTCAGTGGAATCCAATATCAGCAGTTCGGGGAAACCGGATTGTTGGCCGAAGGTTCGCGCCAACACTTCCGGACACAACGAGGATCCTCCCATGCCACATACCATCACATGTCGAAACTCGCTCTCGCGAATCGTCGCCGCAAACTCAACCAACTCGCCGGCGACGCCGATCATTTCATCAGCAACAGTAAGCCAACCGAGCGAATTGCCAATCTGTTTCTGACTGGCTTCGTCTGTTTTCCAGAGCGAGGCGTCTTTCCGCCATAGACGTTCGACGACGGACTCTTGTTCAGCGTCGTGGATTGCCCTGTTCAATTGGTCGGCGAGTGGTCCGAAATGGAATTCCATGCGCTTCTTGATGTCGAAGTCCTGCTTTTAGAGTGGGAGTAAGCAGTGTAACATCGTCTCAGGAAACAAGGGGCCAAATTCATCATGTCAACACAATCGAAACAAGCGTTAATCGTTGTCGATGTGCAAAACGACTTTTGTCCCGGTGGGGCGTTGGCAGTCGCTGAGGGCGACGAAGTGGTCGCGCCGTTGAATGAGTTGATCGACGAGTTTTTGGAGCGCGGCGATCCTGTCTACAAAAGCCGCGACTGGCATCCGCCGAAAACGAAACACTTTCAGGCGTACGGCGGCACATGGCCCATTCACTGTGTGCAGAACACCAAAGGCGCCGAGTTTCATCCACAGTTACGGGACGATCCGCGCGTCCGCGTCATCTCCAAGGGTCTAGGCGATACTGATTGTTACTCAGCTTTCGACGAAACCGATCTCGCGTCGCAGCTTCAAGAACAGGGTGTTGAAGAGCTTGTCGTCGGTGGATTGGCCACTGACTACTGTGTGAAAGCGACCGTTCTCGCGGGATTAAATGAAGGCTTCAAAGTGAAGGCATTGAAAAACGCCATGCGCGCCGTCGATGTAAACCCAGGCGACGGCGAACGCGCGATTCAGGAAATGAAAGCAGCAGGAGCCCAGATCGTCAACGGCGATAACAGATGGGAACTCTGAACATCGACCGATATCACGCCGCGATGGGCGATGCGTCGTTCAAGGACGTGACCCGGCTGCGAAACGAACGCCTCAGCGACGCAGAAGCCACCTTCTACGTTACCCAACGAAAACTGCCCTTCGCACCCTGCCTCGGCCACGAACGTCTTGTCCGTCTGCTCGTCGACAGCCAGATCGATCGCCCGCGTCTGCGCTTTCTCGAGCAGGATCGCGGCGGCCTGCACAATTTCGCTCAGGCAATCGAAGACATTCAGTTCGTCGGCGCGATCCGCGCGGTACGACCGGGCACGATCGTCTTCGCACACGAACCGTTTGCCGACATTCGCGGCGCCTTCGGACTGACGCAAGCCCAGGAGATCAAGTTTGAGCATGCGTTCGATTTGCCGATGACCACCGCCAGCACGGCGATGCAGTTTCGCATGGCCGCGGGCGATCATCGCTGGCTTTCCGACTTCTCGCTGCGACGCAACGGCGACATCGAACGGGCCGTCGATATCGCGGTCTATGCATTTATCGGCGGCTTCAACGACACGTCAAACATGGAAGCCGCTCATCGTCTCGACATTCCCGCCGTCGGTACAGAAGCTCATTACTGGCAACAGGCCTACATCGAGTTTTTGGACGATCCCGAGATCGAGCCGCGTACCGGCAAACCGAAGCATTTCGAACAGGTAGCCTTCGAACGCTGGCTCGATGCGAATCCAAACGGCACCACGCTGTTACTCGACACGATCGATGTTTACATGGGCGCGGTCCATGCAGCGATGGCAGCGACTTCGACCGAATCACGGCGGCGTGCGTTCAAAGGTTTCCGCGTTGACTCCGGAGATCTCGCTGAGTTGGGCCACTGGTGTTTGCGGTTTTTTGAGGCAAACGGTTTTTCGGGTCTACGGCCGAACCTCACGGGCGATCTCGATGTCGAAAAAGTAAGACGGATTGTGGCGGCATTTCCGCAAGTCGCGGGCTTTGGTATCGGCACGAAGTTGTCGAGCGAGGTACCGGCCGTTGCGGGTGTGATCTTCAAGCAGTGTTTGATGAAAGATCGTCCTACGCTGAAAGCGTCAAACTCTGAAGACAAGATAACGCTGCCAGGCAAGTTGCAGTTGTTTCGTGGCAGCGATGAGGACGGAAACTATGTCGGCGATGTGATCGGTCTTGACGATGAAGACGTGAAGATACCCGCTGCGGCAAGAGTCGAACGGTTGCTGGTACCGTTTTGGGAGAACGGACAGCACTCGGCGATTCCGTCAATCGAGAAACAGAAAGTGTTTGTCGAGGAGCAGCGCAGACGGTTTGGGAATATTAAGAATTATCCGCACGTCCTGAGTGACAAGCTGCGGACGTTGCGCGATGAGTTAGTAACGCGGATGAAAGTTGATAATTCGGACTGGAAGCGAATCCTCAAACAACCGGATTAGTCGCCGGAGGTTGTGCGTTCTGCGGGAACTTCTTCGGGCGCGGGTTTGCGACGCCGGGCCTTCAGTCTTTCACGAGCACCGTGCCATGTGCTGCCCACTGTTTCAGCAAACCGGCGCCAGCGCGACGTTGCTTTCAGATCGTCGAGCAGTGAATAGACCACCGGCGTAGCGATCAACGTAAGCAACAACGAAAGAGTCTGACCACCAATGACGACGATCGCGATCGAACGTCGTTCCTCAGCGCCCGGACCAGTGCCAAGCGCAAGCGGCAACATACCTGCAACGAGCGCGAGGGTCGTCATCAGAATCGGACGCAAACGATCGCGATTGCCCTGCATGATTGCTTCGTGACGTTCC
>Ga0209486_10000272_pt1 | contig 24476 bp, 23 predicted proteins | sample NCCompost_FD_187518 | JGI IMG/M metagenome (GOLD analysis project Ga0209486, IMG submission 187518) | Agricultural soil microbial communities from Utah to study Nitrogen management - NC Compost (SPAdes) (version 2) | ecosystem: Environmental > Terrestrial > Soil > Agricultural land | place...
CGTTTTCTCGTTCATGGCTAACTGTCTGGCGAGTAGCCGGCGATACCGGTCATCGAGTGTCTCTGCCATGCTGCCAAAGGTTTAATGGTCGCCTAACGGATATTAGCTGGACCTGCAGAACCAGTTTAATAGAAGACCTTTACGAAACGCGATATGCCGGTCTGTACGAAACCCGATATCCCGGTCTGCATAAACCCCCGTCCCTCATTTCCAAACGCGGGCGATGCGCGCTTTCAGGATGTAGTCGAGCCCGGGAAAGTTTCGGTGCAGATACGCGTTCCCCTGCCTGCCTAGCGAGTCCTGAGAAGGTCCCGGAAACGTTTGACCGCCCCGCGTCCCGCTGTATTCCCAGTTGAGCGAGTCGAGCACGGCAATTCCGCGAATTACCTGGCCAATCGGCGGAAAGCCGAACGTGTTGAGCGTGTCGAGGCGCGGCGTGTTGTCGACCGTGTTGAAGAAGAGCTGCACCGAACGCGTGTTAGGCCCACCACGCGCGTAGGACAACGTTCCCTTCTGGTTCACGATCTTCACCGGATCATCAAGGATCGACTTGCCCCGCCAGGCGCGACTCACTGCCGTGTCGCCATGAATCCCGAACTGCGCGACAAAGTTGCGGATCGTGCGGTGGAACGCGACCGAATCGAAATAATGATTCCGGACCAGCGCGTAAAAGCGATCCGCACCTATCGGCGCCCAGTTCCGGCGCACGCGGACGATCATCGTCCCTTTGGTCGTCACCATGTCCACGTCAAACGAATCGGGAGCGACCGACAAAAACCGCGGATCGGTTGGTTCCGTGAGCGGCGCCGGCCGGAACGATGTGCCGCAGGCAACCATCGCGACCAGCAAGGTAAAGACGATGAGTTTCCTCACCTGCTTTCTCCCATCGCCCTTCCGCCATCGGACATCCGCTTTACCAACGTGAGGATCGTGTAAGTCGCAACCAGCTCATTCTCCTGGTTCGTCACGTTCACATCCCACGCGACAACGCCCTGGGGAATCCCATCGGGCTGCGTCTCCTTCGCCGTCTTGGATTTGCACGTCAGGCGCGCCTGAATCGTATCGCCAGCATACACCGGTTTGGTAAAGCGGAGGTTCTCGAGCCCGTAGTTGGCCAGCACCGGACCCGGCGCCGGATCGACGAACAATCCAGCCGCCGCACTCAAGACGAAGTAGCCGTGCGCCACGCGGCGGCCAAAGATCGACTCCTTGGCGGCGATGTCGTCCACATGGGCATAGAAATGGTCGCCACTGATCGCCGCAAAGTTGACGATGTCGGTTTCCGTCACGGTGCGTCGATGGGTGACGAGCGTTTCGCCGATCTTCAGCTCCTCGAAATGCTTCCGGAATGGGTGCACCGTGTCCGTCGGCTGCGCGGCACCCGTCACCCACTCACTCGTTATGCTGGCGAGCGTGGTGGGTGATGACTGGATCGCGGTCCGCTGCATGTAGTGAAGGACACCTCGAATCCCCCCCATCTCCTCGCCACCACCGGCGCGTCCCGGACCGCCATGCACCAGATGTGGCAGCGGCGAGCCGTGCCCGGTCGCTTCCTTTGCTGCATAACGATTCAGCACATAGAGGCGGCCATGATATGGCGCAACGCCGAGGACCACGTCGCGGGCGACGGAGTCATCGTTGGTAAAGAGAGAACCACACAGGCTACCTCGGCCCAATCGCGCCAGATCCACGGCATCCGACACCGACGAATACGGCATGACGGTATTCACGGGCCCGAACGCTTCCACTTCGTGTGGTTGCGGCGTGTCATGCGGGCGATTGGTTGCAAGCAGCGTGATCGGGAAGAATGCGCCACGACCAGGAGCCACACCAACGGGTTGGACACCATTGCCGCCATAGATCACTTCCGTGCCGCCCTTCAACAACTCCAGGGATGCATTCACCTCACGTACCTGTGGCGTGCCGGCGAGAGGACCCATCTTCACCCCTTCTACCGCCGGATCGCCAACCTTCACGGAGCCAAGCCGGCCGCGCAGAGCGTCAACGACATCACTCATCATCGCGTCAGGCACGATCGTGCGCCGGATGGCCGTGCACTTCTGACCGGCCTTCGAAGTCATCTCGCGAACGACTTCCTTCAGGAAGAGATCGTACTCTTCGGTGCCAGGACTCGCGTCCGGACCAAGTATCGCGCAGTTGAGCGAATCGGCCTCCATGTTGAAGCGGACCGCGTTGGACACAATCGCTGGATGGGTCTTGAGCTTTCGACCGGTCGCCGCGGAGCCCGTGAAGGCGACGCTATCCTGTGCTCCAAGGTGATCGAGGAGATCACCAGCGCTTCCACAAATCAGCTGGATCGCGCCCTCGGGAAAGATCCGAGCATCGACCATCGCGCGGAAAACGCTTTCCGTCAGGAACGACGTGATGGTGGCCGGCTTCACGATGACGGGCACGCCGGCAAGCAGTGCCGGCGCCATCTTCTCCATCATCCCCCAGACGGGGAAGTTGAACGCATTGATGAAGACGGCGACGCCTTCCAGCGGCACGCAGATGTGTCGTCCGACAAACGTCCCGCCTTTTGATATCGCCTCGAGCGGTCCGTCGATGTAAAAGGGCTCATCGGGAAACTCGCGACGACCCTTACTCGCATAAACGAAAAACGTGCCGATGCCGCCGTCGATATCGACCCACGAGTCGTTCTTCGTAGCCCCGGTGGCGCCGGACAACTTGTAGAAGCTGTCCTTCCGCTCGGTGAGGTGCATCGCCATTGCCTTCAACATCCGGGCGCGCTGATGGAACGTCATCTTTCGCAGCGCCGGCCCACCCACGGTCCGGGCATGGTCGAGCATCTGCCTGAAGTCGATCCCATCCGAGGTTGCGTGGGCAACGACCTCGCCCGTAACAGCGTGCAGAAGCGGAGCGCCTGGGCCATCTCCTTCGACCCACCGTCCGGCCACAAAATTCTGGAGTTTCATGCCTCAAATATGCCCATCGGTGGGCAGCGGGACGACCGCCCGAAGCGTATCGTATGCAGCGGCCATTCCCCCCCAAGGCCCCAACCCAGCCTCTCATGACGACGATGCGATCTCTCGCCCTCTCCATCGCGAGCCTTCTCGTTCCCGTTTCCACGCTCCTTGCCCAACGCGATTCGGCAGCGGTCGAATCGAAAACCGGGCTGGTAGTGTCGGTGTCGGCGCCGGCCTCTGATGTGGGCGCGGCGATCCTCGCCAAGGGCGGAAACGCGGTTGATGCCGCCGTTGCCACGGCGTTTGCCCTCGCGGTCACACACCCCAGCGCGGGGAACATCGGCGGCGGCGGGTTCATGATCATCCGGCTCCCCAACGGCACGGCCACCACGATCGACTATCGCGAGCGCGCTCCCGGAAAATCGACGCCCACGATGTACCTCGGTGCCGATGGCAAGATCGATCGCTCGTTGACGTCGTCCGGCTGGCTCGCGTCAGGCGTGCCAGGCACGGTCCGTGGACTCGAAATGGCCCACAAAAAGTTCGGCAAGCTCCCGTGGGGCGAAGTCGTGAAGCCTGCGGCGGACCTGGCCACCAACGGATGGCCACTGAGCCGAGCGCTTTCCCGATCGATCAATAGCCAGTTGCGGAATGACAGCGCCGGCCGGCCAGGGAAGATGGCGCGGTTCCCCACCTCGGTCGCTGCATACGGAAAGAAGGATGGCACCGCGTGGGCGGAAGGTGACCTCATTCAGCTCAAGGACCTGGGACGCGCGCTGAACGAGATCGCCAGCAAGGGACCCGACGCGTTCTACACAGGCTGGATTGCCGACTCGATCGATGCGCAGATGGCGCGCAACGGCGGCATCATCTCCAAGGCGGACCTCCGCGACTACAAGGCGGTCGAGCGCGCACCGGTTCGCGGCAAGTTCCTCGGAAATGAAATCATCTCGATGCCACCGCCGTCGTCAGGCGGCGTGGTCATGATCGAGACGCTGAACCTGATGGAACGGATGGGTGTCGCGAACCTCAAGCCTGGATCGGCGGAGTACCTGCATGTCCGCATCGAGGCCGCGCGACGCGCTTACCTCGATCGCGCTCGTTACCTCGGTGATCCGGATTTCGTGCAGGTGCCGGTTGCTCGGCTCGTCTCTCCTTCGTACGCCGATTCCCTGGTGAAGACAATCAACCCCGCCAAGGCGGCAAGCTCGGTCGAGTTAGGCGCTGACATCGTTTCGCCGTCGCAGGAGTCCGATGAGACGACTCACTTCTCGGTCGTCGACGCGCAGGGGATGGCGGTCTCGAACACCTACACTCTCGAAGCAGGCTTCGGATCGGGAGTGGTGGTCGGTGGAACCGGCATCATCCTGAACAACGAGATGGGTGACTTCAACAAGAAGCCGGGTGAGACGAACACCAGCGGCGATATCGGCACGCCGGCCAATCTCATCGCGCCCGGCAAGCGCATGCTGAGCTCCATGTCCCCGGCGATCGTGACGCGGAATAACCAACTCCTCCTCGTGACCGGCTCACCGGGCGGACGTACGATCCCCAACACAGTCCTCGACGTCATACTCGGCGTGACACTCTTCAAGCGTGACGTGCGGTCGGCGGTCAATGCGCCCCGCGTTCATCATCAGTGGCTGCCCGACACGACGAGCATCGAAGCCAATGGTGTGACGCCGGAAGTGCTGGCTGCCTTACGAGCGATGGGCCATCGGGCAGCTTTGAGCCGGAGCGCCGGTCAGGGCGATGCGCATTCGATCTACTTCGACGCCGGCACGAAGACGGCGGTTGGTGCGCATGATTTGCGGAGCGCTGATTCGAAGGCATCCAAACCAAAAAATTAAACCCAAAAAGGCAACAGCATAACCACAGGGGACACAGGGGTACACAGGGGGCTTCGATTTTTGAAACGCTCCCTCTGTGATCCCCTGTGTCCCCTGTGTAAATGCTTTTGGTAAATCCTGCTGACATCAATGCTCTGGTCGAAGCGCGCTATCTGGATTTTTCCCGATTCCAGGTGAGGTAGATCGCCGACTGCACGGGCCTGTCCGCCGGCACTTCCCGAAGTGGCTCGCACACGTTCCACGACTCGCGCATCATCGCGGGAAGCTGCTGATAGAGCCGCGTCCCGTCGGTCTTCCACTGCAACATCTCGTCGCTGACGTCGCGAACGATACGCGCTGGTGACCCAACGGCGACTTTCCGTTCCGGTATCACCATCTCCGAGGGCACAAACGTCAGCGCGCCAATGATGGAACCGGCTCCGACCACGGCGTGATCAATCACAACGGCGTTCATTCCTATGAGCGCGTTGCGACCGATGCGCGCGCCGTGAATCACCGCGCCATGCCCGATGTGCGCTGACTCCTCGAGCACGACAGTGACGCCAGGAAACGCGTGGATCGTGCAGTTCTCCTGCACGTTGCACCCGTCCGCGATTTCGATCCCGCCCCAATCCCCGCGCAACGCGGCGCCCGGCCCGATGTAGACGTCGCGTCCGATGATGACGTTCCCGGTCACCGCCGCCTGGGGATGCACAAACGCCGACTCGTGGATAACGGGAATGAACCCGCCGAATTCGTAGATCATTGTATGACTGGCCTCCGGCCTCTGGCCTCTGGCCTATGGTGCCTAGACCCGCTCAATGATGACCGCCTGCCCCTGCCCGACGCCGACACACATTGTGCACAGCGCACGCCGAGTTCCCGTAAGCTCGAGTTCACGCGCTGCCGTGAGGATGAGCCGGGCGCCGGACATGCCTAACGGGTGACCAAGCGCTATCGCGCCGCCATTCCGGTTTACGCGGGGATCGTCGTCGGCAATCCCCAGCTGGCGAAGGCAGGCCAGCGATTGCGAGGCAAAGGCTTCGTTCAACTCGATAACATCGATCTGGTCTAGAGTAAGCCCGGCTTGCTGTAACGCCTTCTGTGTCGCCGGAACAGGACCCATTCCCATGAGCCTCGGCTCCACACCCGCCGCGGCGCTGGCGACGACGCGAGCCAGCACCGGAAGCTTGTGGTCTTTCACCGCTTGCTCCGAGGCGACCAGCAGGGCGCAGGCGCCGTCGTTGATGCCTGACGAGTTGCCGGCGGTGACACTGCCACGTCCGCCACCGCGGAAGGCCGGACGCAGTCGCGAGAGGATCTCGGGCGTCGTGTCCGGCTTGATGAACTCGTCACTGCTGAATTCGACTTCACTTCCCTTTTTGGGGCCTGGTACGACGACTGGCGTGATCTCGCTCGCGAATCGACCATTGGCCCGGGCCGCGGCCGCCTTGCGTTGCGACATGAATGCGAACCGGTCCTGGTCGTCTCTCGCGATCGTGTAATCATCGGCGACGTTTTCCGCCGTCTCCCCCATGGCGTCGATCCCGTACAGCTCTTTCATCCGGGGATTCACAAAGCGCCAGCCGATGCTGGTGTCGTAGAGTTGCGCGTCGCGCGCCCAGGGAGCTCCCCCTTTCGACATCGCGTACGGAGCACGCGTCATGCTCTCCACTCCACCGGCGATGTAGACATCACCTTCGCCGGCGCGAATCGCGGACGCCGCCATGCTCACCGCGCTCATGCCTGACGCGCACAGCCGGTTCACCGTGATTCCGGGGATACTGAGCGGCAGGCCGGCGAGAAGCAGCGACATGCGCGCGACGTTGCGATTGTCTTCCCCTGCCTGGTTGGCGCAGCCAAGGACGACATCGGTAATCCGCGCCGGATCCAGTGACGGATGGCGCGACATCAGGCGCGCCATGACCAGCGCCGCCATGTCGTCGGGACGCACGAGCGCGAGACTCCCGCCAAATGCGCCTATGGGTGTGCGAAGACCATCGACAATGAATGCAGACATTTGTGTTTAATGATTACGTCAAAAGAAAAGACAAAAGACGTTACCACAGGGGACACGGGGGTCACGGAGGCAACCCGCGCGATACGGCGTCTGAGCGAGAGTACCCCCCGTGACCTCCGTGACCCCCGTGTTAAAGTCTTTTACGGGATCGTGCCATAACTCGGGACCTCGAATCAAACGGCATGATCGCGTGCTGTCTTGAATGCCGTTCCCCGAAAAAGCCCAACAACCTCATTGCGTTGATTGCGGACTTCCGCGCTGTAGTAACTCAACCGCCCGGACGCAGCGTCCTCCTTCGCAATCGCCGTGAGCACGTCACCAACTCCAATCGGGGCCGGATACGTGATGCTGTTTTCAATGCTCACCGTGACCTTCCCATGCGAGTTGCATGCGAAGGCAAACGCCGAGTCGGCGAGTGAAAATGCGATACCGCCGTGCGTCACGCCGAAGCCGTTCACCATTTCCTCGCGAACGGTCAGGCGGCAGGCACTTCGCTGCGGCGCCACCTCGAGCACTTCGATGCCCAGCCAGCGACTGAACGCATCGCGCGCCATCATCGCGTCGACGACTCGTTCGGCGAGACGTTGTGCGTCCGACGCCGTCATTCGAAAAACCTCCGCCCTTCCCTCACCATGCGACGGAGAAGTGGACTCGGTCGATAGCGGTCATCTTCGGTTTCGTCGCGCAGCCGCTCCAGCTCACCCAGCACGATGTGGAGCCCGAGCTCGTTGCCCCACGCGAGTGGTCCGCGCGGGTAGTTGACTCCCTTGGTCATCGCCAGGTCCACATCATCGGCCGTCGCAGTTCGCCAGTGGACGACATCGACCGCTTCGTTGACCAGCATCGCGACGACCCGGAACACGATTTCCTCGCCGAGTGTCCGGTCCTCAGTTGCGACGCGAGGTGGCGCATCCGGGCCGTACTCGTAGAACCCGCGCCCGCTTTTTCGTCCGAGCCACCCCGCTTCCACCAGTCGGCGTTGCGTAATCGAAGGCTTGTATCGCGCATCGAAGTATGTCGCCCGCCACACCGACTCGGTGACCGCGTAATTGACGTCGTTCCCGATGAAGTCCATAAGGAGAAACGGACCCATCCGGAATCCACCAATCTCACGCATCGCCCAATCAATCGTGGGAGCATCGGCAAGACCTTCGTCGAGCATCCGCAACGACTCCCCGTAAAATGGCCGAGCAACCCGATTCACGATGAATCCGGGCGTATCCGCGGCGAGTACGGTGACCTTTCCCCATTCGTCGGCGACTGAACGCGTCGCAGTCGTCACGTCCTGCGCCGTCTGGGCGCCAGGCACAATCTCCACCAGCGGCATGAGCGGCGCCGGATTGAAAAAGTGCATGCCGATCACGCGCTGCGGCGCTTCGCATGCCGACGCGATCGACGTGACCGACAGCGACGAGGTGTTCGTGGCGAGCACACACTCCGTATCGACCACGCTTTCCAGGAAGCGGAACATCGATTGCTTTGCCTTCAGCTCCTCAACGATCGCTTCGATCACGAGGCTGCACTCCCCAAACTCCGAAAGCCCCATAGGGAGTCGAACGGTGGACAGACGCTTGGCAGCCGACTGTGCGAGGTCACTCGTCAGGCGCCCCTGCTCCACGTCCCGGCGGATCGCGGCCTCGATCATCTGCCGCGCACGACCGGTGGCATCGTCGTCGAGATCGGCGAGCACCACGTCATGCCCGTTCGCCAGCGCCACGATCGCGATCCCCGAGCCCATCGCTCCCGCGCCAACAACTCCGACTTTCATCGCCCGCGGAAAACTGGTGACCGTTTGGCACGGAATGCCGTCACTCCCTCGGCAAAATCCGCCGTACGCCCCGCTTCGGCCTGGAGGTCGGCCTCGAGGTCGAGTTGCGTGTCGAGATCGTTCATGAGCGATTCGTTGAACGCCTGCTTCGTCAGCCCGAATCCACGGGTGGGTTGTGTCGCGAGTGACGTGGCGACTTCAATCGCCCGTGGCACGAGTGCAGCGGGCTCGCACGTTTCCCAGATCAGTCCCCAATCCTTCGCCTGCGCCGCGCTGAGCTTCCCGCCTAACAAGGCCTGTCCGGACGCTCGCGCCAACCCGACAAGGCGCGGCAGGAAAAACGTCCCGCCACTGTCGGGTATGAGCCCGATCCGGCAGAACGACTGGATGAACGACGCCTCGGTTGAGGCGAAGACGATGTCACAGGCGAAAGCGATATTTGCTCCAGCACCGGCTGCAACGCCGTTCACGGCGCACAGGACCGGCTTCTCCAATCGCCGGATCGCGCGAATGATCGGGTTGTATTGCGCCCGTACGGTTTCGCCGAGGTCGTCTTTCGGTTCATCGACCGACACGGCGGCGAGATCCTGACCGGCACAAAATCCCCTCCCTTCGCCCGTCAACAACACGGTGCGAATGGCATCATCGGCAGCCGCGACGCCGAGCGCGTCCTGGAGTTCGCGCGCCATCGGCAGGTGGAAGCTGTTGAGGACATCAGGACGGTTCAGGGTGATAACCTGCACGCCGTCCCTCACCTCAACTTTGATGTGGTGGTACTCCATCGTTCCCCGGTGAGCGTGTGCGAGGAAACTTAGCGCCTGTCAGAGGCTCCCGGTCTAGCGCGGTCCGACGATTCTCACGCTCTCCATCACGTCGCCTTCCAGGATCCGGTCCACGACGTCCATGCCCGCGACTACCGTCGCGAACACTGTGTAATCGTGGTCGAGTCGGTAGTTGTCGACCATGTTGATGAACCACTGGGCATCGCCGGTATCGCGACCGCGCGTCGAGATTCCCAGCGTGCCGCGGGCGTGATGCGCGAGGCTCAACTCATCGCGCATGAACGGGCCGTCGCCGACGTATTCGTTCATCCCAGGGCTGCCGCCCTGCAAGACGAAGTTCGGGATCACGCGATGGAACGTGAGCCCGTCGTAATACTTGTTGCGGACCAGCTCCGAGATGCGGGCGACCGTCATCGGCGCGCGATCGGCGTCGAGGAGCAGGTCGAACGTTCCACCACCGGTCGCCGGCGACATGGTGACGCGCACACGGGTCGTGCCCGTCGGAGGATTGATCGGCCGCTGGTCCGTTGCGGATGTGACCTGCACTTCACCGCCATTGAGGTGTGCAATCAATCGGGCCGCCTCGACAGCGATCATGGGGTCCACATCCTTCAGCATGGGCGTCAGTCGCCTGGCATCCGCCGCTGTTCCCATCTCCCGCACGCGGGCCAGCAATTCCATGCGCGGATCGCGCGAGGTCTGCCGCCGTTCCTTCGTTAGGCGTTCGAGAGCGTCGAGGACCGCCGGCACGATCGAATCGCGCACCGGCGCGCCCCGTAACGCGCGAGCGGCAGACAGCACGACGTGGTAATCCTTGCTCGCCAACGCCCGAACGAACACGAGGTCCGCGAGATGGCCCACGGTGGTCGCGAGTCCCTGGATCGCCACTTCGCGCACATTCCCGACTTCGTCGAGGGCCAGCGTGGTGAGGAGCGTCGAGTCACGGGCCGCTACCGCGCCACGCGCGACGTACATTCGCACCTGCCACACCGGGTGACGGCTGTTTTCGCGCAGCAGCTCCCGCCCGCCCGTGGTATCGATGCGCGCCAACGAGAGTAATGCGTGCGCCCTGGCGTGCCACGAAACATCGGTCGGCGAGCGTGGAGCCGCGCCGCTGGGGCCTGCGGCGATCGTCTGGCGCAGAACGGCGCGAACCGTATCCTGCCGCGGACAAGGCGCTCCGAGCGCGTCGATCGCTGCCAGTCGGACGTGATGGACCGAGTCACGCAAGGCCGCCAGCAGCGGCAGGCAGTCATCGGCGGCGAAGCGGAGCCGGTACACCCGGACCCATTCCAGTCGCACCAGCCAGCTGCGGTCGCGCCGAACGCGCTCCAGGTGCTCCCGCTGGAAGGCGGTGTCGCTGACGTTAGGCAGTGTGGCGACTGCCAGGCGCCGCACCTGCTCATCCCGGTCTTCGGTAAGCGCCTCGCTCACGGTGGCCTTGTCGACCGTGCCGGTCGATGCCAGTGTCAGCCAGATCAGTCGCCGCACTGGAGCGGCATCAGGCACCTTGAGCGCGAACAGCGCGTACCGGTTGAGCCATCTCACCGAAGGCTCGGATAACGGTCCCAGCGTGCGTCTGGCGCGCGCCAATGAATACAAGCCATGCGCAATTCCCATCATTGCCCGCGACTCATCGCGCCACCGGTCACCCGATCGTGGCGACAGTGCCAGCATCGCCGATTCAGCGGCACGGGCCTGCTCTGGTTGATCGTACGGAAGACGGCCGATACTGCGCGCAACTGCGGCCACCGCGACCGGAGTGAGCCCTCGACGTGGAACGGCGCGAAGCGCGCGGAAGACGCTGTCCACCAGCGCCCGTTTCCCCTCCACGCTTGTGGTTTCGGCGCGGATGCCCTGCGTCGCCTGGGCGAGCGCCTCAGCCGCCGTCGCCGCCAGCTGGGGATTCTGCAGGTACGGGATCAGGTTCCCCACCTGGTTCGGACGCTCGAGACGCCCGATCGCGCGAATCGCCAGCTCCCGAAGCGCGGGATTGTTGAGCGCCTCGAGTATCGGCGTGATGCCGTCTTCGCCTGCTCCCCTCGCATCTTCGGCCCTGATGACTGCCGCGCGATTGACCACCGGTGGCGCCTGCGCGGTCAGGACACTGGGGACCATACCCGCGACAACGAGCGCGGCGACGTGAAGACGTCGCAAGCGGTGACGATTGGCCGACCGATGCGTGGACAGGAACGACTCGTCAGGCATGAGCATCAGGGGAACGACGGATGACGTTCACGAGTATACCCCGGAGCCCTGCGGCGGGCTATCACATCCAGTGGCTAGCGGCGGATGCCACTTCCGGGTGAGGGCTGGCGGCGGCGGAAGGCGCCCCCTGCTAAATTCTCTGCCGTCAGCGCCGTCCCCTCAGCACCCGTCGGAACGCGATGCCCGCACCGTCTGCCCGGAAGCAACCCGCCCCGCCCCGTGAGATCGCGGAGCCGCGATTTGATTGGCGGAAGATTGCGTACCACACGCTGGTATCCCGGGCCATGGACGACATCGAGGAGTCGACGAACCGGAACCGGACGTCGGTCCCGAAGGACCACCTGGTCCTGTACCAGTTTTCGGCCCGCGGGCATGACATGGCGCAGTGCATCCTGGCCTCGCGCCTGGATCATCAGCACGACGGAGTCAGCGCCTATTACCGGTCGCGGCCGCTCCTCCTCTCGCTTGGCCTCACCATCGAGGACGGCTTCGCGTCACCGTTAGGCAGGTCGGGCGGGTTCAGCGACGGTCGCGACATCGGCGTCGTCTGCAACCTGCCGCAGGCGAACTGCCCAGTCGTGATGCCCATGGCGGGCGACGTCGGCTCACAGTACACGCCGGCCGCCGGCTGGGCCCAGGCGATCACGTACCACCGCGACGTGCTCCGCGGCCGTTCCTGGCGCGGCGCGATCGCAGTCGTCCTGGGCGGCGAAGCTTCGGTGGCGACCAACGGATTCTGGTCCTGCCTGACGATTGCCACGACGCTGAAGTTGCCCCTGCTGTTCTACATCGAGGACAATGGACTCGGCATCTCCGTGCGAGGCGGAATGCAGACGCCGGACGGAAACATCGCCGCCAACCTGGCGTCGTTCGCGAACCTGCTCATACGTGAGGGAGACGGCACCGATCCCGCAGCATCGGCGCGTCTTGTCGATGAAGTCGTCGCCCATGTGCGCGATGGCAACGGACCGGCGCTGCTCCGGCTCACCGTCCCGCGACTCTGCAGCCACTCCGGTCCGGACAACCAGAAGGGATACCGGAGCGAGGCGGAAATCGCGCAGGACTGGGAGCGCGACCCACTCCCCAAGCTCAAGGCGCACGTCGTGCCGGACATGCTTTCGGCTTCAGAATGGGCCGTCCTGGAACGGGAAGTCGAGCGCGACGTGAACACCGGGTTGAACGCGGCGCGCGCGAGGCCCGCGCCGGATCCGTCGTCCATCTACAAGCACGTCTACGCGGAACCAGAAGACGAGGCCAGGCCAGCCTTTGGCGGGTTGCCGTACGCCGAGCGAAAGCGACTGGGCGGCCAATCGACACCACGCGAGTCCGGCGAATTGCTGCGCCTCGCCGAAGCGGTCCGAAGGACATTGGACCACGAGCTGAGCGTGAACCCGAGGCTCCTAGTCTTTGGCGAGGACGTCGGCGTAAAGGGCGGCGTGCATCTCGTGACCGAAGGTCTGCAACGGAAACACGGCGTTGCGCGCGTCTTCGACACCAGCCTCTCCGAAGAGGGCATCATCGGGCGGGCGGTAGGCATGGCGATCGCCGGTCTCGTGCCCGTCGCCGAAATCCAGTTCAGAAAGTACGCCGACCCCGCCGCCGAACAGCTCAACAACTGCGGTACGCTCAGGTGGCGTACCGCAAATCGTTTCTGTGCCCCCATCGTCGTGCGGATGCCCGGCGGCTTCGGAAAGGACGTCGGCGACCCCTGGCACAGCCTCAGCGCCGAGGTGCAGTGGGCGCACGCGGTGGGCTGGCAGGTGGTCATGCCATCGAATTCGGGCGATGCGGTGGGATTGCTCCGCACCGCGATGCGCTCACCCAACCCCACGATCTTCTTCGAGCATCGGTCGCTCCTGATGACCAGCGACGGTAGCGCGCGCTATCCAGGTGACGATTACGTCATCCCGTTAGGCTCGGCGCGCGTTATGCGCGAGGGGAGGGATTTGACCCTTGTGACGTGGGGGGCCATGGTGCACCGCTGCGTCGAGGCGATAGGGGCAGTGGAGGGGTCAGTGGAATTGATCGACCTGCGCACGATCGCACCCTGGGATCGTGAGGCAGTCCTGCGCTCGGTGAGAAAGACCGGGCGTTGTCTCGTCGTGCACGAAGACACCATGACCGCCGGTTTCGGCGCCGAGGTGGTCGCGGTGGTGGCAAAGGAAGCGTTCTGGCAGCTCGACGCGCCCGTCGATCGACTGTGCGTCCAGGACATCCCGATGCCCTATCACCCCGACCTGATGGCGGCCGTCCTGCCGTCTTCGGAAGTCATCGCCAACCGCGTTCGGGACTGCTTGAAGGCCTGAGATGGGTTTGAAACGGGATTGCAGCGCCGATGCCTCTGTTGCGCTCGGCTGGCACATTCACCAGAGTGAAAGCATCCTACGGACGGGAAACTCCATGGTTATGAGGAAGATCGGCCTGCTGAGCGTGCTGCTGGCCCTGCCATTTCTGGCAGGGGGCGCTGGTGCTCAGGCAGCCGCTCCGTCGTGCGCCTCGCACGCACCGACGATGCACCCGTTTGATTCGACGAAGGTCGCTACGCTGATCGGGACCTTCGACCTGATCATGATCGACACAACGAGTCTACGAGGTGGCGTACGCCAACATACCGGAAAACTCGTCGTGTGGTTGCAGGACTCCGTACCGAAGCGGCGAGCTACCATGGCGAGGCGCGTTCAAGACCGGTTCATGGTAGGGACGTTCGAAGCCGCACTTCCTGATACCGGCGAGATGTGGAGCAAGATGATGAGTGGTTCGGCAGACTCGCCCGGCGCTTTCTGGTCCGATGGATACCTGCGACTCGGCGAGTTCGGTCAGAAGAGCGGAATCAGCCTTCACTTCAAGCTGGTCACGGAGAATGAGCTGCGAGGAATGTGGACGTCGCAGGCGGGCACCGCGGTAATCGTTGACTTCACCGGTGACCGTGAGCCGGATGAGGCCGGATACTTCTGCGCGCGGCGCGTCAAATAGACGAGGAATCAGTAACAAAAAACAGAGAACGAACGAAGCGTTCGTATATTGAGGGCCGGAGCGTAAGCGACGGCCCTCTTTCGTTCCCTGCTTCCTGCTTCCTGCTTCCTCTGGAGGTTCTATGCGAGACTCCGTTCTCAGCGACACCAAGGCGATTCAAAGCTTTTCAGTCGACGATCTCGGTAAGGCGCGCTCCTTCTATCACGACACCCTTGGACTCGACGTCGCGGAAAAACCGGAAGGGCTGGAAATCACAGTGGGGGACGGCAACAGGATCTTCGTATACCCGAAGCCGAACCATCAACCGGCGACGTTCACGATCCTGAATTTCCTCGTCGACAACGTCGACACTGCGGTCGATAAACTGAAGTCGACGGGAGTGCGGTTCGAGCAGTACGACCTTCCCGACATCAAGACCGACGACCGCGGCATCGCGCGCGACACCGGCGGACCGGCCATTGCCTGGTTCAAGGATCCAGCCGGAAACATCCTGTCAGTTCTGCAACGAGCGGATTGAATTGGCAGGAGACAGGAGACAGCGCGCGGTCTGCCAGTCTCCTGTTTCCTGTTTTAGTTCCGATGACGGTTTTGTTCTGATTCCCGCGCATTGCCGGTGGAGGATACGAGTCATTCACCGGAGGATTCATGCGCATGTTGAAACGCGTTGCACTCGTCGCAACGGTGGCCGCTCTGGGTTGCGGCGGCGGAGACGATGACGACAACGGCAATCCGACTGGCCCAGGCGCCGGCGGTGCCACCAACGGGACGTTCACGGTAGTAGTCAACGGGACCACGTGGGCCGCCACTGGGCAGGTCACCGTGTCGCGTCAATCGAACAATTTCATTGGGATCGCCGGATCAGGCTTCGCCGGCAATACCGCCTATTCCATTGTTCTTGGCATCGGGAACGCGACTGGCCCCGGCACGCACAACTTGAACGTGTTTGGCGGCGGCGACGGGTCGTCGGTGATCGTTGGCAGCGCTACCACCGGCTACGCCACCTCGCTTCAGGGCGGCAGCGGGACTTTGACGATCACGAGCCTGACGTCCAATCGAATCGTAGGCACCTTTTCGGGCACCGCCGTTCCGAGCTCCGGAGGTGCCGCCAATCTGGTGATGACGAGCGGGCAGTTTGATGTAACGTTTTAAGCAAGAAGCAAGAAGCAAGAAGAAACCGACACTTCTTGCTTCTTGCTTCTTGCTTATTGCTTATTGCTCTTCAATCGCCCCGATCATCTCCCCGAGCTTCTTCGTGTGGATGACCCGCTTCAGGATCGCTTTTGGTCCGAAGTAAAGCAGCAATCCCACTTCCTTGTTCGACGCTCGCAGGTAGTTGATGAGTTGCGGCCGGTCCTGGTCGAGGACCTGGTCGCCCGCCTTCACTTCGACGACCACTGCATCTGAGACGACGAGGTCGGCGCGATAGGTGCCCACGGTGACGCCCTTGTAATAGACCGTGACCGGCACCTCACGCGCGACATTCATTCGCCGCTGGAACAGTTCGATGGCCAGCGCCCGGACGTATACCGACTCCAGGAAGCCGAATCCGAGTTCGTTGTAGACGGCGTAAAAGGCGGAGATGATCTCGCCCGTGATATCGCCGTGGAGCAGTTCCATCGTCGTGCCACTACTTCCGCCAAAATGAGCCGTTTCGCCGGCCTGCTGACTGGTCGCGTCCATGGGTCCCCCTCGGGCTTGAACGCGCCGAGCATAGGCGATGCCGACGGCCGATCCGACATCATGGTAACGCGGACCCCACACTTTCGCCGCACCGCGGGCGGAGCCGCGTTAGGCTACAGCGGCTTGAAGTATTCGAACGGCTCCGCGCAGCCGGCGCAGTAGTAGATCGCCTTGCAGGCGGTGGAGCCGAATTCGCTGCGGCGCTCGGTGTTGCGCGAGCCACAGTGCGGGCAGGTGATGATGTCCTGTCGGCGCTGCAAGGGAATCAGCTCCGTGGCCACCGACGCCGTTCCGGACGGCGGGGCGATTCCGTAGGCGCGGAGGCGCTCCTTCGCCTCGGCACTGATCCAATCGGTCGTCCATGCCGGCTGGAAAATCGTGTTCACGACCACTCTCGGCGCACCCGCCTTCTCGAGCGCCTCGACGATGTCGTGCTCGATCGTTTGCATGGCGGGGCACCCCGAATAGGTGGGCGTGACGTCCACGACGACGGTGCCGCGCTCTTCCCGCATATCACGTACGATGCCGAGGTCGATGACGCTCAGCACCGGCACTTCGGGATCGAGAACCGCGCCGACCGCTGCCCAGTATTCTTCGCGGGCTCGCACGGCTACCACTCCGCTCCGGGGAAGGAACGGGCCACGATCTGCATTTCGGCAAGGAGCAAGCCGAGGTGCTCGGTATGGCGCCCCTCCCTGCCACCCCGCTGCATGAAGCCATCGTCAGGCACGGTCAGCGTTGCCGCGTGCAGCACACGGGTGACCTCCGACCGCCATGGTTCGCGCAGTGCACTGCGGTCAGTCGCGATGCCCTCTGTCACGAGGTCCCGTTCCACATCGTCGACCTCGAACAGCTCACCGGTAAAGCGCCACAGCTCGTTCACGGCATTCTGCACCCGAGTGTGGCTGTCGGCCGTTCCATCGCCAAGCTTCAGCATCCAGTCGGCGCTGTGTCGCGCATGGTACCTCGTTTCCTTGAAGGCCTTTGCCGCGATGCCGGCCAGGTCACTGTGTGCGGAGGACTGCAGCTTCTCGAGATGCAGCATTTCGAACACGGAGACGAGGAATTGTCGCGCAGTGGTGAACGCAAAATCACCACGCGGCAGCTCGACGATCAACGCGTTCCGGAACTCGATGGCTTCACGGAAATAGGCGAGCGAATCCGCACTTTTCCCCTGCCCTTCCGCCTTTCCCGCCAGCTCGAGAAACAGGTTCGCCTGGCCGACGAGGTCGAGCGCCATGTTTGCGAGCGCGATGTCCTCCTCGAGGATCGGCCCATGCCCGCACCACTCGGACAGGCGATGGCCCAGGATCAGGCGATCGTCACCTAAGCGAAGGAGGTACTCGGAGAGAGGCATGTACGTGCTGCGTGCTGATTGCTGATTGCTGGGGGAACTGATGCTGCGTGCTGGTGCTGGCTCTTGATCGCTGATCGCTGATCGTTGATCCCTGATCCCTGATCGCTTGCTACTCGCTACTCTCTGTTCGCTACTCTCTAGTAAACTCTCACTCCCCTCGGCGTCTTATAGAACTGCGGATGCCGATACGCCTTGTCGTTCGCTGGATCGAAGAACGGGCCGACGTCTTCAGGTGTCGACGCCGTGATCCATTGCGAGGGCACCACCCACAGATGAATCCCTTCCGCGCGCCGAGCATACACATCGCGTGCGTTCAACAACGCCTGCTCGGCGTCAACTGCATGCAGGCTGCCGCAATGTTCGTGCGGTGCGCCTGGCTGTGGCTGGATGAACACCTCCCACAGCGGCCACTGAGAATCAGAAGCGCCGTCGGTCGCTGATCGCTGGTCGCCGGTCGCTGGGTTGCTCATCAGGCAGCAGCACCGGCGGCCCGGCGCTTCGCGGCGTAGGCCTCCGCCGCAGCGCGGACCCATGCGCCGTCGTCGTGTGCTTTCTGGCGCGCAGCGAGCCGCTCACGGTTGCAGGGCCCGTCGCCCTTCACCACCGCCCAGAACTCGTCCCAGTTGATGTCGCCGAAGTCCCAGTTTTCCGTCGACTCATTGTACCTGAGTTTCGGATCAGGAAGCGTCAACCCGACCGCCTGTGCCTGCGGAACGGTGAGGTTCACGAACCGCTGCCGCAGTTCGTCGTTGCTCTTCTTCTTGACGCCCCACTTGATCAGCTCAGCGCTGTTCGGGGAGTCCTTGTCGTTAGGTCCGAACATCATCAGCGAGGGCCACCACCACCGGTTCACGGCATCCTGTACCATGGCCCGCTGGCCGGGCATTCCCCGGGCGAGAATAGCAACGCTCTCGTAGCCCTGCCGCTTGTGGAAGTTCTCTTCCTTGCAGATACGAACCATGGCCCGGGCATACGGCCCGTACGAGGCCTTGGCAAGCATCGTCTGGTTCACGATCGCGGCGCCATCGACGAACCAGCCGATGACGCCCACATCGGCCCAGGTGAGCGTCGGATAATTGAAGATGCTCGAGTACTTGGCCTTGCCGCTCAGCAGGTCGCTTACGAGCTCGTGCCGATCGACGCCTAACGTTTCCGTGCCACAGTAGATGTAGAGTCCGTGACCCGCTTCGTCCTGGACCTTGGCCAGCAGTGAGAGTTTCCGCCGCAGGCTTGGCGCGCGAGTGATCCAGTTCCCTTCCGGCAGCATGCCCACGATCTCCGAATGCGCATGTTGGGACATCATCCGGATGAGCTGCTTCCGGTAGCGTTCCGGCATCCAGTCCTTCGGCTCGATGACGTCCCCGCGAGCAATTCGCGCCTCGAACTCGTTCGTCCGGGCGGGATCGTCCTGATGGGCAGTTTGCGATGCCATAACGTGTGCCGTAAGTTGGCCCCTGACTTTCACTTGTCGCGCAGGGCCGTGAGTTGCGCTACGATTGGACTATTACCCCTCAGACAAGCCGCCGCAACCCGTGCGCCGACGTTCCGCACCCTTTGCACCCTTTGCACCCTCTGCACCCTTGTAACCGACAATGACCTCACCCACCGAGACCGAGCACGACGGAACCGTCACGACCGCGGTCCATCACGGCGTAGCGACAGTCACCTTCTATCACCCGAAGCGGAACGCGCTGCCCGCCATCATCTTGCGGCAGCTCGCCGACGCCATCGATGGCGCCGGATCCAATCCGGACGCACGCGTCGTCATCCTCGCCAGCGAAGGAACGGGCGCCTTCTGCGCCGGCGCGTCCTTTGACGAGCTCCGTGGACTGAAAACCTCCGACGAGGGAAAAGAGTTCTTCAGCGGTTTCGCCCGTGTGATCCTCGCTATGCGTCGCTGTCCAAAGATCATCATCGGTCGCGTCCAGGGAAAAGCAGTTGGAGGCGGTGTCGGACTGGTCGCCGCAACCGATTACTCGTTCGCGCTACCCAGCGCGTCGATCCGGCTGAGTGAGCTCGCCGTAGGTCTCGGTCCGTTCGTCATCGGCCCGGTGATTGAACGCAAAGTGGGTCGTGCTGCATTTGCGGCCATGGCGCTCGATGCCGATTGGCGCGACGCCGAATGGGCCGAGCGTCACGGGCTCTTCACGCGACTGATGGATACGGAAGCGGCGATGGAGTCCGTGATGCCGGCGTTTGCGCATCGCCTGGTCGAAATGAACCCCGATGCGTTGACTCAGCTCAAGCGCGTCCTGTGGGAAGGCACAAATCACTGGGAAACGCTGCTTTTCGAGCGAGCCGCGATCAGTGGAAAGCTTGCCCTTTCCGAATTCACCGCGCGCGCTGTTGGTCGCGGCGAGGAAGGCACGAAGAATTCATGAAAACCATAGAAGCAACGATCACACGAATCGATCGGATACCGCCCCGATTTTTTGATCCGTCCGATCAGATCAATTCGTGCAATCTTTTCCCTTGGGTTTTCACATCTCGCGCCGAGCTCACCAACGCTACGACGTCGGCGGACTGAACGCCTCGGATGAGCCCTGCGATTCGATCCAGCTCTGGTGGTACTTTGGATCTTCGATCGGCAGCGCTTGTTTCGCAACGTAGAGCGGCCGAAACGAATCCATCATCACCGCGAGCTCCTTGGTGAACTTCTGGCCAACGCTCGCTTCGTAGCGCCCAGGATGCGGACCGTGCGGTAGTCCATCCGGATGATGCGTGATGGAGCCATATTCGATTCCCTTCCGGCTCATGAATTCGCTCGACGCATAAAACAGCACTTCGTCCGAGTCGACGTTGCTGTGGTTGTACGGCGCTGGAATCGCGTCAGGGTCGAAGTCGTAGGGCCGCGGGCAGAACGAGCAGATGACGAATCCATCGCCCTGAAACGTCTGGTGCACCGGCGGTGGCTGATGAATGCGTCCAACAATCGGCTCGAAATCGTGGATGCTGAACGCCCACGGATAGAAGTATCCGTCCCAGCCGATGACGTCGAACGGATGATGGTCGAGCACCAGTTCGTTGATCGCGCTGTATTGCTTGACCAGGATCGGAAAGTCACCCCGCTCATCGCGCGTGGCCAGCTGTGCGGGACGCCGGATGTCACGCTCGCAATACGGCGCGCCTTCGAGGAGCTGACCGAATTCGTTGCGATAGCGCTTCGGCCACCGCACGTGTCCACGACTCTCGAACACAAGCAACTTCGTCGCCCCCGCCGCGGTGTCGAGACGCCACCGGTGCGTGATGTTTCGGTGGATCACGACATAATCGCCGGGCTGGTACGGCAGTTCGCCGAACACGCTTTCCAGCACGCCCTTCCCTTCCACCACGTACACGACTTCGTCGGCCTGCGAGTTCCGGTAGAAATGATCGTCGGTCTTGTCTGGTTCGACGTAGAGCATGCCGATGTCGTTGTTGAACAGCAACGGCAGCCGGTCGAGCGTCGCGCTACCGCCTTTGCCGGCCTTCGCGGTCAGGAAGTGCCGATGGCGCAGCGACGTGTCCTCGTCCTTCTCCCAGCGCAGCTCACGCACTTTCCGGGCCGACTTCACCGTTGTCGGCGGGTGCGTGTGATAGAGGAGCGACGACGTGCCGATGAACCCCTCATGCCCCATCAACTCTTCGTTGTACAACCCACCGTCCGGCTTGCGGAAGACGGTATGTCGCTTGCGGGGAACGCTGCCTAACGTGTGGTAGATTGGCATGTGATTTCAAATTGCAAATTGCAATTTTAGAGGTTCCCGCGTCTCGCCTGCTCTCGCTCGATCGCTTCGAACAACGCCTTGAAGTTTCCCTTGCCGAAACTCTTGGCGCCTTTCCGCTGGATGATCTCGTAGAACAGTGTCGGACGGTCCTGAACCGGCTTCGAGAAGATCTGGAGCAAATAGCCCTCATCGTCCCGGTCGACGAGGATCCCGAGATCCCGTAAGGGATCGAGGTCTTCATCAATTTTTCCGACGCGGTCGAGCAGCGTGTCGTAGTAGCTCGTCGGCACACGCAGAAACTCGACGCCCCGGTCGCGCAACGTCGTAACCGTCGACACGATGTCGTTGGTGGCGATCGCGATGTGCTGCACGCCCGGCCCTCCATAGAACTCCAGGTACTCGTCGATCTGCGACTTCTTCTTGCCGGCCGCCGGCTCGTTGATTGGAAACTTGATCCGGCCGTTGCCATTCGACATCACCTTCGACATCAGCGCCGAATACTCCGTCGAGATGTCCTTGTCGTCGAACGAGAGCAGGTTGAAGAAGCCGAGCACGCGCGAGTAGAACGCCACCCACTCGTTCATCTTCCCCAGTTCGACGTTGCCGACGCAGTGGTCGACGTACTGCAGGCCGACTGCGTCCGGCTCGTACGGCGAGTTGGCGGGCTCGAAGCCGGGCATGAATGCGCCGCGATAATTGCGACGCTCGACGAGCGAGTGGATCGTGTCGCCGTACGTGCGGATCGCAGCGATGATCAGCTCACCCTTCTCGTCCTTCAGTACTTCGGGCTGCCGGGCTGGCGTCGCGCCACGCTCAACCGCGAGCCGGAAGGCTTCACGCGCGTCATCGACCCAGAACGCGATGTCACGAACACCATCACCATGGCGGTTCACATGGTCGGCGATTTCGCCATCCGGGCCTAACGCCGATGTCAGGATGAAACGCAGCTTGTTCTGCTCGAGCAGGTAGCTGGCCCGGTCGCGCGTCCCCGTTTCCGGTCCGCGATACCCGGTCAGGCGAAACCCGAAAGCACCGCGGTAGAAGTGGGCCGCCTGCTTCGCGTTCCCCACCCAGAACTCGAGGTAGTCGGTCCCGTTGATCGGGAATGTGTCGTGAGCGACGTCAGTCGCCGGAGCTGTGGAAGTCGCCATGGCTATGTACGGTTTCCGCCGCCGGACCATCCGGCGAGCCGGGCAAGGAAATGCTCTCCCGGAATCTAATGACCCGGTTAACCCGTTGTTCCGCTGGCAGATTGAGGTTGTTGTCGCGATTTTCCCGCTTGGCGGCCTACCCGTTTACCCGTTTACCCGTTTACCCGGTGACTGAATCGCGGAGATGACATCGATACCGGTAGACGGTCTGGCGCTCTCCCAGGCGCTGAACGGTCAATACGAAATCCTCCGCGAAGTCGGGCGGGGAGGCATGGGCATCGTCTTTCTCGCCCGTGACCTGAAGCTCGAGCGGCTGATTGCGATCAAGACCCTCCCTCCGAACCTCGCCGCTGACGACGTCATCCGGGCGCGCTTTCTGCGCGAGGCGCGCACCGCCGCTGCCCTCACGCATCCCAACATCGTCCCCATCCACCGCGCGGACGACATAGACGGGACCGTGTTTTTCGTGATGGGCTTTGTCGACGGTCCTTCCCTGGCGCAGCTGATTCGCGATGGCGGACCGCTCACGCCGCGCACCGCGGTTTCGGTCCTCTACGACGTCGCTGACGCACTGGGTTATGCGCACAGAGCCGGTGTCATCCACCGCGACGTGAAAGCCGAGAACATCCTGATCGACCGCGGCTCGAGCCGCGCGCTGGTCACCGACTTCGGGATCGCCCGCGTCGCCGAGGCGGCTCCGCTGACCGCGACCGGGACCGTGCTCGGCACCGTCCACTATATGAGCCCGGAACAGGTGGCCGGTGACGCCGTTGATCCACGCAGCGACGTCTATTCGTTAGGCGTCGTCGCCTTCTACGCGCTGGCCGGACGTTTCCCTTTCGACAGTCCGACCGCGTCGGCCGTCCTTGTTGCGCACGTAACCAAGGAAGCGCCGTCGTTGTCGAACATCGCGCCATCCGTACCGCGGGCACTGGCGCGACTGGTCGACCGCTGCCTCGCCAAGGATCGCGACAGCCGCGTGCAGAGCTGCGAGGAACTGCTGGTGGAACTGCGGCGAGTCGAATCGGCCCTGCCCGATGACGACGTTGCCGCGCCGCGACCCGAAGCCGTGGCGGTCGTCTCGAGCGACGAGGCCCAGGCACTATGGCAACGCGCCGCGCAGCTCCAGGACATGACGGGCCAGATGCCACCGCTGCGCATCGCCGACCGGACTCCAGTGAAGCGCGATCTGGCCACCGCCGGTTACGGAATCGACCAGGTCCGCAATGCCGCACGCGAAGCCGGCATCGAAACGAAGTTTGTCGATCGGGCCATGGCCGAGCGAGGAATCGTGCGCGCGCCTGACGAGCGCGGCGACGATCCGGCGTCGGGCGTGGTGCGCGAAGGGATCCTGCCCGGATTCAACTGGTGGCTGGGCGGTCGATCGGCGATCGGCTACGAGGCAGTGGTGCACGGCGAGATGCCGGAGCGGGACTTCGATCTGCTGGTCGAGGAAATTCGGCGCGCGCTGAATGACAACGGCGTCGTGAGCGTGGTCGGTCGCTCGCTTAACTGGACTTCGGCCGACAAGCAGCGGAAGGTGCAGATCTCGGTGCTGGTCCGTGACGGTCGCACGACCATTTACGTCGGTGAACGCCTCAAGGACCTCATCGGGGCGATCTATGGCGGCGTTATCGGCGGCGGTGGTGGCGGGACCATGGGACCGATCATGGGCATCACCATGGGTGCACTGGAAATGCCGTGGCTTATTCCGCCGCTCATTTTCAGTACCGTGCTTTCCGCCTTTGGCATTGCACGCTATTCACTCCAGCGCGTCACTAAATCGCGGTCGAAGGTCCTGCAGGAGCTCACGCAGCGCTTGGCTGATACGGCGCGCGACTCCATCGGACGCCGCGCCGTATCACCCGGACCGCGCCACGACCGCAAACTCCTCGGCTGAACACCGGGGTCAGACCCCGGTCTGACCCCGGTCTGACCCCGGTCTGACCCTATTTCTTGATTAGGTGTCTGACCCCTTTTTCCCCGATTTCTGATTAGGTGTCGGACCCCTTGGTCTTGACCCCTTGGTCTGACCCCGAATAGGGGTCAGACACCTATTTCGGCGGCACGACAG
>Ga0209486_10000274_pt1 | contig 24315 bp, 21 predicted proteins | sample NCCompost_FD_187518 | JGI IMG/M metagenome (GOLD analysis project Ga0209486, IMG submission 187518) | Agricultural soil microbial communities from Utah to study Nitrogen management - NC Compost (SPAdes) (version 2) | ecosystem: Environmental > Terrestrial > Soil > Agricultural land | place...
CCGCTGTCGTGGCCGTCATCTCGATAGCCGTCGCTGTCGCTTACTTTTCCTCAGGAGGGGAGCCGGCGCCCCCGACAAGGGACGCGGTGGCGCCGCCGCCGGCGGGGCCGTCCGCGACGGGTCCACCGGCCGCGACGCCACCCGCCGCCGCGGCAACGCCATCGGCTCCCGCGGCAACGCCGCCGCCTGCGCCGGCGCGCGTATCGGAACCGGTCCCGACACCCGCGTCGCCGACAGCCCGCACCAAGGTCAATACGGCCGACGGCCAGACCTACGCGTGGATTCCCCCCGGCAGCTTTGCGATGGGCTGTTCGAGCGGCGACGGCGACTGCCAGCCCGACGAGATGCCGGTGCACACCGTGCGCATCCGCAGCGGCTTCTGGCTGGCGCGCACCGAGGTGACCAACGCGCAGTATGAAAAGCGAATGCCGCTGGAACGAGCCGAGGGCACTTCCGGTGTCCACCCGGCGGTCGGCATGTCCCGGCTGGACGCGAAGGCCTACTGCGCCATGATCGGCGGCCGGCTTCCCACCGAAGCGGAATGGGAGTACGCGGCCCGCGCCGGATCGCGCGAGCGCTACTACGACACGCTCTCAACCATCGCCTGGTACGAAAACAACAGCAACGATCGCAGCCATCCGGTGGGGCAGAAAGCCGCGAACGCCTTCGGGCTCCACGACATGCTCGGCAACGTCTACGAGTGGGTGCTGGACCGGTACTACAACAAGTACGACGACACCACCGACGAGATCGAGGAGCCGCTGCCCTCCAATTCATCGGCGGTGACCCGCGGCGGCGCGTGGCACGCGGAAGCCATCGGCATGCGCGTCAGCAACCGCGCCGCGGTGCCTCGGGACCACGCCGACGGCGACATCGGCTTCCGCTGCGCGCTGAACGGACCCTAGCGGAAGAGCAGCGGGGCGAACTCCGAGAGATAGTCGCGCCAGTTGATCCAGGTGTGCCCGCCCTCGCTCTCCTTGTAGACGGGCGTGTAGCCGTATTCCTTGAACAGGTTCACCGTCGAGCGCGTGGTCTGCAGCAGGAAGTCGTCCGTGCCCGTCGCGAACCAGAACAGCTTCAGCCCCTTCTTCGTCTTTTCGTCGGCGAGCGCGGCGGCGTTGCGCTTCTCCCAGTCGCTCGAGCCCTTGGACCACGCCGGCGGCGCCGCGCCGCGGCCCGGTGTCGCGAAGACGCCGAAAAGGCCCGAGCTGAACACGCCGACGTAGCCGAACTTCGCGCCGTTCGTCGTGGCGATGTCGAGCGTCTGCCCTCCACCCATCGACAGCCCGGCCAGCGCCGTGTTCTCGCGCCCTGTCGCCGCGCGGTAGTGCTGCTCGACGTAGGGCACGACGCTGCCGAGGAAGTCGCCCGAAAACGCGGCGTTGGCATCCGCCGACACGACGCCCGCACCGGCGGGCGTGCGCGTGTGGCCGGCCGGCATGACGACGATCATGTCCTTCGCCGCCTTCTTCGCGATCAGGTTGTCGAGGATGAAGCCGGCGCGCCCGGCGGTGGACCACGAGTCGTCGCTGTCGCCGGCGCCGTGCAGCAGATACAGCACGGGATACTTGCGGCCGCTCGTTTCGTAGCCCGGCGGCGTGTAGACGTGCATCCGCCGGAACATGCCGAGCGAGGCCGAGTGGTAGGTCACCTCGGCCACCGCGCCGCGCGGCACCGGCCTGGTGTCGAAGAGATCGGAGCCGGGCACGTAAACGAGGCTCCACGCGTTGTTGTTGGATTCGCTGGTGGCCGGGTTGCGCGGGTCGAGCGTCTGCACTCCGTCCACATTGAAGGCGTAGCGGTAGGCCCCCGCGGGCAGAGGGCCCACGGTGACCTCCCAGACGCCGTTCTCCCCTTTGGTCAGCGGTGCCCCGCCGCCAAATGGTACGCCGGGGGCGTCGCTGGCGTTGAGCTGCACCGCTTCCGCCTTCGGCGCGTAGAGCCGCACGGTGAGCCGACGGTCCGACGACACCTCCGGCGAGACGACCATCGGCGCGGCAGGCCCCCCGCCGCGCGCCTGCGCGGAGGCTGGCGTGGGCGCGAGGCACGCCGCGGCCAGCAGGAGTGAAGCGGCACCCGTCAGCGTTCTCGTCATCGCGCGGTCCCCTTGAGGGTCGCGTACACGGCGGCGATGTGATCGTTGCGCACCGTGTCCCAGCGCTCGAATCCCTTGAAGGCGTCGAGCGTCAGCGTCTTCTGGATCTCGGCCAGGCTGCGCCCGGCGCCGACGCCCGCGGCCACGCCGGTCGAGATCTCCTGCAGGTAGCGCAGCAACTCGCCCGCGTCCTTCTTCGTGCCCGACAGGGCGTGCCCCGTCAGCGCGTGATCGAAGTCGAGGGCGTTGACGCGGGTGAGCGCGTCGATCCAGGCGCCGACGCTCGGCGCCAGCCCGCCCGGCAGACGGCGCACTTGCAGAATGTCGGCGCTGAACACCGCCCGCTCGGCGGGGAAGTGCAGCACGGAGCTGTCGTCGGCGTGCGCGGTACCGAGGTGCAGCATCGTCACGCTCTTGCCGCCCAGCGTCACCGTATGGCGATCGGTGTAGGTGACCGTCGGCGGGTGGACGTCGCTCACCGACCCGCGCGCGATCTCGGCGCCGCTCACCACGTCGTCGCGGTTGTAGTCGAACATCGCGAAGCGATCGCGGATGTCGGCTGCCGCTTCGGCGCGCTCCACCAGCCCGTTCTTGTTGGCGTCCATCTTCATGGCCGCCTCGGTGAGCGGTGGATTGCCGGCCGGCGGCGCCAGCGCCGCGAGCATGTTGCGGTGGCCGACGAACTCCGCGGTGTCGGCGAACACCACCCCGCCCGACGCGTGGTCCCAGTCCCGGTGCGTGTAGAGCACGTAGCGGACCGGCACCTTGAACCGCGACGCGATCTCGCTCTTGAGCCAGCGGCCGAAGTCGCGGTTGATCGGGTCGCTCATGATCACGCCCTCGGGCGTGACCAGGAACACCGTGTAGTGGTTGTTGTTCTGGGCGCGATACAGCTGCCCGGTGACGTTGACGATGGCGCGGGTGGGCGCCTGCTGAGCCGCCGCCGCCGTCGTGAGGGCGACGAGTCCTATCGCGACCGCAATCGTTTTCATGAGGCTCTCCGTGGATTGGCCGGGATTCTCCCTCAATACCCGGGGAGCCGTCGAGCCTGTGTGTCGCGGTGGCGTGATTGCTGCTTACCTCGGCCGATATGGACGACACGGCGCCGACGGCATCGGCGGCAGCGGCCGGGCTTCGCTACGTGAACGATGCCAGGATGCCGGGCATCCGTCGGCTTGGCCGAACGCGCGTGCGCTACGTGGATCCCGAGGGACGCACCGTCACCAATCGGGAGTTGCTGGCGCGCATCAGGTCGCTGGCGGTGCCCCCGGCCTGGACGCACGTATGGATCTGCCCGAATCCGCTGGGCCATGTGCAGGCGACCGGCCGTGACGCCCGTGGACGCAAGCAGTATCGCTACCATCCCCGCTGGCGTGAGATCCGTGACGACGTGAAGTACGGCCGCCTGCTCGAGTTTGCCTCGGCGCTGCCGGCCCTGCGCGATCGCGTTGCCGCCGACCTGCGGCGCGGCGGCCTGCCGCGCGAGAAGGTGCTGGCGACGGTCGTCGCGCTGCTCGAGAAGACGCTGATCAGGGTCGGCAACGAGGAATACGCGCGCGCCAACCGTTCGTACGGGCTCACCACGATGCGTAACGCCCATGCCAAGGTGCGTGCGAACGCCGTGCGCTTCGAGTTTCGCGGCAAGAGCGGCATCGCCCACAGCGTCGGCGTGCAGGACGCGCGCCTGGCGCGCATCGTCAAGGCGTGCCGCGATCTGCCCGGCTACGAGCTCTTTCAGTACGTGGACGAGGTCGGGGAGCGCTGCGCGATCGGTTCGGCGGACGTGAACGACTACCTGCGCCAGGTCTGTGGCGAGGCGTTCACGGCCAAGGATTTCAGGACGTGGGCGGGCACGGTGCTCGTGGCTCGCGCGCTGGCCGATGCCGCGCGTCCCGCCACGGCGGCCGCCGGCAAGCGCGCCATCGTGCAGGCGATCGGGGCGGCGGCGCAGCGGCTGGGCAACACGGTTGCCGTGTGCCGCAAGTCCTACGTGCACCCAGCGGTCGTCGAAGGGTTCCTCGAGGGCGACGTCATCGGCCCGCCTCGTGGCCCGTCAGCGCGAGCACGCCGGCTGTCCGGCGACGAGGCCGCCGTGGCCCGGTTGATCGATCGACGGACCCGCGCCGCTCGCCGAACGGCCAAGAAGGTCGCCTGAAGCGCATACAATCCGCCGCATGCCGACGAACGGCCCGCAGAAGCCGGCCCACATCCGCGAATTCACCCCCCGCTCCGTCGCCGTCGGCCTCCTGGTCGCGCTCGTTATCGGGGCGTCCTATCCCTACATGGTCCTGAAGTTCGGGTTCGGTCCGAACATCTCGGTCGTCTCCGCCTTCTTCGGTTTTCTGGCGCTGGGGCTGCTGTCGAAGAGCTACAACCGCTGGGAGAACAACGTCGTCCAGACGGCCGGGACGTCGGCGGGGCAGGTGGCGTTCCTCTGCTGGCTGCTGGCGGCGTTCGATCTGCTCCGGCTGGAACCCGGCAGCGGCTTCGACGTGAATCTCACGCGGTTCCAGACGTGGGCGTGGCTGTCGGCATCCGGGCTGCTGGGGGTGTTTCTGGCCGTGCCGCTGCGGAAGCATTTCATCGACGACGAGAACCTGCCCTTCCCCGACGGCATCGCCGCCGGCGAGACGCTCATCCTGCTCGACGCCCGCGGCCCGCAGGCGCGCAAGTCGGCGTTTGCGATGATCGCCGCGCTCGTTTCATCGGGCCTCGTGTTCCTGGCCACGGTCCTGCAGTGGATGCGCGACGCGATTCCCCTCGTCGTCAACGACTTCTCGGCGCGCGTGGGGCTCGGATTCGGCATCTCGCTCCTCAGCATCGGGTCCGGCATCATCATCGGCCTCCGTATCAGCGCCAGCATGCTGATTGGCGGCATCGTGGCCTGGGTGCTGATGCCGCCGTGGCTGGTGCAACAAGGGTTGCTCGCGGCCGACGGCCGCCGCGTGGACATCCTGCTGCTCGTGATGTGGCCGTCGGTGGGGCTCCTCGTGGCCGGCGGGCTGTGCGCCCTGCTCTTGCGGTGGCGTGCGCTGACAGCCACCTTCCGGTCGCTCGCGGCGGCCGACGTGACCTCGGGTGATCTGCCGCTCCGGTGGGTTCTCGTCGGCGGCGGGGTGTCGACGCTGCTGGTGATTGCCGCGCAGTCGCTCTTCTTCGGCACGCCCGTCTGGCATTCAGTGCTCGCCATTCTGCTGGCGCTGCCGCTCGGGCTCGTGGCGCTGCGCGTCCTCGGCGAGACCAACTGGGGCCCGATCAGCACCATGACCAACGTCATGCAGGCGATGTTCGCGGGGATCGCGCCGGGCGATCTGCGCGCCAACATGACGTCGAGCGGCATCACGGGCGCGGTGGCCGCTGAATCGGAAGGGCTGATGCAGGACTTCCGCGCCGGCCAGATGATCGGCTCGACGCCGCGGATTCTCACCTACATGCAGCTGATCGCGGTGCCGGTCGGCGCGCTGGCGCTCGCCTTCATGTACCCGATCCTTCGCGACACTTACGGCATCACCGGCGACAACGCCCAGCTCCTGAGCCCCACGTCCCAGCGGTGGGTCGGGTTTGCCAAGCTCGTGACGCAGGATCTGTCGGGCGACAACCTGACGCCGGCGGCCGCGGCGCGCCTGGCATGGATGCAGACCTCGACGGCCGTCGGCGCCGTGATCGGCATTTTCCTCACGCTGCTCGAACAGAAGAAGTCGTGGCGCCCCTTCGTGCCCTCGCCGGCCGGCGTGGGTATCGCGATGCTCATCCCGGTGAACGCCGTCACCGTCATCTTCCTCGGCGCCGTGCTCGACTGGATCTGGACGCGCGTGTCGCCCGCGACGCAGAAGAACTACGCGATCGCCGGTGCGTCGGGGCTGATCGCCGGCGAGGCGCTCGTGGCGGTGCTCATTCCGCTGCTGGTGACGGTCGGCTTGATGTCGCTGCCTTGATGGCGGCAGTCGAGGCGACGTTCGCGCTAACCCTGCTGTGCTTGCTGCCGGACCGGCGCTGCGGCTATAGCTAGTCCTCAGTCAGTCAGGTGACTCCCGGAACGCTGGAGGAGAATCGATGACGCGTAACATTTCGATCATCGCGCTGGTCTTCCCGTTCGTTCTGTTGAGTACGCCGTCCACGGGGTCAGCCGACACGATCTGGTCGTGGAGCTTTGACGAGACGCACTTCGTCGTCGGACCGACCGACTCGGTCGTTGTTCACGCGACGGTGTTCAACAGTCCGCTCTCGACCGAGCCGCTCGTGAAGACCGGCGGCGCCAGCTTCACGGGCGACCTTCAAAAGACCTACGATTTCGAATTCGGACCCGAGGCCCAGTTCTTGGGACTGAGCCTCGATCCAGGTGACAGTTTCTCGTTCGTTCTCGGAACCCTCACGCCGATCAGCCCTCCGGTTCCAATCGGGACGTACCCGTTCTGCTGTGAAGCGCATCTCGCATTCGGGTCTGCCGGCTCTTCTGACTTTCTGCCGCCGCTCAATACGTTCGAGATCGAAGTCGTGCCCGAACCGCCGATGTGGGCGTTGTGGAGTGTCGGTGTCCTGCCCTTCGTCTGGCGTCGTCTGCGTGCTGGTGGTCGCTGACGCTACGCGAACACCACGCTGTCCACGAGCGGCGTCAGCAGGTCGGCCCAGATCAGCGCGCCGCCGCCTTCGCCATTCGTCAGGATGACGAACCCGGTCTTGTGCTCCGGCGAGAACGCCGACTGCGAATGCCAGCCGTCGAAGTCGCCCCCGTGCGCCACGACGGTGCCCGGGTCGAGATGCCAGATCTGCCAGCCGAGCGCCCATGATGCCTTGACGGGCGACGCCCCTGCCTCAATCTGAGGCTTCAGCATCTCGTTCCTGCTCGCCTCGTTCAGGCGGTAGTCGTCGGCCGGCTTCGGCTGCATCACCTCGATCAGGAACCGCGCGTAATCGGTCGCCGTGGTCATGAGCGCGCCCGCCGATCCGTAGCGGGCGATCGCCGTGGCCGATGGCGGTGCGTTTGCGAGCGGCTTGCCGGCTGCGTCGTGCGGCGTGGCAAGTGTCCGCTGCATCGCCGGCGTGAACGCATACCCGCTGGACGTCATGCCGAACGGCCGCAGCAGACTGGCCTCCATGTACTCGCCGAAGTCGCTGGCACAGACGCGATAGCCCATGTCGAACGCGTCGCACCGCGTGTCGTCGATGCGTCCGGTCAGCCGCGACACGATCGACTGGAGATAGTGGTACCCCTCCCCCGAATACGACCACTTCGAGCCCGGCGCGAAGTTGATGCGAAGGGGGTCGCTGGGCGTCCGCCAGTTGGGCAGCCCCGTGGTATGCGACAGGACGCGCCGCACGGTGATCTCGTGCAGCCGGGGATCGTCTTTCACGAAGATGTCGCGCGTGTAGCGGGTCAGGGGCGCGTCGAGGTCGAGCACGCCCTGCTCGCACAGTTTCATCACGCGGTACGCGAAGACGGGCTTGCTCATGGACTGCGCGCTGAAGACGGTGGCGTCGTCTACCGGGACGCCGGTTGTCCGGTGTCGCACGCCAAAGTGACCCGTCCACGCGATCCTGGCGTCTCGAATGATCGCGATCGACACGCCCGGCACCTGACGTGCGGCCATCGATTCGCGAAGGCGCTTCTCGATCTCCGCGATGCGTGCGTCCCAGGTGGGAGCGGCGGCTGCGTTGGCCGGCGCGGACGTCGTTCGCGAGCATCCGATCGACGCCAGCAGGGAGCTGGCGGCAAGACCAGACCCACCAATACTGAGAAACGCTCTGCGTGTGAAAGGCATGCGACGAGCGAAGGATACCGGAACGGGATTATTTGGAAAGCGGTTTCAGCCACTCCATGACCAGGAACCAGGGCGCGCGCGCGTAGCCGCCCGCGCGCGAGGCCGGCGCGTCCGCGGACGGCGCGGGCTCGTCGAAATGGGTCAGAACCAAGCCAGCACCGAGGAGTGCGCGTAGATACGTGCTCAAGGGGCGATGGTGATTGACCACTCGAATCCCCCGGTACTCGATCCACATCGCGCGCTCTCGCATGTAGTGGTCGATCGGATAGTAGGCGCGACGGCCGGCCGCATCCTTGACCCAGCCCAGCTCCGCGCCCGCAGTGTTGAAGCTGTTGAGATTGGCGATCAACAACGTGCCACCGGGTCTCAATACGCGAGCCATATCCGGGACAGCCGCCTCGATATCGGGGATGTCGATCAGCGACAGGTAGCTGACCACGAGGTCGAATGTTCCGTCGCGAAACGGCAGCCGCTCGGCTGTCGCTTTCACGTACGTCCCACGGGGATCGCGCGTCCGCGCCACTGCGATCAAGGCGGAAGTGGGATCGACGCCCACCGCGTCGACATCCCGCGACTTGAGCATGCGGCAGAAGCGCCCTTCGCCGCAGCCCACGTCCAGCGCGTTCCCGGGAGAACGTGCGAGCGCGCGCGGAAGCATCACGGGATCCAGGACGTAGCGACGGCCGAAGTCGCCCGACGTGCCCATGTCGGCGACCCAGGCGTCCGCCGAGCTCTGCCAGCCGTTGTCCATGGACGAGGATCGTACTCGACGGTGCAGAACACGAACGACGGCTAATGGGCGCCGGCTGTGACCCCGAGCTCCTTGAACCGGCGCTCGAACGGCACCAGCCGTTCCCGGTCTCCCGCTTCGACGGCCTGCCACGCGTCCTCGCGGTGCACGATCTTGACGGCCCGGCGCACCTCCGGTCGGAAGCCGGTCTCCTTGCACAACTGTACGAGAACCTGCGCTGGCGCCAGCTCCGAGCGCGCCACTTCACCTTCGGCGGGAAGAATCAGTTTCGCCAGGTCGCCCAACTTGGTCAGGACGTTTCGAATGGCCGGGTCTCGCGATTCACCAGGCGTCATCGGTGCGGGCAGGCTGGCGGCGAGCTCGACCTCGAAGCCAACCTGCACTCGCTGGTCGCCCTGCATGACCACCAGTGGCCGCACTTCGTAGCGGGCACGATGCAAACGGACCCACTCACGCCAGTCGTCGTCTGTCATCACGCCACCGCCCTTCCGGCCTGCTCGCGCCGCGCGTTGGCCAGCAGCACCGCGATGGCACACGACGCGAGCCGCGCCGGCACGGAATCGGCGCGGCTGGTGAGCACGATGGGGACCCTCGCGCCGAGAACGATGCCGGCCGAATCCGCCCCGGCCAGGAAGCTGAGGCTCTTCGCGAGCATGTTGCCGGCTTCGAGATCCGGCACCACCAGCACGTTCGCCCGTCCTGCAACGGGCGAGTCGAGCTTCTTCATCCCGGCGGCCTCCGGGCTGATCGCGTTGTCGAGCGCGAGCGGGCCGTCCACCAGCGCCCCCGTGATCTGTTTGCGGTCGGCCATCTTGCACAGGGCGGCCGCCTCGATGGTCGAGGGCACCTTCGAATTCACGGTCTCCATGGCTGACAGGATGGCGACGCGCACGTCGTCCTGACCGAGCGCGTGCACCATGTCGATCGCGTTCTGCACGATGTCGACCTTTTCCTCGAGCGTCGGCGCGATGTTCACCGCTGCATCGGTGATCACGAGCACGTCAGCATGACCAGGCACGTCCATCACGAAGCAGTGGCTGAGGCGCCGGGCCGTTCGTAAGCCGGTGTCACGCTTGACGACCGCGCCCAGCAGCTCGTCGGTGTGCAGGCTGCCCTTCATCAGGATCTCCGCCTGGCCGGACCGTACCAGGGCAACGGCCTTCTCGGCAGCTTCCTGACTGTGACGGGCATCGACGATGGAACACCGGGAGATGTCGAGCCGCCATTCCTCGGCCACCGCCGCGATGCGGGCGGGCGGCCCGACCAGCGTCGGCGTAATCAGTCCGAGTCGCGCCGCGTCGAGCGCGCCCTCGAGCGACGTTTTGTCGCACGGGTGTGCCACTGCGGCCGGTACCGGGCGCAGCGATTGGCAGCGCGCGATGAGGCGTTCGTACTTTTCATGCGTGTGTGCCATGGCTGCCCGCGCTCGCACTATGAACAGTCGGCCTCGCCGTGACTATGCACTTTCGACATTCCGAATCGACATAGCCAGTCGACGGAGCGGCGCCCGATGCTGCGAATGGCGGAGCGCGGACGGCGCCGCCGATCGCGAAGGCGCCATGACAGCACGCACGCAGATCGTGACGCCGGGTTCGAGTGCCCCTCTCGGCGCCACGATCCACCCCGAGGGCGTCAATTTCAGCGTGTTTGCCAAGGATGCGGCGCGGCTCGAGCTCCTGCTCTTCGACGGTGAGGCGGCCACGCGGCCGGCGGAGGCCGTGCCGCTCGACTCCGCGTCGCACCGCACGGGTCACTACTGGCACGTCTTCGTTTCAGGCTTGAAGCCCGGACAGGTGTACGGCTATCGGGCGTACGGGCCGTTCAGCCCGCAGCGCGGGCTTCGATTCGACCACGAGAAGGTGCTGCTGGACCCGTACGGGCTTGCCGTCTCGGTGCCTGATGCCTACAACCGCGCCGCCGCCAGCCTTCCTGGCGACAATGCCGCCTGCGCCATGAAGAGCGTGGTAGTGGATCCGAGCCTGTACGACTGGGAGGGCGACGTTCCCATCCGCCGGAGCCCGGCCGAGAGCATCATCTACGAGCTTCACGTCCGCGGCTTCACCTGTCACCCGAATTCCGGCGTTCCGGACGACCGGCGCGGCACCTACGCGGGAGTGGTCGACAAGATTCCGTACCTCCGCGATCTCGGCGTCACGGCCGTCGAGCTCCTGCCTGTGTTCCAGTTCGATCCGCTCGACGCGCCGGCCGGCCGCGTGAATTATTGGGGCTACCAGCCGGTGTCGTTCTTCGCGCTGCATCAGGCCTACAGCTCACGGCCCGGCGCCCTGTCCGCAATCGACGAGTTCCGGGACATGGTGAAGGCGCTGCACCGCGCCGGCATCGAAGTGATTCTCGACGTCGTCTTCAACCACACGACCGAGGGCAATCAGCACGGCCCGACGCTGTGCTATCGCGGCCTGGCCAACGACACGTATTACATCCTCGAATCGGACCGCGCGCGCTATGCGGACTACACGGGCTGTGGCAACACGCTGAACGCCAACCAGTCGATCGTGCGGCGGCTGATCCAGGACAGCCTGCGTTACTGGGTGACGCAGATGCACGTCGACGGCTTCCGCTTCGATCTCGCGTCGATCCTCTCGCGCGACCAGGACGGGCGGCCGCTGCCGTGCCCGCCCGTGCTCTGGGACATCGAATCGGACCCGCTGCTCGCCGGCACGAAACTGATTGCCGAAGCGTGGGATGCGGCCGGCCTGTATCAGGTCGGCACCTTCATCGGCGACGTCTGGCAGGAATGGAACGGGCGGTTTCGCGACGACGTGCGGCGGTTCGTCAAGGGCGACCGCGGGAGCGTCTCCGCGCTGGCGGCTCGCTTGCTGGGCAGCCCGGATCTGTACGGGCACGAGGAACGTGAGGCCGAGCAGAGCGTCAACTTCGTCACCTGCCACGACGGCTTCACGCTGAACGACCTCGTCTCCTACAACGCCAAGCGCAACGAGGCGAATGGCGAGGACAACCGGGACGGCGCCGGTGACAACTCGAGCTGGAACTGCGGCAGCGAAGGGCCCACCGAGGACCCGGGCGTCGAGGCGCTCCGCAACCGCCAGGTCAAGAACTTCTTCGCCTTGGAACTGCTCGCCGCCGGCACGCCGATGCTGCTCATGGGGGACGAGGTACGACGGACCCAGCAGGGAAACAACAACGCCTATTGCCAGGACAACGAGATCAGCTGGTTCGACTGGAGCCTGGTCGAACGGCACGCCGACATCCTCCGCTTCGTCGTCATGCTGAACGCCTTCCGGCAGCGTCGTGATGTGGTGACGACAGGCACCGGGCTGAGCCTGAATCAGCTGCTGCAGCACGTGCGCATCTCCTGGCATGGCGTGCGCCTCCACGAACCCGACTGGAGCGAGCATTCGCACTCCCTGGCGGCTACGCTGCGCACCCTCAACGGCAGCTTCGTCTTCCACATGATGTTCAACGCGTACTGGGAGCCGCTCACGTTCCAGCTGCCGCTCGCGGAGGAACGTCCGCCGCAAGCGTGGCGCCGGTGTATCGACACCGCGCTGGCGTCCCCTGACGACATCTGCCCATGGCCGGACGCGCCGTTCGTCGCGCAATCAACCTATGGGGTCCAGCCCCGCTCGGTGGTCCTGCTCGCCCAGCGTCTCGAGTGATGACACGACAGGAGTCGAGGGCTCTATGGCGAACGCGCTGCTCGTACTCAATGCCGGCTCATCGAGCCTGAAGTTCTCGGTCTTTCTCGATGAAGACCCTCCGCGCCGGCTGCTGCGCGGCCAGATCGACGGCCTGCTGACGGCTCCCCGGTTCGTGGCGCGTGACGCCACGCGAACCGTGGGTGAGAAAGAGTGGCCGGCGGGAACCCGGCTCGGCCACGCCGGCGCGATCGAGTTTCTCTTCGACTGGGGGCGCCGCCAACTGCCCGGCGGCCACCGCTTCGTCGCCGCCGGCCATCGCGTCGTCCACGGCGGCACGCAGTTCGCGCATCCAGTGGTCGTCGACGCGGCGGTTCTCGCCGGGCTCGAGGCGCTGGTTCCCCTGGCCCCGCTCCATCAACCGCACAACCTGGCCGCCATCAAGGCGGTCACGCAGCTGGCGCCGGCGGTCGCGCAGGTGGCGTGCTTCGACACCGCGTTCCATCAGACGCAGCCGCCGGTGGCGCAGACGTTTGCCTTGCCTCGCCGGTATTTCGACGAGGGCGTGCGACGCTACGGATTTCATGGCTTGTCGTACGAGTACGTGGCGTCGGTGCTGCGGATGCACGATCGGCGCGCCGCGGCGGGGCGAACGGTTGTCGCCCATCTGGGCAACGGCGCCAGCCTGTGTGCACTCCAGAACAGCCTCAGTGTCGCGACGACGATGGGGTTCACGGCGCTCGACGGTCTGATGATGGGCACGCGGTGCGGCACGATCGATCCCGGCGTCCTGCTCTACCTGCTCGACCGGCACGGTCTCAGCCGGCCCGACCTCGAGCGGCTGCTGTACACGGAGTCGGGGCTGCTCGGCGTGTCGGGAATCTCCAGCGACATGCGCGCGCTGCTTGCGAGCAGCGACCCGCGGGCCGCGGAAGCGGTCGGCCTGTTCGTCTACCGCATTGGCCGCGAGCTCGGGTCTCTGGCCGCCGCGCTCGGAGGGCTCGACGCCCTGGTCTTCACTGGAGGCATAGGCGAGAACGCGCCGATTGTGCGCGAGCGCGTCTGTGCGGGCGCGGGCTGGGTCGGGGTGCGGCTCGATGACGAGGCCAACACGAGGAACGGGCCGCGCATCAGCCGGGCGGAAAGCGCCGTGTCGGTGTGGGTGGTCCCCACGGACGAGGAGCTCATGATCGCGCAGCACACGCGCCGCGTGCTGGCGTCGATGCCGTCGCCGGCTGTCCGGGGCTCGGCAAGGCCCTAGAATCAGGCGCTAGCGCGCCGCCGGACGATTCGGTACAGTCTGCCAGCGAACGGCGTGAGCGATGCCACGAACGAGCGGTTGCTTGATGGCGGCGGCCCTCCTGGTCGCAGGCGGTCTCGAGGCTTCCCAGACCAAGCCTGCGGCGTCACCAGTGGTCCGGCAGGTCGACCACATCATGATCCGTTCGGCCAACCCTCCGGAGTTGTACGCCTTCTTCACCGAGACAATGCGACTGCCCGTCGCATGGCCGCTCACCAGTCCGCGCGAGGGCGTCCTAACGGGCGGAGTCGGCGTTGGCAACGTGAACCTCGAAACGATTCAGATTCCGGGACAGACGGAGCAACAGCCCCGATTCCTCGGCTTCGCATTAGAACCACCAGCTCTTGACGAGTCGCTGCGCCAGTTGACGCGACGCGGCCTTTCGACGGGCCGAAGGCGCGAGATTGCAGGGAGCAGGGCCGACGGATCCAAAGGCGTGCTCTGGACGAACGTGACGCTGCAGGAGTTCTCCGATTCCGACGACCCGGCCCACGGGATGGTCCACATCTTTCTCAGTGAGTACAGTCCCGCTTACGTCGACGTGGGACAGCGTCGCGAGCGTCTCCGGCAGCAGTTGGCGGCGAGCGGCGGCGGAGCGCTCGGCGTCGTGGACGTGAAGGAGGTTGTTGTTGGCGTCCGCGATCTGGATATGGCGCGGAGCCTCTGGCAGCGGCTGCTGGAGCCGGCTCCGTCATCGGGGCCGAACAGCTGGCGTGTTGGAGATGGCCCGGCCATACGCCTGGTGCCAGCACCGCAGGACGGGATGCAGGCGCTGGTCATACGCGTCGCGTCGTTGGACAGGGCAAAGGCGTTTCTGCGTGACAACCGGTTGCTCGGAGCGGAAACCGAGGGACAGGCGACCATCGATCCCTCGAAGATCGGGGGCCTCGATCTTCGCCTCGTGAACAGATAGCCGGTGCACTCACCGTGTCGTGTGACTGGGGCGGCGAAGTCCGCCGATGGACGTTCTGATGGCTTGCGGTAGCTCGCCGACCTTTCAGGCGAGCAATGGAGATGACGATGCGCACCACAGTGTTGCTTGCCGGCATGATTGGCCTTGCGGTCATTCACGCGTCGGCTCAGACGACGCGCCAGATGGGCGCCTTGGCCGTTCGCGACAAGGCGCCGGCCGACAGGGCCATCGATCTCACGGCGGAAGACCTGCTCGTCGTCGCCAAGGCCATGCCCGGCAAGAACCTCGCCACGACCAGGCTGCTCGAGGGAGGCTTCTACAGCGTGAACATCCGTCGGCTGACCGGCCCCGAGACGGCACACGTGCATCCCACGTCGCTGACGATCTATGTCGTGCGCGAAGGCGCCGGCACGCTGGTCACCGGCGGCACAATCGTTGACGCCAAGGGCCAGCCGGTCGCGGCAGGCAAGCCCGGCGACGACCTCAAGGGCGGCGTCGAGCGCACGATCAAAGCAGGCGATATCGTCGTTACTCCGCCCGGCGTGCCGCATTTCATGCGCGACGTGAAGGATCACATCGTGTTCATGAACCTGATCTTCGAAAGAGAGAAGTGAATCGGTAGGGGAACCTGGCTTTTGAGCCTTGACCTCGTCCTGGGGGACGGGCATGCTCACCCCACACATCGGAGGACCGCCATGCAGTTTGCTCGACTTGTCCGCAGTAGCTTCAGCGAAAGCGGACGGAATGGTTGGACAGCGCCCGCGTTCGCCCTCGTGCTCGCGCTCGGCGCGGCATCGACAGCCGGTGCGCAAGCTCCGGCCGGCGCGCAAGGGCCGGGCGCTGGAGGGCAGCCTCCGGCTGGCGCACGGGGTGGGGGTCGTGGCGGTGCACCGTACACACCTGCGGCGGGCGCCAAGGACCTGAGAGCCGTGCTGTTCAACTGGATGTGGCACCAGGGCATGCTGAAGGGCGCCGACGAGCGTGACATGGTGGCGACGCTCGAATACCAGGCCAAGAGCGGCACGATTCAGGTGGACGGTCAGCCGTGCACGCTGTCGAGGTTCCGCGAGAGCACGAACTTCCAGACGTTCAGTCAGCGTATTCAGTACACGTGCACACGGCCGAACAAGCAGACCTACTCGAACATCGAAGTGGTCAGCTGGCAGTACGCGTGGAACGAAGACACGCGTGGCGCGGAGATCGCTGGAACGAAGGGCAAGGTGGCGACGGCGCCCGCGGCGGTACAGGAGCGGCTGATCCGCATCTGGGCGAGTCCGCAGGGCGCGGCCAAGTCGGCGCTGGCCGGGACCATGGACACCTGGAGGCTGGGCGCCAACCCGGGAACGGTGATCCCTGAAGGCGTGATCAAGGCCGGCAACACTTCCCTTGTGTTTGATCCGGCAGGCAAGCCTGTTTTGACCTTCCCGATTCCGGGCGTTGAAGGCGCCACTGGTACCGCCACGCTCGACGCCAAGTACATGGTCGAGAAGGTCGTGGTCACGCAGGGTGCGACGACGACCGAGTTCACGTACAGCAACTATCAGGACTGGAACAACCCGCTGCACAAGATCGAGGTGTATTACGCCGGCCGGTTGACCGAGCGGAAGAACGGTGCGGTGGTTCGCGATCTGACGACGAGCGAAACGGAGACCGGCAACGTGTACGTGGTGGTGCCGGTGCCGCCAAGCGTGCAGAAGGCGATGAACGTCACCACGAAGGCTCCAACCATCGTGTGGGCGAGGAACGAGCCGCCGACCAACACGACGGCACCCACACCGCGGATCGGCGGGAAGCCTGACCTGACGGGCGGCTGGGCGGAATTCAACATCGGCTGGATCGGGAACTACGGCAACCGGCGATGCGGTCCCACGCAGGTGGGTTGCCGGCGGGAAACCAACCAGACCGAAGACTTCGCGCTCTACTCACCCTCGCGCTTCGGCATGCTGGGCCGTCCTCTCTATAAGCCGGAGCACTGGGACAAGGTGCAACAGCTCGACATGTGGACCAACAAGGAAGACCCGGTCATGACCTGCCAGCCGCTGGGGCTTCCGCGCCAGGGCCCGCCGCGGCGCATCTTCCAGACGGAGACCGACATCACGTTCATCTACGGCCAGTTTCCCGATGCGGGCGGCGGATACCCGGAATTCCGCATGATCCCGATTGATGGCCGTCAGCACGGCCCGAACGCGGCGTACGCGGCCACGTACTTCGGCGACACGGTCGGGCGCTGGGAGGGCGACACGCTCGTGCTCGACTCCATCGGGTTCATCGACACGACCTGGATCGGGCGCGGCGGCTACTTCCATACGAGTGACATGCACATCGTCGAGAAGTTCAGGCGCGAGGGCGATGCGATCTTCTACGACCTGACGCTCGAGGACCCGGAGGTATTGGTGGAACCGCTGGTGTTCCCGACGCGGATCCTCCGGCGCAGCACCGGCCCGAACGCGGGTCTCATCCCGGAACGGGGCAACTGCGAGACGAGCTTCGAAACCGAAGCGGCTGCCTCCCAGATTCGGCACTAGGAGACGACGACCAGGGGGCAGATGGTGCGAGGGTGCTGCTGCTTGTTGTTCGTCGTCGTGGCAGTGGTCCCTGCGGCTGCGCAGGTCGATCAGGCGCGCGCCCAGCAGTACTTCAAGGAGGCCCAGGCGCTCTGCGAGCGGGACGGCGGGCGTCACTGGGGCGTCTCGCTGTGCGGGCCGATGGTGATCGCGGACGCCGCCACTGGAACGATCGCCACGAGCCAGCCGGCGCCGGCTGGTGACCGTCCCCGCGCGATCGGCTTCGTGAACGCGCCCGTCCAGTGGGGCGGCATCACGTGGGCCGCGTACGTCTGGCAGGGGATCCCGGCGGATGATCAGGGGGTCCGCGGGCGGCTGTTCATGCACGAGCTGTTTCATCGCGTTCAGCCCGGCCTCGGGCTGATGGCTGCGAGCGCCGGCGAAAACAGCCACCTCGATTCGCTGGAGGGCCGCTACTGGATGCGCCTCGAGTGGCGGGCCCTGGCGCGGGCGCTGGGCGCCTCTGCCGCGGCGCGCACGTCCGCCATTGCCGATGCGCTGGCGTTTCGCGCGGCGCGGCACCAGCGCTTTCCCGGCGCCGCGGCGGAGGAGCACGCCGTCGACATCACCGAGGGGATCGCGACGTCCACGCAATATGTGACCGGGTCGGAGAGCGCGCAGGACGCGACCCGGCACGCCATCGTCACCCTGGCGGGCGCGGAGATGGGGACATCGTTCATCCGGACGTTCGCGTACGCGTCTGGCGCTGGCTATGGGCTGTTGCTCGACGCGGTGTCTCCAGGCTGGCATCGAAAGATCACCGCGGCGAGCGATGTGGGCCAGCTGCTGTCCGCCTCAGCTGGCGTGACCGCGTTGCCGGATGCGGCGGCCGCCGCCGCACGGTACGACGGCGCATCGCTGCGCGCGGCCGAAGAGCAGCGCGATCGCGCGCAGCAGGCGATCATCGCCGAGCTGCGCCGCCGCTACGTCGATGGTCCGGTGCTGGTGGTCCCGCGCGCGGGCAGCGGCAGTGTCAACAACGCAGGCGCTACGGTCGTTCCCGGTGCCGGCACGGTGTTTCGGGCCCTTGCCACCAAGGGCGCGTGGGGCTCCTTCGACGCCCCGGGCGGCGCGCTCATCTCGGCCGACGGCGAGACCGTCTCGCTGCCGGCGCCGGTCATCGTCGATGCGACGACGCTGAAGGGCGATGGCTGGACGGCGACCGTCGGCCCGGGGTGGACCGTGCAGCCGGGCCCACGGCCGGGATCGTTCCGGGTCGTGCGGCAATGACCAACTGCCGCCGACAATTCCTCCTCGATGCTGGTCGCGCGGCACTTGGATTCGGTGCGTTGTGGTCCAGTGCGTGTTCGTCGAGCACTTCGAACATAGCGAAAGATGCCTTCCTCCAGTCGCTCGTCACCGCGTGGGAGGCGGGAATTCCGCGGTGGCTCCCTGAGACCAAAATGCCCGCTGTGTCCGTCGCGATCATTCGCGACGGTCAACTGGCGTGGCAGCGCGCATTCGGCGTCAAGGACACGGGCACGAACGAACCGGTGGATACCGACACCGTGTTTGCCGCGTGCTCCGACACGAAGCCCGTGTTCGCATACGGAGTTCTGAAGCTTTGCGAGAAGGGCGTGTTGAGTCTCGATACGCCGCTGACGAGATACACGAAGCGGCGAATCACAACAGACCCGCGTATCGAGCTCGTCACGGCTCGACACGTGCTCAATCACACAACAGGCTTTCCGAACTGGCGGCAGGGAAATGAACTGCCGATCGAATTCGACCCCGGCTCGCGGAACCAGTACTCAGGCGAGGGATTCAGCTATCTGCAATCCGTGGTCGAGGGGATCACGCACAAGTCGTTCGTCGACTTCATGCACGACGACGTGCTGAAGCCATTGGGGATGACGGCGAGCCGCGTGACCTTTGAGGAGGGGACAGCCTATGCGCGGCTGGTCGCCAGGCGCCACGACCAGAACGGCAAGCGCATTCCGGACAATCCGGTCACGCCGCAGGAACGTGCGGAAGGCATTGCGCGGTACGGCGCCGCCGCGATGCTGATGACGACGCCGACCGACTATGCCATGTTTCTGCGGGAGTTCCTCGACCCGAAGCCGGCCGACACCTTCCGGCTGAACGACGCCAGCCGCGCCGAGATGCTGCGGCCGCAGGTAAAGAAGACGGATACGACATGGGAAGGACTGGCGTGGCACCTCGAACAGATCCAGGGGATCCCGATGCTGTTCAGCCACGCTGGCGAGGACGCCGGATACTACTGCCTGACCGCGGGATGCACGGAGCGGCGATCCGGACTGATGGTGATGCTGAACGGCGACGCCTACCTGCCGTTCTTGATGAAGATGCTCGCCAATCCCACGGGCCCGCCGCTCGCGCCGCAGAACGTCTGGCCGGAGTTTGCCAAACGGTTCTTTGGTCTGGTACCGAATCAGCACGCTTCCTTGTCCACGGCCAATCCAACTTGAATCGCCTCTGGCGTTTCGAACTTGCGAGGGGCCTTCCGGCCCTATTTGCTTGAAGTAGGAAGAGGTTCCGAAGGAGGTCCTGACGTTCGAATTGCCGAGCGCCTCGCCGCAGCCCTCATCAAGGCTGCAACGTGAACTTCAAGCAACTTGAGTCAAGGAGTAAACGCCATTGAGTGCTCGCCAAGCTTGCGCGGCCGTGCTCTGCGGGACTCTGCTTGCGTGCGGCGGCGGGTGGGAGGCAGATTCAATCTTCGGTCGGGGCGGTGAGACAAAATGGATTGACGTTCCCAACGGAAGGCTGAAGACCGAGGTCTACTCCTCGACTCCCCTGAGCGCTCGTCCGGCGCTGGTCGTCGTTCTGCACGGCGACTTGTTCAACCCGACGCCAAGCTATCAATACGCGTTTGCCCAAGCCCTGACCCAAGGGTTCGACGCACCTGCCATGCCGGATCGCGTGCGCGCGCGGCTTGGCGCTCGCCCGCACGTCGCCGACGTCGTGGCCGCCGGGCTCCTGCGTCCGGGCTACACGGACAACGCCGGCGACCGTTCGGATGGGGACCGAGGTGACGCGCGCGGCGACAACTACACAGCCGAAGTGACAGGCGACGTCGCGAGAGCTGTCCGAGCGCTGAAGGAACGGTTCATGGCCCGCCGCGTGGTTCTCGTCGGCCATTCCGGCGGCGCGACGATCGCGGCCCTCGTTCTCGGCCAGTATCCGGACCTCGCCGATGCCGCGCTGCTGGTGGCGTGTGGCTGTGGTGCGACGCGAAGTCTTCAGCCGCTCACTCTGGTGTCAGCGATTCGGCGCGACGTGACAGTGCGGCTGGTCGTCGGGAAGGAGGACGAGGTGACAACTCCCGATGTGTCGTTCCGTTATGTGGAGGCGCTGCGGAAGCGAGGAGTCGACGCGCAGGTCTCCACGCTGCCAGGGTTGGGCCACAACATCATGTTCACGCAGCCCGTGTTTGCGGAGCTCGCGCGCCTGCTCGGCAACGAATGACGGACTAGTGCCGCATCTGCGTGGAGACTTCTTTCAGCTCGCTCTCCGTGCAGCTGCCTCGCTCCGCGATGATCGCCGGGTTGTTGGAGAGCCGCAGGGTCCGGGCGGGCATGACCCATGGCTTGACCAACACCTCGGGGTCCTCGACCGTCACCTCGTAGAGCAGCTCGTTCCCCTTTCGCGTGAACTTCTCGATGACGCGCATCTGGTCGGAGTGGAACCAGCCGCCGCGGCCAAGCCAGGTCTCGTCGGAGAAACCGATGGAGTCGAGGACGAGCGTGTCGCCCTCCCACTTGCCGACCGTGTAGCCCATGTACGTGTACTGGGCCGCACGCGCGGGATCGTGAGGCTTGCCGTCGAGCGCGACCATGCGGTGCTCGGCGTATCCGCCAGCGCCGTCGACACCGCCCCGGTAGAGCATCGTGATGTCCCGGTCGGTGGCGAAGATTCGCGCCGGAGGTCCCTGACGCGGAATGCCGAGCGGGAGGCACGTCATGACCGGGTCGTACTTGTTCGTCCACTGGTCGAGCTCGATCATCTTGTCCCAGTGTTCGGGCTTGTACAACGGCTGGCGCTCATCGAGCCGGGTGGCCGACATGAACACCCAGTCCGCGCTCTGATTCGTCCACTCCATGCACTCCTTCGTCTGGAAGGGAGTGCACCGGCGGAACATGTTGCCGCCGGAGCCCTGAAGGCCACCGCCGGCGCCCTGCCAGGAGCCGGTGAGATCGGGCTTCCCGTTGGGCAGCCTCGGCGTCGGGGCGTTCGGATCCGCTGGCGGGGGAGGGCCGAACTGCGCCGCCACTGGCGTGGCAAGGAGGCCGAGAACGATCGCCACCACGGTCGCCTTCATTGCACTCCTCACTTTCCACCAGCCTTCCGCACGCTGTCCGGCACCGGCATGACGACGTAGATCTGACCGATCTCGGTCACCTTCGATTTCACATTCCGCACGACGGTCCCGTTTCGGCGCTCGATGATCGTACCGGCGTAGAGCGCCTCGATCTTGAAGAGGGGATTGTTGAAGTCTCCGAAGTTGCCGTAGACGAACTCCGTCTTGTTCGTGCCGTGCGTCACCACGACAGTCTCCGGCAGGTAGTTGTTGAGGGTGGCCGTCGCCATCGCCCCCGGGACTCCAGGGATCGGGAACGTGAAGACGACTTTCTCCCCCTGCCACGACATGGTCGTCGTCGCTTTCGCGCCGGCGGCTGTCTGCTTGTCGAGCAGGACGGCCGGGTTCTGACCGAACGACTCAGACGGCGGCAGGCCGGCGGCGCCGGCGATGGCGGCCTTCGGCGCACCGTGCGGGCTCGCCCAGAGACGGATCAGCCGTTCCTCGAGCGCAGCCTGCCTCGGCGTGGCCTTGCCCTTGCCGGGCACCAGCTCCGCGCCCGGCATGTCTTCGTCCCAGGCGTAGGTGCCGCTCACGGTCTGTACGTTCGAGACCTTCTGGCCATTCGCGCGCGTGCACTCGTACTGCTCGCGGTACCCGGGGACCTGGTAGTTCGCCTGTACGCGATACTTCGTCAGCGTGCACGGCTGACCGTCCACCTGGATCGTGCCGCCCTCGGCGTGATAGTCGAGCGTCTTCACGAGCTCCGACTCGTTCCCGCTCCGCAGCATCCCCATGTGCCAGGCCCAGTTGAAGAGGACCGACTTCATGTCCTTGGCTCCGGCGACGGGCGTAAAGGGCCCCGCGCCGAACGCACCACCTGGACCACCACGGCCGCCGCCCCGGCCTCCCGCCGGTGCCTGGCCTGCCGGAGCTCCCTGACCACCCTGCGCGCCTGCCGGCGCGTGCTGCATCACGAAGACGGCCAGGAACACGGCCGCCGCCGCAGCGGTTCGAAACGCCATTTGCGAGTCCCTTCGCGTCAGCCTAGTCAACCGAGATCTTGAACTCTTTGTCGCCGAGCTCGATAGACCTGATGAATCCCGCCGGGTTCCCGTTCTTGGCCGGAAGAATCGTGACCTTGAGGATCTCGCCCGGCTTCATCGAGGTCTTGTTGATCCCCTGTCGCGTCAGGTTCTGAATCGAGGCCGTGGTCAGAATCCAGTCCGTGTTCGTGCCGTCCTGGTTCGGGACCGTCAGCTCGATGCTCACGTGGGGATTCGTAAAGTTCAATTTCTTGAGCCGGCCCTGCAGGACCATCTCTTTGTTCAGGTCGTAGATGCCCGCCACGGCGTGATGCGCGTGCACCCCCACGGCGGTCATGAGGATTCCGCACAAAACGACGAGTCGAGCGATTCGTGTGCTCATAGTGGCACTCCCTAGCCCAGACGGGGTACGCCGTCGGCAGCCCCGGATGGTAGCAATACGCACCCGACGCCGCAAGGATCGCGGCTTTCCGCCTCGTCCCGTGACAGCATGAGCGCCGAATTTTGTGGAGGTGTCCAGCCAATGGAATTCTTCAAGTCACTGTTCGGACCGAGCCGAGACGAAGTCTGGACCGCGCTTTGCGCGCAGATCGGGGGCGAGGTCGTCCCAGGGAGTCTGTGGAAGGGGGAACGGCTGCAGGCCCGGGTGCGCGAGTGGACGGTCACGCTCGACGAATACCAGGTCCCGGTCATGGCTGGGAAGGTACACACCTCTGTCACGCATACGCGCATGCGCGCACCCTTTCCCAACCCCACCGGGTTTCGGTTTTCGATCGGCCGATCGACGGTCTTCAGCTACCTGGGAACGCTTCTCGGGATGCAGGACGTTCAGGTGGGACATCCGCAGTTCGACGCGACCTTCGTGATCAAAGGGAACGACGAGGCCGCGGTGCAGGGGCTGTGCAGCAGCGAACGGTGGCGCGCGCTGGTCACGGCTCAGCCCAAATTTCAGCTGAGCATCCAGGACGACGATGGATGGTTCGGAGCGGAGTACCCGGCCGCAACCGATGTCCTGGTCTTCAACGTTGCCGACCGGATCCGGGAAGTGGAACGGCTCAAAGGACTCTACGATGTCTTTGCGGAAACACTCCACGAGCTTTCGCAAATGGGCGTTGCAGGCAGGGGAACCGGCGGCGTCTCGCTCTGAGGGCGGAAATCACCGACATCTCACGTAACGCTCACCGGCTGATCAAGACTGAGCGGCGTCCGGCAGGCGATCCTTCCGTCATGTTGCTCAACTCCAAGCGTCAGCTGGCAATCCTGCTGGCAGTCCTGAGCCTCGTTGCGCTGGTGCTCGTCGGCAGGTGGGGGAACGCGAGAAAGATCGGCGGACAGGGGCCCGCCGAACCGTTCCGCATCGCTGGCAACTTCTACTACGTCGGCGCCACCGACGTGGCGGCTTTCCTCATCACCGGGCCCGAGGGCCACGTGGTGCTCGACGGCGGCTATCCCACCACCGCGCCCTTGATCATGGCGAGCATCGCGAAGCTCGGCTTCGACATCAAGGACGTCAAAGTGCTCCTGAACTCGGAGCCGCACCCCGACCACGGGGGCGGGCTGACGGTGCTCCAGCAGGCGTCGGGTGCTCAGTTGTGGGCCAGCGACGCGAGTGCCGACTCCCTGGCCTCCGGCGGCGACGACCCCGACGGCTTCCTGCCATTGAGGGCCCTCACCTGGATCGGCGTCTTCGGCTACCCGCCTCCGCGCGTCGACCACCGGTTCAAGGATGGCGACACGATCCGTGTGGGACCGATCGCGCTCACCGCGCACGTCACCGGCGGCCACACGCGCGGATGCACTTCGTGGTCGTTTCCCGTCCGCGACGGTGACCGCATCCTGAACGTCGTGAGCGCGTGTGACCTCGGAGTGCTGGCAACCTCAACGTATCCAGAACAAGCGGCAGACCGCGCGCGCAGCATCCGCGTGCTCCGCGCCCTCCCGGCCGATATCTGGGTGACGTGCCATGCACGATGGTGGGGGAGATACAGAAAATTCGTCGCGAGCACCAC
>Ga0209486_10000276_pt1 | contig 24075 bp, 22 predicted proteins | sample NCCompost_FD_187518 | JGI IMG/M metagenome (GOLD analysis project Ga0209486, IMG submission 187518) | Agricultural soil microbial communities from Utah to study Nitrogen management - NC Compost (SPAdes) (version 2) | ecosystem: Environmental > Terrestrial > Soil > Agricultural land | place...
AATCTGCGGAAACCCGCAGCTCCAGAAAGCATTCAATCAGTTCCACAACAACATTCATGCTGCATCAAGCGCGGCAATCGGCCCTGTTGCGCCAGGCCTCCACAACTTCAAGGGCGCCGAGCTCCTGGCCGGCGGCTGTTGATCAGTCGAGTCTACGAACATGGAACGGCCAGCTGTGTGCTGGCCGTTTTTGTTGCGCGAAGCCCGTTCTGCCTTGCCCATCGCTGTGGATGCCTCCGTAGCGATCGTCCTACCATTTTTCGTCCGCGGTAGGCCCGTAAATGCAGGGTACCGGGATGTCGAGCAGGCGCAGGTACACGGTCATCTGGCCTCGATGGTGAGAGAGGTGGCTGATCGTCTGCCTCACGACATCGGCTCGGGGCATCGCGATCAGGACGCGATCGCCCATCGTTAGGGACCACATGACTGCGAAATCCTCCACGGTCGCGCCGCCGAGCGCCTCACGTGCTTCGTTGACGTTCCGGTCGAACAAGTCGAGCAACGTGTCCGTTTTCTCGAAGCTGTAACCACCTGCCTTCGTGAGATCGAGACGTGTTTCCCGGACGGCGTTGGTAATCCATCCGGGCATCCAGGCGAGCAGCTGGGCGAGATGACCGAGCGGAAAAGACTTTGGATGAGGCCGCCATTCTCCCTTCTCGGCCGGGACACGTTCGATCACGCGACGGGTCGACTTCATTTCCGTGTCGAACTCGGGAATCAACGATGCTGGGACTATCATGGTCGAGGACGGGATTGAATGGACGGCGCAGTGCGGAATTGTATGCTCCCGACCCTGGTTGGTCGAGAATTTCAGCATCGCTATAGTACCTCGGTTTCTGTACTTTGGGATCAACTCCGCGCCGGCGCCCCAAAGAATGGAAATATTCAGGTCAGCACTGACGCGTCTCGTTCCTGGGGGGAGTGAGTTGACAATACTCTTCCGTTATCGGCGAGTTCTCGGTCTGGTCGCAGTCGGAGCATCGTTAGGATGCTCCGGAGGGTCCGCCGACGGACCTCTCTACCCGGTTCCCGCTCCGATGAATCCGGGCACTCCTCCGTCACAACCGCCGGTCACGTATGGCTCTCCGCCGCCTTTCCCGGCGATCTCGGACGCCGTCGCGATCTACATCGGCCCCGAGCGATTGTACGACTTCTTCATCCCGTCTCATGGATCGAGCCTGCCTACTCGTTATGTGTTCTTCCGCGACAGTACCTTCCAGCTGCAATTCGCCAGTGCCCGCGTCGGAATATTCACCTATCCCGGTCGGTACTCGCGAGCGGACGCGACGATCACGTTCCAGTGGGACGGTTCCGGGGCAGGGGCGCCGTGGGGCGCAACGGGTACGCTGCGAGGAGACACGCTCACTGTCCAGTACAACATGAACATGATCATGTCCGATTTCATCAACGGCCCCTACGTGCTGGTTCGTTAGGCGAACCCGCAGCGACGGTCTCTTTCGTCAGGTCACCGGGGCGACTACTCCACGCATACCCACTCGGTGCGAACGTTGGGGTCGCGCGAGTCGACATGACGACCGGTCGCGACGTTCCTGATGAACCAGAAGGCCTGGCGCGGCTCACCGGGGCGAACGAAACCCAGGTCGGTAGGTCTCGTCGGATAGAAAGGGGGCGATGCGAGTCCCGGCGGAGCCATTGCCAGCACCTTTTGGGCGCTTCCCACCACGCCGACAGCCTCCACGGCCTCTGTGGACAGGTTTACAACCGTTGCCATCGTGCGACCGTCACACGGCGCGTTGAATCGCGACGACTGCGTGGAGGCCGCACATCCGAGACTTCCGGTGACGACCAGCGCCAGAAGATACACAGGAAAGGATTGCGGTCTCATAGCGGCGCCTCTTCGTTAGGCGTGCGTGGAGAGTAACGCCTCTCTCCAATTCTGCGCCTTTTCGAGCAGAAAGCCAGACGCAAAGCGATTGCGCATGCGGCAAGTACTTTATAGAATAAAGTGCGCTCGAGTCTGCTGGCCAACACCTACCGCAAACATCATCCCTCCGTAGAGAATCCGCGTAACGTGGCAATCCTTCCCGGTCGTATCCCAGTCGTGACCAACCCGTCTTCCGAATTCCTCGAACTGCAGGCCGCCCTCGCCGGTGAATATTCCCTTCAGCGCGAGCTTGGCCGTGGTGGCATGGGTGTGGTCTACCTGGCACGGGATGTACAGCTCGATCGCGATGTCGCCATAAAGGTCCTTCCGGCCCATCTCGCCGAGAGCGCGGAGGCGCGCGAACGCTTCCTGCGCGAGGCCCGCATGGCCGCGGGCCTCTCGCATCCGCACATTGTCCCGATCCATCGCGTCAGTGAGTCGGGAGGCTTCGTCTTCTTCGTCATGAGCTACGTCGAAGGCGAATCGCTGGGCGAGCGCCTCCGCACTCGTGGTCCCCTGCCTCCCGCTGAAGCCGCCCGCGTTATGCGCGAAGTGGCATGGGCGCTCGCGTATGCCCACGGACGCGGCATTGTGCACCGCGACGTGAAGCCGGACAACATCCTGCTCGAGGCGAGTACCGGTCGCGCCCTGGTGACCGACTTCGGTATCGCGCACGGTGGTCGCGCCACCCATCCTGCCACCGACACGGGCATGATCATGGGGACCGCCCACTTCATGAGTCCCGAACAGGCCGCTGACGCGCCCATTGATGGTCGCAGCGACATCTACTCGTTAGGAGTGGTGGGGTACGTCGCGGTCAGCGGACGATTGCCGTTCGAGTCGTCAAACCTGCCCGCGTTGCTCTTGCGTCAGGCGACCGAGTCACCAGCAAGTGTCATGCGGGCTGCACCGGGCCTCCCCCCTGCCCTCGGTGCCGTCATAGACCGTTGCCTGGCAAGAGACCCAGCCGAGCGATTCTCGGACGGCGAGGCCCTGGCGGCAGCGCTCGTCCCGCCCGATCCTCGGCCGCCATTGCCTCCCACGTTGCGGGCGTGGCTTGCCGCGCGAAACCCGCTGCTCGTCCCGTACATGGCGTGGTCCGGGTTTGCCACGTTTTTGACCTCGATGAATCTTTTCGTCTGGCTCGCCGGCCAGCGACCGGATGGCCCGGCCGACATCGCACTCCTCGCCGCGATCGCATCCTTGCCGATTGGACCGATCGTCGGCTTCCACGTCTATCAGGGATACCGGCAGTTCCGTGCCGGACACACGTTGGCCGACCTGCGGTCGGCACTGGACATCGCGCGGCGCGAGCGGGAAGAGAGCGAGGCGCTCGTTCGTGGCGAAGCCGAGAGCAGTCCTCATCGCCTCCTTCGGCTGGCGACCATCGGTTCGGCGACCTGGCTCGCTGTCACTTTTGGTCTACTGGCATCCGGCGTGATTCATGAGAACAGGCTCAGCCCGTGGGTCTTCCTGACTCCGGCGGGCACGACGATGCTGCTCGGCGCAATCAGCAACGCGCTCGACGTACAGTTCATTCCTTCGAAGCTTCGCGCCTGGTGGCAGACGGGAATTCGCGATCGCCTCTGGAAAAGCCGCCTCGGCGAGTGGGTGGCCAAGCGCCTTGGTGCGCCGGAGCGGTCACAGCTCGCCGGTGCGTCAGCGTTTCGTGCGACCGAGGCCGCGCTTGGCGTGGCCGCGGCGGAGCTCTTCGCGGCGTTACCAAAGGAATGGCGCGAACAGTTGGCTGATCTGCCGGCCACGATCTCATCGCTCGAAGCACGTGCCGCTGAAGCGCGCGCGGAAATCGAGGAAGTCGCCGCCCTGGCCGCGTCAGGCAATGCGGACGTGTTGGCAACCCGCTTGGAGGCGGCCAAGTCGCGCCTGGCTGAAACCGTCGCGGCGCTGGAGGGAATCCGTCTCGACTTGCTGCGCCTGCACGCCGGTGCGAGCGATCTCGCGCCACTCACGACCTTGATGGATGCCGTGCGGCTCGTTGGCGAGGACATGAATCGTCTCGCTGAGGCCCAGCAGGAGGTCGAGGGCGCCGTAAGGAATCGGTGAACGAGGCGGGGCAGACGGCAAAGAGCTGTTCGCAGCTGTCTGGCGGCAGAATGCTAGGTCAGCGATCGCGGTCTCCGATCTCGAAAAGGGTGTTGTTGGCACCAGGCTCCCCGGCCACCTAACGCGGACGGGCATCTGGCTTTGGCCCTCCCCTTTGGCCGGGCATCAGGCTTTGGCCCTTCCTTTCGCCCGGCCACCGACGAATGCCGACAGGTGTTCACCGGTCAGAGTCTTCTTCGCCTCGACCAGGTCGGCCGGAGATCCTTCGAATACGACACGGCCACCGTCGTGCCCTGCTCCCGGACCAAGGTCGATGATCCAGTCTGCGTGGGCGATGACTGCCAGATGGTGCTCGATCACGATCACAGACTTCCCTGAGTCGACAAGACGGTCCAACAAGGCGAGCAATTGTTTGAGGTCCGCCAGGTGCAGGCCGGTAGTGGGTTCGTCGAGCACGTACACGCCACCTTCATCGCCCATGTGCGTCGCGAGCTTCAACCGTTGGCGCTCGCCACCCGAGAGCGTTGGCAATGGCTGTCCGAGTCGCAGGTAGCCGAGGCCCACATCGGTGAGGCGTTGCAGGATCACGTGCGCCGCGGGAGTATGCGCCTTGCCCTTCCCGAAGAAGCCTAACGCCTCTTCCACCGGCAGGTCGAGCACTTCCGCGATGTTGAGGCCACCAAGGCGATATTCGAGCACCGACGCCTGGTAGCGTCGCCCTTCGCATTCTTCGCACACCGTGCTGACGCCGGCCATCATCCCGAGGTCGGTGTAGATCACACCTGCGCCATTGCAGGTCGGACACGCACCCTCGGAGTTGGCGCTGAAGAGAGCCGGCTTCACTTCGTTGGCCTTGGCAAACGCCTTGCGGATCGGCTCCAGCAGGTCCGTGTAGGTAGCCGGATTGCTCCGGCGCGAGCCGCGGATTGCCGTCTGGTCGATCGCCACCACCCCTTCCCGCCCGCTCACCGAGCCGTGGATCAATGAGCTCTTTCCCGACCCGGCTACGCCGGTCACCACGACCAGCACGCCTAACGGGATGTCGACGTTGACGTTCTTCAGGTTGTGCGTGCGCGCGCCCCGCACCTTCATCACGCCGGACGGATTGCGCACCGATGGCTTCAATGCTGGGCGGTCGCTCAGGTGACGACCGGTGAGTGTGTCGCTGGCCTTCAAGTCGTCGACGGTACCCTCGAAGACCACTTTGCCGCCGGCCGTGCCGGCGCCCGGGCCGAGGTCGACGACGTGATCAGCGATCGCGATCATCTCCGGCTTGTGCTCGACCACGAGCACCGTGTTGCCCTTGTCGCGAAGCCGCCGCAACAGGTCGTTCATCCGCTGGATGTCGTGCGGGTGCATCCCGATCGTCGGCTCGTCGAAGATGTAGGTCACGTCGGTGAGCGACGAACCGAGGTGCCGGATCATTTTCGTGCGTTGCGCCTCGCCGCCCGACAAGGTGCCTGACGAGCGGTCGAGGCTCAAGTAGCCCAGGCCTATTTCCACAAAGGCATCGAACGTTTCCCGCAACGTCTTCAACAGCGGCGCGACAGACGGCTCTTTCAACTCGCGGATCCAGTCGGCAAGGTCGTTGATCTGCATCGCGCAGGCGTCAGCGATGTTGATGCCCCTGATCTTCGAGGATCGCGCCGCCCCGTTGAGTCGGGTGCCTGCGCACTCGGGGCACGTGGTAAAGGTGACCGCACGGTCCACGAACGCGCGGATGTGGGGCTGTAGTGCGTCCACGTCTTTCGACAGGAACGATTTCTGGATGCGCGGGACCAGCCCTTCGTAGGTGAGGTTGATCTTTTCTAGCTTCACCTTCATCGGTTCCTGATAGAGGAAGATGTCGCGTTCCTTCTTCGTGTATTTGCGGATTGGTTTGTCCGGATCGACGCCCGCGGCCGCGAAGATGCGTACCATCCAGCCATCGGCCGTGTACCCGGGAATCGTCAGCGCGCCTTCATTGAGCGATTTGCTGTCGTCGTACAATTGGGAAAGGTCGATGTCGTTGACCGACCCCATCCCCTCACAGCGCGGACACATGCCGCCGAAGTAGACGACGTTGCGCACCACGACTCGTTCGCCCTTGCCCTTGTCGACGGTCATGGCGCCGCTTGCCTTTCGCATCGGCACGTTGAACGAGAACGCCGTCGCCGGGCCGATGTGTGGCTTGCCGATCCGGCTCCACAACACCCGGAGCATGGCGTTGGCGTCGGTGACGGTGCCGACCGTGGAACGGGAGTTGGCGCCCATCCGCTCCTGGTCGACGATGATCGCCGTCGTCAACCCTTCCAACAGGTCGACGTCGGGCCGGCCAACGGTCGGCATGAATCCCTGGACGAACGCCGTGTAGGTCTCGTTGATCAGTCGCTGCGATTCGGCGGCGATGGTGCCGAACACGAGCGACGACTTGCCCGATCCGGACACGCCGGTAAAGACCGTTAGGCGGCGTTTCGGAATCTCGACACTGATGTCCTTCAGGTTGTTTTCGCGCGCACCCTGCACGCGGATCAGGTCATGGGTGTCGGCAACGTGCCTGGCCGATTGTATCTTTGCGGTCATCTGGATGCGTTCAGCCGCGCGGCGGCGCGAATCAGCGTCTTGAAGGCCTTCGTGTTGATCTTGTCATCCTTGTGAAAGTCGATCGCACGCCGCGTGTTCCCATCGAGGCTGGAGTTGAAGAGACCGGAAGGGTCGTCGAGTGCCGCTCCCTTCGCAAAAGTCAGCTTCACAGCGGTCTTGTACGTCTCGCCGGTACAGATCAAGCCGTCGTGCGACCAGACCGGCACGTTCCACTTCCACTCCTCGACGACATCAGGGTCCGCCTGCCTGATCAATGCGCGGAGCTGTGCAAGCGTCTCTCCCCGCCAGTCGCCCAGCTCCTCGATCCGCTTGTCGATCATCCAGGAGGCCGATTTTCCTGTCGGAGGGGCGCTCTTTTTCATGAGATCCCCCTGGTTCTGCTCCGCCGCCTGGTGACGTAAGGCAACACGAACATGTACAGACCAGAGAATAAAAGCAGCGCGAGTGGCAACAGCGGCGAATACGTTACCCAGGCGATCTGTTGCCCCTGCGCCAGCATGATGAAGTTGGCCATGACGGTGACCGTAAATGCAATGGACAGCCAGCGGTGCGTTTGCCGAATCCAGTGATTCCAGTTCATGAGATCCTCCCGAGAAGGTCGACGAGTTTTCCGCCCATCATTCGCCAGCCATAGCGAGCCCCGCCGAAGTTCTGCTTCTGGTCCGCCCTGAAGCCCGACTGCACGAGTAACAGATGTGTGCCTGACGCGGTGGGCGTGAGAGTGAATGTCACGACGGTATCGATGAAATCGCCGACGACCCACGTGTAGCTCAGTTTGCGATTCGCTTCGATCGCGAGGAACCGGCAGTTCACGGTGCCATCCCATCCCGGCTTCGGCGGCGCATGGAGGGTGAATGCCGCTCCCCGCTCAATCGTGAGCCCAGTGACGGGCAGCAGCCACTCGGCGAGCAGTTCAGGGTCGGTCAGCGCCCGCCAGACCTTCTCCGGCGGATGAGGCAGATCGAATTCGAACGAGATGGCTTCGGTCTGCGATCGGGCGGTCGTATCAACGGCCGTCATTTATCCATCTTCTCCAGCAGTCGCTCGAGGCGATCGACGTGTTCCGTCCAGAAGGCCCGGTAGTATGCAATCCAGTCAATGAGTGGCTTCATTCCGCGCGACTCCACCCGGTAGTAGACAAGACGTCCCTCCCGGCGGCCATTCACCAGACCGGCGTCTTTCAACGCCGCGAGATGTTGCGAGACCGCCGGCTGCGAGATGTCGAAGCGGGCGGTCAGGTCCTTCACTGCCGCTTCGCCTCGCGTGAGCGACTCGAAAATCGCCCGGCGACTTGGGTCCGCCAGCGCCACGAAAACCTTGTCGATGCCTACAGCGGTCTGCATGGCTATACATAAGCCATGACTTATGGATTGTCAAGGAGTCATACCGCTCGGCCTCGCGGCTGTTAGGCCTTCAACAACAGATGGACGTAAGAGCCGGCGGCTCCGTAAATTCGCTCGTCTGCGTGAGGTAACGATGCCGGAATTGCTGGAACGGCTCGAGAAAATTCTTGGCGAAGGGTTCCGTCTCGAGCGCGAGCTCGGCGGCGGAGGGATGTCTCGCGTGTTCCTCGTCCACGACAATTCACTGGACCGGCAGATCGTGGTGAAGGTGCTGCCACCGGAGCTCGCCGCGGGGTTGAGCGAGGAGCGCTTCAAACGCGAGGTACTGCTCGCGGCCCGCCTGCAGCACCCGCATATCGTTCCGCTGCTAACCGCGGGCGCCAGGGACGGGCTGCTGTTCTACGTGATGCCCTTCATCGCCGGCGAGTCCTTGCGGGCGCGATTGGCGCGCCAACATGAGCTCCCGGTCGGTGAGGTAACGCGCATCCTTCGCGACGTTGTCGACGCGCTCGCGTATGCGCACGCCAATGGCGTCGTCCACCGCGACATCAAGCCGGACAACATATTGATCACCGGCCACCATGCCGTGGTGACCGATTTCGGTGTGTCCCGCGCGCTGTCGAATGCCGGTGACTCCACGCTGACCTCGGCGGGCATTGCGTTAGGCACGCCGGCGTACATGTCTCCGGAGCAGGCCGTCGCCGACCCACTCGTCGATCATCGCGCGGACATCTATTCGGTGGGCGCGCTCGGATATGAGCTGCTGACGGGACGCCAGCCGTTTTCCGGGATGTCGCCTCAGCAGATGCTGGCGGCGCACATATCGGTCGCACCAGATCACGTGTTGGTACACCGTGCCACCGTTCCGCCGGCGCTGGCGTCACTCATCATGCGATGCCTGGAAAAACGGCCCGCGGATCGCTGGCAGAGCGCCGATGAACTGGTCGCACAACTGGAGGTGATCGCCACGCCGAGCGGCGGACTGCAGCCCTCCACCGCCACCCTCCCCTCCGCGCGAACACGGATCGATCGGCGCCTCATTGCCGGTGTACCGGCGCTCGGCCTGATCCTGGCGGGCGCCGGCTGGTGGATCACCCGGCCACAGCCCGCGTATGTCGTCGGATCGACGACCCAGATCACCAACGCGCCCGGCCTCGAGCTCGACGCCAGCGTGTCACCGGACGGGCGGCTCTTCGCCTACACCAGTGGACCCGCCGGACGGACGCAGGTATTCGTTAGGCAGGTGGCCGGTGGCACCCCCCGGGCCCTGACCGACGGCGCATCCGGGGCGCAGCGGACCCCACGATGGAGCGCGGACGGCCAGTCGATCACCTTTCTCGTCGGGCAGTCGCTCTACCGGGCGCCGGCGCTGGGTGGCACGCCAGAGTTGCTCATCGACGCGAGTGGCTACGAGTTTGCCAGTCCGGCGCTGTCCCCCGACGGCAACAGCGTGGCGTGGGCCGACCAGAATGCGGTATACGTGCGCCCGATCGCGGGAGGTGCAGACCGGAAGGTCGCCACAGCGAGCTACCCCAACTATATCGTCTGGTCACCCGACAGCCGCCGTCTCGCCTATGTCTCTGAAAACGGCTGGTTCATTTACGGACTGAGGAACCTCGGCAACCTTGCGCCGAGCTCGGTCTGGGTCGCCGATACGGAAGGCGGCACCCCGGTTCGCATTTCCAACACGACGCATCTCAACACCAGTCCGGTCTGGACACCCGACGGCCGGTCGATCCTCTTCGTTTCCAGCCTGGGCGGGGGGCGCGACGTGTACCAGCAGGCCCTCACCCGCAGCGGCTCGCCGCGCGGGAGAGCCACGCGCCTAACGACCGGTCTGAATGCACACACGATCTCCCTGTCGGCCGACGGGACCCGGCTCGCGTACAGCGTCCTGACCACCCGCTCGAATCTCTGGTGGGCGCCAATATCATCCGCGGGCGTGACACCTTTTGCCCAGGCGACGCCAGTCACCAATGAGAATCAGACCGTGGAAGGAATGGCCGTCTCGCCTGACGGGAACTGGCTCGTGTACGATTCAAACCGTGGCGGCACGCAGGCCATCTTCAAGATCCGCGTCGAGGGCGGTGAACCGATCCAGCTGACACGCGATTCGGCCGACGCGTTCCTTCCTTCCTGGTCCCCAGATGGTCGTGAAGTCGCGTACCACTCGTGGAAGTCGGGTAATCGCGATGTGTACCTTGTCGGCGCCGACGGCCGCGCTCCACGCGCCGCGACGTCGTACCCGGGTCATGAGATGTACCCGTTCTGGTCGCCGAGCGGACGCGAGCTGCTGTTCATCTCCGACCGGAACAAACGGTGGGAGCTGCATGTGATCTCGAAGGACGACAACGGCTCGTGGAGCGAACCGCGGCAAGTCACGACCGACTTCGGTTACAACGGGCGCTGGTCACCGGACGGTCAACGGATCGCGTACGTGAGCATGGTCGACACCACGATTCACGTCGTCAATGCTGACGGCACTGGATCCAGGCTTCTGTTCGATGGCCGACCGCTTGGCCTGACCACGTTGCAAGTCGCGTTCGGGCGACGCTCCGACCTGCTGTACTTTCAGGCGGTAGACCGTGACTCGCGGCATGCGTTTTACGAGATGCCTATGCGTGGGGGCGCTCCGCGGATGGTGTTTCGCTTTCCCGATCCGGCACGCCAGCCGCGCCGCACCGAATTCGATACCGACGGTCGCCGGCTCTTTTTTACCGTGGCGACGGACGAGAGCGATGTGTGGATGATGGACTTGCAGCGGAAGTAGCTGAACCGCCTAACGGTTCGAACGCAGCATCACTCCGACGCGGCGCCGTCGGCCCGGGCCTTGAGCTCGGCAACCAGGGCAACGACGCGCCCCAGGATTGCCGCTCGCCCGAGTTCGAAGTCCTCGGAGAGTGCGGGCAACGCGTTCCAGGATCGGTCGGGTGGAACGCCGAGTTCGCGTTCAGCCAGGTCGAACGCGACGACCAGGTCGGCGTTCGCGACATCCATCGCGGTGAGACCCGTTGGCTGCGCAATGCACAACGCCGGCCCCACGTCCTGCCGTACACGATCGGAGATTTCGGCGTCCGGCTCTGTACCACGCGCGATGGCCCGCGTCCCGAGTCCGAGCTCGGCGGCAAACCGGTTGAAGTACGAACCGGCGAGAACGCTCTTCGCCGCGCCATGCGGACACACGAAGAGGACCGTATGAACGGGCTGAGGTGGCAGCGACAAAGCGTCAGTTTCCATTCGAAGTGCGTCGCGCAAGAGTCGTGGGCCTTCCCTTCACCTGTCACAGCGCCCGATTGCGTTCGGCGAAGCAAAATGGTAACGCCGAACCTGGCGCACAGGAACGCCAGACTTGCGACCCGGTCGAAACTGCACAGTGCTCATCTGCTCGATCAGATTGTTCGCCACTTGGGGTGCGTTGGTGCGAACCACGCTTGGTGACCCCGGCTCCAGTCGCCCCACCGTGTCGACGACAACCTGCACATCGACAAATTGGCAAGGGCCGCTATATGGGGTCTGCCATTGGCTCGGAAGCTCTCTCAGGTAGTATGAGTGGCGTTCCACCTCACGAGAGTGCCATTCAGGGCCGAATCGATAAACGTGGCAGTTTCCCGCATTGAGTCGATGGCCTCCGGAACAAATGGAAACAGCATCTGCCAACAGTGCGGCACGTCATCGTACACGTGGAGGAACGACTCACCGTTGCTTTGGCGAATCCGGTCATGGACGCGTCTCGCATCGTCCAGAAGGAGCTCCGTTGATCCGACATGCAGAAGGACTGGCGGTAAACTGTGCAGATCCGCGTACACTGGTGAAAACAGTGGGTTGCCAGGTGGGCCGGTTCCGAGGGCGGCGGCGGCGAAATCGTGTATGTTCTCCGGATGAAACATCGCACAGCGCATCACGTTGGCTTGCAAGGACGGACTCCGTCCCGTCAGGTCGGTCCAGGGTGAGAAGACCGCGATGCAGGCGGGGGCCGGCGCCCCGCTCTCGCGGAGCTGCACGGCGAGGCTCAACACGAGGTTCCCTCCCGCCGAGTCTCCGACGAGCGCAATCTCCGGCGATGGTACGCCGGAGCGGATCACCGAGTCATACGCCGCCGCGATGTCATGCTGTGCGGCCGGCAGCCGCGCTTCGGGGGCCAGGCGATAGTCGACGCTGAAGACCCGCCGCTGCGTCAGCCGCGCGAGCGCGGCAGCAATCGGCCGGTGTGTCGCCGCCGAACAGGAGACAAACCCTCCTCCATGGACATACAAGACGATTCCCGGCCGCGGATTGCGGGGCACAAGCCACTCACCGTGGACGCCATCGCTGTGATACGCCTTCCGCGTTAGGCCAACGGTGGTGAGCCAGCCATAGGCTCGCGGAGCTCCAAATATTCGACGCGCACGTGATGCGAGGGCCCGTTCCCGTCCCCAGTGCCGGCGTCGGACCATCGCACGAATGCCCCTGCTGAACGCCCTCGCTTGCCAACTACTCATGAAAGATTGCGCCCGTGTCCCGATCCACCGCGATGTCTGTTAGGCCTGTCGGCAGCTCAGCGAACACGAACACGTGACATTGCTCGAGGCTGTTTGTCACGCTTTCGACAGTTCGGCAAGATAAGACTCGGGCAGACCCACTTCAGCGGCAGCCTTGAGGACTAGTTCCAGATAACCCGGCCGCGGCTTCCCTGGTGCAACATTGGTGGCCACATACACCAGGGCCTCGATCGGGTCGCCACCGGCAACAACAGTCACGTACTTGCGGCTATAGTCGCCCGAGGCCACGCCTTCGTAAGCGTCGAGAGCCTCGACATTTTTGTCGGAAAGTCTCCACAACAGGCCAAACACTGACTTTCCTTTGGCCGGAATGACTGTCCCTACGCCCTGCGCGTTGATCAGCACCCGATAATCCGGCAGCACGGCAATGCCCACACGCTCGGCGCCTGGGCAACGAATGGCCATCTGGTGCGCGTCCATGTTGGACCCGTAGGCGAAATACGGCTGCATGTGAATAAACGGACCGGAGGCAGTGTCGAATCCCCCGGACAGTATCACGCACTTAAAGTTTGCGGCAAGACCGCGTGCGAGTTTGAACCCTTCTCCACGCCTGCTGGTTCACGAACCGAGTGGCGAAACTACTGCCCTGGACGTTTCGTATGGGACACCCATATGACAATAAAAACGCGGACACTTTGTCTGGCGCGGACTTCTCCACCAGGGCGCAAATGAGGAAAAGCACACAGCTGACGATCACGTCACTGCTCACGATCGTGGTAATGAGTCTGCACATCACCGACGACATCGTGCGCGGAATCTCACCGCCGGGCGCCGACAACATTGGCGCTGTCCCTATCTTCCTCGTCTGGCTCTACGGGACGCTGGCGCTGAGCGAACGACGAGCAGGATATGTCATTATGCTGCTCGGGGGAATTTTTGCGGCAGCGATGCCCGTTCTTCATATGACGGGAGCCGGGTACGTTGCGGTCACCAAGTCGCCCGGTGGCTTCTTCTTTGTTTGGAGCCTCATTGTGGTTGGCGTTACCGGCACGTTCGCCGTCATCCTTTCCGCGCGTGCCCTGTGGCTTACCTTTGGGCAAGGACAGGGTCGGGGCACTGGCTTTATCGAGGGCCGGCAATAGAGTTCGCCCGTGCCGCTCGGTCGCCAGGTCCTTCTGCTATTCCTCTTCGCGATTCCGATCGCGTGCGTGAGCTGGACCGTCACGCACGAAGAGGTTTTCCGCGAGCCACGAGAGTGGTTTACCGCCCGCAGCCAGGACGGCCGGACCATCCTGGAACGCAAGTTCTTTTATCTGTTCACCTGCGAATACTGCTTCAGCCACTATGTGACGATCGGGATGCTGTTCATGACGCGGTTCACGCTCGTTTTCGATGGCTGGCGCGGCTATCTGATCGCCGGCTTCTCGCTGGTCTGGATTGCCAACCTCTACATGAGTCTCTTCGGACGGCTGCGGCTGGCTATTACTTCGGAGCGGCAGGACATCGAGGTGGTCGAGAAAATGGTGCAGAAAGAGGTAGACTGAAAATCTCGATTCCGGTGTGACGCTTCCTGGAGCTTTCCGGTGCTGCTTCGATCGACCGACCGCGGCTTATACTGCGAGGCCGGTGACTTTCATATCGATCCCTGGCTTCCCGTCGAGCGGGCTGTCATTACGCACGCCCACGGCGACCATGCCCGCTGGGGATCGCAGCAGTACCTCGCGGCGCGCGCCGGAGAGCGCGTCCTCCGCACTCGCCTTGGACCGCAGGCGTCGATCGCTGCTGTTGAATACGGCGAACGCGTCACACTGAATGACGTCCATGTCTCGCTGCACCCCGCCGGTCACATTCTCGGGTCTTCCCAAATCCGCGTCGAATACCGAGGTGAGGTCTGGGTATCGTCAGGTGACTACAAGACCGAACCTGATGAAACATGCGCACCGTTCGAACTCGTGCGGTGCCACACGTTCATTACGGAATCCACCTTCGGCCTGCCAATCTACCGGTGGGTGCCGCAACATGACACGTTCGCAGCCATTCAGGCGTGGTGGCGGGCCAACACCGCCGAGGGTCGCACCTCCATCCTCTTCGCCTATGCGTTAGGCAAGGCGCAGCGGCTGTTGAGCGGACTCCGGCACGACGCTGCGGGCCCGGTCTACACACATGGTGCCGTCGAACGCCTGAACGCGGACTACCGGGACAGCGGGGTCGCGTTGCTCCCCTCCGAGCGCGCGAGCTCGATGCCGCGCAACCATGACTGGTCGGGCGCCCTGATCATCGCACCGCCGTCGGCGTCCGGCTCGCTCTGGCTCAGGCGCTTCGGTGCGGCGTCCACGGCGTTCGCGTCAGGCTGGATGAGCGTCCGTGGGATGCGGCGGCGACGGTCAGTGGACCGCGGCTTCGCACTCTCGGATCACGTGGACTGGCCGTCGCTCCTCGAAACGATCCGAGGCACGGGCGCCGAGCGGGTGCTGGTCACTCATGGATACCGCGAGTCGCTGGTTCGCTGGCTTACGGAGCACGGCATCGAAGCGCGCGTCGTGGCGAGCGCGTGGAAAGGAGAATTGGACGACACCGATCCGGCAGAAGAACCGGCGCCCGAGGCCGCAGGCGAGGAGACTCCCGCGTGAGGCGCTTCGCGCGACTCTTCTCATCGCTCGATGAAACGACAAAGACCAACGCCAAGGTCGCTGCGATGGCCGACTACTTTTCGACCGCGGATCCCGCCGATGCGGCATGGGCGGTCTGGTTCCTGAGCGGCAATCGCCCCAAGCGTCTCATCCCGGTGCGACGCCTGGCGGCCTGGGCGATGGAAACAGCGGATGTGCCTCCGTGGCTGTTTGAAGAGTGTTATGCCGCTGTGGGCGACCTCGCGGAAACGATCTCGCTCCTCCTCCCCGCGGGCGAGACACCGACCGACGTTCACCTGCACGAGTGGATCGAATCCAGGATCCTTCCGCTCGCGACGCTGAGCGAGGAAGAGCAACGCGAATCCGTGACTCGTGCGTGGCGCGAGCTCGATGGTGTCGAGCGCTTCGTATTCAACAAGCTGATCACCGGAGAGTTACGCGTGGGCGTGTCGGGAAGCCTTGTCGTGCGGGCGCTGGCGCAGGCGACCGGTATTGCCGCGACGATTGTCGCCCACCGTCTGACCGGAACGTGGGCGCCGACGCGTGACGCGTTCGAGCGGCTCCTATCCGCGAGTAGCGTCGATGCGGACGTGTCGCAACCGTACCCATTCTTTCTCGCCCACGCGCTCGAGCAGGACCTGGACTCGTTAGGTCCGGTGGACGACTGGCAGGTCGAGTGGAAGTGGGACGGCATCCGCGCGCAGGTCATCCGCCGCGGCGGGCAGGTCTTCCTCTGGAGTCGTGGAGAGGACTTGGTGACATCGCGCTTTCCGGAAGTGGCCGATGTCGCGACGCACCTGCCGGACGGCACGGTGATCGATGGTGAGCTTCTCGCCTGGCAGCTGGATCGGCCGCTGCCGTTCGCTCGCTTGCAACGGCGGATCGGCCGACAGCAGCTCACACCACAGATCCTGTCGGAAATACCCGTCGCGCTCGTTGCGTACGACCTGCTCGAACTCGATGGCGATGACATCCGCGAGCAGCCGCTCCACTGGCGTCGCGAACGCCTCGAACGACTCGTGTCGGCCGTGCCTGCGCACGTCGGTGTTGCGGTGGAGGAAGTTCACGGTGATCTCTTCGAACCTCCGCCCGACACCGCAGGAGCGAGACTCACTGTGTCGCCCGTTCTGACCGTCGAGAGCTGGGACGCACTTCGCGGAGCGTACGCCAGCGCGCACAACGCCGGCGCGGAAGGTCTCATGCTGAAGCGGCGCGATTCGACGTATGGTGTCGGGCGGCGCCGCGGCGCGTGGTGGAAGTGGAAAATCGCACCGCACAGCATTGACGCGGTAATGATGTACGCGCAGGCTGGACACGGCCGACGCGCATCACTCCATACCGACTACACATTCGGCGTGTGGAACGAAGGTGAGTTGGTTCCGTTCGCCAAGGCATACATCGGGCTCACCGACGAGGAGATTCGCAAACTCGATGCCTGGATCCGTCGCAACACACTCGAAAAGTTCGGCCCGGTGCGGGCAGTAAAACCCGAACAGGTGTTCGAGCTTGGCTTCGAGGGAATCCAGGCGTCGACGCGACACAAATCAGGAGTTGCCGTCAGGTTTCCAAGAATGCTTCGCTGGCGGACGGACAAGCGCGCATCGGACGCCGACACGCTCGCAACGCTCAAGGCATTGATCGAATGATCGAGGCGCTGGCGGAATGGTTCACCGCGCGCGGATGGGCGCCCTTCCCGTTCCAGCGCGAGGTGTGGACCGCTTATCTCGCTGGAGAAAGTGGACTGGTGCATGCTGCGACCGGTACGGGCAAGACGCTGGCTGCCTGGTTAGGCCCGCTCGCTGAATGGTCTGCCGAGGGGCGACCGGTGTGTCCAGCGCCGCGCAAACAATCGTACGTTCCCCTGCGTGTACTGTGGATTACTCCACTCCGCGCCCTCGCCGCGGATACGGCGGAGGCGCTGCGAGCGCCGCTGGCAGCGCTCGCGCCGGAATGGACGATCGAGACACGCACCAGCGACACGTCGGCGGCGGTCCGCGCACGCCAGAGTCGTCGCCTGCCTACCGCCCTGCTGACGACGCCGGAGAGCCTGACGGTTCTCCTCTCGCGGCCGGAGTCGCCGGAGCTGCTGCGCGACCTCCGTCAGATCGTGGTAGACGAGTGGCACGAGCTCATGGGAACGAAGCGTGGAGTTCAGACGGAGCTCGCCCTGGCACGCCTGCGCACCCTTCGCCCACACGTGCGGACCTGGGGACTTTCCGCGACATTAGGCAATCTCGGCGAGGCGCTGGCCACGCTGCTTGGTACTGACCCGAACGCGCCGTCGCGCATCGTAAAGGGTGAAACGCCGAAGCAGATCACGGTCGACGCGCTGCTGCCCGCCGCAATCGAGCGCTTCCCGTGGGCTGGTCACCTGGGGCGAAGCATGGCGGAGCCGGTGGCCGACGCACTGGATCACGCAGAAAGCTCGATCGTGTTCACCAACACGCGTCGTCAGACGGAAGAGTGGTATCGGGCGCTGCTCGACGCACGGCCGGACTGGGCCGGGCAGATCGCCCTCCATCATGGGTCGCTGGACCGATCGACGCGCGATTGGGTGGAGCACGCGTTGCGCGAAGGCCGATTGCGATGTGTGGTGGCGACGTCCAGCCTGGACCTCGGCGTCGATTTTTCTCCAGTAGGTCGTGTCGTGCAGGTAGGCAGTCCGAAGAGCATCGGACGTCTCGTGCAGCGCGCCGGCCGGAGTGGCCACCGGCCCGGCGCCGAAAGCCGTGTCACGTGTGCGCCGACGAATGTGCTCGAGCTGATCGACCTCGCTGCGGCGCGGGACGCCGTTGAAGCGGGTGAAATCGAGTCGCGCCGGCCTGTGGATCGCCCGCTCGACGTGCTGGTGCAACACCTGGTTACCGTCGCGATGGGAACCGGTGACACCGGATTTCGCTCGGAGCAGTTGCGGGCTGAGGTGCGTAGCACCCGCGCATTCGCACACCTGACCGACAACGAGTGGCAATGGGCGATGGAGTTCGTCGCGAGCGGCGGGAGTGCACTCGGCGCCTATCCAGAATATGCACGCCTCGTCAGGCAGGGCGACGGACGCTATCGAGTGGCAAGCGAGGCGATAGCGAAGCGTCATCGGTTGTCGATCGGCACCATCGTCGGCGATGGCCAGATCGCGGTGACGTACCAGCGTGGAAAACCAATCGGGTCCGTTGATGAGGAGTTCATCTCGCGATTGAAGCCGGGCGACCGGTTTACGCTGGCCGGAAAGACACTCGAATTCATTCGCGTGCGGGACATGCAGGCGTGGGTACGACGGGCCTCCACGTCGCAGGTGACGGTGACCTCCCCGTGGAGTGGAACTCGCCTTCCGATTTCCGTCGCGCTTGCCGCGCGTATCCGGGACCGGCTGGAGGAAGCAAGTCGCGGAGTGTTCCGCGGTCCGGAGATGAACGCCATCAAGCCAATTCTTGCTGTACAGCAACGTTGGTCGCGCATCCCCGCTGCCGACGAAGTGCTGATTGAACGCGTTACTACGCGCGAGGGCCATCACGTATACGTCTTTCCGTTCGAGGGAAGGCTCGTGCACGAGGGCCTGGCGGCGCTGGTCGCGTTTCGTCTCTCGCGATTGAAGCCCCTCTCGTTTTCGATCGCCACCAACGACTATGGCCTGTCACTGCTTTCCGCCGAGCCGGTGGCTATCGACACGAACGTGATGTTCAGGGTCGACGACCTTGCCGCCGACCTGATGGCGGCACTCAATGCGACGGAGATGGCCCGCCGGCAGTTTCGCGAGATCGCCCGGGTGTCCGGGCTCATCTTTCCGGGTCTTCCGCGCTCGGGGAAGACAGCGCGGCAGTTGCAGGCATCAAGCAGCCTCTTTTTCGACGTATTCCAGAAGCACGACCCGGGCAACCTGTTGGTTGCGCAGGCCTACCGCGAAGTGATGGAGCGGCAGTTGGAGAGTGCGCGCCTGGCGAATACGCTGGAGCGACTCTCACGATCGCAGGTTGTTGCTACGGAACCCCCGCGCACAACGCCCTTTGGTTTTCCCCTGCTGGTCGACCGGACACGGGATCGTGTCTCCTCCGAATCGCTGGGCGACCGGGTGCGTCGGATGCAACTGGCGCTCGAGCGCGCCGCCGGATGAGCCTCGAAGTCCAGGTCGCGGGCGAGACGCTGGTGTTGTTTCCCGAGCGGGCCGCCTGGTGGCCGGGAGCGTGCACGCTCCTGGTGGCCGACCCGCACTTCGGGAAGGCAGCCACGTTCCGTTCGTTAGGGGTCCCGGTGCCACGCGGTACCACCGCCGACGCGCTCGAGCGACTTGATGCGCTCCTGCGCCGGGTCGAGGTTCGTCGCGTCCTCTTTCTCGGAGACTTTTTGCACGCCCGGCGCGGCCGCTCGGAACGCACGTTAGGTGCCGTGGCCCATTGGCGTGCGGCGCACTCCGATATCGCGATGACAATCGTGCGCGGAAACCATGATCGGGAAGCCGGAGACGTGCCAGGAATTGGTATCGCGGGCGTCGATGCGCTTGTCGAGGGTCCGTTCGTGTTCGCGCACGTTCCGGCGCTGGATCAAGACGGCTACGTGATCGCGGGGCATCTCCACCCCGGCGCAGACCTCGTCGGCGCCGGTCGTCAACACGTGCGCTTGCCGTGCTTCTGGTTCGGATCGCGAACCGCAGTGCTCCCCGCGTTCGGTGACTTCACCGGTCTCTGGCCGGTGTCTCCCGATCGGGGCGATCGCGTATTCGTGATTGCCGAAGGCGAGATTGTGGAACGCGCTGCGCGCTAGCGCATCCCGTCGCGAAACCTAACGCGATTGACTGTGTGCACCTGTGTTCCGGAGCGGGAGTCGGACGGAAAACTCACTCCCCTTCCCTGGACCGTCGCTGCGAACCTGAACCGAGCCTCCGTGCAGCGTGACCAGGTTCTTCACCAGGGACAAGCCAATCCCCAGGCCTCCCTGCGATTGCGCGCGCGCCGATTCCACTTGCGTAAACAGCTCGAAGATATGCGGCAACATTCCGTGCGGAATGCCGATCCCGGTGTCCTCGATATGCACCACTGCTTCGTCGCCTTCGGTCGTGCCCTTGACCCAGATCCTTCCTCCTTCAGGGGTGTACTTGGCGGAGTTGTTGATCAGGTTGACGAAGACTTGCTCTAACCGGTGGGGACAATTCTCTTACCGCCGCGATGCACCGTCGTTCGGCGCGTCATCGACGAGGCCGCAATTCAATGCTTCCGATTGCGATCAGGCCACGTCGACTGATGAGGGTACGAGCAATTCCAAGAAGCGCGACGAACGCGAGGGTGTCACGCATCACCAAATGGGCGTCCGATTGCGTCGAGATCCGGAAGGGCGGCGCACACCGCAATTGCAATCCACGCGCGGGACGGAGTAGCCCGGGGAACCAGCATTGAGGCTACTGCAACGGCGCCGACCGCACGGGTCCACGACGATGCAATCACTCCTCACCCTGAAGACCAGCGTTTGGATAGGCTGCGACGCCGGTCAGGAACCTCGAAGTCCGGACAGGAGATACTTGTTCACCGCCCTAACGACATCGGCCAGCGTGTTGCGGCTGAACTCATGCCAGGAAGGGACCTCGAGAAGGTCAATCATCCCCTGCCAGGATAGCGTACTCGCTTTGCCCCGTTCGACGAGGTTGCGACCAACCTCAATACTCACGTAGCCACGTGGATCGAACATACCTCCATTCAGGGAGCGTGGCACCGTGACGTCAATGTCGAGCGAAGGCACTTCTTCCGTGATGGTATAAGCCAACCGACCTGCACCACGGATTACGTTGACGACCGCTTCACGAATGCGCGCCGAGTCTGCGCCAAAGGCAAGCAGAATCGAGTCGATGCGAACTTCCCTGACGAAGACTAACGGCTTCGGCTGAGGGGTTTGCGCGAACACAGCATCTGGAAGCAGAGTCGCAAGCGCCGCCGAAAGAAGAACACTCGAGAGTCTTCCGCGTGTTCGGTCACGAAAACAGAACACAGGCAAGGCGATCATTACGTTGTTAGGCGTCCTTCATTCGTTCCCAGCGCCAGACTGGGCCATCGTCCGGATCCACAACCTCACCGACATGTACAAAGCCGCACTTGCCCAGAACGCGCGTTGACGCGTTAGGGGTCGGAAGCGTGTGGGCACGCACGAGCCGCACCCGTTCATCCGAAAATGCGAAGTCAACGAGCGCCGCGGCTGCTTCTGTGGCATAGCCACGACCCTGATGGGCAGGAACGATGCCGTACGCGATCTCGACCACGCCGCTTGTGTCCGGAGGACCCTTGAAGCCGGCTGTCCCGACGAGCCGGGAGCTTTGTTTGTCGATCAGGCCGAATCCGTGCACCCATGGATCGGGCGTTCGGAGTTTGCGAAGCTGCTCCATCCAGGCCGGCGACACTTCGCCAGACACGTAAAAGTCTCTGAGACCCTCGGCCAGCGGCAACCCAAGCTGTGCCTCCCCTTCTGATTTCCCGGCGATGACCGCCCGTAAATCGTCGCCGGAAAATGGGCGCAGTTGCAGATGGACGGTCTCGCTCAACATGCTCAGGCGGCCTAACGGATAGCTGGAACGTATGTTATGCCACACAACCTGCGGATCATTCCTTGTATTGGCAACGTATACCAGTCGGAGAGTGGGCTTGAAACAGCGATTCGGGCAAGTCGACAAATTCGGATCGGGTGTCATCCTTGCCGCAGCTCTCGGGATCACGGCCGCTGGCGCCGGTGCGCAGTCGATCCGCGCCGAACGGGCCAGCGACTCGCCCCGGCTCGACGGGCGCCTCAGTGAACCCGTCTGGCAAACGGCGCCCCCGATCACGAATCTCACGCAGCGCGAGCCGAACGAAGGCGCTCCGGCGATTGAAAACACCGAAGTGCGGTTCGCCTATGACGACAACGCGCTCTACATCGGCGCGCGCATGTTCAGCAACGATCCCACGGCGATCCGCGCGCTCATCACGCGACGCGATCGCGAAGGGAGCTCGGAGCAGATCGTCATCTCGCTCGATACCTATCGCGACCGCCGAACCGCGTACACGTTTTCGGTTACCCCCGCCGGGGTCCGTGTCGACTACTACCACGCAACCGACTCGGAGAGCGATCGCGACTCCGATTGGAATCCCGTGTGGGAAGCCGCGACTGAGATCGACTCGCTAGGTTGGACAGCCGAAATTCGGATCCCGTTCAATCAACTCCGGTTCTCCCCGGGAGAAAGCCAGGAGTGGGGCGTCAACGTGGTTCGGCGGGTCCCCGATCGAAACGAGCAGAGTTACTGGGCGCTCGTGCGCCGCACCGAGCCTGGATGGTCGTCGCGCATGGGTGTGCTCACGGGTATCCAGGCCATTCGTCCCCCGCGCCGAGTGGAGTTGGTGCCATATGTGGCGGCCGATTCGCGCATTGCCGCGGTCACCGACAAGGCCAATCCGTTTCAGGATGCATATGCCAACGCGGCCCGGGTCGGCGGCGATCTCAAGGTCGGACTCGGTCCCAACCTCACGCTCGATGTCACGCTCAATCCGGATTTCGGACAGGTGGAGGGTGACCCCGCAGTCGTCAACCTCACCGCGTATGAGATCTTTTTCGACGAGCGCCGCCCGTTCTTCCTCGAGGGCTCGGACCTGCTCAACCAGCGCGGGTTGTTTTATTCCCGCCGGATCGGCGCCGCGCCCCCCGGCAGCGCCAATGCGGACTATGTGGAGCGACTGGCCAATTCCACCATCCTCGGTGCCGCGAAACTGACAGGACGACTGCGCTCCGGTCTCGCCGTCGCCGCTCTTGCCGCCGTCACCGACCGCGAGGTCGCGCAAACATTCGATAGCGGCACTCTGGAATTCGGCAGGGCGGTCGTGGCGCCGCGGACGAGCTACGCCGCAGCCAGCGCCAGGCAGCAATTTGGAAGAGACGCGTCGACGTTGGGAGGTCTCGTCACGCTGGTTCAGCGCGATATTGAACCCGGCACGTCTCTGGCCGATCTGCTCCCGCGATCGGCGTATTCCGCGCTCGTCGAGGGGCGCCTGCGGTGGGACGGAGGCGCCTATGACGTGAACTCGTGGCTGGGATACACGAACGTTCGCGGCGACTCGCTGGCGATGCTGCGACAGCAGCGCTCCTCGCGCCGCTATTATCAACGCCCCGATGCGGACCACGTCGAGGTAGATCCGGCGCTCCGCACGCTGGGCGGCGCGACGTTCGGGCTCGGCCACAGCAAGCTCGCGGGAAAGCACTGGACGTGGGACATTGACTTCCTGTTTCAGTCGCCCGGCTTCGAGCCTAACGACATGGGCTCGTACGGTGCGGTGGACACCAGAACGTTCAACACGCGCCTGCGGTGGCGCGAAACGCAGCCATCACGCTGGTATCGCCGCTACGAGGTCGCCGTCGGTACGCAGTACGACTGGAACTTCGACGGCATGCGACGGAAGAACGACAACCTGCTCTCCGTCAGCGCTACGCTTCCCAATTTCTGGCGCTTGAATACCGATGTGACCTACGCCCAGAGCGCGTTCTCCGATCGGCTCACGCGCGGAGGGCCGATCATGGGAACGCCGGCCGGCTCTCGATGGGGTGTCATACTGCAGAATCGGATTGGCGCGCGTACCGGGTGGGGTGTCGACCTGAGCGGCCGGCACGACGAAAACGGAGGATGGGCGCAGGACCTCGAGTTGTCTTTTTCATTGCGTCCTGGAGATCGCTGGGAGTTGACCTTCGATCCACTGTGGAGCCGCGGGACGGAGACGCGTCAGTTCGTCGCCACGGAAGGAAATGGCCGCTCCGAAACGTTCGGTACCCGGTACATCTTTGCGCACGTGGACCTGAGCGAGATCTCTGGTCAATTCCGGCTGAACTACACCTTCACGCCCAACCTGACGCTTGAGACCTATGTGGAGCCGTTTGCCGCGAGCGGACGATTCCACAGCTTCGGCGAGCTGTTGGCACCGCGTCGGCGAGAGCTGCTCGTGTACGGTACGAACGAAACGACGATCGCGCGCAACGCGGACGGGACGCACACGGTAACTGACGGCAGCGAGACGTTCGACATCGACAACGAGGACTTCAACGAGCGCTCGTTCCGTTCGAACTTCGTGCTGCGCTGGGAATGGCGGCTCGGGAGTACGCTC
>Ga0209486_10000277_pt1 | contig 24062 bp, 22 predicted proteins | sample NCCompost_FD_187518 | JGI IMG/M metagenome (GOLD analysis project Ga0209486, IMG submission 187518) | Agricultural soil microbial communities from Utah to study Nitrogen management - NC Compost (SPAdes) (version 2) | ecosystem: Environmental > Terrestrial > Soil > Agricultural land | place...
TCGGGCATCAGATCTGTGATTTCTGATTTCTGACTTCTGACCTCTGACCTCCGTCACAGAGATCCAGCTCCATGAACGCTGCATCCTCAACCGGGTTGAAGTAATAAGGATCAATATTTTTGAATCCCAGGCCCTGATACATAGCAATTGCCCGATCCATCTTTCCCGGCAACGTATCCAGACGCATCTTTTGGTAACCAATTTCTCTTGCCGTCTCGATTAACGATGTAGCGAGCAAGCGGCCTAATCCAGTGCCGCGAAATGCTGGTCTGACGTAAAGCCGTTTCATTTCGCAGATACCGTCGTCAAGTTTGCGCAAAGCTATGCAACCGGCAACTTCATCGTCTCGGGTGGCCAGAATTAGACGCCCGTCCGGTGGTACGTAGTCACCCGGCAAAGACGCCAGTTCGCCCTCGAAGTTTTGAAAGCAGAGATTGAGGCCCAACCACTCGTGATACTCCTCAAACAGTTTCCGCACTTCCTGCACTTCTGCTTCAGAGGTGGCTTGGATTAGTTGCATGTAAACGTGAAAGAGGCCCGATGGTCCAACTGACCACCGAGCCTGCGCTTTTTGGAACAGACATTGCTGTCTGTCATTTGACGGGACAGCTTACGCGGTGAACGAAGTGCCGCATCCGCAGCTTCCGGTTGCGTTGGGATTCGTAAAAGTGAATCCGGAACCCATCACGCCAGTGACGTAGTCGATCTTAACGCCATTCAAATACTGCGCGCTAAACATATCGACGAACAATTTGATGCCATCCTGATCCAGGATGAAATCGCCTTGTCGCGAATCCTCTTCGATGTTCAGGCTGTATTGGAATCCGGAGCATCCGCCCGGAACCACTCGCACACGAAGTCCGGCCGTCTCCGGCAAACCTTCTTCACCGGCCATAAATTTCTTGATCTCGCCGATTGCGCTTTCCGTAACATCAAGGCTCATCGCCGGCGCATTCGGTGTCGAAGCCGGGGCTTCAGTGGGCACGTTTTGTGTAGACATATCTTATTTGCTCTCCTGATTAAATCTGATAACTGGTTTCTAATTACCGGACGTTTGCCCCTGAATACTTAAAATCACAAGCAAAAATCGCAGTTAAAGTTTACTGGCCTTTGCCTAAAACAACAAGTTCAGGCTTCATTGCTTCAATGGACACCCGCCGGGCTACTTCCTCTGATAAACGGCGAAAAGCCTGGGCTTCTGCAGAATCCGGATGACTCACGACTACGGGCACCCCCTTATCACCACCGGCCCGCACGTCCATACCGATGGGAACCGTACCCAATAAAGGTACATGGTACATCGCAGCCAGCCGCGCACCGCCGCCTTCGCCAAAAATGTCGTACCGGTTGCCCGTGTCCGGCGCCACGAAGTAACTCATGTTCTCTACGATTCCCAGGACGGGTATTGCGACCGTCTCGAACATGCGCAATGCACGACGAACGTCGGCAATCGCGACGTCTTGCGGAGTCGTCACCAGCACTGCGCCTTGCACAGGCACCAATTGAGCGAGGGACAATTGCACGTCTCCTGTGCCCGGAGGCATGTCCACGATCAAGTAGTCCAACTCGCCCCACTTCACATCCGACAGAAACTGTTTCACCAATCCGTGAAGAATTGGTCCACGGACGATCATTGGCTTGTCGCCGGGTTGAAGCAACGCCATCGACATTAGTTTGACGCCGTAAGCTTCGATCGGGATCAACTTATTGACGTCAACTTCGGGACGCGCGTCAGCAGCACCAAGCATGATGGGCACGTTTGGACCATACACATCCATGTCCATAATCCCGACGCGCGCACCGTCGAGGGCGAGAGACACCGCCAGGTTGACAGCGACTGTCGACTTGCCCACACCGCCTTTTCCGGAAGACACGGCAATAATATTTCGCACACCTTCAACCGCGATCTTGTCACCAAATCCACGTCCCTTTGGAACCTCCGCATCCATGGTGACCGCCACCGAGCTCACGCCAGGCAAACCCCCGACGAGTTCTTTAGCTGCGCTCTCCATCTCAGCTTTCACGGGACAGGCGGGGGTGGTCAGTACAATGCGGAATGAAACAGCCCCTCCATCGATTTTCAGGTCTTTAATGAAACCAAGCGTGACGATGTCTTTATGGAGATCCGGATCTTCGATCTGGCGCAGTGCGGTTAAGACGAGTTCTTCTGTAACTTGTGACATAGAGTTTTGGACAGGAGTTAAATATTAAGGAAGAGCGTATCTGATTGAATCAACCAACGCAAACACGGCGTCGGCGGTCAGTACGTTACTGCTCGATCTTCTCCACAACCAGAGCACTGTTTTTGGATCCAAAACCGATGCAGTTGCACAGCGCCACACGCACCTCAGCCTTACGGGCCGTGTTGGCTACATAATCGAGGTCGCACTGCGGATCCGGATGATCGAGATTAATCGTTGGTGGAATCATCCCCGTTTCCATCGCGCACAGCGCCGCACCGAGCCCGGCCGCTCCACTGGCGCCCTGTGGATGGCCAACCTGCGACTTGGTTGCAGACATAGGTGTCTTAATCGCGCGCCCGTCAAGTGCTAATTTCAATGCGTTGGTTTCAATGCGGTCGTTGAGAACGGTGGAAGTGCCGTGCAAGTTTACGTAGTCAACCTCAGCCGCATCACGCCCTGCATCGGCGAGCGCCAACTTCATAGCCCGTGCAGGCTCATCGCCGGTCTCTTCCAGACGCACGCGATGATATGCGTCGCAGGTAGCACCGTAACCGGCAATCTCGGCATAAATTTTTGCGCCCCGGTTCTGCGCGCTTTCCAAAGTTTCGAGTACATAAATCCACGCGCCTTCACCTAAAACCATCCCTGAGCGATCTAATGAAAACGGACGAGAAGCCCGCTCCGGGTCGTCGTTATATTGATTTGTCAGCACGGTCATCAAATTGAAGCCAGCCAGAATTCCGGGCGCGATCGGCGCATCGACGCCCCCAGTCAACATCACATCCTGACGCCCCAATGCGATGTGTTCTGCAGCGTACGAGATCGCGTCTGTCGAACTGGTGCAGCCCGTCGAAACAATATGAGACAGGCCTCGTAAACCAAACGCCATCGACAACTCACTCGACAACCCGCCATGCGTCGACGAAGGGATCGTGTAAACGCTCGCTTTGTAAGTAGGACCAACGTACCAGTAAGAGTACTGGAGTTCGGTGAAGGCCAGACCGCCTCCGCCTGTGCCTAACACGACTCCAAATGCGCGTCGCTGGTCCAGAGGCAGATCTGTAGAATCCAATCGCGCGTCAGCCAACGCTTCGCGCGCAGCCCCGAGGGCCAGCGGCACTGTTCGCGCCACATGCTTCCGGTCTTTCGGATTAAGTTGTGCTTCCCAATCAAAGCCGCGAACTTGTGCAGCGATCTGAACCGGCGACTTGGAGACGTCAAACGTCTCGATCTTACTGACGCCACTTCGTCCTTTAATTAACGAGTCCCAAAATTCTTCCCGGTTCAGGCCGATCGGCGTGACGCACCCCATGCCGGTGATAACAACGCGTCGAGGTCCTTTGAATTGGCGAAGCATCGAGGTTTTTCAGCGGTGCTGGGATTGTTTGACGATTTGGAGACGTTTGCCCCGCGAGAATATCATCAGGAGAGCGCAAACTGTAAATACGCGGACAATAAACAAAAGGCCCGGTGTCGTTTCCCACACCTGGCCTTTCCGTTTACTCGTGGAGTCCGAGAATTAAACCTTAGTTCCGCACTCGTTGCAGAATTTTGCGCCACCTGGCATTTGCGCGCCGCACTTCGCGCACGGAACTGTCTGGGCCGCGGTTGTCATCTGAGCGCCGCACTCGGTGCAAAACTTTGCGGCCGGAAGATTTCCAGCTCCACATTTTCGGCACTTCGTCTGTGTGTTACCCGCAGTGTTCTGCGATTGATTCATCGCGTTAGTCATTGCTCCAGCCATGGCATTACCGATAGCGAAGCCCGCGCCCAAACCCGCACCGGTGCTCGCCCCGCCCGACGGATTCTGCGCAGCGTCACGCATCGCGTCCGCAGCCTGGAACTGAGCATAACGACCGACGTCGCCGATTACACCCATCGAAGTACGCTTATCCATCGCCGCTTCAACTTCAGCCGGAAGCGAGATATTTTCGATAACAAACTTAATCAGCTCTAACCCGTAGCCGCTGAAATCTTCGTTCAGCTTGGCGCGGGTAAACTTGCTCAGCTCGTCGTAATTTGACGCGAGATCAAGCGCTGCAATCTTCGATTCGGCAAGAGCATCGCTGAAGCCACTCACCAGCGTTCGTTTCAGCTGTCCCTGAATGTCTTCGGTTACAAAGTGGGCATTGGTGCCGGCTACTTCTTTAATGAACGCCTGAGGATCGCTGACGCGCACCGAATAAATTCCGAAAGCACGCAACCTGACCATACCGAAATCCGAGTCGCGCATCATCACCGGATTCGACGTTCCCCATTTGAGATCGGTGAATTGTTTAGTGTTAACAAAATAAACTTCCGCTTTGAACGGGGAATTGAAGCCATATTTCCACGCTCCGAGTTTGCTCAGGATTGGAGTATTGCCGCCGTCTACGGTGTAGCGGCCTGGTCCAAACACGTCCGCGATCTGCCCCTGGTAAACAAAGACCGCGGCTTGCGATTCACGCACGATTAACTGCGCGCCGTTTTTGATTTCCTGTCCATGTACGGGAAACCGGTAAAGCATTGTGTTGCCGGAGTCGTCCAGCCACTCAATAACCTCAATAAACTGCGTTTTAATGGCGTCAAAAATTCCCATCTTTAATGTCTCCTTCTAACGGGTATCGCGTCTCGTCAGTCGCGAAGGGCTTAAAGAATATTGCATAACCACTTCGGAGTGAAAGCAGAATCGGAAACCGACGAACGTTCAGAGTTCAACCTTTAGGTTGCTCGGCAGCGATAGCGGCAAGCTAAAGCTTGTACTCTGAACATTGTCTAATCTCGGGCTGTCGCACTCCCAAGTCTTGACTGCCGCCGTTGATTAAGCCGGCACAGTAACAACATCGTAAACCCGCCAGCGATGTCGATTCCACTATCATAAATTGAACCGGTGCGCGCTGGAACATAACTCTGATGCAGTTCATCGATGATGGCGACGACTACGACAAGTATCAGGGACAACGCAAACCAATGGTTCTTCAGCACCTCGCGCGTTGAAGTGATAAAGGCGCGACGCGCCAGAAACGCTTGTATTGCGTATTCAACAAAGTGCGCGGTTTTCCGGGTCAGCAAATGAACCGTTGCGAGCTGTGTTTCCGTGATTTCCGGAAATAGCCAAAGCAGTAGCGGCCGAATGATGCGAGAGGTGTTGCCCGCTGAAAACCCGTCCGTTGACGCAAACAAGATTACTCCGGTCGATAACACCAATGGACCATAGCGCACTACGCGTTGCAAAAGTGAGGGTTGATTTTGCCCGGGTTGGTTCATCTTTCAAAAACAAAGGGAAGCGGCCCATTGCTGCTTCCCTCGTGACCTCGAACAAACTGTCGGAACTATTACAACGCTGCCGCGCCGGATACCACCTCGATGATTTCATTCGTAATCGCGGCTTGCCGAACGCGGTTCATATTCAGCGTCAATGAATCGATTAACTCGTGTGCGTTTTTGGAAGCTGAATCCATCGCAGTCATGCGGGCGCCCTGTTCGGAAGCTATTGACTCGAGCAACGCACGGAAAATTTGAGTTTCGACGAGACGGGGAAGCAGGCGTGCAAAGATCTCCTCTGCAGGCTGTTCGTAGATGTAGTCAACCAGGCTGACATCGCCCCCGGCGGTTGTGGCGTCGATTGCTTCAGCCTCCCGTGCAACAGGCAAAAGCTGTTCGGTGACAACGCGTTGTGACAGAACTGATCTGAACTCGTTGTAGATAATGAAGACCTTATCCATTCCTTCGTCTTCAGTAAAACGCTGAATCATATCCCGCGCTACTTCGAGTGCTTCAGAAAACTCAACGCGACCTTTACCGGTTAACCCGACGTACTCGTTCGAAACGTTCGCGTTTCTGCGCCGGAAGAAATCCCGCCCTTTTCGTCCTACGGCAACGATCTCAACCTGCTTGCCAGGATTTTCCTTTATGAAACCCAGCGCTGCCTTTATTAAGTTGGTATTGAATGCGCCACACAAACCTTTGTCAGCCGTGACCAGGACTAGCAGGTAACGCTCGTCTCCGCGCGCGTCGAGTAGTGGATGGTGAAAGTCCTCGCCGGCTCGAGCGGCGAGGCTGGAAAGAACACTGGTCATCTTGTTCGCGAAAGGACGTGCGGTCACCACGCGGTCCTGCGCGCGCTTAAGCTTCGCAGCCGAGACCATTTTCATGGCTTTGGTTATCTGCTGCGTGTTCTTAACCGACTTGAGACGCCGGCGAATGTCTAAAAGATTCGGCATCGACTGTTACTACACTCCAGCTGTCGCCTGTGCTGCAGTACCCGCAGTTAAAGGAGTTGCCGCGGAAGCTCTCTCCGCCCAGGTGTCTTTGAAGTCAGATAACACCTGTTTCAGATCGGACAGGATTTCGTCGGTCAACGTCTTTTTCTCACGGATCCCTTGCAACAGACCCGGATGGGAGTTCTCCACGAACTTCAGTAACTCTGCTTCGAAGTTACGGACCTCTTCAACCGGCACGTCATCCGCGTACCCATTACTCACGGCCCAGATCCCCAGGATCTGGTTCTCAACCGGCATAGGCTGATACTGAGGCTGCTTCAGGATTTCGACTAAGCGTTGACCCCTGGCCAACTGCGCCTGCGTGGCCTTATCCAGGTCCGAACCGAATTGAGCAAACGCCTGGAGCTCGCGAAATTGAGCGAGGTCGATTCGCAGTGTTCCTGCCACCTGTCTCATCGCCTTGATCTGTGCGGAACCACCTACACGCGAAACGCTGTTTCCGACGTTGATGGCGGGGCGGATGCCACTATTGAATAAGTCCGCTTCGAGAAATATCTGGCCGTCCGTAATCGAAATCACGTTGGTCGGAATGTATGCGGAGATGTCGCCTGCCTGCGTTTCGATGATCGGCAGGCTGGTTAACGAGCCACCGCCTTTCGCATCAGACAACTTGGCGGCACGCTCCAGCAGGCGCGAGTGAAGATAGAACACGTCTCCCGGATACGCTTCGCGACCCGGCGGTCGTCGCAGCAACAGTGAAATTTCGCGATAAGCGGCAGCCTGTTTTGAAAGATCGTCATAGATCGTCAACGCATGGCGGCCATTGTCGCGGAAGTACTCACCCATCGCTGCTCCAGCGTACGGCGCGAGGAATTGCATCGCCGCCGGATCTGATGCAGTCGCCTTAACAATGATTGTGTACTCGAGAGCGCCGAAGGTTTCCAAAGTTTTGACCACCTGGGCCACCGTGGAAGCCTTCTGTCCAACCGCGACGTAAATACAAACTACGTCCTTACCTTTTTGGTTAATGATCGCGTCGACCGCCACTGCCGTCTTTCCGGTTTGCCGGTCGCCAATGATCAACTCGCGTTGACCGCGACCGATGGGCACCATCGCGTCGATCGCCTTGAGTCCTGTCTGTAGCGACTCCTTAACTGGCTGCCGGTCGACCACGCCCGGTGCGATTCGTTCGATCGGAAGATAGTGCTCGGTAACGATCGGCCCTTTGTCATCGACAGCATTCCCCAGGGCATCCACCACACGGCCCATCAGCGCGTCGCCCACCGGGACTTCCATGATTCGACCGGTCCGCTTAACCAGGTCGCCTTCTTTGATCGTCTGATAGTCGCCGAATAACACGGCGCCGACTTTATCCTCTTCAAGATTAAGCGCCAGCCCCCGTACGTCGTGCGGCAACTCGATCAACTCGCCGGCCATGACCTTTTCCAAACCATGAATTTCGGCGATGCCGTCTCCGACCTTAATTACGGTTCCAACTTCCATCACCGTCACGCCGGTTTCGAAGTTCTCGATTTGCTTGCGAATAATTTCGTTGATTTCGTCTGCTCTGATTGGTTCCATATTTCCTCGTCTTAGCTGGCTAATTCCTGCTTGAGTCGCTCCAATTGACTGCGTATCGAGCCGTCGTAAATCGTTGAGCCGATCCGCGTGACGATGCCTCCCAACAGAGTTTCGTCAGTTGCAAAATTGAGCCGCACGCGCCTGTTTGTGATCTGTTGCAGCGTCTGTTCAAGTGCACTTTTAACCGGTTCAGAGATGGGACGGGCGGAAGTTACTTCAGCACTCACAACGCCCGAACGCTCGTCCATGATCTCGCTTAACTTCGCGTTGATTTGCGTTAGCTGATCAAATCGCTGGTTCCGCAGCACCAGGCGCAGAAAATTCGCTGTGGTCGGTCGCACCTTGGCTTTCGCGATTAGTTCGTTGAGCAGATTGCTTTTTTGATCGTAAGGAACGGTGGGATTGGTGAACCCTTCCAGCAGCAGCGGATTCTGCTGGACCATCTCTGCCCAGGCTTCAAGCTCTTCCCGAACAGCCGCTTCCTCGTTTTGGTCGACAAGTACGTCCGCCAACGCAGATGCATATCGCCGGGCTACGGTCATTGAACTCACGATGAGGTCCTCCCCAGCTCTTGCACATTCAGCGTATTCAGTCGCGCGTCATCCTCTGGTTTGATTTCTCGTGTCAGGATTTGCTCGGCAATCCGCACGCTCTCCTGGGCGGCAAACTTTCTCAACTCCTGCTTTGCCCGCTTCCCGGCGTTTTCCAGTTCGCGCGTTGCGTTTTCCCGAATTCGTGCGAGTTCTTGTTCAGTCGCGGATTCAAGCCGGCGGCTCTCCGCTTCCGCTTCTGCCTTCGCTCTTTCTCTTATGCTTCCGACTTCGGCATCTAGTTTCGCGAACCGCGCTTCGACCTCAGCCAGCTTTGCATAAGCCAGGTCTCGTTCGGCCTGCGCCGTTTCCAACTCCGCTTTGATTCGCTCTCGTCTCGCGCGCAAACCTTCTCGAATTGGTCGGCCAAACTTCCGATGGAGGTACCACGCAGCCAGACCCAATACGATCAGGTTGAGAAACTTCCAGGCCTCAAGGCTCGGGTAGTTCCACCACGGGTATTCGCCTGCCAGGAATGCGACCAAAGTCAACGGTGTAATGAATGCTGCAAACACGTTAAGTATTACCTGCGTCCTATGAATTCGCCTGCCCGCCGACTGGCCTCCGCAGAATATTTTGACTGATCTCAAGCGCGAGGTTATGGGAGTCAGCCGACAACGTCGCTTTTGCGCGCTGCGCCTCAGCCGCCAATTTCTGTTTTTCCTCCAGTAGCAGAGTCCCGATCTCACCTCGCAGTGCCGCCAGCTTTTGCTCCCTATCTTTGGTTAATGTGGAACGCTCTTGTTCAAGTAATGCGTACCCCTCGGATCGTGCCTCGCGGAGTTGGCGCTCATACTGCCCCATCTTCTGGTCAACATTCGACATAACAGATTGGGCTTCGGAGAGGCGGCCGGTGGTTAAGCGCTCACGCTCCTGAAGTACCCGATTGATCGGCTTCAGCAGGGTCGCGTTGAGGATCGCAACCATCAATATTATGAGGACGAAATGAAAGATGATTGTGCCATCAGGCACAAGCTGGATCGCATTCCCCGCAAACGCCAAAAACAAAACGCGTCACCCCCACAACCGACTGGCAATTAAGACTTTGGCAAAAGCGACGGAGTCTAACACCCCGATCAAAACAGGGTCAAGCAGACCACCCACGCACAGAGAGTCGATGCCGACCAAGCAGACAAACGACAAAATCCGACCGCGATACCCTAGCCGCTAAGTCCCACTCGACCCGTTACCTTCCTCAGTTGTACCTTATACAGTGACTACCAGGTAGGCGCGGCCGCAGTACTCTAGCATCGTAGTACGTTGTACTACTGGCTTGGGCGCAGCAACAAACTGTAGAGCCGATCCAAGTCCGTTGCGTTGTAGAACTCGAATTCAATTTTGCCGCGGCCTGAATCGTCGGTCACTATTCGCACCTGAGTTCCAAACTGCCGCCGGAGCTTCGACTCAGCAGCTCGCACATTTGGATCCACAGCCTGGGCGCTCCGACTCGCCTTACGCTCACGCGGCTCGACCGTCTGCCTGACAAGTCGCTCCGTTGCCCGTACTGATAAGTCCTGGTCAATAACCTTTCGGGCAAGGCGCCGCTGCACTTCAACATGCTCGCTACCCAGTAACGCTCGTGCATGACCGGTCGACAGCTTCCCTCTCTGCAACAAGTCCTGAAGGTCGTTCGGCAGTTTCAGCAAACGCAAATAGTTCGTGACGTACGAGCGATCTCGGCCGACACGCTCAGCAACGGTTTCCTGTGTCAGGCCAACCGAATCGATCAGCTTCTTGTAGGCGCGCGCTTCCTCGATAGGATTCAAATCTTCACGCTGAATATTTTCTATGAGCGCGAGCTCAAGAACCTTATCGTCCGATACGCTGCGAATAACTGCTGGTACTTTTGACAGGCCGGCTAGTTGCGCGGCCCGCCATCGTCGCTCACCGGCGATCAACTCGTAACGCGGCCCCTTTCGTCTAAGGAGGAGCGGCTGAACTACACCGTTAGCGGTGATGGACTGCGCAAGTTCAGCAAGTTTCGCCTCGTCGAAAATAGTCCGCGGCTGCAGTGAGCTGGGATCTATTAAGTCGATTGGAATCTCGCTGGCGTCTTCCGTCGCAGTTGCGGTTCCTTCAGCCGAGAGCAACGCTCCCAGCCCCCGACCCAATGCCTTTCGTGTCATGGGCAATGATCTCCTTACCTAACTGGAGGTACGCGTCAGCACCCCTTGAATGGGGGTCGTACAGTGTAATTGGTTTGCCGTAACTTGGGGCTTCCGCCAGACGAACATTTCTGGGTATTACCGTTTCGAACACTTGACGACCATAGAAATCCCGCAGGTCTGAAGCGACCGCCGACGCCAGGTTCGTGCGTTCGTCATACATCGTCAGCAGCAGTCCCTCGATAGTGAGACTCGGATTGTGGAGCCGGCGAATCCGCGCCAGAGTGTCGAACAATTCAGTCACGCCCTCGAGTGCGTAATACTCACATTGGATGGGAACGAGCAGCGAGTGGGCAGCAGTGAGGGCGTTGAGCGTCAGGAGGCCGAGCGACGGCGGGCAGTCGATAACTATGTAATCGAAGTTCTCTACCACCGCGGACAAGCATTCACGGAGCCGGAACTCACGGTGCTCCATTTCCACCAATTCAACCTCTGCTCCTGCGAGGTCTTTATTGGCGGGCAAAACCTGGAGCCCAGGAATTTCTGTGGACAATAACGCTTCATGGACCGGGTCGCCGACGACGATGCACTGGTAAACGCTTCTTCTAAAACTGCCTCTCTGAATTCCCACACCCGACGTGGCGTTTCCCTGCGGATCGGCATCCACCAGTAGGACACGAAGATTTGAACCCAGAACGGCGGCGAGGTTTACCGCCGTGGTGGTTTTGCCAACCCCGCCTTTCTGATTAGCAATCGCTATGATTTTGGCCATTTAATATCGAAAACGCGATACAGATGGCCGCCAAATTACCACAATTACGGGGTGGGTAACACAAAAGAGGTAAACAAGGGTCGTTTTATCGGATGTTTCACGTGTCCCATCGGGTACGCCGGGACACGTGAAACATACGTAACTCGTTAGTTTGCCGCAGTTACACTGACAAGGAGCGTCGAGAGGGCGGCCGGAGTCATACCGGGAATAGTACGGGCTTGGCCAAATGTCTGAGGACGAACACGTTCCAGCCGTTCGATCATTTCGTGCGAAAGTCCGCTCAGCACGCGAAAGTTCATCCCCGAGGGGATCGGTGTTCTGTCATGGCTGTTCAGGCGGCTAATAGCCGCTTCCTGGGTTTTGATGTACCCCGAGTACAGGTTGTCTGCCAGGGCGAACTCAAGGTCCTGCTGAGTCGTTTCGAACCGCACCGTGGTAGGCAACAGCTGTTGGACATGCCGCGTTTCGACTCCGGCACGTTTAGCCAGCTCAGCGAGGCTTATGGATTCAGGTAGCTCTCCGACAAGGTTCTTCATTGCCGCGTACGCCGGATCGCTGGCTCGCAACCGTTCTGACGTCAGAGCCTTTCTCACCTGGGCAATGCGGTCGCGCCGTTGTTGGAACCGTTCCCATTCCTGATCGCCGACGAGTCCGACTTCCCTGCCGTACCTGCTCAAACGTTCGTCAGCATTATCGTGCCGCAGTGCGAGGCGATGCTCCGCTCTGGACGTAAAAATTCGATATGGCTCGTCTACGCCCTGGCGGATTAGATCATCAATTAGAACGCCGATGTAGGATTCCTCCCGCCTAAGCGTGAAGCTCTCGCGGCCCTCCACCGCCAACGCGGCGTTCACTCCAGCAATTAATCCCTGGCAGGCCGCCTCCTCATAGCCAGTGGTGCCATTCACCTGGCCGGCATGAAATAGGCCGGGCAAACGATGACACTGCAAGTCCGGACCCAACTCGCGCGGATCTACGAAGTCGTATTCGATGGCGTAACCGGGGCGAATGATCCTCACTTCCTCCAGACCAGGAATCATGCGCACCAAATCCTGTTGCATGGCGGCAGGCAGCGAAGTAGAAAAACCGTTTAGGTACACCTCATTGGTGTTGTGACCCTCGGGCTCCAGGAAGAGTTGATGGCGATCCTTCTCGGCAAACTTAACGACTTTGTCTTCGATCGATGGACAGTACCTGGGACCGACTCCCTTGATTTTGCCCGAATAAAGCGGTGATTCATTCAAGTTCCGGCGTATCGCATCGTGCAGCTTGTCAGATGTGTATCCAATGAAGCAGTGTATCTGGGGTTGCTGAATTTCGTCGGTCGCAAAGGAAAACGGTACTGGCTTCTCGTCTGCAGATTGGGGTTCAAACGCGTCCCAGTCGATGGTTCTACCGTCAAGTCTCGGAGGTGTGCCTGTTTTAAGTCGGCCCACAGGAAAGCCCAGCCGTTTCAGCGCTTCCGCCAGCTCAATTGACGCCGGCTCTCCTGCGCGTCCGGCCGTGTACGTGGTTCTCCCTGTGTGAACCAAGCCGTTAAGAAACGTACCTGCAGCGATTATTACTGCTTTGGCGCCAATCTGACGGCCGTCCTGCATTGACACGCCGGCGACTCTGTCTTTCGACACGAGCAGGTCGGACACCATTCCCTGACGCAGTTGCAAATTCGGCGTGTGCTCCAGAACTGCTCGCATCTCCGTGCGATACAAAGAACGATCCGCTTGTGCCCGGGGCGATTGAACCGCAGGTCCGCGAGACCTATTCAGCAGCCGAAACTGAATGCCTGTTCGATCAATTACCCGCCCCATGATTCCACCGAGCGCATCAATCTCGCGCACGAGGTGACCTTTGGCGATGCCGCCAATCGCAGGATTGCAGGACATCTGGCCGATCAGGTCCAGGTTGATTGTGACGAGCGCCGTGTTCGCACCGAGACGTGCGGCTGCCGACGCAGCTTCGCAGCCGGCGTGTCCGCCGCCAATCACCACAACATCAAAAACTTCGTCGAGGATCATCTACTTACTTACCTATGCAGAATGTACTGAAGATGCGTCCCAGTATTTCATCCGTTGTTGTCTCTCCGGTTATCTCGCCCAGAAAATTTAGTGCGTTGTGAAGACCCACGAGCACCAGCTCCTCGCTCGCGTTCGCTTTCATAAGCGACGCGGCTTCGTCAAACGACTCCACGGCACGAACCAGCAAATCGTAATGCCTGCTGTCAGTCACCAGTAGACCAACCGATTCCGAATCGACAGTGCCAAATGGTTCAAGTATAGCAGCAGAGAGATCTGCCAGTCCCGCACCCGTAACCGCCGAGACATGGACCACCTTAGATCCGTTTACCGTTTCATTCGTGTCGATGACCGAGGGAAGATCAGACTTATTGAAAGCGATTACGTGTCGTGAAATTCGTGCCCGCTCGAGTACTTCTCGGTCTTCCGCCTGCACCGCGCTCGAAGCATCAATCACCACCACGAGTAGATCGGCGTCAGCCATTGCACGATGCGTTCGCTCCACACCGATTGCCTCAATACGATCTCCGGCTTCGCGAATGCCGGCGGTGTCCGTCAGCGTTACCGGAATTCCATTCATAGCAATTGACTCTGTCAAACTGTCTCGGGTAGTGCCCGGCAGCTCCGTAACGATCGCCCGATCTCGCGACAGTAACCCATTGAACAGACTAGACTTACCGACATTCGGCCGTCCCACCAAAGCCACTTTTATACCGTCCCTTAACAAATGCCCGGTTTGATAAGTCGCTGCGAGCCTTCCAATTGTATTCTGTACAACGGCGAGGTCATCTAACACGGCTGTTCGCTGTAACTGGGGTAGATCGTCTTCGACAAATTCCAGCGCCGACTCCATCTTTACAATGATGTCTATCAGTTGTTGCTTGCTGCCACTTAGCGCGTTAGACAGTTCTCCTTTCAGCTGTCGTGTCGCCTGTTGGGCCGCCGCCGTTGTCCTTGCGTTGATCAGATCTCGGATCGCTTCCGCCTGACTGAGGTTCAACTTTCCGTTCCGACACGCGCGTAATGTGAACTCACCGGGCCCTGCCAGCCGCGCATCGAGCTGCTGAATTCGGTTCAACAACTTCCGGACTGTGATCGGCGAGCCGTGGCAACTGATCTCCACCATGTCTTCTCCGCTAAACGAATGCGGTGACTTGAAGAAAGTGATCAGCGCCTGGTCCATCACTTCATCATCGGCCGTCTTTAAGTCTTTCAGGACTACGTGGGTGGGCTCTGGCGTGAATGAGTCGTCATGGACCAGTGCTCGCGTGATATAGAGCGCCTGTGGTCCACTGAGTCGCAGTACGGCGATCGCACTTCGGCCTGGAGGTGTTGCAACTGCAACGATAGTGTCCATAGCAGTTAAAACCGGCTTGGGGTTTACAAGGGGATTGTAGTTAAGCGGAGGGTTTCTTGACTACTCGAAGCTTGCGAGCGGCTCCGTCGCCGATAGACTCGGTGAAAATGTCTTCTTGTTCAGCCAAGGTAAGATGGATGATTCGACGTTCATTTGAATTCATTTCGCCGAAAACAAAGGGAACTCCAGTCGTCCGGACTCGGTCCGCAGCGTGATTGGCCATTGCCCGCAACTCTGCCTCGCGGGTGGCCCGAAATCCTTCAACGTCGCAGAACAATCTTTGACCTTTGGGAAGTTTTCGGCCGTAGGCCTGCGTCACCAGGTGCTGCAATGCCTGCAATAACTCACCGCCCTCGGCCTGCAGCAACTCGGTGTCCTCGCCGCTAAGATCCAATAGACATTCCGTCGGCGACTCTTTCACCTCTACGTCCAGGCTGAGCCCAGTCGACTCAAACACTGACTGAAGAAATTTGCCGGCGCTGTCGCACGCGTTTTCCATTTGGTTAAAACTCTCCCGACAGAATCAAGCTTGCGACGGCTGCGGCGTCGCTGTTCGTTTTTTTGCACCCTTGGTTTTTTGATCTGTCTGCGGTGGTTCGTCGTCTTCCGATCTCGTAAGTCGATTGATGATGAATTGCTGACTGAAGCCGACGATATTGCCAACGAGCCAGTACAAAAGCAATCCGGACGGTGCGCCCCAAAGCACATACAACATAAACAACGGCATTCCGATCGCCATCATTTTGCGCTGCAGCGGATCTGCAGATGGAGCCGGTGTGATCAACTGCAATACGATCATTGTGCCGGACATCAGGAACTCGAGGATGTGATACGGGTCGCCCGCGGAAAGGTCAGGCAGCCATAAGAAAGTAGCCTGCCTGAAGTCTAACGAGATGGTTATCGCCCGGTAGAGCGCAAACAGAAAAGGCATCTGCAGCAACAACGGGAGGCAGCCACCCAGCGGATTTCCTTCCTTCATTAACCGTAGTTGTTCGACCTGCAGCTCCTTTAAGCGCGGGTCGTTCGGCTTCATTCCCTTGATCTTGTCCTGCAGCTCCTTCATTTTCGGCGCCAACTTCTGCGCCTTCTTCATGGCTTTCGAGGAGCGCCATTTCAACGGGAAAAACAGGGAATAGATGATGATCGTGAACAGAATAATCGCGATGCCGTAGTTGCCGGTTAACTGCTTCAGCCACTTAATCGCCTTTAAAATTGGGACTGCCAACGGCTTAGACATCCAGCTGAACCAACCGTAATCAATCACTCCTTCAAGATCGATCGGCCTGCCTACAGCCTGACTCACCGCACCATTTGTTTCCGTGAGAATGAAATGGTCTTTGGGTCCTGTGTAAAGCACGGTACGGGAACCATCGGTCGGTACCGGCACCCAGGCGTCGATCAGAAAGCGGCTCTCGCGCGTTCCATTTACTTCGTGATTGTATTGGGTGGTGGTTAGCTGAAGTCCCTCTATCGGCTTTGAGGGAATAGCCGCCATTGCGAAATAGGTATCGCCTACGGCACCCCAATCGACCGGTCCTGCGATGTCTAGTTTGTCTGAGGTGCTGTTGATCGAAGTTGCAAAATGGCGAGCTACTTCCGGAGGATTGCCCACGGAGGCAACGGCTTCAGGCGCCACCGAATAGAACGTGTGGTGCGTTATGCCCTGGTCACCAATGCTTGGTCCAACGCGAAGTTTCGCCGGCACAGCCTGGCCACCGCGATTAATTGCGATCTCCAGGTCAGCATCGTAACTGCTTCCATCGACAACTATCGTCTTGGCAACGTCCAGGCCTATCGCGGGATCGTTGAATCGGAATGTTATTCGTTTACTCTCATTAGGACCTACGCTTATCTCCGCGTCACCTGCACCCTCGACACCCTCGATGGAGTACGTGCTCGACATTAACAACTGATCGACTGCGGCATCGCCGGTACGCAGTTGCAGCGGCGCCTGGCGAGGTTGTCGCTTGAGTCCCTCAGCCGAGATCAGCTCCAGCAGCATCGGATTTTGTCTAGTCCCGCCTACTGAATAGATCGGCTCTCCCGTGTCTTTGTTTCTCTTGATGATCCAACTAATAGCCTCGGCGCCCTGGCTGTCGAATTTCGCGTCGAATAGCGGCGTTTTAACCACGATATTGCGGCGCGGCGCGGCATTGACCACTGTCGCCGGCGTGGCGGCTGGCGACGCAACGGGCGTGGCTGTGGCCGGAGACTGAGTTGGCGAAGCTGTCGACTGAGCTGTGGATTCAGCTGATGGTGACGGGCTGGGTGTTGGTGGGGGCGGCTGAGGAGCTGGAACAAAATAGCCCCAAACAAACAAAATGGCTGTGGAGATCAGCAGCGCAATAATTATACGTTTATGTTGCATTCAGTAGATGTAGATCTTTTCTGCGGTCTCACTTGACCGGGTCGTAACCGCCCGCGCTAAACGGATGACACCGCAGCAGTCTACGGACCGCAAGTCCGCTTCCGCGCAGAGCTCCGTATTTGCTGATAGCTTCGGCGGCGTACACCGAACATGTGGGCGAGAACCTGCAAGCGGATGGAAGAAATGGTGAAATGGCTAGCTTGTAAAACCGAAGTAGTGCGATTAGTAAAGACTTCACTGACGCTCACCCAAACTACTGGGCTTGGCTTCTTCCTGAGCCACTCTCGAAATCAGCTTCTCAAACTCATCCAGCACTGCCTGTAATTTTATCGCCGGCAGCTCTCGCTTCGCGTTTAGCACCCAATCGTACTTCGCTCTCAGCGAACAGAGCGAAGCAGCTTTCAAACGGAAACTCTCTTTCAATAGTCGCCGCGCGCGGTTCCTGTTGACTGCCTTTCCCAGCGCCTTCCGTGAAGCTGTTACTCCAAACCGGTTATGTGACAACTTGTTGGGAAGAACGAAAGCTGTGATCAGTGTTCCGTCATAACGCCTGCCCTTGCGATAAACCTTTTGAAACTCCTGGCTTGCTCGCAAATGTACCGTCATGAACCACGTTCGCAGTCCGCTTCTTAGTAATGCGCTGGTGTCAACCGGCTCCGGCCTTTTGCGCGCCGTCGCTTGAGCACAAGTCGACCAGCTTTGGTTGCCATTCTTGCGCGGAAGCCGTGAGTTTTTGCTCGTCGTCTATTGTTCGGCTGAAAGGTTCGCTTCGCCATAATTCAAATCTCTCCCTAAAAAGAAACGGTAAGACTAACGGCCACTAACACTTCTGTCAAGAAAGGCGGGAGTGGTCGCGCCGGTCAGTTTGAAATCAGATTATTAGATAAGTACGCCGAAGGCGTTCGCTAATTTCAGCCCAGGGTTGCGCCTTGGCAACCCTGGGTTATTAGTTGAAACTAACCCAACCCTGAAGGGGTTGCGTTCGAGAGCCGGGTGATTGAAGAATCCGGGGTAACTCCTTCAGAGTTGGGAAGATCTTTGGCGACAATCCTGTCCCAGGGTTTCAAAGCAAACCCTCGGCTGAAATTAGCGAACACCTTCGGCGTTGAATCCAACTGCATCAGTACGGGGTCGCCGTGCCTTATGTCGTTTATAATGTTCAGCACGCAGTTAGTTACTCAAAAATTAAGTTACTGGCGCCCACGACAATCCACGATCTCTGGAGACGCTTCGCAAAATGTCGCTGAACCCTCCTTGTGGCTATAACCCCTCGACGATTCTGAGAAAGCAAAAGGTAGGTAGCTTTATTTTGACCGAGAAGGTTTATGCGCCGAAGTTCAAATTGCCGCAGCACACGCACGAGCGAGCCTGTTTCTCCCTGGTAATACAAGGCAGCTTCGAAGAACGATACGGAACGAAGAGCCGGATTTGCGAACCTTCAACCGTTCTGTTCATGCCGGCGGACGAGGAGCACTCGGACTACTTCCTCGACAACGGTAGTCGCTGTTTTCACTTCGAGATTGCCAGGAACTGGCTCGCAAGCGTGCACCCGAATTCGGCGACGTTGCAGCACTCAATCGAGTTCAAGAACGGAATCATCAGCAGTTTGATAATGCATCTATACCGTGAATTTCGGTTGATGGATGCTTTTACCCCTCTTGCAATCGAAGGCCTGACGCTTGAAATGCTTGCCCAGGTTTCACGCCGCCAGGTTGCCAGGGGTGAACCGAATCCTCCGGGCTGGCTTCGAAAAGTCGTTGAACTCCTGCACTCGCGATACTCGGAAACACTCACTCTGCTGACCATCGCCAAAGAGGTTGGGATTCATCCTGCTCACCTGGCGCGCGAATTTCGAAAACATCATGGTTGCACGGTAGGCGATTACATCTTGAAGCTCCGAATGGAAAACGCCTGCCGGTCACTTTCTACCTCAAGTGCCGCGCTCTCCGAGATCGCTTTGGCGAACGGCTTCGCCGATCAAAGTCATTTTTCTCGCTCCTTCAAGCGCTTCACCGGCATGACTCCCGCCGTGTACCGATCTCTAACTTCGTCACGCTAATCCTGTTCAAGGAACTTCTGATAGTTCAATACAAGGTCGCCTGCTGCGCCCTAACTTCAGTAGATACGTGCGATCTCTGGCAGCTCAGCTCTCCCCGGTTAAATGCGGCCATCAAGGTCCTGCAAAGCAAAAGGAAGAACACGTGAAAAAAGTGAGATTGAGTATTGCAGCTCGCCTCTGGGTTACGGCGTTGCTGAACTTTGTAATCTGCATGCCGGCAACGGCGCAGGCGCCACCCGCAGCCGACAGTTTTCCAAAAGAGTTAGACGACTATCTGAAAGCTACATTGAAAGATTGGGAATTCCCCGGGTTAGCGATTGCGGTGGTGAAAGATGGAAAGGTGGTCGTTGCCAGAGGATATGGTGTGCGAGAACTGGGAAAACCGGAGCTGGTTAATGAGGACACAATTTTTGACGTGGCATCTCTCACAAAGTCGTTTACCGCGGCGGCAACTGCCTCATTAGTCGACGAAAAGAAAATGTCATGGGACGACCCGGTGCGGCGCCACATCCCTTCACTGGAGTTCCCTGATCCTTACCTTACGGCGAATGTCACTATTCGCGACCTTCTGTCTCATCGCACAGGCCTTCGTGCTACCAACACGGCTTGGTACTTGAGTGGCGTTGATCGTTCGAAATTGCTTGGCCTTGTGAAGAATATGGAAACGGCGACTGGGTTTCGCACGCGGATGGTTTACTCGAATGTCGGATACACGATTGCCGGCGAAGCCGCAGCCAAAGCGGCCGGAACACCGTGGGAGCAACTAATCACTGACAGACTGGTCGTTCCTCTCGGCATGAAACGGACAACGGCTGTCTTTGCAGTGCCGCCAACCGAGAATTTTGCTTCCGGTCATGCGCTCATTAATTGGGTGCAGCGCGTCACGCCGCGCGAGGGAATGCGGCGAGACGTGACAGCGCCGGCGGGCGCGATACAGTCCAGCGCCTCAGATCTTGCCAAATGGATGCTCTTTCAACTCGGCGACGGCACGTATCAAGCCAAGCGAATTCTAAGCGCCGAGGCGCTAAAGGAAATGCATTCGCCACAAACGCTCATTCCCACGAACGAAGCGTTTCGAAAGTCTCGACAAATGAAATACGACTTCGGGGCCTACTGTCTTGGTTGGCAAGTTCTTGATTATCGAGGTCATCGAATGCTCTGGCACACGGGCAGCGGTGACGGGCAGACTGCTTTTATGGGTCTGCTCAAGGATTCGAATATTGGCGTTCTGGTGTTGATTAATTCCTGGAAGGCGGGAGGAGCGGGAATCAATGTCGCCATAGCATCTCGCATCATGGATTATTACCTCGGTCTTCCGACACGCGACTATAGCGCCGAGTTTCGCGAGTCGTGGACGCAAAGCCTTCAACAACAGAAAGAGGCGCTAAGTAAGTTTGAAGCCTCACGAATCAAAGAAACCAAACCTACTCTTCCAATCTCGCAGTATGCGGGAGTGTATCGCGACAAGTTGGGGCTTGAAGTTAGGGTCTGGCTCGACGGAGAGACTTTACGTTTGCAGTATGGTGGCGGAGAGGTTGCGATCCTTACACACTGGCACCACGACACGTTCAGGGCGCGTTGGGAAAACCCTCTGCTCGCTGAACAGCGGTCCGCATTAGTTCAATTCAATATGTCTCCTCAGGCGACGATCGTAGAACTAACACTGAACCCGGGCGATCAAATCACCGCGCGCCGCTGATGTGATTTCATACCTGCCTTCAGACGGCTTTGCCGCATCCGGTGCGGAAAGGCTCTGCCTTTCCGTAAAGCACTCTTGTGAATGGAGGCTGCGCCTCAGGTTTTCTAGATGCGAAGATTGAATCAAAAAACTACCAAAGCTGCGTCGGGCCGCCGCGCTCCAAAGGCTTGACGCTGGGCAAACCTAACGCGTCTGCTGGTACAAAATTCCTTGTTTTATCTCCACAACTCGCCGACAAGTGTTTTATATTCGCCGTCTCTTGCTTCATGCTGAATGCGTGTGTTAGTCTCCGCCCCGCTCGCAGAAACAACTGTAAGTAGTTGATAAATATAAGGTTAAAGCTTTACTTTAAGAGAGTTTGGTTTTCCACAAAGCTGAGGAAAACCCTGTGAATATCTCTCGAGTGGCGCGTGTTTTCCTGCTTGTTCTCACCCTGAAAGATTGCGCAGGAAGTTAGTGTCCGACTTTCCGCTTCGGCTGAAAGCTGGGCGGCGCGTTGCCTGTTTTAGAGTTTCAAATTCAAACCGGTGGCGGCTTCAGTGGAAAATAATCTCTGGGACAGTGTTCTTCGCTCCATCAAACCTAAACTCCAAAACGAGAGTTTCGAGACGTGGTTCAACCCGATTCGCTTTGAAGGAATCGACGACACACGGCGATGTATTCGTTTGCGTGCCCCCAATCAGGTTGTGGCTGACTGGGTAACCAACCATTACGGTGGGTTGGTCGATGACTCTCTGGTTGAGGTTAGTCTAAAAGGTTACCAGGTCGATTGGGTTTTGCCGGAAGACAGTCTGAAACGGCCGGCTCAAACTCCCGAGCCGCTAGTTGCAATCGTAAACACGAAACCAGAAGCCGACGCTGCTCAGTCTACCTCAGTACCATCCACCCCTCCCGTTCCTGTTCCGACAGACCCACTTCTTAATTCCAAATACACGTTCGACAATTTCGTCGTCGGCTCATGCAATCAGTTTGCACACGCAGCGTCACTGGCCGTGGCCGAGGCGCCAGGCAAGACTTACAACCCGCTCTATTTGTATGGCGGCGTCGGACTGGGTAAAACGCACTTGATGCACGCCTGCGGTCACGCTATCAAAGAGCGAAATCCGCACCTTAAGCTTCATTACCTGTCGTCTGAGCGTTTCATGAACGAACTGATCAACGCCATTCGTTACGACAAGACGCAAAGCTTCCGGGAGAAGTACCGCTCCGTCGACGTTTTGCTGATTGACGACATTCAGTTCATGGCCGGTAAGGAACGAACGCAGGAAGAGTTCTTTCATACCTTCAATACCCTTTACGAACAGCAGAAACAGATTGTGATTAGCTCCGACTGTCCGCCGCGTGAGATACCCACGTTGGAAGAGCGGCTACATTCTCGTTTCGAGTGGGGACTAATCGCCGACCTGGAACCTCCTGATCTGGAAACGAAGGTTGCCATTCTGAAGCGCAAAGCTGAAGCGATGGGGTTCTCTATTTCAGACGATGTCGCTCTGTTCATTGCCGCGCGCGTTAAAAACAACGTCAGAGAGCTGGAAGGATCGCTGGTCCGGCTCATCGCAATCTCGTCACTGCGAGGAATTCCTATCTCGAGGGAACTAGCTCGCGACGCCATCAAAAACATTGCGACCGGCGAAGAGCCGGGTGTCATTACCATCGATCAGATCCAGAAAGCTGTTGCGGCCGCATACAAGATTACTGTCGAACAATTGGTTTCCAGGAGCAACACCAAACGATTCGCTTTTCCGCGACAGGTGGCAATGTGTTTATGCAAACGTCTGACAAAGCACAGTTATCCGGAGATCGGCCGGGCTTTTGGCGGGAAGCACCACACGACGGTTATTCACTCGGTTGAAAAGATTCAAGCATTGGCTGCGAACGATATCGGATTACAAAAGCTTTTGCTGGACACGGCGAATGGCTTGCAAAAGCACTAGCATGTTTCCCACAGCTTTTTCCGAAGGCGACCGGTAGTAATTAGCAGTGATTTAGCAGCAGGTTTTATTTTATTCACAGTTGTTTGGAACAGCGGCTGTTAAAGCATAGAATGTCGCCGCCGCATTTTGTTTTCGACAGTAGGTTGTGGAGATCGAGTTCGATTTCCTCTGCGCGATCCGGTAAAGATCATCGCCGTTCTAATTGGTTTTCAATTGGTTTTCCACAAATCAACAGCGCCTACTGCTACTACTGGAAATAGATCTAAAGTTTTTATTTGTTAGAAACAGAAAGTTAAGAGGAGTTCACCGTTATGGCTTCAACTGAAGGCACCAAGGCTAAGGAGTCGAACATGCAATTTGTCGTCAGCAAACAGAACCTGCAAAAGGAACTGGGTTACGTTCAGGGAGTGGTGGAAAAGAAGAACACTATCCCGGTGCTTTCGAATATTTTGATTGAGTCTGTTGGCGAAGGAACGATTCGACTGACCGGAACCGATCTCGACGTAACCATTCGTTGTGACATGGATGCGGAGGACATCAAGACGCCTGGCTCGATTTGCGTTCAAGCAAGAAAGTTATTTGAGATTGCGCGACTGTTGCCGGATGCCCCGGTGACGTTCAAAAAGGAATCTAACGATTGGGTGACGGTAACCTGTGACAAGGCTCGCTTCAAGATGGTTGGCGTTTCAAAGGAAGCGTTTCCTGAAGTTCCGTCGTTTAAGTCGGCGCCCACGAAAATTCCAGCAGCAGTCATTAAAGCTTTCATCGACAGAACAATCTTCGCGATCACTCAGGAAGAGTCGCGATATACGCTGTCAGGAGCGAAGTTTATGTTGGACGACAAAGGCGCCAGGATGGTGACTACCGATGGACACCGGCTCGCCTACGTCGAAAAGAAGGACGTTTCGAAGGATGGAAGCGATGCGATCGAGACCCTGATTCCACGCAAAACACTGGCAGAATTGACCAAGCTGACTGCGGGAGAAGCGGGTGAGATCAGTCTCGGCATGGACGAAAATCACATCTTCTTCGAAGTGGGAACCAGGTTGCTGATTTCACGGATGCTGCACGGCCAGTTTCCAAATTACGAGATGGTGATGCCGAAGAACAACGACTAGGAAGTTCAGTTTGATAGTGGTTTGCTAAACCAGGCGATCCGAAGAGTTGCTTTGATGTCAGACGAGCGCTCACACTCGATTC
>Ga0209486_10000278_pt1 | contig 24056 bp, 18 predicted proteins | sample NCCompost_FD_187518 | JGI IMG/M metagenome (GOLD analysis project Ga0209486, IMG submission 187518) | Agricultural soil microbial communities from Utah to study Nitrogen management - NC Compost (SPAdes) (version 2) | ecosystem: Environmental > Terrestrial > Soil > Agricultural land | place...
TCTATTTTTATGAAAAACTTTGCTGTAGGATGTTTTAATTATCAAATCCGCACATCAGCAAATTATCACATTACTTAACTGCTACAGCAATTTTAGAATCAGCCGTTCCATAATATAAAAACCATTTCCCTTTGTACTGAACTAACCCTTCGACAAAACAAACATGATTCACCTGGCCGGTTATTTCATAAGGCTTATCAGGTTTCATGAAATAAGTATCCATTCTGTCAATCACCTTTGTAGGATCATCTTTATAAAAAAGTATTTGTGATGCAGCATAAGTTCCTTCCGCCAAATTAGTATCACCTTTTGATGGAACATTCCGGCTATTGTAAATAAGAACAATTCCACTATCTGTGATCATTGCAGGTGGACCGGGTTCAACAAGATCACTATCAAATTTTCCTGATCTTGGTTTTATAACAGAAATTAGTCCATCATCTACTCCCACAACAGATTCCCAACTAATAAGATCATCGGACCATGCGATGAAAATATCAGTATCCCCCCAATACATCCAATATCGTCCTTTTATTTTTTGAGCAACCGGTGATCCATTTTTATAGCTACAAACTATAGATCCAGATTTGCTCCAAGTATTATTATTTGTAGCGAAGCCGGGCTTTAAAGCTAATCCGTGTTTTGTCCAATGATAAAGATCTTTTGAAGAAGCAATAAGCAATCTTGCTTTATCTCCATCATAAGCAGTATAGGTCATATAGTAAGTTCCATGTTCATCTTCTACAATTCTTGGGTCTTCACAGCCACCTTCCCATTCATAAATTTTTGAAGAGTCATTATCAGGATATAAAACCGGTACGGGATGTTTTGTAAAGTGCAAACCATCGGTACTCCATGCAATACCAATTCTTGATGTGCCAGCAAATTTTCCAATACTGTCTTCAGCTCTGAATAAAAGAAAGACTGTATCATTTCTCACCACTGCAGCGGGATTGAATACATCTTTCTCTTCCCATTGCACAATTGCATTTCTTACAGGACAAAGAAAAGTTGAGTTTGTATCAGGCAGTAAAACGGGATTTACATCATCTGCTTTTGTAAAGGGCAATAAAGCCCAACCATATTCCTTACTTTGATCAAGAGAGGGTCTGCAACTGAGCAGAAAAAAAACAAGCAGGATTTGAAGAATGTTTTTCATTAAACGAATTTATAAATATTCGGTTTAATGAAACAATATGTATTGTTTAGAGCCTTTTTTCATAATACGCCACACCTTCCAGTACACCTTCTGAAAGATTTTTCTGTGCGAAATAAATATCTTTTAGATTCTTAAGAGAAGTCATTTCCGGACTATGATTTGCAACTACGATACCCTTAACTCTGCCTTTCAACATATCCATATCGTTACCGCTATTACCAGCCGTTAAAAATTTTTCAACCGGTGTTTTCCATTTATTACTCAGAAAACGTATGGCATTGCCTTTACTTGCACGGAAAGGAAGGATGTCGAGAAAATGATTTTCTGTCAATAACAACTTTGCTCTTAGTTTATTTTCATGAAGAAGTTTATAAATAAAATTAAGATCCTCATCAGTAAAATCTTTATCAACATAATAACTTAGTTTAAATTCCCGTTGTGCCGCTGCTTCTTGCGGTATCAGTTTTGGAAATTCAATCAATAGCTTTTCTATCTCATCTCTTTTCCACATATAAGAAATATGGTTTTCCCAACCTTTATCAGGTTCATAATCGGGTGTATAAAAAATCTCAGAACCTGCACTGCAAATAAGAATGTCGGGTTCAGGAAGCTCATATTCCTGTATTGCCTTTTTTACCAGGTCCAAATTCCTCCCACTTGCCAGACCAAAACCAAGATCATTGTCATTATCATTTATCCATTGCTTTAATTCTGCCAGGCCGTTTGTCTGTTGACCATCGACAAGAGTTCCGTCAATATCTGAGATCAGAAAATATTTGACAAAAGATAATTTTTTCCCATAAGGAATATCACGGCCCAATCCTTCTTGCTGGTTTTTTTCTTCCATCGCTTTTTCAACCAGGGAAACATACTCACTTGAATGATTCTGCCATGAGTAAGTTTTATCAGTACAAAGAATTCCATTTTCAGAGTAACGTTGCCATAGGCTTTGATCGGTAATCACTTTTTTTATAGCATAGGAAATCGCACTTGGTTGTTCCACATTTATTACTAATCCATTATGGCAATGATGGATGATCTCCTTCGGTCCGCCTTTTGACGAGGCAATAACAGGTAACCCGCAGGCTGCCGCTTCTAACACAGTCAATCCAAAATTTTCTCCGGGAGTTGCATTTACAAAAACACCTTTTTTTCTTGCGGCCAATCTATAAATCTCTGGAACCTCCTGTTGCGGATCATTTTTTTTCGGAATTGCCATCTTTCCATACAGATCATATTTATCCATCAACAGCAAAAGATTCGTGAGTATTTCCTGTTCTTCCTCAGCCATTTTTGAAATGTCTTTTCTTACACCCGCAAATATGGCAAGGTTAGCCATTGTTTGCAATTCTTTGTCTTCACCATACGCCTGTATGATGGCTTCAAAATTTTTTCTTTTATCTGCTCTCCCGATCGAAACGATCAGGGGCTTTGCGGGGTTAAATAAAAATTTTTCAATTTCCCGGTTAACTCTGTTCACTGCTTGTTCTTGTTCAAGAGTAAATTTGAAAGAAGGCATATCAAATCTGTAATAAGGATAAAATGCGGCACTGTTAAAACCTGGCGGCATTACAACAAATCTCGCATCCGGTGCGGCGTCGTATAATTTATATTGAGTATCTATTTCGTGATGAGTGCTGGCAATGACGTAATCAGCACTACGCAGAACTGATTCTTCGACCTTGATCCTATGATCGATCTTAAATGTGTGATTTAATTTTTCCTCAGTGTAACCCTGGCTCAATAAAATTTTTTTCTTATTTCTTCCTAATGAATGTCCCGTTGCAAAGAATGGAATACCATAGATCTTTGAAAGCTGTTGTGCAATATAATTTCCATCGGCATAGTGACCATGCACAATATCAGGGTAATCATCTTCCTGCTCGATGAAACGAATGGTTTTATCTGTAAATTCATCCAAATGATCCCAGAGGCTTTCTTTTCGTCTGTATCCTGAACCGCCACAATTAATTCTTATTATTCTTGCCTTATCATTAATTTGCTCTATTGGTTCTGAATAAGAAGATGCGACACGTTTGTCGGAAATACGCCTGGTAAAGAGATCAACCTTTCGTATGCTTTTATTTTCTGATAATGAATTGAGTAATTCTAAAACGTATTTCACTTGTCCGCCTGTGTCTTTATCTTTTCCGATCTCCGGATTCGTGGATCGAATGAGACCATGAGGGCTAAACAGCTGCAGGTAATAACCAGTCATGAAACAAATTTACTTTATTATAATGGTGAGGAATATTAGAATGTTATTAGAATACATTTGAAAAAAATTAAAAATGTTGATAACCTTTCGTTTATGTAATTCAGCTTTTTTTTTGAATTGGAATAGCTTTGTATTTTAAAATGTAAATCGATGTATTCAGGCGCAGGATTTAGCGATTGGGAAATTGGAGACATTACCGTTCATATTCATAACGGCGAGTATCATTTGTTTCATTTGATCATACCTAATCATGATTATATAGCTCACGCAACTTCAAAAGACGGTCTTGCATGGCGAAGAACAAAGAATGCAATTTTTGTTGGCGATCCCGGTGAATGGGATGATGACATGCTTTGGACCATGCATGTGTTTTCAAAAGAGAATAAATTTTTCATGTATTATACCGGTTTGCAACGTGTCGATAAAGGGATCAATTCACGTATTGGTTTAGCAGAATCAGATGATCTTTTGCATTGGAATAAAGTGAAAGGGGCTAACCTGCCGGTTGATTTAAAGAGAGGGTTTTATGAATGCCTTGATGACAATCCCCGTGGTTGGTTAAGCTTCCGGGACCCTTTTTATTTTGAATATGAAAGTAGCAGCTATATTCTTTTTAGTGGCAGAAAAAACTTCGGACCTCTTTCGCGACGAGGCTGTGTTGGACTATTGAAGATGGAAAATGATAGTTATGTTTTGCACGAGTCACTTATTTATCCGGGTGTTTATGATGATGTCGAGTGTCCCTGCATATTTGAATTAAATGGACACTTTTACATCATTGGTTCAATAAGAGAAGATGTAAAAGTTCGCTATTGGATAAGCGATCAGTTTATTGGTAAATACAGAACGTTTCACTCTGACTTCTTGTTACCCGAAGGCAATTATGCCGCAAGAACGGTATGGGATGGGAAACACCTATTACTTTATAATTTCTTTTTTACGCATGGAGCTATCAATTCATTGCGTGTATTACCACCGCCCAAAGAACTCTCCACTGATTCGTATGGACGGTTGGTGTTAAAAAGTTTTTATCGTTGGGAGCAAATGGTGACAAATAAAATTTCGCAAAAGGATTTTGGCACGCCGGTTCGGCTATTAAAAAATGCTACTGCAAATTTTAAGATTGAGAATGGAAAATGGATCTGTAGTTCAGAAAGCGGATACGAAATATTTTATTTTGACCAGCCCTCTGATAATTTTATTTGGGAGGGAAGGATCAAAAACAATGGGTTAGGGAAATTTGGGATCGTCGCTCATATTGACCAGGAAAGCAATGGGTATTTTATTTCTATAGATCTGATCGAGGGATTTATCCAATTGCGTTCATGGGGATATAATCCAGCGAACAACCGTCAAAATTTTATCTTTAGCAACCTTCAGTCAAATGTATGCATCGTTCCACCATCAGGTACCATTCATTTTAAGCTGATATGTTATGGAAATTACATTGAGTTATCTATTGATGGAGAGGTAAAACTTACATTAATGGATTATATATGGAGCGGACCTGGTATGGGATTATATACCACTGCATCATCGATCATACTGGAAGAATCAATCATAAAAACTTTACCGCAGGTTGTGCAAGAATATGCAAGCCAGGAAGTAGCGCAAAAAAATATGTAGTAAAATACGTGGTAGCTTTAAACTTCATTGTTCCGAATTGCAATCGAAAAAAATAATGTTAACGAACATCGGTTCCATAGATTGAATGAGCAACAAGTAAAAAATTAAAAAATCGTGCTGTTACTGCTTTTTCCCAATTCAAGGCTGGTAGCCGAAGGTATTGTGATCGTGAACGTAGTTCCTTTGTTCACAATAGAATTAACTTTGATAGTTCCTTTATGCAATTTAATAATTCGATCGGCCATTGATAAGCCAAGTCCGAAACCCCGGCCTTCAGTCGTCTTGTTGGCTCGGTAAAATGGCTGAAAAATATTGTCGATCTCTTCAGCCGGTATACCAATACCCCTGTCCTCAATCTCAATTTGAATATTGTCTTCACCAGCTCTTAAACTAATATCTGCTTCATGATTACCAGAATATTTGCAAGCGTTCAAAGCAATATTTTTTATCGCCGTCAAAAGCAAAGCTTCGTTTCCAAAAACTAATAACTTTTCTTCTTCTTCAGGCATATTATCGAAATTTAAGATCACTAAGTATTCGCTGCTGATTTTAGAAATCTCTGAAGGAATTCGCATAAGTATTTCGTCAATACGGACCAGGTCTATATCAAGCCCACCTTTATTTCCAGATGCTCTTGCAAATTCTAAAAGTGTTAGCGTCAGTTTTCCCATATGCCGTACATCATGATAAACAGATCTGATTACTTTTTGATATTCCTCACTTGATCTTTCTTTTTCAAGTATCACTTCTAACTGACTGGAAATAGATGTGAGAGGAGTTGATAATTCATGTGAGGCGTTTGAAATAAATCTTCGTTGCAGTTCGAAGCCTTCCTGGAGTTTATTAAGCAACTGATTAAACGTATCGGCCAAATAGTGCCATTCGTCTTTGACCTTACCCGTAGATACCCTTCTTGTGAGATTTTGAACAGTTATATCCGAAACATCATCCGCTATCTTTTTGATGGGACGCAAAAGGCGTTGCGAAAAAATATACCCTATGATCAACGCAGAGATAATACCCACAGCGAAACCTATTATCAGGATAGTTTTTAATCGGGTAAGATTCATTCTTCCATCATTATCGTTGGCTGCAGAAATAATAAATACCTTGATATCATTATCTTCATACTTGTGCCCGATGGCTTCTTTATTCCCACGTTTAAAGTAAATTTCATCACTCTCTTCTCTTAAATCATCAAGTTCCTGCTTATCCACTTCTATTCTGTCACCCGCAACATCGCTATACCGATAAATCTCACGTTCATTGGAATCATACACCTGTATCACTTTTTCTCTGAGCGATACGGCTGTTAAAGAATCAAATTGTCGTATCAGATTTGGATCAAATATTTCTGCCCTTGCTAAAAGCCGTCCAATGGTGATTGCCCTGTTTGTTAAACGGGTTTTCATTGTTTTTACTCTTTCGTTTGCCGAAATGTAATAAACAGATCCGCAAACAATGCTCATAATAATAAACACAAAGAGCACAAACAAAAGTGTAATACGAATGCGAACAGGCATGTAGTTTAATTTTCTTTAAGTATATATCCCATGCCAACCTGGGTTTGAATCAGCTTATGTTCAAATTTCTTATCTATCTTATTTCTGAGATAGTTGATATAGACATCAATTACATTCGTGCTTCTCTCAAAATCTATATCCCAAACATTCATTGCAAGGTCGGCACGGGAAACAACTTTATTCTTATTGCGCAACAAGTATTCGAGTAACTGAAACTCCTTTGCTGTTAAATTTATTTTTACTCCGGCTCGCAGTACTTCTTTGCTATCTAAATTCATTTCAAGATCATCAGCATGTAGAACATTTCCCATCGGTAAATTCTGAAACATAGTTCTTTTGAGCAATACCCTGATCTTTAAAAGCAATTCCTTAAATTCAAAAGGTTTTACAATATAGTCATCTGCGCCGGAATCATAGCCTTCGATCTTATCATCGATGGTGGGCAAAGAGGTAACCATTATTATTGGAATATTTGGATTTTCTTTCCTTATTATCTTACATAGCTCAAAACCATTGATACCAGGCAAATTAATGTCGAGTATCAACAGATTAAACTTGTATGACTTAAATACCCGGTAACCGATATTGCCATCATAGGCCACTTCAACGCGGTAGCCTTTCTCTTCAAGGCCAAACTTTAAAGTGTCCGCAATTTTGCGCTCATCTTCTACAATCAAAATCTTTCTTTCATCCATCGTGATCTTTTTATAACTCAAACTAAGGTAAATATTTACAGCATCTTTCAGAGGTTTTAATCACATTCTAATGCGAGTTTAATTCAGGCCTAAGTTTCCAGTCTTATTTTACAGGTCTGAATAACAGAGTATGTTTAAAACAATCTTATTGCCGGTTGACTTTGAGATAAACACAGAAATGGCTGTGAAGAAGGCCCTCGAATTATCTGATCGTGGACAAACTGTAATTCATCTGTTTCACGTTCAAAAACCAGTGATTGCGTGGCGCTCAATTTGGGGAAGAAATATTTTTCAAGCTGATGGTAAAAACCAAATACCATCTAAACTTATTCAATGGAAGAGATTGATAGAAGAAAATTATCCCGATGTAAAAGTAGTAGCTGACTTAGCTTATTCAATGAAGATCGAAAGGGCAATCATTGAAAAAGCAAAAGAGATAAAAGCAGATATTATAATTATTGGGAAACACTCTCATCATAACTGGCTGACGTTTATGAATACGGTATTCCCCAACAATATTGCCAGGGCAACTGGCTATCCGGTTCTTACATTCAAGCCTGGTTCAATTTATACTAAATTAAGATCGATAGTTGTGCCAGTTGGGCCTGAAGTCCCTCAAAAAAAAGTGGACCTCATAATGGCATTGAAGCAAAAATTCAGAATCACAATTCACCTTGTAACCGTAATAAATAAAAAGCAAAATGCGAACAAATTTTCTGGTTATTCGCTATTAGAGACTTATCGCTATTTGAGGGATATTGTACAATGCCCGCTGGATCACGAAGTATTACATGGTGAAAATGTGGCGCAATCCGCCTTTGAATATGCAAAAAGCATTAAAGCAGACATGTTGCTGGTGGAGCCTGAATCCGAAACAAAACTTTCGTCTTTTCCAAGCAAACATATAATTGACGAATTAAAACCTAATTCAAAATTGCAAATACTGGCAATACAATCATAAAAAGCTAAAAATCACATATGAAAAAAATAATCTTTATACCTGTTTTGTTTATAGCCTTTTCTGCTCTTGCTCAGGATATTAATAATGCGGAGGATCTGTTGTATTACAAAAGATTTGAAAGTGCAGAAAAATTGTTGAACCAAATATTAAAAAATGACTCCAGTAATGCAGCAGCCTGGTATCTGCTTTCTGAAGTGAACGATTACGATATCGAAATTGATTTGAAGAATTCACTCCAAAATGCACCAACCAATGTTAAGGACGATCCATATTTTTTAATTGCTACCGGAAAAATACTTTTAGACGAATCAAAAAAACCGGAAGCAGAAAAATATTTTGAGCAAGCTTTGGAAAAAACAAAATACAAGAAGCCTGAAATTTTATTGGCTGTTGCAAAAGTGCAAATTGCATCAGAGAATGGAGATGCGAACCAGGCAATCGATCTTCTTAACAGAGCAATTAAAAAAGATAAACACAATCCGCAGCTTTATACAGAGTTAGGAAAGGCATACAGGAAACTAAATAACGGGACGGAGGCATTCAAGGCATTCAGACAAGCCATTGAGACTAATAAAAATTTTGCTGAAGCATATTATTTAACAGGAATGATATTCCGGACACAAAACAATTCAGACCTGTACCTGGAATATTTTAATAAAGCCATTGAGGCTGACCCTAATTATGCTCCTGCGTATTATCAACTCTATTACCACTATTATTTTCGAAATGTAAATACAGCGAAGGAATATCTTGAAAAATATATTGCCTTATCCGATCATAAAATTGAAAATGATTATGATTATACCGACATTCTGTATCTAACTAAAAATTATAAACAGGCAATTGACCTGGCTAAAAAGCTTATTGAAACTGACAAAGAAAAAACACCAGCCCGTATTTATAAATTGATTGCCTATAGCTACCAGGAAACCGGTGATCGTCCAAACGCTTTTGATTACATACACAAATATTTTGGTGCAGCCCCGGATAGTATATTTATTGCAAAAGATTTTATACTGGTTGCAGACCTTTATGCAGAAAAACAAAAAATCGATTCGGCCATTTTCTTTTATAGTGTAGGAACTGAACTGGAAAAAGACACCGCCTCGCTTATTAAATATTATAAAACCCTGGCTGACCTGGCTAAACAACAGAAGGATTATACAGAGAGAGCAAAATGGCTTGGCAAGTATTACGTTGCCAACCAAAAATCGACAAATGTTGACCTTTTTAATTGGGGTCTTTCGTGGTTCCAGGCAGGCAATTATGAAAAATCTGACTCCGTTTTTTCAATGTATGTTGACAAATATCCAACGCAGGTGTTTGGCTATTATTGGAGAGGGAGAAGTAGTGCAGCTATCGATAGTACAATGGAACTGGGTTTGGCGGTACCCCATTATTCAAAAGTGGTTGAGATTGGTGAATTGGATACGACTGCAAATTCGAAACGACAGTTAATTGAATCTTATGGCTATTTGGCAGGCTATGAAGTAAATCAAAATAAGAATTATAGTAAGGCAATTGAATATTTTGAAAAATTGCTTCAACTGGATCCCGATAACGAGCAGGCTAAAAAATATGTCCAGATTTTAAAAGAAACGATGGCAAAAAAAGATACGCTTACTGATTCATAGCTGGAGTGTGTAATAGTAGGAATGGTTAATGGGAAAGCACTTCATAGTTAATTGTGAAGTGCTTTTATCGTTATACTAGTTGGGATAACCTAAGAAATTTCATCCCTTAAAGAAACAAAGCATATTATGTCTAACAGTACTTACCGCCAATTGCCGCAGGAATCGCTCAATGAACTTCTTTGTATGGCTGTGAAAGAGATGCTTGCAACATTAGATACAAACGATGAAGGGAAAATAGGACTAAATGCAACAAGAAAGCAAGTTGAACTACTGTTGGATCTTATTGATGAAAAAGCAAAGGAGAAAAAATCACCACCATCAAAGTCAATTCAGAAAACATCTGATTTTTAATTTTTGTCCAATGCAGTTAGTTATCAGATAAAACCATAAGCTCCACTACATAATGCTTCCACGTTCTGAGAATTGTCCTTCTTCAATTACATCTTCATTTCCTTTTTTATAAAAAATCATTCCAATTGTCATAATGATGCTTGAACAAAGTATGATAAAAAAGAGAATCCCCTGGTTGAAAGATGTGAGCATAAGCGCCGGTGGAATTTTATAGAAAAGCACAATAGTTATTAGGCCACGGGGAATAAAAACTACTTCAGGAAAAATATTGGTGTGAAGAAAAAAACGAAGATAAAGATACCTGACGAGCAGTAAGGCTAACACAATTAGGCTGCCGACGATCAATACTTCTTTTTCGCCTGCAAAATTAAGCTGGATGGAAAACCCGAAAAGCAGGAAAAAAAATGTTCTTACTAGAAATGATGATTCCGCTGTAATCGAGTGAAGCAAGTGTCGCAATGATTCTACTTGCGTTTGAGGAAAGTAATGAGAAAGTTTGCTTATCGGGATTTTGTCCCAGTTATTTATCATCAAACCAAAAACAAGAATAATTATCAATGAAGGCAAATGAAACGTTTTTCCCCCTGCATATAAAAGAATAAGTAGTGAAAATATCAGGAAGAACTTGATGTTCAATTTCGTTTTTGCCAATACAAGAAAAAGTATAAATGAAAGTAAAAGTGAAAGAATTATTGATATAACAATGTTGGCACCAAAAATTCCGACAGATCTCCAGGTCATTAGTTCATCGGCAATAAAATAATTAAATAGCATAATGCCGATAATATCAGAAAATGATGCTTCGTATATCAGGAATTCCTTTTTTGCGCTTGTCAAAGGATGAAGACTGGGAATAACGATTGAACTGCTCATGATGGAAAGGGGGACCGCATAAACTATACAATTTACTATAGGTTGATTTAGCCAGTAATAAAGTATAGCAGTTATCAATACACAAGAAATGATAAGTATTACCAGCGCCGAAAAAAATGAGTTCCTAATTAGTTTCAGTTTATTCCTTCCTAATTTGAGATCAAGGCCTGCTTCGAAGACGATCATAATAAGTCCAACGGTTCCTAAAATCTCGATCATTCGGGATGGAAATTCAATTGATAGGCCAGATTGATCTGCTACATAACGAAGACCAATGCCTGCAAACAATAAAAGTAAAACAGAGGGGATTCTTATGTAGCGGCTGATAATTGAAAAAATGTATGAAACCACAACAAGGCTGCAAATTATGATCAGGAATTGATCGGAATTCAAACCATTCATAGATGGAAGTTAAGGAACAAAATGCTTTATTTCTGAGTTTTTAAGGTCACATAACTTTCAATGCGCCGACATGGTAAAACATTGTTTTCCTCAACTTTTTAATTACATTCTAATGTTATTTTAATTCGAATTTAATAAGCGAGTGATACTTTTACTTTCTGCTAATGGAAAGTAACTTTCGTAAGATATTGACCTTAATTGATCATACAGATACTTCATTGCATGCAGCTGAGGAAGCGGCCCTAATTGCTTCTAAGTTTGACGCTGAACTTCAATTGTTACATATATCACCTTATGAAAGTTCAAAAAGTTTAATTACATCTGGACTTCTCTTTTTTAATGTACCCGTAATAGAGGAAGAAGAGTACTATCTAAAAATAGAGAAATTAGAAAAGCTTAAAAAAAACCTGGAAAGGCGATTTGGAATATTAATTACTTGCTTTGAAAATCGTGGTGGTTTTATTGAGATGGTTAAGAACCATGTTAAAGACTTTTCAGTTGATTTAATTGTTTTAGGTACAAAGAAAAAAAGTTGGCTCAAAGAAATCTTTATCGAAAGCAAGGCAAAATCGTTAATTAGTTCTGTTAACTGTGAAGTCTTATGCGTTAGTTCTGATTCACAAACCGAGACATTAAAAAAGATTGTAGTTCCGGTGAGTAAATCGATTCCGAAGAAAAAGATTGCTATTGCCTATGAATTTGCAAAAAAGTTTACAGCAAGAATTTATTTGATTGCTTTGAACGGGTCAGAAAAAAAATTAAACGACCAGAATACTAAGGCACTTATTGCTTCATATCGGTATCTTAAAGACCTTACAAATCTTCCAATAGAATGCAGTACTGTAAGCGGAGCTAGTCTTGCTAATGCAGCCATGCAGTATGCCCAGATCGTTGGAGCTGATTTAATCCTTATGGGTGATGACTCGGAATCGGATTTGCGGAGACCTTTACGGAACGGAAATATTGTCGACCATTCGTCTATTCCTGTATTAAGTATACACTCTATGAATTATAAAAGAAGAGATAAGTACCCCTGGATGAAAGTGGTTAAGTAGGATGTTTCTCAGAAATGTAGTTTTGAGTTAATGCCGATCTGGATTATTCTCTTGTGCTAGTTGTATGATCTGCGACATTAACAGAAGAGCTGCTTGTTTAAGCGGCTCTTTTTTTTATGTAGCGATGTAAGTCTTTATGCTTTCAGCCAGTATGTTTCTAAATTCAGATCCTTTGAAATATGAAACTGTTACCAGGAATTGATAATTTGCTTTTAGAGCAGCTGTGTCTTCAGCCTTTTTAATCTTTATTAGAAAAAAATGAAACTATCAATTCAATTCTTAATGGCTTTCTCGCTAGTCTTACTGCTTTCAATTTTTGACACTGGATCTAATTATTTACTGTCGCTAAAAGTTGAGCGGAACACTTTGTTCTTGAACAAATCACAGGAAATCATTCGTCATTCGACAGGCTTACACAAATCCATGATCGATATGCAGAGTTCTTTTCGCGGGTATTTGCTTACGAATGACGATCAATTTTTGGAAGGATATCAAAAAGGAGTTCAGACATTACCGCAATTATTTAGCGAACTAAAAACTCTTTTAAGATCAAATTCAACACAATTGCAGCTGCTTGATACAATCGATAGCCTGCATCATCAATGGCTTCATTATGCAGCCAGCCTTATTAATACCCGAAAGAATTTTGATTCAAAGGAATCTATTGAGAAATATAATTTTCTCTTCGAAAACCAGCTAAAAAAGCAAATTGGGAAAAAAATAAATGATGACATCTCAAAAAAATTTACTGAATTCGATGGGGTAGAATATAATACGCGAAGTATTCATAGAAGTAATCTTGAAACCTCGATCAGAAACACACACACTTTTTCTCTGATCTTTTTTATATCGACAATTGTAATTGGGATTGGTGCTGCATTATTTATAGTTTATAGGATGTCGAAACGTATTAAGACAATGGTATCGCTTGCGGAAAATATTTCAGGCGGCCGATTTACAACTTTAAAAGATAACAACAATGATGAATTGAGGAGTTTGTCGTTATCTCTTAACAAAATGTCGGAAAACCTGCAAAAAAATATAAGCGAGTTGGAAAATCGTAATGCAGAGTTAGACAAGTTTGCATATGCAGTATCGCATGATTTAAAAGCCCCAATCAGGGGCATTCATAACGTTATTACCTGGTCGGAAGAGGATCTCGAAACTGAGATGTCAGCACAAATGAAAAAAAATCTTGATATTATCCGTCAAAGAGCAAAACGAATGGAAGACTTAATAAATGGTCTGCTTGACTATGCAAGATTAAGAAAAAAGACCCTTTCTGAATTTACAAATGTCAATGATGTAGTAGCTGAAATTGTCCAAAGTATTGTGCCGAGGAATTTTAATGTAGAAATACATGATCTGCCGGTAATTTATACCGAAAGATTAAAATTAGAACAAGTCTTTGCAAACTTAATTAGCAATGCTGTTAAATACACTACGAAGGAAAATGCGAAAATTGTAATTAACTGCAAAGAATTTGATGATCATTATGAATTCTCTGTAAAAGACAATGGTATTGGAATTGATCCCGAATATCATGGTCGTATTTTTGAAATATTTCAAACATTAAGAGAAAAGGACGAGAAAGAAAGTACAGGCATAGGCCTTGCACTTATAAAAAGAATACTTGACGATCAAAATTGTACCATAAGAGTTGAATCAACACCAGGAAATGGTGCAGAGTTTATTTTTACATGGCCACGAAATTTGAATTGAGATGAAGAAGAATATAATACTGTTGGTGGAAGATGATGAATTAGATGTCATCAGTTTTGAGCGGACGCTGAAAAAATTGGACGTCGAATATGATCTTTATGTTGCTCATAACGGGAAAGAAGCATTAACTTTTTTAACTGATGTAACAAACCCTATACATCCGGAAATTATTCTGCTAGACCTCAATATGCCAAAAATGAATGGCATAGAATTCCTTAAAGCACTTCGGAATGAAAAGAGATTTGAGGATTTAAAAGTTTTTATCATGACCACTTCTTCAGAATTTTCTGATAGATCTACTGTTGAAGAATTGGGAATTTCTGGTTATATTATTAAGCCATTAAGCTATACAGACAATACAAAGAAAGCCGATTCAATGGATTCCTTTATTCAATTTCACCTTAGAAAAATATTGAACAAAGAGTAATGTTGATGTGATGAAAAATGCATTATTAACCGTAGGTACAAGAGGAGATGTATAACCTTGTGTTGTTTTAGGAAAAATTTTCAAACAAGAGGGCATAGTTTTACCATTCTCTCTCCAGCCACAGTTACCTATGCAATTGACATAATAGAGAAAAGTTTTAAATTGTTGAATAGAAGATTGTCACTTACTTTGAAGAGCAATAAAAAAATAAGAAACAATGGAAGTATTGATTGTAATAATTTTCATTATCGGATACCTCGCAATTGCGTTTGAACATCCATTAAAAGTAAACAAGGCTGCTTCCGCAATGCTTACAGGTGTTGTGTGCTGGTCGATCTATGCATTGTGGGGTGGGGATAAAGAAATTGTTTCCGAAAACCTGGGACATCATCTTGGCGATATCTCCGGAATACTTTTCTTTTTGATGGGCGCAATGGTAATTGTTGAGTTGATAGATGCGCATGATGGTTTTGAGGTTATTACTCAACGCATAGAAACTACCAGCAAAAAAAAATTAGTTTGGATAGTCGGCATCATTACTTTCTTTCTTTCTGCCGTGCTTGACAATCTTACTACCACTATTGTAATGGTATCAATGCTTCGCAAGATCATTCCTTCACATAAAGACAGGTTGATGTTCGCCGGTCACATTGTAATATCTGCCAATGCAGGTGGGGCATGGAGCCCGATAGGGGATGTTACAACCACTATGTTGTGGATCGGCAACCAGGTGACTACCGCTAATATTATTATTAAAACGATCGTTCCGTCTTTAGTATGTTTTTTTATTCCCGCTCTGATTATTAGCTCACAAATGAAAGGGGAATTGGAACCAATGGATCAAAAAAAGAACAAGTTGCTCTCAACACCTTATGAAAGAAAAACAGTTTTTATTATCGGTGTTGCGTGTTTACTATTTGTACCAATCTTTAAAACTATCACTCACTTACCACCATATATGGGGATAATATTTGGACTTGGATTAATGTGGGTGCTTACGGAAATGGTTCACAGCGGAAAAGATGAACATGAAAAGGGTTTACTTTCAGTAAATCATGCTTTGCGAAAGATTGATACACCAAGTATTTTATTCTTTCTTGGAATTTTATTAGCTGTATCAGCGTTGCAATCAACGGGTATTCTTACATCGGTTGCAAGTGCATTAGACAGATCAATTGGTAATATCAGTATCATCACGATCATTATCGGTTTTCTTTCCGCCATTGTAGATAATGTACCATTAGTTGCAGCGGCTCAAGGCATGTATAGTTTGGATCAATATCCAACCGATCATTTCTTTTGGGAATTTCTTGCTTATTGTTCGGGAACCGGTGGAAGTATTTTGATCATTGGCTCTGCAGCGGGTGTTGCAGCAATGGGAATGGAAAAAATTCAGTTTGGATGGTACTTAAAAAAAATTGCATGGCTTGCAATTATCGGTTATCTCGCCGGAGCTGGTGTATTTTTATTACAGCATTATTTGCTTGGTTTATAGATCATCATATTCATATAAGGAGTCAATATGTGTTCCGGCTTTCATTTCAAATATAGGATTGATCAACCCATCTTTTAAACCATACACCCATCCATGCAGATCAGGCCGTTGTTCGTGTTTCCATGCCCGCTGTACAATTGAGGTCTTGGCAAGATGCATCACCTGTTCCTTTACATTTAATTCGCAAAGCTTGTCTACCCGCAGATCTTCATTTTGAATTGCATCGAGTTCTTCCCGATGCAGGCGGTATACATCTTTAATATTGCGCAGCCACATATTAAGAACTTGCTTATAATCATGGTTTGACATGGCTGCTTTTATGCCACCACAGCCATAATGACCGCATACGATAATATGTTTCACCTTCAGATGATTTACCGCATATTCCAAAACACTAAGAACATTTGAATCGGTATTCACAACCATATTCGCAATATTGCGATGAACAAAAATTTCCCCAGGTTGTGTACCGGTGATCTGGTTAGCAGGCACTCGACTGTCGCTGCAGCCGATCCATAAAAATTCCGGTGTTTGTAACTGGGAAAGTTTTTTAAAATACGCTGGATCAACTTTAAGTATTTCGGCTGCCCAGGACTTATTTTCAATTAATAGTTTTTCATATTCCTTCATAAATCAAAAATAACTACACGGTTCTGAAAACTATTAAAATTTAATGAATACCGAACTAAACCCGTCTAAGCTTGTTATATAACAGTTGTAAGTTTTTTTGAGATAAATGACATTATTTCTATATGAAGGGTTTGGTCAGAAATCACTTATGTGCTATTTTGCATTGCTTTTAATGAAGAACGCACCACAACCATACAGCTTTTTCAACCGTGTTTCGGCTATTATGATGATAGTTGCCTTACTATGGTTAACTATTAGTGCGCCTTTTGTATTTGAACAGCAGCAAAATATAGCTAAGGAAAAAAGTTCTTCTTGTATTAATTTTCCAATCGCAGGAAATGAGGAAGAAGCCGCCAGTCCATTCAGTGGTTCCACTGAAGAAAAAGCACCTAAATCACTCAACACTTTTTCTGAAGAATATCTTCACGATCATCATTATTCAGAATATTTATTTTCTATAGCCTCAAAGTTTCATAAATGTGAGGATGCTGGTACTTACTATGCTTACCACGGCGAACTCCTTGTGCCACCGCCCAATAAGGCTTAATTAATTTCCCATTTTTTTTGCTTTTTAATGGCTTCCCCAAAGCCTGTATACTATTTTATTAACAAAGTAATGTCATCATAACCGATGGCAATTATCAAAAAATATTAACCGATGAGAAAACATTCAAAAGGTTTTTTACAAGACATGACCCCCTACGAGGGCTATGAGCTATTGGTAGACGGCAATAAGCGTTTTATCAACAATCTTAAATCAGACCGCGATCATCTTGAAATGATCAACGAGACAAGAGAAGGCCAATATCCCTTTGCAGTAATATTAAGCTGCATGGATTCCCGTACTTCAGTTGAATTAATTTTTGACCAGGGACTCGGGGACCTGTTCAGTGTAAGAGTGGCTGGCAATATTGTAAACAATGATATCCTTGCCAGCCTTGAGTATGCATTAAAATATGTAGGCTCAAAAGTATTGATGGTGCTGGGTCATACGGAATGCGGCGCTATTAAAAGTGCTAAAGAAGGTGTAAAAGATGGACATATAACTGCTTTACTTGATCGCATACGACCCTCGATCGCTAAAGCCATGCTTAAGGATGAGGATGATCACATTTTTAGTGATAACGCAGCATACGCAAATGTGGAAAATAGTCTTGAAGAAATATTGACACGTAGTGAAATTGTAAACGAACTATTTAAAAAAGGAGAGATAGGTCTTATCGGGGGTGTTTATAATATCGAGTCAGGGCAAGTTGATTTCTTTAAAAATCTAACCAGGGGAAAAAAAGAAAAAAAACTATTTGCAAATTCATAGACCCAGAAATAAAAAGATTTAAAACAAATTAATGATTGAAAAATGAAACTCAATACACAACATTTTAGAAATGATTTTTTATCCGGCCTGGTGGTTTTTTTAGTTGCATTACCACTTTGTTTGGGTATTGCAGTAGCAAGTGGGGCACCACCATTTGCCGGTATTATTACCGGTATCCTTGGTGGTATCGTTGTTGGCTATCTAAGTAGTTCCAATGTGAGTGTATCGGGACCTGCTGCAGGACTTATTGCAATAGTATTAGTAGCAATTACAACGCTTGGCTTTGGAAACTTTCTGCTGGCAATAATGATTGCAGGTGCTTTTCAATTGATATTGGGCTTTGCAAAAGCAGGAACGATCTCAAGTTATTTTCCTTCCGGTGTTATTGAAGGAATGTTAACAGCGATCGGTATTATAATTATCAAAAAAGAATTGCCACATGCTATTGGTTACGACAAAGAACATGAAGGTGATTTCTTTTCCTACGAATTAACAGATGCCGCAGATAAAGGTTTCTTTGGAGAGTTAATTCACTCTTTCAACTTTGCTCATGTGGGTGCAATAATTGTTACGATCATTTCAATAATTATATTAGTTGCATTTAATAAAGTTCCGGCTTTGAAAAAAATCAAAGTTTTACCCGGAGCACTTGTCGTCGTGATCGTTGGCATCGTCATCAATGAAATTTTTAAATCAGTAAGTCCATCACTTCAAATAGCTAACGAGCATTTGGTACAATTACCAACAGCTTCATCAGCTAGCGAGTTCTTTGGACAATTTACTTTCCCTGATTTTTCAGGTTTTACCAATCCCGCAGTCTGGGTAACAGCAGCAACTATTGCAGCAGTCGCAAGTATTGAAACATTATTGTGTCTTGAGGCCGGGGACAAAATGGATCCTATGAAAAGATTTTCCAGTGCGAATACAGAATTAAAAGCACAGGGTGTTGGAAATATTCTGGCAGGGTTACTCGGCGGTTTGCCAATGACATCAGTAATTGTAAGAACAACAGCCAATGTAAATGCAGGCGCAAAAACAAAACTTTCGGCAATAATACATGGAGCATTCCTGCTTGTCGCAGTTATTCTAATTCCTGCCTTACTAAACAAAATGCCAATGGCATGCCTCGCAGCGATCTTAATAATGATCGGGTTGAAACTGGCAAGTCCAAAAGTTTTCAAACACATGTGGAAGGCGGGTAAATACCAGTTCATTCCTTTTATTGTAACAGTTGTTGCAGTAGTAGCAACCGATCTGCTGAAAGGCGTGGGAATTGGATTGTTGGTAAGTATAATCTTTATCCTGAAAGGGAACATGAAACTTGCTTACTTTTTTAAAAAAGAAGAACATCATGAAGGCGAAACAATTCATATAGATTTAGCACAGGAAGTTTCATTCCTTAATAAGGCAGCTATCAAGCAAACATTGGCACACCTGCCAAAAAATAGTAAAGTAGTGATCGATGCTGCGAACACTGTTTATATTGATTATGACGTGCTGGAACTGATCCGAGATTTTTGTAATCATGGATCAAAGGATAAGAATATTTCAGTTACACTAAGAAATTTTAAACCGGCCTATAAAATGCAGGCCCTTCACGTTCATTCTGAAAAAGACTTAATAATTCAAACTGCAAATAATGAGTATAGCAATAAAGCAAGCAAGCCCGTCAGTACACCATGATCAACAGGTGAAACATCATCATTTTGATGAGACACATATCATTCATGAGCTGAAACATTTTTTGCCTTCACAGCAGGCATTGAAGGACTTTATCCATCATAACTCACTGCATGCATTTCAGCATATGAAATTTTATGATGCCATTTTTAAAGCATCAAAGATCTTTGGCTTCCAGGTACACTTGCAATTGCCGGAGTACAGGGAGTTATATCAAACCGGTCGAATAAGGAGAGATATACTGGAAATGGTTATCACTAATAAAAAAGGAAAAGAAGCAGTTGCAGAATGGCAGAAACGACTTATCAGCAAAGATTATGATACTATAAATCATCCTCGCATTGGGCAACTGCGCAAATACTGGAAAGAAGTTTATCATTTTGACCTCGACAACAATGTTCATCCGTTACTGTTTCGTATTCTTTGTGTCTTTTTAGACCAGGGCATTGCAGTTGAAGATTTTCCGGTTGCCAACAAAACTTTTAGTGAAAGTATAAGAGAGCTTGAACAAAATGGTTTTACCAGTTTTTTTAAGACAAAGGCAGTTAAACAGAAATTTTTATCCGGTAAATATTCAATAACAGAGTTGTTAAAAACAATAGTTGGTAAAGAAGAATACTTCGAACAATATTTATTTGATCAGCAATTTACTCATCATGGCTGGAGTGGTTTTGTATCTGCAGTGGAAGATAACCCGCAAACGCTGCTTGATAGAAAAAAGATAACGCTAAAAGAATTAATAGAGTTTGAATTGCTGATGGAATTAGATGCATTGAATGATCGCTTTGGTAGTAAATGGCAACCATTAACTCAACATATAACAGAACCGCCGCTTGATCTGTTGGCGGCGGTTCCAAAAACTGAATTTGCTGAAGTAATAGAACTCTGGCAGGATGCTTTTGAATGGAGCTACTACGATTCAGTATTGAAGGGAATATTATTAGCTTCTGCTAAACCTTCGAAATATCATATTTCAAATAACGGCAAAATACAGCCCGAACTTGCTGGCGATTCAAGTAAAACCTCCTCCTTTCAAGGAATAAAGAGGTCCGGGGGCTTCCAGGCTATCTTCTGTATCGATGAACGCGAAGATTCCATTCGTCGACACATTGAAGCAGTAGATAAAAATTGCGAAACATTTGGAGCCCCCGGTTTTTTTGGTGTAGAATTTTATTTTCAACAGGAAGGAAGTAAATTTTATGATAAGCTATGTCCTGCGCCGGTTACACCAAAATATTTGATCAAAGAGTTTGACGCAAAAGAACCGAGAAAGGGTGAGCCGCTTTATACAAAACTCACTCACGGATTTTTTACTGGCTTTGTGTTAAGTATGACTTATGGTTTCTGGGCATTGGGCAAAAAAATGCAAATGATGTTCAGTCCAAAAATGAGCCCGGCAATTTCAAATGCCTATGGTCATATGGACAGGCAATCGGGTTTAACGATTGAAAATAAAAGTTTAGATGATGTAGAAAATGGTTTGCAGATCGGTTACACAATTGACGAAATGGTAACCAGGGCGGAGAATTTTTTACGTGGCATTGGCTTGGTCAGGGATTTTGCTCCGATAGTTTATATTGTTGCCCATGGAAGCAGTAGTGCAAACAATCCGCATCACGGTGCACATGATTGTGGTGCCTGCAGTGGAAGACCCGGCGCCACGAATGCAAGAGTGCTGGCATTCATTTTAAGTCATAAAAAAATAAGAGAGATATTAGCATCGAAAGGAATTGTAATTCCAGGAACAACTCAATTCGTTGGCAGCATGCACGACACAGCTGCTGATGTGATCGGTTATTACGATGAACAGAATTTGAATAAAGAAAACCTTGAGCAGCATTTACTCAATAAGCAAAATTTTGAAACTGCATTAAACTTAAATGCCAAAGAACGCAGCCGTCGCTTTGCATCGATTGATACGAAACAACGATTAGAACAAGTTCGCAAAGCTATTCATGATCGTTCAGTTTCATTATTTGAACCAAGACCTGAATTAGGTCATGGCACCAACACACTTGCTGTTATCGGTCGCAGACAAACAACAAAAGGATTGTTCCTTGATCGTCGTGCTTTTTTAAATAGTTATGATTTTTCAACTGATCCTGATGGTGCTATTCTTACTGCGGTAATGCGTCCGATCGGTTTGGTTTGCGGCGGTATCAATCTTGAATATTATTTCTCAAGGGTTGACAATATAAAAATGGGTGCCGGCACAAAGCTTCCTCATAACGTGATGGGGCTTTTTGGTGTTGCCAATAGCAGTGATGGCGATCTTCGGCCTGGCTTGCCCTGGCAAATGATCGAAGTGCATGATCCTGTTCGCCTGCTGGTGATCGTTGAGCACAAACCGGAAATTGTTTTAAAAGCAGTTCAATCCTCACCTGAAGTTTTTGAATGGTATAAAAATGAATGGGTACATATTATGGCGTTGCACCCTGAAGAAAAACAGTTTTATTATTTCAGGAATGGAGCATTTGAGAAATATCAACCGATCACAAATGCGAAAGAGATCGGTACTATTCACAATATGGAAGAGTTTATTGAAGGTGCAATGGAAATGGAAACAAATCACATTGTGCATGCGACAGAGGAGAATTTGCCGGTGTATTTACTAGATTAAATAAAAGCTGATAGATTATTTTCTGTAAATCAGTGTAATCTGTGAGAAAAATTTTTAAAAATGAATCAATTAGAAAGCATACTTAGCCAGTCACTCAGCTTATTTATCATCGTTCCGCTGATCGCTTTTCTTATTACTACACTCTTGAAAAACAAGAGTGAAAAAATAATTGGCAAGATCGTAAGGTTTGCCAAAATATTTTATATAGTTCTTGCAATACTTTTTGTTGCCGGCTGGCTGGTGAATGGGCTTACTCCAATTAGTTATAAACTCGCAACAGTTTACCAAAGTGAGCATTTTGTTTTTGCTATCCAGTTTTATTATGATGAAGTGACAGCGGTATTCAGTATCGTTGGATCATTATTATTTTTTCTTGTAGCAACATTCAGTAAATATTATATGCATCGTGATGAAGGGTTTAAGCGATTCTTTAATATCATATTGTTATTTGCTGCTGGCTATAACTTCATCATTTTTTCCGGCAATTTCGAAACGCTTTTTGTTGGTTGGGAAATAAAAGGACTTTGTTCGTTTTTACTGATCGCTTTTTATCGCAACCGCTACTTACCTGTTAAAAATGCGTTTAAAACAATTTCCAATTATCGCATCAGCGATGTGGCTCTGATACTCGCTATGTGGATGATGCATCATCTTACTCATCAAAATATTTCATACACACAATTAGGTGAAGCAAGAGATCTTGCAGCTCAAACTCATCATGCAGGCATGGCCATGTTTATTGTTTGCATGTTCATTTTGTCTGCAACTGTTAAGTCAGCTCAATTTCCTTTTACCACATGGTTGCCAAGAGCTATGGAGGGTCCTACTTCATCATCAGCCATATTTTATGGTTCGCTGAGTGTACATATCGGTGTGTTTTTATTGTTGCGTACACATGCTTTCTGGCAGGATATGCTTTGGGCCAAGATCACGATCATCATTATTGGCGCATTGACAGGGATTTTCGCAACGTTGATTGCCCGTGTTCAACCCAATGTAAAAACACAAATAGCGTACTCTTCCGCTGCGCAGATCGGTATCATGTTTATCGAAATAGCATTGGGCTTTCACTGGCTGGTGCTTATCCATTTTGCCGGCAATGCATTTTTAAGAACATACCAGTTACTGGTATCACCTTCAGTTTTGAATTATCTAGTGCATCATCAATACTTCCATTATCATCCGCCACAGAGCAAAGTGGTAGGAAAACTAAAAGCAGCATTGTATATCCTTGCTGTTAAAGAATGGAACCTTGATACTATGATGTATAAATATTTGTGGAGTCCTTTTAAATGGATAGGCAGACAAATGCATTTATTGGAAAGCAGGTTTGGGAAAATCTTGCTAATAGTTATTGCATTACTGGCTATAAGCGCCGCATTTATATCGCCAGGCATTTGGTCGAGTGTTGCTGGATCATTGCCTGCTTTGTTCCTGGGAATTGCGTTGTTGATCCTTCTTGCATCATTTGCTTCACGAAGATCAGCAAGAGAATGCTGGCATAATTTGATCATTCCGCATATTCTTATCATTTCCGCGATCACAATTAATTCGGGACATATTAACTGGACGGAAGTGATCATGTATATGGCCGGTACACTCGTTGCCTACATAATAGGGATATTCTGTTTACAAAAAACTTATTCAATAGACAGAGATGTCAGTTTGAA
>Ga0209486_10000279_pt1 | contig 24054 bp, 19 predicted proteins | sample NCCompost_FD_187518 | JGI IMG/M metagenome (GOLD analysis project Ga0209486, IMG submission 187518) | Agricultural soil microbial communities from Utah to study Nitrogen management - NC Compost (SPAdes) (version 2) | ecosystem: Environmental > Terrestrial > Soil > Agricultural land | place...
TCGGACGATCTGCGCCTGCGCGGCATGCTGTTCTGGCTGCTCGGCGACTTCGGCTACGTGCAGACGCCCTGGTGGCTCCTCGCGCTCGCGCTGGCGGCGATTCCCGCGTGCCTGCTCGCGGCGCGGCCGCTCGATGCGCTCGCGCGTGGCGAGTTGCAGGCGCGCCTGCTCGGCGTCCCGGTCCGGGGCCTGCGCATCGCGATCTACGTGGCGGCGTCGCTCCTGACCGCGGCGGCGGTGACGACCGCCGGCAGCATCGGCTTCGTCGGCCTCGTGACGCCGCACCTCGTGCGGCTCGTCGTCGGATCCTCACACCGCGCGGTGATTCCGGCCGCGGCGCTTGCGGGCGGCGCGCTCCTGGTCGTCGCCGACCTGCTCGCCCGCACGATCGTGGCGCCGCGGCAGCTCCCGGTCGGCGCGCTGACCGCGCTGATCGGCGTGCCGCTGTTTCTTGCGCTGATGAAGCGGGCTTCCCGCGACTGATCCACGCGCCCGCGCGCGTTGCGCAGCGCCTACTTCTGTTCCGTATTCCACCCGCGCGGGAAGCCGACGAGGTGCTGCGCGTCGAGGCGAATGCCGATTCTTTCTCCGATCGCGTGGTCGTGGTGGCTGGGTACGAACGACAACGCGGTCGCGCCCGAGGGCAGTCGCAGCGTGTAGCGGAACTGGGCTCCGCGGAAAGCCCGCTCGACCACCTCCGCCTGCAGCTCGCTGCCGTCGTCGTGGATCACGTCGTCCGGCCGCAGCAGGAGATCGACCAGCGTGCCGGGGGACTGGTCGCGGGTGAGCTGGCCCTCGATGACGCCGAGCTCGGTCGAGACGCGTCCGGGCCCGATCACCGTGCCGGGAATGAAGGTCCCTTCGCCCACGAAATCGGCGACGAAGCGCGTCTTCGGCGAGTGGTAGAGCTTCCAGGGCGCATCCCACTGCTCGAGCCGGCCGGCGCGCAGCACGCCGATCTCGTCGGCGATCGCGAACGCCTCGCGCTGGTCGTGCGTGACGAGCAGCGCCGTCGCGCCTTCGGCGATCAGCGCCGCGCGCACCGCCTGGGCGAGGTCGGTGCGCACGTCGGCATCGAGGTTGGAGAAGGGCTCGTCGAGCAGCACCAGCCGCGGCCGCGGCGCGAGCGCCCGCGCGAGCGCGACGCGCTGCTGCTGTCCGCCGGACAGCTCGTGGGGGTAACGGCCGGCTTCGGCGCCGAGCCCGACGAGGCCGAGGAGTTCCTGCGCGCGGCGCTGGCGCGCGCCACGGTCGAGGTCGCGCAGGCCGAAGGCGACGTTCGCGCGGGCGTCGAGGTGCGGAAACAGCGCGAAATCCTGGAACACCATGCCGATGCGCCGCCGTTCCGGCGGCGACCAGATGCCGGGGCCCGACAGCAGCTCGCCGCCGGCAAGCACTTCGCCCGACTCCGGCCGCTCGAAGCCCGCGATGCAACGCAGTGCCGTGCTCTTGCCCGAGCCCGAGGGCCCGAGCAGGCAGCCGATGCGGCCCGCTTCCACGACCAGCGACAGCCGATCGAGCGCCGCCACGCCGGGAAACGACCGCGACACCTCACGCAGCTCGAGCCGCACGCTCCATTCTCCAGGTCAGCAGGGCGACAGGCAGGAGGCCCGCGGCCACGATGGCGAGCGCCGGCAGTGAGGCGCGCTGCCATTCACCTTCCGCCGTCATCTCGAACACCCGCACGGCCAGTGTGTCCCATCCGAACGGCCGGGTCATCAGCGTGATCGGCATTTCCTTCATGACGTCGACGAACACGAGCAGGAGCGCCGTGCCGACGCCGGCGCCGAGCAGCGGAAGGTGAAGGCGCGCGAGGATCTCGCGCGGCGCGAGCCCGAGCGAGCGCGCCGCGTCCTCGAGCGCGGGCCGGATGCGCGCGAACCCGCCCTGCACCGGGCCGTAGGCCACGGCGAGGAAGCGTGCGACGTAGCCGAGGAGCAGCGCCAGGACGGTGCCTTGCAGCCACAGCCCTTCGCCGCCCGCGAGCGAGCGGACGGCCCCGTCGACGCCCCCGAGCACGGTCACGACGCCAACGGCAAGCACCGTGCCCGGCACCGCGTAGCCGAGCGTCGCGATTCGCGCGGCGAGCGGTGGCAGCACACCCGACGACAACCGGTTCGCGTATCCGAGCACGAGGGCGAGCGCGAGGCAGGCGAAGGCCGCCATGCCCGCAAGGCTGAGCGTGCGCAGGATGTAGCTGACGTAGCGTGCGTCGAGGTCGATGGGCGCGACGGCGAGCGCCCAGCGCACGAGGGCGACGCCGGGCAGCACGAAACCGCAGGCGAAGACCGCCCCCGCGAAGGTGAAGGCAATCCAGCCGCGCGCACCGGTGAGCGTCAGCCGAGCCGGAACCCGACTGCCTGCATCGGCGGTCGTGTGACGGCCGCGTCCACGGGCGACCTGCTCGGCGGCGAGCGCGATTGCGACGAAGCCGAGCAGGAGGAGCGCCAGCGCCAACGCCGTTTCCACCGAAAAAAGCCCGTACCAGGCCTTGTAGATGGCCGTCGTGAACGTGTCGTAGTTGAATACGGAGACAGCCCCGAAGTCCGCCAGCGTCTCCATCGCGACGAGGGCCGCCCCGCCCGCGAGCCAGGGTCGCGCGAGCGGGATCGCCACGCGCACGAGCCCGGCCCACGGCCCGTAGCCGAGCGACTGGGCGGCTTCGAGAACCCTGGCGCCGTGCGTCAGGAAGGCGCCCCGCGCCATCAGGTAGACATAGGGATAGCTCGCGAAGCCGAGCACGGCGATCACGCCCGCGGTCGAACGGATTGGCGGCACTGCCAGGTCCGCTCCGAACCAGGCGCGGAGCGCGGTCGGTATGGCACCCGCGTAGTCGAGGGTTGCGACTGCCACGAATGCGAGCACGTACGCCGGCATCGCCATCGGCAGGTAGAGCGCCCACGAGAAGAATCCACGGCCCGGAAAGTCGCAGGCTGCCGTGAGCCAGGCGAGCGAAGTCCCGAGCGCCACCGCGAGTGCGACCACGCCGACGACCAGGATCGCCGTATTGGCGACGACGCGCGCGAGCACGTGCTCCGTGAGGTGCGCCCACAGCGCGGGATCGGCGCCCCCCGCCCCGTGCACGATCGCGGCCAGCACCGCCAGCATGGGCAGTGCGACCGCGACCGCCGCGACCGTGGGCCCTGCGCGCGGCGTCAGCGCCTTCACGGTCGTGCCGCAGCGCGCCGGATCAGCGCCAACCGGCGCGGTCGATCAGCATCACGGCGGCAGGCTGCGTCTTGCCGATGAGGCCCACGTTGACCGTGTTTGGCTTGAACGGGCCCCAGGCCTTCACCTCCGGCAGAGGATCCGTGCCGGCATTCGCCGGGAACTCGAAATTGACCGCGGCGAAGCGCTGCTGGATCGCGGGCGACGCGAGCCATTCGAGGAAACGCACGGCCTCCGTTCGGTTTTTCGCGTGCTTCGCGACACCACCGCCGGAGATGTTGACGTGCGTGCCCTTGCCCGCCTGGTCCGCCCAGAAGATCTGCACCGGGAAATCCTTCTGCTCGTGCTGCAGGCGACCGAGGTAGTAGCTGTTCGTGATGCCGACGTCGCACTGCCCCGCGGCGATCGCCTTGAGCATCAGCGTGTCGTTCGAGAACGGCTCGGCGGCGAGGTTCCCGATCCAGGCGCGCACCATGCGCTCGGCCGCCTCCTCGCCCATGTCGTTGATGAACATCGCGACCAGCGACTGGTTGTAGACCGCCTTGCCGGTGCGCAGGCACAGCTTGCCCTTCCAGCGCGCATCGCCGAGTGCGGCGTAGGTCGAGAGGTCCGACGGCTTCACCCGCGCCGTCGAATAGGCGATCGTGCGAGCGCGCACCGCGAGGCCGAACCAGTGGCCTTCCGGGTCGCGCAGGTGCGCCGGGATGGCTTTCTCGAGCATCGGCGACTTCACCGGCTGCAGGAGGCCGGCCTGCGTGGCGCGCCATAGATCGCCGGCGTCGACCGAGATGAAGACGTCGGCGGGGCTGTTCGCGCCCTCCGCTGTCAGGCGCTGGATCAGGGGCGCGCCGTCATCCGTGACGGACTTCACCTCGATGCCGCGCTCGCGGCCGTACTCCTGGAACAGCTCTTCGACCAGCTGGTATTTGCGCGCGGTGTAGACCACGAGGGGCTCGCCGGCAGCCTGGGCGGGGCCGGCGAGCATGAGGCCAGCCATAACGGCGAGCGCCGCCAGGCGGCCTTGCAAAACGGTGAGAAAGCTCATGAGTGCCTCAATATGGTAATGAGAATGACTCTCATTAAGCATATCAGGTCTGGCGGGCGGCGGCACGGTCCTGCAGGTAAGCCTGGCCCCGGCGCATCAGGCGCGCGAAGCCCGCGGCATCCTGGCTCGCCACCATCGACTGCAGTCGCGTGACTGCCTCGACCAGCGCTGCCAGCGACTCACCGCCGTACTGGTTCAGCGCCTGGATCTCGAAATACAACGCGGGACTGTCGCCGGCAACCAGGGAGGCGACTGCGAGTTGCGCATCGAATGTCGTGCTCGAGAGCCGGGCGAGCCTTGGGGCCGCCTCGCCGCTCTCGGCGAGCGCCGTGAAGAAAGCGATGTTGATCGCGTGCGAGAGGCCGAGTACATAGGCGATCAGCCGGTCGTGGTCATCGAGCGTCGTGACGACCTGTTCGACCATCGTGGAGGCAAACAGGGCGTGGGCGTCGGCGACGGCATCCGGTCGGCCGACATCCACGTGGATGATGTGGCGGCCCGATAGCAGGTCGGTGTCGGGACCGAACATCGGGTGCAGCGATGCGACACGCACCCCGGCATCTCGCAGGGACTCGAGGCCCTTGCGCAGCGGCGTCTTCAGCGAGCCGATGTCGAATACGAGGCCCGGCGGCCGGTGGCGGGCGAGTTGCTCGAGGATGGACGCGGTGATTCCGAGGGGCGTCGCCACGACGATCAACTCGTGCGAGAGCTCGTCGGACTGCCAGTCGGTGCGATGCGTGCGCGCACCGATCGGGCCAGCCGGGTCCGCCACTTCGACCCCATAGCCCTGGGATTCGAGGAATTCCACGAACCAGCGGCCCATCTTGCCGCCACCGCCGATCACCAGCGCACGCCGCCCCGCTCCCTGGCCCTGCGCCGCGAGCTGGGCCTGCTCCTGGGTCGCGAGCGAGCTGCGGATCAGGAGCCGCAGCAGGTTGTCGGCGAGCGCGGGCGGCAGCCCGAGTTTCCCAGCCGCCACGCGGGCATTCATGAGCACGTCGCGCTCGCGCTGGAAGTCACGGGTCGGATGCCCGGTCGCCCGCTTCGCGCGGGCGACTTCCTCCGACAGCCGCTGGCGCTCGGCGATGAGCGCCAGCAGCTCGCCGTCGAGCCGGGTCAGTCGATCACGGAGTGCGCCGAGGTCCATGCGGGTTCCTTCTCGTCGGAACCGCCTTGTGTACCGGCCCGCCCGCGATCGCGCAAGCGGGCCGGTTGGCCGAACTCAGCCCGAGATGGAGAATCCGAAGAACCAGCCGCCGTGCGAGTCGTACGACCAGTAATTCGGCCGGTAGCCGCGGCTGTAGTAGATCGCGGCGTCACGCCAGCCGGCCTCATAGCCGGTGCGATAGGCGTGCCCGCTGCCGTAGCCGTAGAAAGCGTTCCGGCGCCAGTAGCGGTCGTGGCGACCATGGTTCAGCCAGTCGCGCCAGGCCAGCTCATAGCCCGAGCGGTAGCCGAAATCGATGCTGTAGCGGTGCGGCGGCACGTAACGCCAGTGGCGATTGTCGTGGCCGCGGTAGTAGCGCCAGCCATCGTTGCGCCAGCCGTCGTAGCGCCAGCCGTGTCGACGCCAGTCGTTGTCCCGGCGGCGGTCGTGGTCGCGCCAATCATCGTGGTCACGGTCGTGGCCGCGCCAGTCGTTGCGGTCACCGTCACGGTCATGGTCGCGCCGGTCACGGCGATCATCGTCGCGGTCGCGTTCCCGGTCGTCGTCGCGACGCTTTTCCGAGGCCTTGGCGAGGGTCGCCGGAACCTCCCGCACGCCCTTGCCGCGCTGACGGTCGTCATCGGCTGCCGCGGAACCCGCGAGGCACAGGGCCAGCGAGGCCGCGGTGAGGATCTGCTTGTACATAACGGCACCTCCGCATGAAGCGTGGAGCCAGTGTCTGCCCGCCAAGCTGAATCGCCGCTTAACCGGCCACGGCGCTAAGATTCCGGCATGCACGCGCGTTTCCAGACCCTGCCGGACCCGTTGCCGGCCGACCCCATGCCGCTCGCGGCAACCTGGTTCCGCCAGGCCTGGGACGAGCAGGTCCAGCGCAACCCGAATGCCATGAGCCTCGCGACGGCGGGGGACGGCGGCCGGCCCTCGGTGCGCGTCGTGCTGTGCAAGGAGATCGTCGCGGACCCGGGGTATCTCGCCTTCTACACGAACTACCGCTCGCGCAAGGGCCGGGAGCTCGAGCAGCAGCCCTGGGCCGCGGTCGTCTTCCTGTGGGACGGGCTCGGCCGTCAGCTGCGCGTCGAAGGGCCGGTGGTGCACACGCTCGCAAGCGAAAGCGACGACTATTTCGCAAGCCGTTCGTGGCGCAGCCGCCTGGCCGCCATCACCAGCGACCAGAGCGCGCCGGTCGCATCGCGCCAGCAACTCGCCGAGCGATTTCGCGAGACGGCGAACCGCCTCGGGGCGCCCGACCCCCTGACCGCGCCTGACGACGACGCGGAACCGGGCCTGCGGCTGCCGCGGCCCGCCCATTGGGGTGGATACCGGCTGTGGGCCGCCGTCGTCGAATTGTGGTGCGAAGGCGAACATCGCCTGCACGATCGCGCACGCTGGACGCGCGCGATCGCGACCGGCGGCGACGGCCGCTTCCAGGCCGAACCCTGGCGTCACGAGCGCCTGCAGCCCTGAGCACCGGCGCGACGCCGACGCTCGCCTGCCGCGCCATCGACGTCGAAGTCGCCGGGCGCGTCCTCGTGCGCGGACTCGAGTTCGCGGCCGAAGCCGGCGAGTTCATTGCGGTGCTGGGCCGGAACGGGGTGGGCAAGACGCTGACGCTCCACACGCTCGCGGGCCTTCGCGAGCCGGCCACGGGCCAGGTGCTGGTCGACGGTCGCGGCCTGTCCGAATGGGGCGGCCGCGAGCGCGCACGGCGAATCGCCCTGCTGCCGCAGCTCACCGAGGATCCTTTTCCGTCGACCGTGCTCGAGACGGCGCTGATCGGCCGCCACCCGCACCTCCCGTTCTGGCAATGGGAGGACGCCGGCGACCTGGCCTCGGCACGCGCGGCACTCGCCGCGGTCGGCCTCGACGCAGTCGCCGACCGCGCGGTCGACTCGCTCTCCGGCGGCGAACGCCGACGCCTCGACATCGCGACGCTGCTCGCCCAGGACACTGTGGTGTGCCTGCTCGACGAGCCGACGAATCATCTCGACCCGCGCCACCGCCACGAGATGCTCGCCCTGTTCCGTGCCCGCGCCGATGCCGGCGGCGTCGTGATCGCGGCGCTGCACGACCCGACGCTCGCGTCGAGCGTGGCCGACAAGGCGCTCCTCCTCTTCGGCGACGGGCGCTGGCGCTTTGGCGAGGCGGCATCGATCCTCTCGGCCGAGAATCTCTCGGACCTGTACGAAGTGCCCGTGGGCGAACTCGCCTGGCGCGGCCAGCGCGTCTTCGTCAGCGCCTGACGCTAGCCGTTCAATGCGTCGAGCACGGCCTCGTGCAGCGAGCCGTTCGTCGCGAGAATGCTCCGGGTCGCGAGCCCGATCGGCGCGCCCTCGAGGTCGGTGACGCGGCCGCCGGCTTCCTCGACGATGACCGTGAGAGCCGCGATGTCGAGGATGTTGATGTCGCTCTCGAGGACGGCTTCGACCTTGCCGGCCGCGAGCAGGTGGTACTGCAGGAAGTCGCCGTAGCCACGGATGCGGTCGAGGCGCGCGACGAGTCGCCCGAACGCGCCCCAGCGCGGGCCGCTCGCGAGCGTGCGCAGGTTCCCGGTGGAGAGCGTCGCCTGTTCGAGCCGCGCGATGCGGCTCACCGTGAGCGGCGCGCCGTCCTGGAACGCGCCCGCGCCGCGTTCCGCCCAGGCCGTCTCCCCATAGGCGGGCGCAGACGAAACTCCCAGCTCGAGCCGGCCGCGATGCATCACGGCAATCTGCGTCGAGAACATCGGGTAGCCGCGCACGAAGGACTTGGTTCCGTCGATGGGATCGACGAGCCAGACACGGTCGGCCTCGAGTCGCTCGGCCGCCGTCTCCTCCCCGTAGAAGCCGTCGTCCGGAAAGCGTGCCACGACGTGGGCACGGATCGCCCGTTCGGCCGCGATGTCGGCATCGGTGACGGGCGAACCGTCAGCCTTCGTCCGCGCGAGGACCACGCCTGCGTAGTGCGCGCGGATGATTGCGGAAGCCTCGGTTGCGGCGGCAAGCGCCGCGTCGAGCCGTGCCGAGTTCGCCATGCGGCCACACTGCGGGCCGGCGCCGGCTCCGTCAAATGCGGCTTGACCGTCCCGGTGACCCTCCCCAGAATGACCCGCGATGACAGGTGTCCCGGGCGCAAGCCCGGGCTAATCGGGAAGCCGGTGCGCGAGTCGCTCGCCAACCCGGCACTGCCCCCGCAACGGTAAACGGCGCAAGCCGCATCACGCAGGCGAATCCTGCAGCCACTGCCGGCCATTCCGGTGGGAAGGCGATGCGACGGTCCCCCGGGACCCGCCGTGAGTCCGGAGACCGGCCCGTCAGCATGCGCCAGTCGCGGCGGGCGACACGGAGTGCGGGCATGGCGCCCCCTCTTCCGTCCGTTTCCGCTGCGACCGGTGAACTCGATCTCACCGCTCGGGAGGAGCACGGATGAATTCATTGTTCATACTCATCGCGGCCGCCGGCAGCCCTGCACTCGAACCGGTCGTCGTCACCGCGACCCGCACCGAAGTCGCGATCGAGGACGTTCTCGCCAGCGTCGACGTCGTCGCCGGCGATTTCCTGCTCCGGCAGCCGGCCGCGGACCTCGGCGACGCACTGCGCTTCGTGCCCGGCGTCGAGGTCGCGCGGCTCGGCGGCCCCGGCCAGCAGACCTCGCTGTTCCTGCGCGGGACGGAGTCGAACCACGTGCTGGTGCTGGTCGACGGCCTGCGCATGAATCCCGGCACCATCGGCACCGCCGCGATCCAGAACGTCGCCCCTGAGTTCGTCGAGCGCGTCGAAGTGGTCAAGGGCCCGCGCTCGACCCTGTACGGGTCCGACGCGATCGGCGGCGTGATCAACATCGTCACGCGCCGCGGCGCCGCCCAGGCCGACAGCGTGCAGGCAGGCTACGGCGACTACGACACGCGCAGCGCAGGCTTCTCCGCGGGCATTGGCGGCGACCGCGCGGAAGCCTCGATCGCGGCCTCCTGGCTGGACAGCGCGGGCTTCCCGACCCGCACCGGTGACGAAACGGACCGCGGCTACGAGAACACTTCGTTCTCGGCCTTCGCGCGCGCCGGCGCAGGCCCGGTCGACCTGTCGCTCTCCGCATGGCACGCCTCGGGAACTTCGGAGTACTCGGATTTCTTCGTCACCCCCGTCGACCAGGACTTCGAGAACTCGGTGCTCGCCCTCACGGCGGACTTTGCGCCGCTTGACGCCTGGTCGTCGAAATTCACGGTCGCGCATGCGATCGACGACCTCGAGCAGAACCAGTCGGCCGACTTCCTCAACACGAAGCGCAACACGATCGACTGGCAGAACGACTTCGTGGTCTCGGAAGCGCAGACGATCACGGCGGGCGTACTGTGGCAGGACGAGGAAGCCGACGCCGAGTCCTTCGGCGCTCCCTACGCGGCCGACACCACGACGAGCCAGTTCTACGTGCAGGACCAGGCAGATTTCGGGCCGCACCGGCTGCTGCTCGGCGCCGCCTATACCGACCACGAGACTTTCGGCGGGCATGCGACCTGGAACGCGGAGTACGGCCTCGCCTTCGGCGGGGGTTCGCTTGTCACGCTTGCGGCCGGAACCGCGTTTCGCGCGCCGGATGCGACCGATCTCTACGGCTTCGGCGGCAACCCGGGCCTCGACCCGGAGGAATCGCAGAGCGTCGAGGTGAGCTGGCGACAGGCGATCGGCGAGCGGCAGTCGTTCTCGCTGACGGCGTTCCGCAACGACATCGACGAGCTGATCGAGTTCGTGGTGACGGATCCCGTTACCTTCGATGGCGAGAACCGCAACGTTGCGAGGGCGCGCATCGAGGGCCTCGAGGCGGCCTGGCACTACGAGGGCGAGATGTGGGGCGCGCGCGCGGCGGCGACGCTGCAGGACCCGCGCGACCGGACGACGGACGCCCGCCTCCTGCGCCGCGCACGGGAGAACTACACCGCCGCCGTCGCGCGGCGCTTCGGCGAAGGGCACGAGGTCGCGCTCGACCTGCTGTACGCGGGCGAGCGGCGCGATTTCGGCTTCCCGGCCCCGACCGTGCTGCCCGCCTACTGGCTCGCCAACCTGTCGGCGAAGGTCGCCCTCGGCGAGCGCTTTACATTGGTCGCGCGAATGGAGAACCTGTTCGACGAGGACTACGAGCTGGCGAGCGGCTTCAGCACCATGGGCCGCAGCCTGTTCGGCGCGCTGCGCTACGAATTCCGCTGAGGGAAGCGCTTGGGCAACCGGCTGTCGAAGATCTACACGCGGACCGGGGACGACGGCACGACCGGCCTCGGCGACGGCAGCCGCGTGCCCAAGGACGGCGTCCGGGTCGAGGCGTACGGCTGCGTGGACGAGGCGAACAGCGCGATCGGCATGGTCCTCGCCGTGCCCGGCGTGCCGCAGGACGTCGCCCTCCTCCTCACGCGGGTGCAGCACGAGCTGTTCGATCTCGGCGGCGAGCTTTGCATCCCCGGTCATCGCGCGATCGAGCCTGCGCACGTGCAGGCGCTCGAGCGCGCGCTCGACGAATTCAACGACCGCCTGCCGCCATTGAAGGAATTCATCCTGCCAGGAGGTGGCCCCGCCGCTGCGGCGTGCCACCTCGCCCGCGCGACCTGCCGGCGCGCGGAACGGCGCGCGTGGACGCTGGCGCGCGCGGAGGCGGTCGCCGAGGAACCGCTCCAGTACCTCAACCGCCTTTCGGACCTCCTGTTCGTTCTCGCGCGCGTGCTCGCACGCCACGAGAGCGGCAGCGAAGTGCTGTGGAAGCACGAGCGCCGCGGCGGCGGCAGCCCGGCGGCTTAAGGGAGCTTTGCAGGGGCGCCGGTCGTGGCGAGCTTGCCGCGCGCCTCGTCGAGACGCTCGCACACGTCGGCGGCGCCCTCCGCAATGCGCGGGCTCGGCCGCGCCAGCAGGTCGCCCTTCGAGCGATAGACATTGCCGCGGGCGACTGCCGTGAGTTCCGGGAAGCGCGCCCAGTAGGGAACGGGATCGCCGGCGTCCGTCGAGAGAATCGCCTCGGGCGAGCGCGCGAGGACCGACTCGAGGTCGACCGGCAGCGCCTGCGCGCCCGAGCCTTCGAACACGTTCACGCCGCCGCACAGCCCCAGGATTTCCGTGATCAGGTGGGGCCCGCCGACCGTGAACAGCGGCACGTCGTCGATCTGGATGAAGACGCGCAACGAAGGCCGGCCGTGATAGCGCGTCCGGAGTGCCGCGATGCGGGCACGGAAGTCGCGCGCGGCCGTCTCCGCGACCGGCCGCGTGCCCGCAAGGTCGCCGAGTGCAAGCAGGCCCGTCGCGATGTCGTCGAGACGGCGCGTCGGGATGCTGACGACCCGGATGCCGAGGCCCTGCAGGCGTTCGGCGACGCCGGCCGGCGTGCCGGTCTCCCAGACGACGGCGACCGTCGGTCCGAGCGCGACGATGCGTTCGTAATCGAGCCTGAAGGCGTCGCCGACCTGGGGCAGCCGCGTGGCGGCCTCAGGGTAATCGCTGAACGCACTCACCGCCACGACCTGTTCAGCGGCACCGGCGGCGAACAGCATCTCGGTCAGGTTCGGCGCGACGCTCACGATGCGTTCCCCTGCGGGTGGCGGCTCGCGCGCGACGCAGGCGCCGAGCAAGAGCGCGACCAGCCACGCGACCGGCTTCAGGCGAGCACCTCGCGGCGGAACGCGGCGCCGCGCCCGCGCACGGCGTCCTCGAGCCGCCGCCAGTCGAAAGCGGGCCCGGGATCGGTCTTGCGGCCGGGCGCGATGTCGCTATGCCCGGCGATCCAGCCTTCCGCGAGCGACGGATAGGAGAGTTGCAGCGCCGCGACGAGGCCGGCGAGCGCCTCGTACTGGCGCTCGTCGTACGGCGCCTCGTCGATGCCTTCGAGCTCGACGCCGATCGAGAAGTCGTTGCAGGCATCGCGGCCGCGCCAGTAAGAGACGCCCGCGTGCCATGCGCGCAGCCCGAACGGCACGTACTGCGTGAGCCTGCCGTCGCGGGCGATCAGCACGTGCGACGACACGCGCAGGTGCTGGATGGTCTCGAAATACGGATCCGCGGCCGCGGGCAGCGCGTTCGTGAAGAGCGCGTCGATCCACGGCCCGCCGAAGCGGCCGGGCGGCAGGCTGATGCCGTGCACGACGACGAGCTCCGGGTCGATCAACCCGGGCCGGACGTCGCAGTTGGGCGAGTCGACGATGCGCACGCCGGCGACGAGGCCCATCGACACGGTCAGTGCAGACATCCCCACATCGTAGCCCGCGCCATCGGGCGCTTCCAATCGCATACACTCGCCGCCATGAACGCGCGGCCGTCCAATGCCGAGATCGCGGCGCGCGACCTCGCGGTGGTGTGGCATCCCTGCACGCAGATGCACGACCACGAGCGCCTGCCGCTCGTGCCGATCGAGCGCGGCGAGGGCGTATGGCTGTACGACTTCGAGGGCCGGCGCTACCTCGATGGCATCAGCTCGTGGTGGGTGAACCTCTTCGGCCATTCGAACCCGCGCATCAACGCAGCGCTCGCCGCGCAGGCTGGGCGCCTCGAGCACGTGCTGCTCGCGGGCTTTACGCACCGGCCTGCACTCGAGCTCGCCGAGGCGCTCACGGGGATGGCGCCCGCGGGACTCACGCGCTGCTTCTTCGCCGACAACGGCTCGGCTGCGGTCGAGGTCGCGGTGAAGATGAGCTTCCACTACTGGCAGAACCTCGGGCGGCCCGGGAAGCGCCGGTTCGTGACGCTCTCGAACAGCTACCACGGCGAGACGCTCGGGGCCCTCGCCGTCGGCGACGTCGAGCTCTACAAGAAGGTGTATCAGCCGCTGCTGATGGACGTGATCACGGTGCCCTCGCCGGACTGCCACCTGCGCGCGCCGGGGACGGACTGGGAGGCGCACAGCCGGCGCATGTTCGCGCAGATGGAGGCGACGCTGGCTGCGCGCGCGGACGAGATCGCCGCCGTGATCGTCGAGCCGCTCGTGCAGTGCGCGGGCTCAATGCGCATGTATCACCCCGCTTACCTCGCCATGCTGCGCGAATCCTGCGACCGCCACGACGTGCTCCTGATCGCGGACGAGATCGCGGTTGGCTTCGGCCGGACCGGCACGCTCTTCGCCTGCGAGCAGGCGGGCATCCGTCCCGATTTCATGTGCCTGTCCAAGGGACTGACCGGCGGCTACCTGCCGCTGTCGGTCGTCCTCACCACCGAGCCGGTGTACCGCGCCTTCTACGACGACTACGTGAAGCTGACGGCCTTCCTGCACTCGCACAGCTACACGGGCAATCCGCTCGCCTGCGCGGTGGCGCTCGCGACGCTCGGCATTTTCCGCGACGAGGACGTGATCGCGAAGAACCGCGTGCTGGCGCGCCGTATGGCCGAGGCCCTCGCGCCGCTGGCCGGCCACCCGCAGGTCGCCGAAGTGCGGCAGACCGGCATGATCGCGGCCGTCGAGTTCGTGAAGGACCGCGCGACCGGCGAGCGCTTCGACTGGCGCGAGCGGCGGGGCCTGCGCGCGTACCAATACGCCCTCGATCGCGGCGCGCTGCTGCGCCCGATCGGCAACGTCGTCTACCTGATGCCGCCCTACGTCATCGCGCCGGACGAGATCGACTGGCTGGCCGGCGTCGCCGCGGGCGCCGTGGACGCCGCGTGCGCGTGATCCGCGTGCACGCGGACGCGGCACTCGCCGAAGGTGCCCGCGTAACGCTCGGCGGCTCCGCCGTCGCCCATGTGCGCCGCGTGCTGCGGCTCGGGCCCGGCGATGCGCTGACCCTCTTCAACGGCGACGGCCAGGATTATCCGTCGCGCATCGTGGGGGTCGGCCGCGGCACGGTCGAAGCCGTGGTCGAGGGCCGCGTCGCCGCGCGCGCGGAGTCTCCGCTCCACGTCACCCTGGTGCAGGGCGTCGCACGCGCCGAGCGCATGGACCTCGTGGTGCAGAAGGCGACGGAGCTCGGCGTCGCCGCGATCGTGCCGGTCGTGACGGCGCGCAGCGTCGTGCGACTCGATCGCGACACGCGCGGGCGCAAGCTCGCTCACTGGCGCGGCATTGCGGTCGCGGCCTGCGAGCAGTGCGGCCGGGCAAGGATTCCCGTGCTCGCGGAATCGCAACCGCTGGCGGCAAGACTCGCCGCGCCGGCGTCGGGATTGCGCATCCTGCTCGCGCCCGACGCGGATGCCGCCCTGGCCCATGCCGCGCAAGGCGCGCACGCCGTCGAGCTCCTGGTCGGGCCGGAAGGCGGCCTCGACGACGGGGAACGGGAGGCCGCGCTGGCGGCAGGCTACCGAGCCTGCCGGCTCGGCCCGCGCGTGCTGCGCAGCGAAACCGCGGCGATCGCGGCGCTGGCGGTGCTACAGGCGGTGGCGGGAGATCTCGGAGGGGACGCGCCCCTTTGAGGGGACCGCAAAGGATTGCGGTCCCCTCAAAGGGGCGCGTCCCCTTCGCCGTTACGCAGCGGTGACGGTTGTCTCGTCGGCGATCATTTCCTCGAGGCGTTCGAGGTCGGGGATCAGCGGCAGCTCGTTGACCATGCGCACCTGGCACATCACGGGCGAGCGTTCCGGGAAGGCGCGCGAGCCGTCGGGCGCGATCACGTGGGGGTTCACCCGCACGAGCTGGGGGAAGCCCTGGGTGGCGATGCCGAAGTGACCGGCCGGCAGCTTCTGCCCGAGGCAGGCGAAGATCACGATGCGCGTACGGCCGCCGATGACCGGGATCCGCTTGCCGCATGCGCCCTCGAAGGACACGACGGGCACGCCGCGTCCGTTCCAGGCCTGGATGCCGAGGTACCAGGGCGGCGCGCCCGGCATCTCCTGCAGCGGCTGGAAGCTCGTCACCTCCGCGACGCAGGCGCGCGGCACGAGGAGGCGCTCGTCCAGCAGCGGCACCAGCAGGCCGTAGAGTTCCTGCTGCTCGCTCACGACGCGGCCCGCCGCACCAGCGGCTCGATCGCCTGCAGGAGCTGGCCTTCCTGGTAAGGCTTGCCGAGGTACTCGTTGACGCCCAGCTCGATGGCGCGCGCACGGTGCTTCTCGCCGACGCGTGACGTGATCATCACGATCGGCACGTCCTTGAGCCTGGCGTCGTTCCTCACGTGGGAAGCGACCTCGTAGCCGTCCATGCGCGGCATCTCGATGTCGAGCAGGATCACGTCCGGCACCTCGTCCTGCAGTACCGAGACCGCCTCGAGGCCGTCCTTCGCCGTGACGACGCGCATGCCGTTGCGTTCGAGGAGGCGCTGGGTGACGCGCCGCACGGTGATCGAGTCGTCGACCACGAGCGCGAAGATGCGCCGGTCGACCTGCGGCACCGGCACCGCGGCGCGTTGGCCGTCAGCCGGTTTGTGGCGCCATTCCGAACGCACCAGTGCGCCGATGTCGAGGATGATGCAGATGCGCCCATCGCCCAGGATGGTCGCCCCGGAGATGCCGCGGATGCCGGAGATCTGCGGGCCCACGGTCTTCACCACGATTTCGCGGCTGCCGATCAGCTCGTCGGTCACGACTGCCGTCGAGTGCTCGCCGGCCCGCACCAGGATCACCGGCACGGCCACGTCGTGGTCCGGCATCGACGACGGTGCGCCGCCGACGAATGCTGCGAGGTGCTGGAATCGGTACTTCTGCCCGCCGTACTCGAAGCTCGCGGACTCTTCCGCCAGGTGGCGCTGCACCTCGGAGCGCGGCACGCGCACGACGCCTTCGACGGTCGGCAGCGGCAGCGCGTAGAGCTCCTCGCCCGCGCGCGTGACCAGCGCCTGGCTGATCGCGAGCGTGAACGGCAGGCGCACCGTGAAGGTCGTGCCCTTGCCCGGCCAGGTCTCCGTGTAGAGCGAGCCGCCGAGCTTCTTGATCTCGGTCGCGACCACGTCCATGCCCACGCCGCGGCCGGCCGACTGCGTCACCTTGCCGGCCGTCGAGAAACCGGGTTCCAGGATCAGCTGCAGCGCCTGCTCGTCGGAGAGCTCCTGCTTCAGCGTGGTAAGCCCGAGCGCGACCGCGCGGTCGCGCACGAGCTTGAGATTGACGCCCCCGCCGTCGTCGGCGACCGCGATCACGACCTCCGAACCCTCGCGTTTCAGGGTCACGTCGATCACGCCGGTCTCGCTCTTGCCGGCGGCGGCGCGCGCCGCAGGCGCCTCGATCCCGTGCACGATGGCGTTCCGCAGCATGTGCTCGAAGGGCGCGAGCATGCGCTCGAGCACCTGCCGGTCGAGCTCGCCCGCCGCGCCGTTGATGCGGACCTCGACCTTCTTTCCGGTCTCGGCCGCGGCCTGGCGCGCGATGCGGGTCAGGCGCTGGACCTGGCGCTGGAACGGAACCATGCGCGTGCGCATCAGCCCGCCCTGCAGCTCGGAGACGATGCGCCCCTGCTGCGTCAGCAGGTTCTGCACCTCGCGCGTCTGCGTGGCGAGCAGCCCCTGCACGCTCGCAACGTCCGACGATGTTTCCGCGAGCGCGCGCGAATACTGCTGGATCGAGGAATAGCGATCGAGCTCGAGCGGATCGAAGTCGTCCCGCCGCGTGCCGGAGTCGACGTGACGGTGCAGGATCTGCGCCTCGGTCTCGATCTCGAGCTTGCGCAGCTGGTCCTTCAGGCGCTGCACGACGCGGCCGAGCTCGGCGAGGTTGAAGTCGATCGACGACACCTGCTGTTCGAGGCGCGCGCGGTAGATGCTGACTTCGCCGGCGACGTTCAGCATGTTGTCGAGGAGGTCGGCGTCGACGCGGGCAACCTCGCCGCGCTCGGCGGTGGCGTCACGCACCGGCGGCCCCGACGGCGCCTGGGTGGCGGCGCGTTCCTCGGACTCCTCCGGGGGCTCGGGGGGCGGCGCCGACGCCGGCGGCGGCGCGGCCGCGGCAGGCGCTTCAACCGGCGGCGGCGCGGGCAGCGGGGCGACCGTCGCCGGCGTTGCGGGCCCGGCCGGTGCCGCGGGCGGAACAGCCGGCTGGGCCGCGGGGGCTTCGCGCGCGGGCGCACCGCCACGGGCGACCAGGCGGATGCGCGTGACCAGGTCGCGCGCCGGCACGACGGGACGGCCCGAGCTGACGTAGTCGCGCATGCGCGCGAGTTCGTCGAGGCTCGCCTGCGCCACTTCGAGGCAGCGGTCGTCGAGCCGGTCCGCACCTTCGCCAAGCTGGATCACGAGCGACTCGAGCTCGTGGCTCAGGTCGCCCATGGCCGTGATGCCGGCCATGCGCGCCCCGCCCTTCAGCGTGTGCAGGACGCGCTTCAGTTCGGTCACTCGCTCGCGGCCGCCGCGCTCGGACCTGAGCGCCGTGAGCGCGCCGTCGGCGGCCTCGAGCAGCTCGGTCGCCTCTTCGCTGAAGATCGCGGCGACTTCCGGGTCGTAGTCCTCGGCGCGGGTCGCGGGTTCCGCAGCCTCGAGCTCCGCTCCCGCGGATTCCGCCGCGGGCGGCGGCTGTGCGGGTTGCTCGGCGGGCGCGAGATACGGGGGCCGGCCCTCGATGCCCGTGGTGACCGGCATCTTCGGCAGCACGCCGTGCACGTCGCGCTCGGACACGACGCCGGCACCCCGCCCGGGCAGCAGCGAATCGAGTGAGAGCGGCGGCGGCGCGGCCGGTGGCGGGGGCTCCGCAGGAGGCGGCGGCGAGCGCGGCGCGGCGGCAACGTCCTGCGTCACCGCCATCTGCGGCGGCTCCTCGGCCAGGCGCTTCTCGAGCGCGGCGTCCTGCTGCTCGATGCGCTTCACCAGCCGGTCGAGGTTGGTGAAGTGGCCGGTATCCTCGTGCACGGCGAGGATCACGTCCTCGAAGCCGACGACGCAGTCGGCGAGCACGCCGAGCCCCGCCTCGTCGAAAGGCGCGTCGTGATCGAACATGCGCCTCAGCCACTTGTGCAGCGGTTCCGCGAGCCGGATGCTGTGGCGGATTTCCGCCGTGCGCGACGCGCCGCGCAGCGTGTGGCAGGCGCGGTAAAGGTCCTCGGTGACGGTATGCGTGCCGACCGCAAGCCAGGCATGGCGCAGGTAGGCGCGGATCACCTCGAGGTGGCTCTGAACTTCCTTCTGGTAGATCTCCTGCAGCGAGGAGTCGCCGCCCTCGGCGTACGCGGCCGGCCGGCCGAGCCAGGCATCGTCCACGGGCGGCTCGGAATCCGACGGCGGCGCCGGCGGCGGCTCCGGCAGCGCGGCCATGCGCCGGGTCTCGACGGCCGGCTCGATCGTCTGCAGCACGAGCGTCGGCTCGGCCGAAACAGCCTGCGCCCCGGGCGCAGCCGCGGGAGCCGCCTGGCCTGCCGTGTGCGCCTCGAGGCGCTGGACGAGCTCGGGCAGTCCCGCCACGTCCCCGGTCGTGCCGCCGAGTTCGCCAACGAGCGCCGGCAGGACCGCGATGGCCTCGCCGAGCGTTCCCAGCATGCCGCTCGAACGCTCGAGGGTGCCGTCGATCACGCGGTTCAGCAGGTTCTCGACCGACCAGGCGAAATCGCCGATGCGGCGCGCGCCGACGACGCGCCCGGAACCCTTCAGCGTGTGGAAGGCACGGCGCACGCGGGTGAGTGATTCGCGGTCCGCCGGGTTTTCCGCCCACAACGGGTACAGGCGGCCGATGGTCGCGATCTCCTCCCCCGCCTCCTCGATGAACAGCGTCAGCAGCTCGGGATCGACCGCCGGACGCCGCTCGGTGGCGTCGCGCGCCTGCGCAGGCTGCGGCGCCGGGACCGCGGGCGCCGGTACCGGTGCCGATGCGCGTGCCGGCACGGCCGGTGCGGCCGCGCGCATGCCATCGAGCGCGACCAGGCAGCGCTCGGCGTTGTCCAGCATGTACCAGGGATCGCCGCGCCCGGCCTGCAGCGTCTCCATGTAGTACTCGATGCCGACGATGGCGTCCGCGAGGCGGTCGATGTACTCGTCGTTGCGCGCGAGGATGCCCGGGCCCAGCAGCGCGGCCACGTGGTCGCCGATGCGCCGCATCACTTCCATCGCGCGGTTGCGGCCGAGCAGCAGGAGGCCCGCGGTGATGCCGCGTGCGAGCGCGGGCGCGGCATCGAGGCCGGCCTGCTGGTCACTGGTCGGGTCGAGTGCGTGGCCCAGCAGTTCCTTGATGCGCGCGAGGTTCACGATGCACTCGCGCAGCACCGTCTCGGTGACCTGGCGGAAATCCGGGTCGGTCTCAGCACCCGGCGCGGGCGCGCCCGGCGGCATGATGAGCCGCACCAGGGCGTCGTCGAGGCCGTCCTCGACGCCGATCAGGGTCGCCGCGATCGCGATCAGCGTGTCCTGCTCGGCCGGCGTGCGGCGCGTGATGATGTCCGTCAGGCGCGTCAACTCGCCCTGGACCTGCTCGCGCACCGAGCCGAGGCCCAGCACGGCCAGCGTGTCGCCGATCTTCTTGAGCAGGTCGACCTGCGGGGCAAGTTCCTCGGGCGGGCCGCCCTTGCGCGTGTACAGGTCGAGCGCGTCCTTGACGCGGCCGAGGTCCTCCTTGATCGCGGCCGCCACAGTGCGCATGAGCCGCACGGACGGCGCCGAGAGCGACTCGCGTTCCTGCTCGACCGACTCGTCGAGGGGCAGCAGCTCGCCGAGCCGGAAGGAACTGCGCACCGCGTCGATGCGCTCGCCGCGGTTGGTCGCGCGCGCGACGTAGAACAGGAGGTTGTTCAGGAGCTCGATCGGCGGCGCGCCGGCGTACGCTTCCTCGCCCATGGCGTAAACGCGCCTGAGCTCGCGGTCGGCGTGCCCGAGCAGGCGCTTGACCGTGACGCTCGCCTCGAGCCCACCGCCGCGCAGCGCGTCGACGAGAGCGCCGGTCACCCACCAGAGCTGGTACAGGGCAGCCGAGGTCGCGATGCCCTCCATCCGGTTCGCGACCTCGCCGAGCGCGTTGAGTCCGCGCCCGTCGCCCTCGCTGCGGATGAACCCGAGCAGGCCCGCCTGGAACTTCGGGCGCAGGCGCCGCGCCCATTGTGCGACCGTCAACTGGCGGTCGGGCGCGCCGGCCTCGCGCATCGCCGGCGCCTTCTCGGAGCTGAGGTTGAGCGAGAGCAGCGTGCCCTCGGACAGGAGCGGCGCGCCGCGCACCGCGCGCAGGTCGTTGAGGAGCGGCAACAGCACCAGCGCCAGGTCGCGCCCGCCACCGAGCACCCGTTCGAGGTACGTGGGCAGCTGCACGCTCGAGCGCATCAATGCGTCGAGGCCGTCCACGTACTGCCGCGCGTCGGTCTCGCTGCCCGCCATCCAGCGCGAGGTCTGCTCCATTTCCTCGGCGAGGAGAGCCGCGCCGTAGACCTCGACCACGCGCAGCACGCCGCGCGCCGAACGCATGAGCTCGGCGGCGCTGGCGATCGGCGCCTTGTCCGTGGGCGTTTCGGCCGCAGCCTCGAGCGCGACGCGCACCTCGTTCAAGGTCGCGGCGAGCTCGCGCGCGACGAGATGCAGTGCCTGCTCGTTGACCGAGGGGAAGCCGGACACGGTCAGGATTCCATCAACCCGCGCCGCTCGCAGCGCGCCGCGTCTCCGCGCCCTCGGCAACGGCGGGCGCCGGCGCGGGCTTGATCTTGCGGCCGGCGGCCGGCAACTGCTGCGGCAGGCTGAACCCGGACACGGACTTGCGCAACTGCGCCGACATGTCTGCGAGGCGGCCGATCGCGACCGAGGTCGCGCTGGTATTGTCGGCCGTCTGCTGGCTGATCTCGCGCAGCACCTGCATGGTGCGCGAGATGTGCGCCGAGGTGGCCGCCTGCTGGCGCGCGCTGGCGGAGATGTTCTGCACGAGATGCGCGATCTGGTTCGAGACGTCCTCGATCTCGCCGAGGGCCGCGCCGGCGTTCTCGGCGAGCAGCGCGCCGCCCACGACGTCGGTGGTCGTGCGCTCCATGGACACGACCGCCTCGTTGGTGTCCGACTGGATGGTGCGGACGAGGACCTCGATCTGGCGCGTCGCGTGGCCCGCGCGCTCGGCGAGCCGCTGCACTTCGTCGGCGACGACGGCGAAGCCGCGGCCCGACTCTCCCGCCATCGAGGCCTGGATCGAGGCATTGAGCGCGAGGATGTTGGTCTGCTCGGCGATGTCGTTGATCAGCTCGACGATGTTGCCGATCTCCTGGGAGCTCTCGCCGAGGCGCTTGATGCGCTTCGACGTGTCCTGGATGTTCTCGCGGATCGTGTTCATGCCGTCGATGGTCCGGCGCACTGCGTCGCCGCCCTTGTGCGCCACGTCGACCGCGTGCCGGGCGACGTCGGCCGAGCGCTCGGCGTTGCCGGAGACTTCCTCGATCGAGGCCGCCATCGCGCTGACCGCGTCGGTCGCGGCCGCGACCTGGCGCGACTGCGCCACGCTCGCCTTGGCCAGGTGCCCGGCTGCCGCCTGGGTCTGGCGCGTCGCCTGGTCGAGTTGCATCGCGGTGTCGTTGATCGTGGCGACCAGCTCGCGCAGCGCCTCGATCGCATAGTTGATCGAATCCGCGATCGCGCCCGTGATGTCGTCGGTGACCGTCGCCTGCACGGTGAGGTCGCCGTCGGCGAGGCTCGACATCTCGTCGAGCAGGCGGAGGATGGCGTCCTGGTTGCGGCGGTTGCGCTCGGACTCGAGGCTGGCGACGCGCCGCATGCCGGCCTGCGAAGCCCAGCCCCACAGCGCGCCGGCGAAGCACAGCACCGCGATCGCGAGCGCGACCAGCGCAGGCGTCGTGCCGCGCGACTCGGCGGGGTCGGCCGCCGACTGCGCATCCAGTGACTTTTGCAGCCCGTCAGCGACCGTGGCGAGGTCGGCGGCGGCCTGTTGCGCGGTCGCGAGCAGTCCCGCCCGCTCGAGCGTGCCCTGCAGCTGCTGCGCGTAGGCGGCGAACGCCGTCTGCACCTCCGCAAGGCGGGTCGCCGCCTCGCCTTCGATCGCGGCCACTCCGGCCGTCGTATCGGTGCCGGCAAGTCCCCCGAGGAACTGCTCCAGCAACGCCGTGTTTTCGGTAATCCGGCGCGACACCTCGGCCGGGTTGACGGCCGCCTCGAGCTGCTCGAGGTCGTCGCTCGTGCGCTGCGCCACGGTCTCGAAGCGCGGCAACACCCGCATGGCGGTCAGGCCGCCCGGCGCAGACACGGCATTGCCGGTCGCCGCGAGCACGCGGCCGAGGATCGCCCGCGATTCCGCCGCCGACTTGCCCAGTTCGCCGGCCACCGTGCGCGCGGCCAGCACCTGCTTCGAGGACTCCATCAGCGTGTTCCATGCCGACTCGCCGCCGAGGCGGCGCGCGCTCTCCGACGAGAGCGCCGCGAACGGCGAGCGGCCCGCGTCGATCTCGCCGAGCACGCGCTCGAGCGACGCCTGCGATGCAGCCAGCCGGTCGAACGCGGCGACATCGCCGCGCGCGGCGGCACCTGCCTGTCCCGGCATGCTGCCGGCGAGGACGGTGAGCTCGGCAAGGTGCTCGCGGTAGCCGCGCTCGGCGGTCTCGGAGCGGCCTGCGAGGACGATGAGCACGGCGGCCAGGAGCGCGGCGACGAGGCCCCCCACCAGCAGCGCCGGCATCCACTTCGCGACCGCAAATTTATCGGGCTGGTTGACCATTCTCCGGAACCTTCTCCCTCGTGCCTCAGTTCGAGCCGTGCAGGAACGCGGGGCTTTCCACCAGCGTCCGCAGGCTCAACACCGGCCAGGCCTCGCTGCCGCGCCGGAACGACCCGCCGAGGTAATGCTCGCAGCGGATCATCGTCGGCGGCGCCTCCGCCGTGAACTCGCGCTCGGCGAAGCGCCGGAATCCCAGGACCTCGTCGACCACGAGACCCGCCGGAATCTCGCGGTGGTTGACGACGATCACGCGCGTGTTCCGCCCCACCGTCAGCTCGCCGCTGCCGAGATACTGCTTCAGGTCGATCACCGGCAGGAGCTGCCCGCGCACGTTTGCGAGGCCCAGGATCCAGCGCCGCGCGCCGGGCACCCGGGTGACCGGCGCCGGCAGGCCCATGACCTCGCGCGCCTCGTCGCGCTCGACGAGGAATGTCTCGCCGCCCATGCGGAAGGCGACGCCGATCCACTCCTGGGCCGCGGCTCCCTCGCGCTGGCCCGCGGCGACCTCGCGCGCGCGGGTTTCCAGTGCCAGCAGCAGCTCGAACGGCCGGTCGCGCAGGGCCCTCAGGGTCGGCTCAGCCTGCATCCGGTCAACCTGCGAGCAGCGCGGCCTGCGCTTTCTCCACGAGTTGCGCCGGCGTGACCGGCTTGACGAGGAAATCGACCGCGCCCTGGCGCATGCCCCAGATGCGGTCGGTTTCCTGGCTCTTGCTCGACACCATGATCACCGGGATCTTGCGTGTCGCCGGGTCGTTGGCGAGCGTGCGCGTCGCGCGGAAGCCGTCGACGCCCGGCATCACGATGTCCATCAGGATGAGGTCGGGCCGGATCTCGCGCGCCTTGCGGATGCCCTCGGCGCCGTCGGCCGCGCCCTCGGTCTCGAAGCCGTGGTTTTCCAGCATGCGACGCATCTGGAACACCTCGGTCGGCGAATCGTCGACGATCAGGATGAGCGCCATGGCCGTACTCCCGTCATTCGCGGTTGACGTGCCGTTCTATCGCCGACAGCAGCTCGTCGCGCGTGAACGGTTTCGTCAGGTAGTGCTCGGAACCCACGATGCGACCGCGCGCGCGGTCGAACAGCCCGTCCTTCGATGACAGCATGATCACCGGGATGGAACGGAACACCTTGTTGTGCTTGATCAGCGAGCAGGTCTGGTAGCCGTCGAGCCGCGGCATCATGATGTCGACGAACACGATGTCCGGCT
>Ga0209486_10000280_pt1 | contig 24013 bp, 21 predicted proteins | sample NCCompost_FD_187518 | JGI IMG/M metagenome (GOLD analysis project Ga0209486, IMG submission 187518) | Agricultural soil microbial communities from Utah to study Nitrogen management - NC Compost (SPAdes) (version 2) | ecosystem: Environmental > Terrestrial > Soil > Agricultural land | place...
GCACAAGTTCGGCTTCAGCAGATTCAGATTTAATAACTTCGGATTCAAGGGGCACTTTCCGGGACACTTCCGAGGAAGGTTGCTGTTTTCGTTTCCCAGGTCGGGAGGAGGTGGACGCCACGGCGGTTCCCATGGCGGATCGCGGGGCGGACGACGATAGAACGAAACATGACCTGGGAAACAGTCATCGGACTCGAGATTCATGCGCAACTGAGCACCGATTCTAAGATCTTCTGCGGTTGCGCCACCCGCTTCGGCGATCTACCTAATTCGAATACTTGTCCGGTCTGTCTCGGTCTGCCGGGCGCATTGCCCGTGCTGAACCGGCGCGTCATCGAACTCGGCGCGCGTGCTGCACTCGCGCTTGGCCTGCACATCAACCAGCATTCGATCTTCGCGCGCAAGAATTACTTCTATCCCGATCTGCCGAAGGGATATCAAATCTCGCAGTACGATCAGCCCTTTTCGGCCAAAGGCGAGCTCGAGATCATGACCGCGGAACGCGACGAGGCAGGTCATCCGCTTGAATGGCGGCCGAAGATGATCCGGATCACGCGTTTGCACCTTGAAGAAGATGCGGGCAAGAACGTCCACGAAGGTCTACCGGATGTCGATCGTTATTCCTATATCGATCTGAATCGCGCCGGCGTGCCTTTAGCTGAGATCGTCACCGAACCGGATTTCCGCTCGTCGTGGGAAGCTTACGATTACGTCAATCACGTGCGCCGTTCGTTGCAATGGGTCGGCGCTTCGGAAGCCGACATGGAGAAGGGAAACCTTCGTTGCGAAGCGAACGTCTCCGTACGGCGCGTTGGTGACGAGAAGTTTGGCACGAAGGTGGAACTGAAGAACCTGAACTCGGTCCGGTTCATGCAACGCGCGATCGAGTTCGAAGTAGCGCGGCATATTCAGGTGCTTGAATCGGGTGGCCGGTTGACGCAGGAGACGCGGCTTTGGGATGACCGCGGGATGGAGACTCGCGTCATGCGTTCGAAAGAAGAGGCGCACGATTATCGCTACTTTCCCGAACCAGATCTGCCGCCATTGATCGTTTCGAGTGAGTTTATCGACCAGGTCCGCGACTCGATGCCCGAACTGCCAGAGGACCGTCGAAAGCGATTCAACGAGCAATATGGCTTGAGTTTTTCCGACGCTTCGCAACTCGTTGCGGATCGCTCATTGGCTGACTACTACGAGGACACAGTCAAAGCCAGTGCAAATCCTCGCGCTGCTTCAAACTGGATCAGATCCGAGTTATTGCGCGAACTAGAAGCCGCCGGACTCTCAGCAGCAGACTCGCCCGTTACTCCGGCAAACCTCGGGAAACTGTTAAACCTGATCAACGACGGAACGATCAGCGGTAAACAAGCGAAGGACGTGCTGGTTGAAATGTTCAAAACCGGCAAGGGTGCTGAAGCCATCGTTGCCGAACAGGGTCTGGTCCAGGTCAGCGACACGGGTGAGATCGACGCGCTTATCGACGAAGTGACGTCGGCAAACCCGGACCAGGTGGCAGGTTATCGCTCGGGCAAAGAAGCGCTGCTCGGATTCTTTGTGGGCCAGGTGATCAAGGCTTCCAGGGGCAAAGCCAATCCGAAGATTGTCAACGAACGGCTCCGCGCAAAGTTACAGGGCTAACAAGCTGTACGAAAAGTACATCTGCGGAGGAGATCGTCTCCCGCGAAGGCGCCAAGGCGCAAAGAAATTTTTTAAAAAACGCGGTAGCGCTTTGCGCCTTTGCGTCTTTGCGGGAGACATGAGTCAGAAAAAGAGGACTTTGCTTAACAAGTATGGATCTCAAAGGGAAGACAGCTGTCGTAACGGGCGGAACGAAGGGGATCGGGCGCGCGATTGCGCAATCGCTTGTCAACGCGGGCGTCAACGTTTCGTTCAGCGCGAGACACGAAAGCGAGATCGAGCGCGCCGCTGCGGAACTTAACCAAGCGGGCTCCGGGCGAGCTGCCGGCTTCTTCTGCGATGTCCGCGACGAAGCCCAGGTGAAGGCGTTCTTCGCGCAGACTGTCGAAAAGTTTGGCGGCATTGATATCGTCGTCAACAATGCGGGCATCGGCATGTTCGCGACGGTCGAGTCGATGAGCGCCGACGATTTCCGTGCTGTGATCGAGACAAACCTCTGCGGTGTTTTCTACTGCTGTCACGAAGCAATTCCGTTGCTGAAGCAACGCGGCGGCGGATACATCATCAACATCTCTTCGCTGGCCGGAACGAATGCTCACCCGAGAATGGCCGCATACAATGCTTCGAAGTTTGGTTTGAACGGGTTCAGCGAGGCGCTTATGCAGGAAGTCAGGCACGATAACATCAAGGTCAGTTACATTATGCCGGGATCTGTGAACACGGAATTCGGGGGTGACGAACCAAGCGACGAAAAGAGCTGGCAACTTCAACCGGCAGACGTCGCGAACACAGTCATCAACCTGCTTTTATATCCTGACCGCGCACTGGCGAGCCGCATCGAACTCCGGCCCAGCCGTCCTCCAAAAAAATGAAACTACTTCCTCTTCTCTTTGCGAGTTTGCTCTTGCTCGTTCCCTCAGCCCGGCAGGATTCACCCGAACTTAAGGAAGCGGCTGACCTGACTGAATCAGTGGTCAAACTCATCGCTGAAAAAAGGTACAGCGACGCGCTGGCTCCTGCGAAGCGAGCTTTTGAGATAAGAGAAAAGCTTTTGCCTCGCGAGGATCCGCGGATCGGCAATTCGTTGATCTACCTTGTCGACATCTACACCGCCAAAAGAGACTTCGGCAAAGCGAAGGAAATGCTCCTGCGGCTGCTTCAACACCAGACAGAACGATTTGGCGCCGAGAATGTGAAACTCGCCCCAACGCTCGAGCGGTTGGGTGTCCACCATTTCCGAGACGGTGACAACAGCAAGGCTGAGGACGCGTATAAACGAGCGTTGGCACTCAACGAAAAGGAGTATGGGTCCGACCATGCTGAAGTGGCGGATACGTTGTTCGGTCTCGCACAGCTTTATAGCGCGCGACGCGATTTTGATCGCGCGCAACCTTTTTTCAGTCGGGCGCTCAGGATTTACGGCAAGAGCTTAGGCGTAGCGAGTGCGGAGTTTCAGAGGACGAGCGAAGCCTATAGTTGTTTGGGGTATGAGACCACGAAGTTTAACGTATTCGGTGAGATAAACTCGATTTGGCAAGTACTTGCCAGCCCCGATGGCCCCCGTCAGGCTCCAGCTGGAACGATCTTAAATGGCAGAGCGATCAGTCTTCCGCAGCCTAAGTATCCCGACGCTGCGCGAGAGCATCAACTGTCGGGACGGGTAATTGTAAAGGTCACGATCGACGAAACCGGTGCAGTTGTCAGTGCCAAAGACATGTGCGGAGGACCACCATATTTAAGCGAGTCATCTGTTAAAGCCGCATATGCCGCGCGCTTCACGCCCACCAAGCTTTCCGGAAAACCTGTCCAGGTCTACGGAGTTATTCAATACAATTTCGTTAACCGGAGTTCTCGTTAACAGTCATTCAGCATGCGAGCTGTTATTCAACGCGTAACTCGAGCACGGGTCACTGTCGATGACCGCGTGGTCGGCGAGATCGGAAAAGGCCTCGTCGTTTTGTTGGGCGTTGCGCGAGATGACACTAAGAGCGACGCCGACTATCTCGCGTCGAAGATCCTCGCGCTCAGAATCTTTGACGACGCTGACGGGAAGATGAACGTGTCGGTGAAAGACGTTGGTGGCGGGTTGTTAATCGTTTCGCAGTTTACTTTGTATGGCGACACGCGTCGCGGTCTGCGGCCATCATGGAGCGACGCCGCGCCACCTGAAATCGCCGAACCTTTGTACAACTATTTTGTGGAGAGTAGCGGAAAGCTGATCCAGCCGGTGGCGACCGGCAGCTTTCGCGCGATGATGCAGGTTGAGTTAGTTAATGATGGTCCAGTTACGTTGATACTTGACAGTGGTCAGTAGTCAGTTGTCAGTTGTCCGTAGTCAGTGGTCCTATGCCGACCCCGTACAGCGGGACCACTGACCACTGACTACGGACCAATGGCTAGATCATATCGTCGGTGGCTTTCGAGCTTTCTTCCAATTCAAATCGATCGCGATCACGCTTTTCGATCTTCTCGATAATCTCCAGCTCTTCATTGTCTTCGTAAGTAACACCGATAGCCGCAGCGTTCTCCTCGACCAGTGACTGGTCCGGCGTGGGATTGTCACCGGCGACGGTCTCGGAACCACTGTCGTTCACATCTTCCCACGCAGCATCCAGGTCACCACCGGCATCGGCCGGCGACGCGGCCGTGTTATTTCGCAACCGCTGAGCCAGCACGTCCGGATCTTTCGGTGCATGAGATATCTCGAGCTCCATAAACTCCTCAATCTCGGGATCGGGTACGTAATTAGGATTATTGGCGAGATACTCGAAATCTGTTGGGTGCTTCTTGGGCATGCAAGTCTCCCTTACCTTGGTTCGTCAATTGTGGCGGGGGTTGTGTGCGCAAAATATAACACAGATCTTTCATTACAATCGTTTCAAACACCTTGCTTGACGATTGCTTAACGCGGCCCTTACACTTCAACTTGAACCATAAAACACAGCAAAATTCATTTCGCGAGCCGCGTCACGGCTTCGCTTTTCAGGAAAGAGTTTGAGCACCACTATGCCAGATAGCCCGTTCGATTCTTTGCAAACTTTCTCTTCCCCCGCTGGTCCGATCGGCAGCTTTTATTCGCTACCACAACTCGAAAAGAACGGCGTCGGTCCGATTTCAAGATTGCCCCACAGCATTCGCGTCGTACTCGAGTCAGTGCTGCGCAATTGCGACGGTGCGAAGATCACCGAGGACGACGTTCGCGGACTCGCCAACTGGCAAGCAAAGGGCAGACGCACTGAAGAGATCCCGTTCGTTGTAGCGCGCGTGTTGCTCCAGGACTTCACCGGCGTGCCGCTGCTGGTTGATCTCGCCGCCATGCGCTCTGCCGTCGCTCGTTTGCGCAAGAACACCGGTTTGATCGAACCACTGGTGCCGGTCGATCTGGTGATCGATCACTCGGTGCAGGTCGATCTTTCGAGTACGCGCGATGCGTTTGAAAAGAACATGGAAATGGAGTTCCGGCGCAACCGCTCGCGTTATCAGTTTTTGAAGTGGGGCACGCAGGCGTTCGACGGTTTTCGTGTCATCCCCCCGGGGATCGGCATCTGTCACCAGGTCAATCTCGAATATCTCGCGCGGAATGTTTGGGAGAAGAACGTTTACTTCCCGGATACTCTCGTCGGCACCGATTCGCACACGACGATGATCAACGGACTCGGCATCGTCGGTTGGGGTGTTGGTGGTATCGAGGCGGAAGCAGCGATGTTGGGCCAGCCGGTCTACTTCCTGACGCCGGACGTTGTAGGCGTCCACTTGAGCGGGAGTTTGCGCGAAGGAGTGACCGCGACAGATCTCGTGTTGCGCGTGACGGAGATGATGCGCAAGGCGAAAGTGGTCGGCAAGTTCGTCGAGTTTCACGGTGAAGGCGCTTCGAATCTGTCGGTGGTTGACCGCGCCACGATCGCTAACATGGCGCCTGAGTACGGAGCGACGATGGGTTTCTTTCCGGTGGATGAAGAGACCTGCACGTACCTGCTCGCCACCGGACGATCGCAAGAGCATGTCGATCTCGTGCGCAGTTACTACACGGCGCAAGGCATGTTTGGCATGCCGCTTAAGGGCGAAGTTGATTACAGCGTCGTGTTTGATCTCGACATCGGATCGATCGGATCGAGTGTCGCTGGTCCAAAGCGGCCGCAGGATCGAATCGACCTGGCGAAGTTAAAAGAACAGTTCACCGAACTGATGCTCAAGCCTGCAAGCGAGGGTGGTTACGGTAAGACTGAAGATGAAATCTGGACGCGTTATCACGTCAGAGTAGGCTCTGACAAACAACGTTTGATTGCCGGCGGTGGCGAACAGCGGACTGAAAGTATTCCGGCCACCGTTTCCGACCAGGTAAGCGCGAAAGACACCAGCGTTTGGACCGAAACGGAAATGGTCAACAACCGTCCGACGCCCGATCTGGTTGTGGAGATTCCGGAAGATGAGTTCACGACCGGCGATGAACTGCTTGGACACGGCGACGTCCTGATCGCCGCCATCACCTCGTGTACGAACACTTCGAATCCGAGCGTGATGCTGGCTGCTGGTTTGCTCGCAAAGAAAGCGGTCGAACGGGGACTGAGTGTTAGTTCGAAAGTCAAGAACTCGCTTGCGCCGGGATCGCGAGTCGTCACCGAGTATCTTGAAAAAACCGGTCTGCAACCTTACTTGAACCAACTTGGGTTCAATCTCGTTGGCTACGGCTGCACGACGTGCATCGGAAACTCCGGTCCACTCGATCCCGCTCTTGAGCAGATCATTGGTGAACGTGACGTGATTGCGGCGTCGGTGCTTTCCGGCAATCGCAACTTCGAAGCGCGCGTGCATCAGAGTATCAAGGCGAACTTTTTAATGAGCCCACCGCTAGTCGTTGCGTTTGCGTTGGCCGGACGGATCGACGTCGATATGACGAGCGAGCCACTCGGCACCGGCAACGACGGTCAGGACGTATTTCTCCGTGACATTTGGCCCAGCATGCAGGAGATCAAGGACTTGATGAGCGCGGCGTTCGATCCGGAAACCTATCGGCGCCTCTACAGCAGCTTCGCGGAGCAGAATCCGCTGTGGAACGACATTCCATCCAGCAGCGGCAGTGTTTACGAATGGGAGCCCGAATCGACTTACATTCGCGAGCCTCCGTATTTCGAAGGTTTCAGCAACGCACTCGAGTCGTTGTCGGATGTTAACGGCGCGCGGGCGCTCGCGGTCTTTGGTGACTCTGTTACCACCGACCACATCAGTCCTGCTGGAGCAATCAAGCCCTCGTCACCGGCGGGTTTGTATTTACAGGAGCGCGGAGTCGACGTTAAAGACTTCAACAGTTACGGCGCGCGCCGCGGGAACCACGAAGTGATGGTCCGTGGAACGTTTGCCAACGTGCGCATCAAGAACCAGATGATCCCGGGCGTCGAGGGCGGCGTAACGATTTATCAACCCGATGGCGATCGCATGAGCATCTACGACGCGTCGATGCGTTACCAGGAGCAAGGTGTGCCGCTCGTGATCTTTGCCGGGCAGGAATATGGCACAGGAAGCTCGCGCGACTGGGCGGCGAAAGGCACGCGGTTGCTGGGCGTCAAGGCCGTGATCGCGCAGAGTTTTGAACGTATCCATCGCAGCAATCTGGTAGGCATGGGCGTGTTGCCGTGCCAGTTCAAGGACGACACGAGTGCCGCTTCGTTGAAGCTCGACGGCACCGAGACGTTCGATCTGTTAGGCATCGAAGACGGAATCGAGCCGCTTGAGGAGATCACGCTCGTCATTCACCGCGCGAATGGTGAAACTGAACGAGTACCGATCACGCTGCGCATCGATACGCCGATCGAAGTCGACTACTATCATCACGGTGGAATTCTTCCATTTGTGTTAAGACAATTACTGGCGGGTACAACGGATTTCTAAAATGAATAAATACCAACTCTTTATCGACGGACAATGGATGGACTCCGAATCCGGAAAAACATTCTCGACGCCAAACCCGGCGACCGGGCAGCCGCTGGCTGAAATCGCGGAAGGCGACAAGGCGGATGTCGACAAGGCAGTCGCTGCTGCACGACGTGCGTTCGAAGGCAAGTGGTCCAAGATGAGCGCTCGTGATCGCGGCCGTCTGCTCTACAAACTCTCGCAACTCATCGAACAGAACGCGTCACAACTTGCCGAGATCGAAACGGCTGACAACGGGAAACCGATCAAGGAATCTCTTTATGTGGACCTGCCGCAAGTGGTCGAAAATTTCGAATACTTCGCCGGCTGGTCCACGAAGATCGAAGGCGAGACGATTCCGGTTCCGGGTCGCATGTTCAACTACACGTTGCGCGAGCCGATTGGCGTTTGCGGACAAATCATCCCGTGGAACTTTCCGCTGCTGATGGCGGCGTGGAAGCTCGCGCCGGCGCTGGCGGCCGGTAATACAGTCGTGCTCAAGCCCGCGGAGCAGACGCCGGTTGGCGCGATGGAGCTCGGGAAGTTGATCCAGGAAGCAGGCTTTCCTGAGGGCGTCGTCAACATCGTTCCCGGATACGGTGAGACAGCCGGTGCGGCGCTCGCTGCGCATCCGGGCATCGACAAGATCGCCTTTACCGGTTCGACTGAAGTTGGAAAAATAATCGCTAAGTCAGCCGCTAACAATTTAACCAGGGTGTCATTGGAACTCGGCGGCAAGGCGCCAAACATTGTCTTCGCGGATTCGGATCTCGAGCAAGCGGTCGCGGGCGCGATGATGGGTATCTTCTACAACCAAGGCCAGGTGTGTTGTGCGGGTTCGCGTTTGTTTGTTGAGGAGTCAGTCAAAGATGAATTCCTCGGGCAACTCAGCGAACGCGCAGGACGGATCGCCGTCGGCGATCCGATGAACAAGGCGACGCAGATGGGTCCGCAGGTTTCCGCTGAGCAACTGACCCGAATCAAGAGTTACGTCGACATCGCGCGCGAAGAAGGCGCGTCGGTGGTCGTGGGCGGCGGCTCGCCGCGGTTGGATGCGCAATTTGAAAAGGGGTACTTCTTCACGCCGACGATCTTCGCCGACGTCAAGAACGATATGCGTGTCGCCCAGGAAGAGATCTTCGGTCCTGTCGTGTCGGTGATCACTTTCAAAGATGAGGACGACCTGATCCGGCAGGCTAACGACACGATTTATGGACTATCAGCCGGCATCTGGACGCGCGACATAACACGCGCGCATCGTTTTGCGCGAGAGATTAAGGCGGGCGTGATCTGGATTAATACTTTCAACATGTTCAATGCCGCGTCGCCGTTTGGCGGTTACAAACAGTCGGGTTACGGCCGCGAGATGGGTCGACACGCCCTCGATCTTTACACGCAGGTGAAGAGCGTTTGGGTCGATCTTTCGGGCCGGCCCATCGGCTGGTTCGGCAAGTGATGTTATTATTGCAACCTCTCCCGAAATGAACGCCAAAACATTGAAGGAGACGTTATGCAAAGATCGAAAAAGGCCGCGGGTTTCCTGGCGCTTCTTTTGGGGACAGTACTGCTTACCGCTTGCCCCAATCAGACGAACATCTCGAAGATAAACGCCGATCCCGATCGTTATCGCGGCAAAGAAGTTGGCATCGCCGGCACCGTTACCAATAGTTACGGAGCGATGGGAGTCGGCGCTTACGAGATCGACGACGGCACCGGCAAGATCTGGGTGGCAACGCGACGGGGCGTTCCTTCGCGTGGATCTCAGGTTGGGGCGAAGGGTTACGTCCGCAACGGCTTCAATTTTGACGGTCGCAGCTACGGCACCGTAGTGGAAGAGACTGGCCGCCGGACGAGAGGAAGATAAATCCGTTAATTCTGTCGCCAACGCTCTGGATAGAGCTTTCGCCGATTCAATCGCCAGCTTGAAACAGATCGTCCGAACCGCCGATTCGGAGTTGCTCTACCGGCGAGTTGCCGATGTCTCATTTGGCGAGCAGATCCTGCGGAGCGGAGCGCTAATCGAGCAGACGTTTGGCGGGCTCACGTCCAATCTGTGGGACGATCCTTTCGAGTGGACGCTGCCGGAAACTTTATCCACGTCTGACCGCCTAATCGATTATCTGTCGGAGATCGACGCTCTGCGGCAAACTTTCTTTCGCTCGATCGCTAATGACGAAGCGTTAAGTAAGTACGTTTCAGTTCCGTCGGGTGATCCGAAAAGACTGATCGATTTGTTGATGGAGACGCTCGTTCGGGCGAGTGATTATCGCGGCCGAGCGGTCGCCACGCTCAAAATACTTTCCGGCTAAGGCATTCCTCGGTTTATTATCTAGCACGTCGTAAGAGTCTGTTGACGAGGAACAACCTCCATGTTTTGTCCGCAGTGCGGTCAGCAACAAGCTACCGGAGTTATCAGATTCTGTTCGCGGTGTGGTTTCCCGCTTGACGGCGTGATTCAACTGCTAAGCACGGGCGGAATGGTTCCCGTGTACCGTAATCCAGACGAGCCAGTCCCCGTCTCTGAGCGGCGAAAAGGCGTGAAGCAGGGCGGACTATTGCTCCTGCTGGGCGCTGTGCTTGTGCCCCTCCTCGGCGTAATCTCGGAGTTCAGCAACGCCGCCTTTCCCCAGATTCTGATGGCATTTGCGGCGATTATCTGTTTTATCGGTGGCCCGTTGCGAATGTTCTATGCGGCCGTGTTCGAGGAGGGAGCTCCGAAGCCCGTGCCGATGTACGGACCTCCGGTTGGGCAGCCGCAGTTTGGACCACCCATGCAACATCGCGCACTGGCACCGCCGCCGCCGGTGCGTACTCCGAGCGGCTGGCGGTCGCGACCGAATACTGCCGAGTTGGTAACCCCACCCAGCGTTACCGAAAACACCACCCGATTATTGGAGAAAGAAGATCGCACCGATCGATAACCCGTCACTCCCCGAGCGATTACGGGAACAAATTCGTCTTAGCGGGCCTATCACTTTTCACGATTGGATGAACGCGGCTCTCTACGACGAAGCCGGAGGTTACTACAAACGATCGGATCTCAAGCGCTGGGGGAGGGAAGGCGACTATCGCACCAGTCCCGAGCGTAGCCAACTCTTCGCCGCGACTTTCGCTCGTTACTTCGCCAGGCTCTACGACGAACTCAAGCAACCTTCGCAATGGACCATCGTCGAGGCCGGCGGCGGGAGCGGTGACTTTAAAGCCGGCGTGTTGCGAACGTTGCGAGAACAGTTTCCGCAGGTTTTTAGTGCAACGCGTTATATTCCGATTGAAACGGTCGAGGAACTGGACCAACTACCGTCGATCAAACCCGGAATCTTCTTTTCAAACGAGCTCCTCGACGCGTTTCCGGTTCATCGTTTGATTCAAACCGAAGATGGATTGGCGGAACTCTACGTCGCCGTTGACGTGAACGACAAATTCATCTGGTTGAACGGACAGGTGTCGACGCCGGCTTTGCTTGAATTCTGTCGCGAGTACTCGGTTGAACTCGAGGACGAACAGATTATCGAGGTGAATCTCGAGATCGATAATTGGGTGGAATCCGTCGCCACGAAACTTGAATCCGGTTATCTGATAACCGTCGACTATGGCGCCGAAAGTTGTGACCTTTACGAGATGTCGCTGCGACCACAGGGAACGTTGCGCGCCTTCTCGCGTCATGATTTTATCGACGACGTTCTGGCCCAACCCGGAGACTACGACATCACTTCGAGCGTGAACTGGTCGCAGGTGCAGCGAGCCGGTGCGCGATTCGGTTTCACAACGGTCGAATATGCGCAACAGGACCAGTTTCTTTTGAAAGCCGGTCTGCTCGATCAACTTATGCGCGAGATGAGTCGCTTAACTTCAGAAGCCGACAAGCTTTTGTTGACTGCCGGCGCTCGCGACATGATTCTACCGGGTGGAATGGGAGCGAGTTTTCAGGTACTAGTACAGAAAAGAGGGTTCTAATCAGTGGTCAGTAGTCAGTGGTCAGTAGTCAGTGGTCAGTGGTCAGTGATCAGTGATCAGTGGTCCAATAGTTAACAGCCAGTGGGCTGTAGCAATCAATTGACAACTGACCACTGACCACTGACCACTGATCACTGACCACTGACTACTGACTATGTTTATAGATCTTTCGCATACTGTCGAACACGGGATGATTACTTACAAAGGTTTGCCTGCGCCGGTCATTTCCGATTTCATGTCGCGCGAGGCATCGCGTAGCCACTACGAGGCGGGAACAGAGTTCAACATCGCGAAGATTCATATGGTGGCGAATACCGGAACGTATCTCGACAGTCCGTTCCACCGGTATGCGCGCGGGAAAGACCTGGCCCAACTCGCGCTGGAATCGCTTGCGAACGTCGATGGCCTCGTTGTGCATTCTTCCGAACGCGAGATCGGAGAACAGATGCTTTCAGGCGTTGATATTAAAGGGAAGGCGGTTTTGTTTCACACCGGTTGGGACGCGCATTGGCGCACCGACACTTACTGGAACGGCGAACATCCATTTCTCACCGAGAGTTGCGCGACGTATCTTGCGAAAAGTGGCGCGACAATCGTCGGCATCGACTCCTACAACATTGATTCGATTCGCGATGGAAAGAGGCCTGCGCATTCCGTTCTGCTGGGTCACGACATTCCCATCGTCGAACACCTACGCGGACTCGGCGACTTGCCCGATTCAGGTTTCAAGTTCTTCGCTGTGCCGGTGAAGGTGCAAGAGTTCGGCACGTTTCCCGTTAGAGCCTTTGCGATAGTTTGAACACGGATTGTCTGGAGGCGCGACATGAAAGTGATTCTGTTTTTGTTGATTTGCGTCAGCGTAGCACACGCTCAACAAGCGCGACCGTATTTCAGTGAGCCCTCGCTCTCACCGGACCGCCAGGAGATCGCATTTGTCTCCGGCGGTGATATATGGACCGTCTCTTCGTCGGGCGGTGTCGCAGCGCTCCTGGTATCGCATCCTGCAACGGAATCACGTCCGATGTTCTCACCGGACGGCACCAAGCTCGCTTTCATCTCAACACGAACGGGCAACGGCGACCTCTACGTGCTCACTCTCGCGAATGGTGAACTCAAACGGCTCACGCATGACGACGGTCTAGATCAACTCGACGGCTGGTCACGTGACGGTGCCTGGCTCTACTTCAGCTCAACCAGCCGCGACATCGGCGGACTGAACGATGTGTTTCGTATTAGCACTGCGGGCGGCACGCCGCTGCAGGTCAGTGCCGACCGTTACACAAATGAGTTTTTCAGCGCGCCGTCCCCCGATGGGAAGACGCTTGCTTTTAGCGCGCGTGGCATCGCGTCGGGTCAGTGGTGGCGCAGGGGACGTAGTCATATCGATGAAGCGGAAGTATGGCTGTTGCGATCGTTTGATGATGGACCTGGAACTTACGAGCGTGTGACTGAAGCGGGCGGCGCGAAAGAGATGTGGCCCATGTGGAGCGCTGATGGGCGTCGTCTCTACTACGTTTCAGATCGCGCTGATGCCGCTAATAAGCAAGGAGGGCAAAACATCTGGGTCGCCACACTAAGTAGGTCTGAGGGACGCTCCGACTTTCGCCGCATTTCAAACTTCACTGACGGACGCGTGCTTTGGCCCAGCATCTCTTACGACGGCCGCGAAGTAGTTTTCGAACGCAATTTCGGTATTTGGAAACTGGATACGGACAGCGGAAAGACGACTGAGATCTCAATCACGCGCCGTGGCGCATCGGCGGGTCCCGCTGTCGAACGATTGCGTCTGAGCGACCGCATCAGCGAGATGGAGTTGTCGCCGGACGGGAAAAAGGTTGCTTTCATCGTTCGTGGCGAGGTGTTCGCGGCGTCCGCGGCGGACGGTGGTGATGCGGCGCGCGTGTCAAAGAGCGTGGCCGAGGAGTATCAGGCGACGTGGGCGCCAGACAGTCGTCGCCTCGTCTACGTATCGGACCGCGATGGCACGCCCCGACTTTTTCTTTACGACTTCAACAACAACACGGAAACGCAACTTACCAGAGACGCGGCCGACGATTCCACGCCGCGCTTTTCGCCTGACGGAAAGCTGCTTGCCTTTATTCGTGGCGCGAAGGAGTTGCGCGTGTTGGATATGGCCGACAAGAAAGAGCGCGTGGTTGTAACCGCGTTCTTTGAACGACCGCCGATCATCGCTGACCGGCCGTTTGTCTGGTCGCCCGATAGCAAGTGGTTGGCGTACGTTCCCGTTGGTGAGAACCAGTTTAAGAACGTTCACATCGTGTCCGCGGCCGGTGGACCAGGGAGACCGGCGAGTTTTCTCGCAAACGTTTTCAGCAACACGCTTTCTTGGAGTCCGGATGGCACGTTTATGTTGTTCGACTCGGGGCAGAGAACTGAGAGCACGCAACTCGCGCGCGTCGACCTCGTGCCGCGCACGCCGCGTTTTCGTGAAGACCAGTTTCGCGATCTTTTCAGAGAAGAAAACCCTCGCTCACGTCCGGAACCTCGGCCAACTCCAGCCGAAATCCCGGCAGCCCCGGTAATTTTGCCAAGCCCGAGCCCGGCTGCGAGTCCGACGGATGAACGTCGCGCTGCACCAAAGCCGGTGCAGGTTGTGTTTGAAGACATTCGGCGGCGTTTGAGTCTGTTGCCCGTCGGTGTGGACGTGAACTTTCTGACCATCAGTCCCGACGGTAAATGGCTTGCGATGATTGCCAACTCCGGCAACCAGGGAAATGTTTATCTCTATTCACTCGATGAGTTGGCGCGCGAGCCGGCCGTCGCAAAACAATTAACGTCAACTGCTGCTACGAAGAACGGTGGCGTGCAGTTTACGCCCGACAGTAAAGAGATCTTCTATCTCGAAAATGGCCGTATCAACATCGTCAACCTCGAAGGACGATCGCGTGCGCTTGCTGTGACGGCCGAAATGGACGTCGATTTTTCGCGCGAGAAGATCGAGGTGTTTCGCCAGGGCTGGTCGCTGCTGCGTGACAATTTCTACGACACCGGTTTTCACGGTGTGAACTGGGATCAGGTGCGAACTCAGTACGAGCCACTCATCGCTGGCGCTCAAACATCGGACGAAATGCGACGCTTGTTGAACTTGATGGTGGGCGAGTTGGATGCTTCGCACCTGGGAACTTCGGCGCCGGGGGCCGGCAGTCCCGGACCCATAACGGGCCGCCTCGGTTTGCGTTTTGATCGGCGTGTGTACGAAACGAGCGGTCGACTGCGGATTACCGAGGTGATTAGTCTAAGTCCCGCTGCGATTGCTGGAACGATCAAAGTCGGCGATTACCTGACCGCGGTGGACGGTCAAAATATTGATCGAAGTGCAAACCTTGACGAGTTGCTGAATCACAAAATCAACCGGCGTATCAGTTTGACAGTCAATACACCTGGCGACACCGCGAATCGCGAAGTTGTCGTCCGTCCGGTTAACGGAGGGACTGAACGCGGACTGCTTTACCGGCAGTGGGTTGAGCGAAATCGTGAATACGTGGCGCGTGCGAGTAACGGACGTCTCGGTTACGCGCACATGCCGGATATGAGCTCAAATTCACTGGCGCAGTTGTACGTCGATCTCGACGCGGAGAACTATGCAAAAGACGGCGTCGTGATAGACATCCGCAACAACAGTGGCGGCTTCGTCAACGTTTACGCCATCGACGTACTCGCTCGACGTGGTTACCTGACGATGTCGTTACGCGGACTGAGCGGCACGCCGGCGCGCACCGTCCTGGGCCAACGCGCCCTGCATCGACCGACGATCCTGATCACCAATCAGCATTCGTTGTCTGACGCTGAGGACTTCACGGAAGGGTATCGCACGTTGCGTCTAGGCCAGGTCGTGGGTGAACCGACGGCGGGGTGGATTATCTACACGTGGGGCCAGACTTTGATCGACGGGACGACATTCCGTCTGCCGCGCATGAAAGTGATGGCCAACGACGGCGCCGTCATGGAACGCAACCCACGCCCGGTGGACATCGAAGTAACGCGTCCGATCGGCGAAACATTGACAACACGCGATTCGCAATTGGACGTCGCCGTGCGTGAGTTATTGAAACAACTGGGCGCGTCGCGCTCGACTTCGCCGCGTTAGAAAGACCTAAAACAATTCAAACTTGATCGTCAAATACTTCCTCGGGTTTTGGCGGAAGTCGTAGAGCATCTTCACACCCTCTGAAGAGAGTTGGTTGACGTTTGAATAGAGCGAATCGTCGTGTAGTAGTTTGCCGACGGTGCCCTCGCCTCGTTGTGCAGCAGCGACGAGATTGTCGATGCGTTCGGCGGTGGTGTTGAAGCGCGCGATCGCGGCGCGGGCGTCGTTGTAGATCTGCTCGTCGCGGATCAGTTTTCCGAGTGTGCCGCGACCGGCGTTGATCTCGGCGATCATGAGGTTGATCTGGTCCACTGACTTGTCGAGTCGGTCGGCGGTGCGATTGATGCGGTTATAGAATTCGTCGTCGGTCAGCAGTTTGCCGGCGGTACCGCGCCCGGCGCGAATGTCTTCGGCAATGGCGCGCAGTTGGCTGGTAATCTCACTCGCGTTGTTGTAAAGCGTGGGGTCGTTGATGAACCTGCCCGCCGAACCCTCACCGGAACGCACCTGTCGCATCACTTCTTCAGTCTCGCGAATGGTGGCGTTGAGGTTGTTGTAAATTGCCTCATCGCTGAAGAGCCGTCCAACCGTTCCTCTTCCGTCTCTGACGTCTTTTACAATCAGACCAATCTCGTCCGAAAGTTTACTGAGTCGCTGGGCCAACTCGGTGCCGGAAGTCGCGAAGTCGTTTACCGTATTCGACGAAGAAGAAGGCAACACCGCACCGTCCGAGATGGGTTGGCCCATCGACGTGCCGGGGGTGATGTTGATGAGCATCTCGTTGCCCAGCAGGCTTGGAGAACCTTGTTGAGCTTGTGAATCAGTGCGAATGCGTTCATTTGCCGGCTTGCCGTCAATCGTCGAGTCGATCACCATTTGCGCTTCAACGCGTGGCGCGGTGCTATCAGTCGATGGCTCCAGCAACACAATGCGCTCCACCTTGCCGACGCGCACACCAGCGAGACGTACCTCCGACCCCTCGCGCAAACCATTCGCGTCAGCGAAATGCGCTTTCAAATGCAGTTTGCTGCTGAACGGATTGATGTCACCCGATGCGTTGAGCACGAGGAAAACAAGGACAGCGATCGCGATCAGTACGAAAATACCGACACGCAGTTGGCCCAAAGTTACATTCTTCTTTGTTGGAGGCATTGGTCCGTCCCTTCTGATAGATGCCGGTGCGATTAATGGCCGCGCAGAAACTTCTGGATATAAGGATCTTCCGACCGGCGTAAAGCTTCGTCTGTGCCGCTGAAAATGACCTTACCGGTGCGCATCATCATCACTTTACTGTTAATAAGGCAGAGCCGTTCTCCTTCACGTTCGAAAACCACTTTGCCGTCGTCGTCGACTACCGCGTACTCCGAACAGATGTAGTGCAAATTGTTCATCTCGTGCGTGACGAAGATCGACGAAACGTCTTCGAGGTCACGGAGTTTCATCGCCAGTTCGCAGATGGTGCGCGCGGTTGGTGGATCGAGACCGGCCGTCGGCTCGTCAAACAAAACGATCTTGGGATCGCCGATCAGCGCCCTCGCGATTCCGACGCGCCGTCGCATACCGCCCGAAAGCTCGATCGGCATCTTGTCGATCGCGTCTTCGAGATTGACGAACCGCAACATGCGGCGAACTTCCGGTTCAACTTCTTCTTCCGGCACACCCTGTTCGTGCAGACGATAAGCGACGTTGTCGTACACGGAAAGGGAATCGAACAGCGCCCCTTCCTGGAAGACCATGCCGATCTTCTTCCGAACGCTGATCATCTGTTCTTCGCTGTGCTCCGTGATGTCTTCACCATCGACGAGGACCTGTCCTGAATCTGGTTTCAACAGTCCGAGCACGATCTTGATGATGGTCGACTTTCCCCCGCCGGATCCACCAAGGATGATCTTGGTTTCGCCTTTCATGACCTTGAAGCTGAGATTGTCGAGGATCACGAGTTCGTCGAACGCGAGCACCACATTGCGAAACTCAATCGCCGGAATCGCACGATCGCGATCGTCGACCTCAAAAAAGGTCGACTCCAGTGCGTCTTCGCTGACGGTGGGTGCAGTGGTATGGATTTCGGAAGTTGCCATTTTGGAGCAGTCAGGGAGATTCAGGTCGTTCCTAGAATAACCTGAAGCGCTTTAGCGAGGAAATAGTCGGCAATAATAACCATAATCGAGGCCATAACTACTGCCCGCGTAGTAGAGCGTCCGACGCCGACAGTTCCCCCCTCAGTGCTAAGCCCTTGCCGGCACGCAATCGCGCCGATAATCAGCGAAAAAACGATTGGTTTAACTATTCCACCAATCAGGTCGTCGGTCGTGATGCCATCGCGCACGGCAGAGATAAACACGCTGGACGATACGGAATAAAGGAAGATCGCCGTGACCCAACCGCCGAAAATTCCCAGCACGTCCGCCAGCACCGTCAGCAAGGGCAGGCTCACGAGTAGGGCAAACATACGAGGCCAGACAAGCTTGCGGACCGGGTCGGTGCCCAGCGCCCGCATCGCGTCGATCTGTTGCGAGACCACCATCGAACCCAGCTCAGCGGATATGGCGGAGCCGACGCGTCCGGTGACCATCAACGCGCACAAAACGGGGCCCAACTCCCGCACCAGCGAAACGGCGACGAGATATCCGGTCTGAGATTGCGCGCCGTAAGCTTTGAGCGTCGGAAACGTCTGGACAGTCAACACGCCACCCGTAAAGAAACCCGTCAGGATGATGATGGTTAAAGAACCGACACCAATGGCGTCCATCTGATCGATGGTTTCCTGAATGTAACGAGGCCGCCTGAATATCCCGCGAAATGCGCGCGCGGCCAGCAAAGTTGTTTCCTGCAACTCGAGCAGGGCGCGCGTTGCGAAGTTCATGGAGAGCGATGTAGCCAGTCTTTTAACAAGAGCGGTCTATCATGCGCAAATTGTGTGTGAGGCGTCAAGGATCGAAAGTCGCGTAGTGATTTGTTTTGTTTAGGATCTCCCGCAAAGGCGCAAAGGCGCCAAGAGAATACAAAGCACTGCAAGTATCTTTTTCTCTTCTTTGCGCCTTTGCGGGAGAAATCTGCTTTCAAATTGCACCCAGTACCCTAAAGTCGTAACACTAGGGGCGACGGGGGTTCGGACGAAATGCATCCACATTCGGGCGTCGCGGGTTATTTGGATTGTTTGGACGCTGTGGGTTCATCACGTCCCGAATCTGTAAGCGCAACCGGCGCAACGTTGCAATCTGTTCGGAGTTGAGAAGTCGCCGAACTCTCATTTCCATGTGGGCGCGCATGCGCGTTTGCGCGGCCTGAGCTGCGGCCACTTCGTTGATTCGTTGTTCGACTAAACTTTCGTCTATTTGATCGGCATCAAGCGCCTGATCGAGCGCGGCGTTCGCCTCGCGCAGACGACGGTTTGTCGTTTGACGTTCGTCCCGAGTTTCTGCGGTGAGCCGCCGGATGTGTTGACGTTGTTCGGGACTCAGGTTTAGTTGCTGGATCGGATCGGACGGTGGAGGCGCCGGTGGATCCTGGGCCACGGCTGAGATTGCCAGGCCAAACACTAAAACCGCTAATGAGATTGTTCTGAACGTTGTCATTACTTCTCCTCGTGATTGATGCGATCGCTAGTCAAATCGAGTTCGTCGTCGGTTGGGAGCAACCTGAGATCGGCTGCGAGTTGTTCACGTTCCGCGGGTGAGAGCGGCCGGCGATTGGTCGACTGTTGCTTGTTAACAGATTTTTTCGACGACGCCGGCACTGTTACAGCAACGTTTGGACCACGCTCGACCGGGGGTTGTTGTTTCGCCAACGCTTCTTTGACTAATCGATCAACGTCCTGCTGCGTGTAACCGCCGCCGTTGTTGGTTGTCACTACGGTCTCAGGCTTTTTGAAGTTGACGAATGCGAGTGCCACGAGCGCGCAGAACGTGAGCACCGCAAAAGCAGCGGCGCCTTTGAGCCATAGCGGCGACAGGTCGAAGAATTGTTTGAACGCAGCGATAGCGGATCGTCGCGCCGGCGTGGTTGTTGCCGGAACGAAGCCAGTCAGCACGTCGTCTCGCCAAGCAACGATCGACTGGCGCACCTGTCCGAAAGACGCAGCTTCGTCGCGGCAGTTGCTGCATGATTGTAAATGCGAGGCGAATTCACGCGACTCGCGCTCGTTCATTTCGTCGTAGAGGAACGCCATCAAGTCCGATGACCGTTCACACTCGGGAGAGTCCGTTCTGTAATTCATGCTAGTTTCCGCTCTCAAATCTCTGTAACCGCATCTGCAACTGTTTCATCGCCGTATATAGCCTGCTTTTGACTGTGCTCAGCGGCAAATCGAGCACGTCGGCAATCTCGCGAAACGTCAGCTCTTCAAACTCCTTCATGATGACAACCTGTCGCAACTCGAGCGGCAAGCTATTGATCGCCCGCCGGACCGCGACCGTTTCCTGCCGTCCTTCGACCACCCGTAAGGGCGAATAATGAACAGGCGTCGCAAAACTGATTGCATCTTTCTCCTGTTCGTCCTCGAGCGCCGCTTCGCTTCTTACTCGCGCCTGTCGCTGTCGCGTGATGCACTGGTTGACCGCGATCCGGTGCAGCCAGGACGAGACTTTGGCCTCGCCGCGAAAGCCGCGCAGGTTTCGAAAGGCGGCGAGAAAAGTCTCCTGGGTTGCGTCGCGCGCGTCCTCTTCGCGACCCAGCATCCCATAAGCAAGCGCAAATATGCGCCGCTCCCAGCGCCGCACAATCTCGCCGAAAGCCTCGGCATCGCCGGTCAGAGCTCGCTGTACGATGATCTCGTCGGTGCCTGGGGTATTCATCGGCGCTCAACAATTTGGACGTTCTTCAACCACTTCCAGCCGAAAAATCTGCCGTAATTGCCGCCTTCTTGCGTTAAACGATGGCAAATCTCGTTGACACATAAGCACTTGGTCGACAATAATGGGTGCGCAAAGCCGGGTGAGCGTCGCCCGGCAACCTAGCAACCCGACAACCTCCGCCGCAAACCTGCCGCGATTGTAACCGCCAGATTCCACCAATGCTCGAAAAGCTCGGACGCATCCGTCTCCTCTATATCGTTCTGGGAGTTCTGCTCCTGGTCGGTCTGCTTCCGCTTGCCTTCGCCGGTTTCCTCCTCTCCAGCCGCAGCGCCGACGAACTCCGCGCGATCGAGGGCCGCTACCAGGCCCAGCTCGTGCAGGATAAAGCCCGCCAAATCGAACTTTACGGGCAGCGATATCGCGACGTCGTCAGCGGCCTCGCCCGCGGCTTCGAACTCACAGGCGGCATGCCGGGGTTGGCTGACCAGGGTTATGATCAGCGCCTTCAGGTCACCCTCCAGGACGACCCGAACCTTATTGCCCTCGCGCTCTGGCCCGTCGATGGCACACTGCACCGGGCGTTTCAACCCGAAGTCATCAAGCTGGAAGAGGTCGACACGCGTGTGAGCGAAGTGCTGGCGCGCATGAGCGGGCGTGGCGCCGTCGTTAGCCGTCCACAAATCATTCGTTCAGGTCAGGAGATGGCGTTGACCATCGCTGAACCGGTACTTGGCGGCCCGAACAATCAGGACGTTGTCGCCGCGGTCGTGGCGATCGTTTCTTTTCAGGAAGTCTTCGACGCAGTGCAGCAACCGACTTCGAAGAGCGAACGAGAGCTCTTAAACGCAGGCCTGCCGGTCGTTTTCGTCGTGGATCAGAATGGACGCGCAGTCGCACACCCGGAAGCGAGCGTTGCCTTTTCAGAGAAGCCGATGACGGACCTTAAAGTGGTCCAGGACTGGCAGGAGTCCGGCGCGCAAGTTCAATCGGCACTCGCACCGTTCTCGGCGGTGCGCGATGGACGCACTGTCGAAATGCTCGGTTCCTATGCGACCGCGGAACTCGACAAGAATTCCCGACTCGGCGTGATTGCGATTCAAAACGAAGCAGCCGCCCTCGCGTCAGTTGCGGACATGCGCTGGCAAACGCTGTGGATAAGTTTGGTTGCGGCCCTGTTCACGATCCTGATCGGAATGTTTTTCGCCAAGAAGCTGACGCAGCCCGTGCAAGAGTTGGCGGGCGGCGCCCATCGCATCGCGTCCGGCGACTTCTCGCAACGGATTGAAGTTACCAGCCGCACCGAACTTGGCGACCTCGGCAATTCATTCAACCTGATGACCGATCAAGTCGAGCGCTTCATCGGCGACTTGCAAAGGTCAGCAGAGGAAAACCGCCAACTGTTTATCGGCACTGTCAAAGGACTCGCGGCCGCTATCGACGGAAAAGACCCGTACACCCGTGGTCATTCAGAGCGCGTCTCCCGCTTCTCGATGGCGATTGCGCAACGTTTGGGTCTGCCCGACGACGAGATCGAAAAGATCCGCATCAGCGCGCTGCTGCATGACGTCGGCAAGATCGCGATTGACGACAACATTCTTAAGAAGCCCGCGGCGCTGACCGATGAAGAATACGAGATCATGAAGGGGCACCCGCAAAAGGGTTACAAGATCATGTCGCAAATTCCCGCAATGAAAGAGTTCCTGCCCGGAATGTACATGCACCACGAAATGGTGAACGGCATGGGCTATCCGCAGGGTTTGAAGGGCGACGAGATACCGCTGATGGGCAAGATTGTTGCCGTGGCCGATACGTTTGACGCTATGACGACCGACCGTCCGTACCAGAAGGCGATGAAGTTTGAAGACGCACTTGCGCGCATAGAAAGTTTTGTTGGAACTCGCTATGACGCTGCGGTTGTCGGTGCGCTTTCCGACGCCTGCAAAGAAGGACAGATTCGCCCCGGCGTCGTGAAGTTACGCAAGCCGGTCAAAACGACTCCCCAGCCGCCGGTACAGCCTTCGCAGGCGCCTCAGGTGACTCAGATTTGAATCTCGGTGGTCTGTCGCTATAATCCATCCCTTCATGGGACTTTTTTGGCGACGCAAGAAGGAAGATCAGTTTGTCTCACTTCGTTTAAACGAACCTGCGGCGACAGCACCGACTTCCACCACAACAGAACCACAACAGCAACCGGAACCTAAACCTGAACCGCCAGTCAAAGTAGCTGAGCCTGCGCCGGTTCCTTCGCGTTCACCGTTTCAGACGTCGGTGCTTGGCCTGAACCTCTCGATGGAGGAATTGCAGGCCCAGGAAGCGGCGCTGGAACAGGAGTTTTCCTCGCGGTTCCGACGCGCGGTGGCAGCAACGCGCGAATCGCTCTCCGACAAACTTGATACGGTTTTTGCCGGACGCAAGCAGATCGACGACGAGTTGTTAGACCAGCTCGAGGAAGTGCTGATCGCTGCCGACATCGGCGTGCCGACCACTCTCGACATTCTCGAGAAGGTGCGACGCGGCGTTGCGCGCAAGCAAATCAATGACATCGAGGCACTCAAGCTGGCGATCAAGACGGAACTGCTGAATATCCTGCAAGCTTCCGAACGTGAGGGCATTGCGTCGGAGACATCCGTGCCCGAGAGCGTGGCGCCCTACGTCATGATGATCGTCGGCGTGAACGGTGTCGGTAAGACGACGACGATTGGCAAGTTGGCCCAACGTATCAAGGCCGAGGGCAACGACGTTTTGATCTGCGCCGCCGACACGTTTCGTGCAGCAGCTTCGGACCAACTCGCGATCTGGGCTGAGCGCACGGGAGTGCCGCTAATTCAACAGAAGCAGGGAACTGATCCGGCCGCCGTGCTCTTCGACTCATTGAAGGCCGCGAAGGCGCGTGGGTCTGAAGTCTTGATTGTCGACACCGCCGGACGCCTGCATACGAAGTCGAACCTGATGGCGGAACTGGAGAAGATGAAACGTGTCGCGGCGAGGGAAGTCGAAGGTGCGCCGCACGAAACGCTGCTGGTCGTTGATGCGGTGACTGGTCAAAACGGGCTCGAACAGGCGCGGCAGTTTCTAAAAGTCGCCGGAGTCACTGGCATCGTGTTGACCAAGCTCGACGGTACCGCCAAGGGCGGCATCGCTGTGGCTATTGCGAAAGAATTGAACCTGCCGATACGCTACGCTGGCATTGGCGAGAAAGTTGACGACCTCGTCGTATTCGATCCGCAGCAGTACGTGAATGGGTTATTCGGAAATTGAAGGTTCCCGCAAAGTCGCAAAGACGCAAAGTGGATACCTGACCACGGTTTGTTAGCGCCTTTGCGCCTTTGCGGGAGAATTCAGTGCAGACCACGACAACAGCCTCAGAGTCAAAAACCACCTGGACCGACACTGATCGGCGTATGATGGCCCGCGCTCTTGAACTGGCGCGCAAGGGCATCGGTCAGGTGAGCCCAGGGCCGTTAGTGGGTTGTGTGATTGTCAGCCCAACCGCCGAGATTGCCGGCGAGGGCTTCTACCTTTTTGAAGAACTGAATCACGCCGAGACGATCGCATTGGCCCGGGCGCGTGACAAAGCACGGGGCGCGACTGCTTACGTTTCGCTTGAACCACA
>Ga0209486_10000281_pt1 | contig 23950 bp, 16 predicted proteins | sample NCCompost_FD_187518 | JGI IMG/M metagenome (GOLD analysis project Ga0209486, IMG submission 187518) | Agricultural soil microbial communities from Utah to study Nitrogen management - NC Compost (SPAdes) (version 2) | ecosystem: Environmental > Terrestrial > Soil > Agricultural land | place...
ATCACATCGCTGGACAAATCCTGCGCGCAGGTACTTCACGGCTCCGAACTATGGGGAGGCGCGAGGAGCAGAGAGCCCAGCAGGCTTCGTCCACAAATTGCGTATTGTGTTGAAAGAACTAAACGAAACTTCAATTTGGCTGCGCATCATCAAGCGAGCGCAGCTTCTCAGTGAAGAGTCACTCTCACAAATACTTGAAGAAAGCACCAGCCTCTGCAAAATCTTCACTGCCTCATCAAGACTGCCCGCTCAGTCCATGTCAAATGACGGAATGAAAAATGACAAATGGAAAATGGAAAATGTTCACCGGTTCATCAATTCGTTCGATGGTAGTTTTGGATTCAAGACCTTTGCGGCGCTTTCGTCTCCCGCGACCGGAAGTTTTGCGGCGTCGATCAATCCGAGTTGGGCCAGCACCGAGGCCTGGTCCCAGTAGATGTGTTCGTGCGCGAGTTTGCCGTCGCGGAAATGGACAATCACAACGAGAGCGACACGCACGTGTTTGCCTGTCGGTTCGACGCCCGGCAACATCCAATCCATTTTGATCGTGTGTGTAAACTCAAACACCATCTCGTCGACAACCCGATCGACGCCGATCGTTCGCGACACCGGAGTCATCGCCGTGTCGGGCGGCATCTGCGGAATGAAGCGCTGCGAGTAGAAGTTGCGTAACTCGTTGTGACCGACGCCGCCCGTCATCACTGGAACGTGATTAACGTAAGCGTCGGCGACCATCGTTTCGAGCGTATCGTCAGTGTTGCGCGTCGCGAATTCGTACTTGACGTGATCGTCCCAACGAGCGGAGAGAGTTTGGTGCGCCGTAGCGAGACCTGCGCCGGCAAGATGATTGACGAAGAATTCGAGACTGCGAAGATGCGCGAGCTCCGCGTCAGCAGCGTGGTAGTGTTCACCGCCCGTACGGCCGAATGCGTGTTCGCGGCCGGGGTAGTCGTAGATCCTGACGAACGGGTTTGAATCGAGAGCCTCGTGAATCTGGTGTTGCGCTTCCGTTGGACAGAACTTGTCGTCGCCGGCGATGTGCAGCATCAGTGGACTGTTTAAGTTTTTCGCTTCGTTCAGAGTTTTCTCGATGCTCACGCCGTAGTAACCGACTGCGCAGTTGGGTTTGAATCGCACCGACAACAGGTACGCGAGATTGCCTCCCATACAAAATCCGACGGCACCGGCGCGTCCGTTGCACGCGGTGTGGCTTCTTAGATAATTGAGAGCTGCCGCTGAGTCTTCGACGGCTTTGTTTTCGTCAATGCCCTGGTAGAAGGCGATGGCTTTGTTCCAATCGTCGCCTTTGTCGGTGAGTTGAACCCCGCGCTCCATTCGCCAGAAGAGATCGGGAGCGAGGGCGACGAAGCCGTGAGCGGCGTACCAGTCGGCGACCCTGCGAATGTAGTCGTTGATGCCGAAGATCTCCTGGAGCACGACGATGCCGGGGCCATAGCCGCCCGCTGGCAGCGCGAGGTAAGCGTCGAACTCGCCGCCGTCGAAGGATTTGATTGTGACCATAGGCCGGGGATGTTATCCGCGCCCCGGCACCAGCGCAAATAAAATCCGTGTTTGAGCAAACCAGGAAAACACGGATTTAGCGCAAATATTCTTTACCCGCGGTGCAGACGCGGAGGAAGTTGCACATGCGACAGTGCGGGGCGGTTTTGACTGGGAAGTGAGCAGGGTCGGCGGAGGTGAGGATGCGCATCATCGCTTCGTCAATCGCTCGCGCACAGCGCGCCGGTTCGAGTAGTTCATCGGAAAGATGACTTTCGACGTTGGGATCGAGGAAGTGAAGCGTTACACGGATCTTGCTGTTAGCGAGCGAAGGAACAAGTTCGCGAACGGCATGTGCGTAGGCTTGCATTTGTAATTGGTAGTCTCGCGCCGCGATCTCAATAATGTTGTTCGTTGCAGCGTCGATCGGCGGTGGTTCCGGTTCGGGTTCGAAGTCGAATGCGAACTGAGCGGATCTCAAGCGTCGCTTCTTCGCGGGCGGTTCCTGGACGATCACCGGAAGGTCAACGCGGATGCGGTTCGTTTTGAAGTCGACGATCTCTGCTTCAAACCAACCTTCTGTTGTCTGCGTGATCAGTAGCTTGTCGATAATACCGCTCAAAATCCCCAACGGACGCCGCAAACGAAAACTCAACTCGCTCCACAACCCGGCCTCACCGGATAAAGAAGAGATCGGGAAGGGGGCAGACGCGGGGATGGGGGGACGCGGGGATACGGGGAACGCCGCGTCGCCGCGTCTCCCCGTCACCGCGTCATCATGGTCTTCTTGTTCTCCTGACCTGTTCTGTTCTCGTGCCGACTCGACCCGCTGGAACACATCGCTAACGAGATAATTCTTCGCGAGCGGCAACATATCTTTGATCGCGGCCTCCGAATTGATCTCGGCGAGTCGATCCGCGAGTTGTGCCTGTCGGAGTCGCAACACTTCAGCAAAACTCTGACGCAACAACTCTTCACTGTCCTGATCCGGACTGTAGCGCTCGCAGAAACGATGGATCACCGCGCCTTTCAACGTCGCGTTGATATTCGACGGCGGTTCCGGCGCCTCGGCGTTGTTCCAGATCGCGAGCTCGTCCGCCGCCGGCAAACGCAGCACCCGTTCGAAATAATACTGTCGCGGGCAACGTTGATAGTTGATGAGCTGCGTAACGCTGAAACGATGGATCGAGCTACCGACGATCGCGATAACCGGACGTCGTAACGGGAACACCTGGCCCAGCGACTCACCGGGTGGCCCCGGCTCCAACACTTCCTCCGGTTCGACTTCAACCAGCGGCAGCGGTTCGTCAGCGACGTTAATCGTGAGCTGAACCTTAACGTCGTCCGCTAACTCGACAACGTCCGTTTGCGTTCGACCGTCGAGCTCGAGCGCTCGCCAGATCCACTTCAACCACGAGTCATTCGTGCGACTCAGCGCGGCGAGTTCTTCAGTTGCCCCCGAGAGAATCAAACGATCCTCAGCGCGCGTCGCGGCGACGTACAACAGGCGCATACTCTCGAACAGTTCGCGATACGCATGTCGCTTCTCAAAAGACGAGAACGTGCAACCGGCAACGAGGTTACCGCGTCCATCCGGAACTTTCAGCGTCAGCCCCTGGTGGCGATCGAGCAGCACCCACGTGTCGGTCGCGACTCGCGATAATCGCTGTAGGTCAGGAATTATCACGACGGGAAACTCGAGTCCCTTCGCCTGGTGAATCGTCATCAAGCGCACCGCGTCCGCTGCCTGATCGATCTGACCTTCACTCTCACGACTGCCAATCGCCTCAAACTCCTCGACATAACGCACGAAATCGCGAATCAAGTGCGTGCCGGAACTTTCGAACCGCGCAGCCAGCGTGAAAAGTCGCTGGATGTTCGCAAGACGTTGCGCGCCGTCGAAATTCGCAGCGACGACCGTCATGTACTCAGACTCGCGCACCGCAAGGCGCAACAGATCGTGAATCGAATAATGATGACGCCGCGCGACGAGACGGCTAATGAGCCTGCACGCATGATCCAACAGCTCGTGCTCTTCATCCGTGATGTATTCGATGTCACGATGATTCTGGAGCGCCGCGTAGAGCCTTCGTGTTGGCGGCGTGCGGAGCGCAAGAAGCGCGTTGTCCGAGATCCCGCACAACGGCGAACGCAACACAGCCGCGAGCGCGAGTTCGTCAGTCTTGTTGTCGAGGAAGCGCAGCAGTTGGATCAGGTCAGTGATCTCTTCGCGCTCGTAAAAACCGCGACCCAAAACCGTCTGGTATGGAATGTTCGCCTGACGAAAAGCCGATTCGTAAATCTGCACGTGCGTCATCGCGCGAAACAACAATGCGATGTCGCCGTACTTCAACTCCGGCGTGTCTTTCATCAACGCGGTGATGCGACGCGCAACTTGTTTCGCATCAAGCACGCGCGTGTCCTGCTCTGCCCCCGGATCCTCTTCGAGCGGAACCTTCGCCGTCACCATCAGCTCGACTAGTGGCCCTTCATCGCGTAACTCACGCTTCGGCTCGCTGTCCTCGTGCTTCACATAACCAACCTCGTCGAGCGACTTGCGTAACTCGGGCGGCATGTCCTCCGGCAACTGAAATAACTTCTCAAAAAGATGATTGAAGAAGGCGATCAACGGCGGCTGACTGCGGAAGTTCAAGCGCAGCGGCTTCGTTTCACCACCTGCAGCGACGAGAATCGACGTCATCTCGCGAAACACGTCGACGTCAGCGCCCCGAAAGCTATAGATCGACTGCTTTCGATCGCCGACGATGAAGAGATTCGCAGGCCTCCTGCCTGCGGGCAGCGCCAGACGTTCGAGTAATCGCTGCTGCACGCCATTCGTGTCCTGAAACTCGTCGACGAGGAAAAAGCGATAACGATCTTCCGTGCGCGCGATCACTTCCGGCCGCTGCAACAGCACCATCGTGCGCGATTCAAGATCGTCGAAGTCGAGCGCTGATAGTTTGAGCTTCTCCTCGTTGAGCCGGCGATCGATGCTGTTCAGCAGATTGACCATCTCGAGCGCGTACTGCTGCGCAAACAGATCGAGACAAACCTGCGGGATGCGTCCTTGTAATTCCTTTTCCCAAACGAGTGTGTCGATGTTTTTGACGTGGTCCGCGATCGGCGAGCGTGCCGCAGGCCGGAGTCGATCGCGAAAGTCACTGATGCGCCGGCAGTAATCCGCCAACGTTTCGTGTGATGGAACTGTTTGCAAAAGTTTTCGGACTTCGGGCCAATCGGCCATGAGTTGTTGCTGATTCGCGCGCGCTGCCGGCGTCGTACGTCGCGCGGCCAGCAACTCGGCCATCGCACGATCCAAATCTTCGATCGCTTGTGCGTGATCTTCGGCGGTTGCGTGAACGCGCGCAGTCGCAACCGCAAGCTCTTCGAACGACAAACCTTGCCCACGCGCATCGCGATAAACCTGCGCCAGCGCCGCTGCCAACCGGCTGCGGCCGACGCCGAGCGTCAGTCGCGAAATCTCGACGTGACCCGCGCTAATGAACTCCGACAACACTTCCTCGACGATCCATTCCAACATCAGCGCCGCCTGATGCTCGTCGAGCAACATGAACTGCGGATCGACGCGCGCTTCGAGTGGAAACTCGCGCAACAGCCGCGCGCAAAAACCATGAATCGTGGTGATCACCGCACCGTCGAGCGTCCGTTTGTAGTTGAGCCACCGCCGACGTTCATCACCAGTCACGCTCTCCAGAATGAGATTAAGCTCCTTGCGCAGACGTTCGCGCATCTCGTTGGCGGCGCGATTTGTAAACGTGATCGCGACGATTTGATCGATCGACAGATTCTGTTCGCGGAGGATGTGGAGGTAGCGCTCGACGAGGACCGTCGTTTTTCCGGAGCCCGGCCCGGCCGTCACCGAGACGTGTTTCTTGATCTCGTACGCGGCGGCGGCTTGCTCGGGCAGCAATTCGCGCTTTTCTTTCATTAAGACTTTTTCTTGCGCCAGATCCGATCGCGGCTGAAGCGACACACCGCGCCGTAATCGCAAAACTTACACGTCTTCACGCCCTGCGATGGGTCGACAATAAATCGGCCCGCGCGCATCCCGTCGAGAAACTTCCAAATCTTCGCGATTACTACTTCGCGCACGCTCTGCCATTCCTCGTCCGAAAGAACAGAATTCTTCAACCGCGCGCTGAGATTCACGTAATCCAAGTGCGTCGTTCGATACAGTCCTGTGTTCCGGCGATCTTGCGCTCCCCGAATGATGTAATAACCACCCCCTGCGATCGTCCGATTCGGCAGGATCAGTTTTTCGAGCGCTTCGAGATAGATGGGAAGTTGCAGGTTGCGGCCCGATAAGATGTCCCACTTGCTCGCTCCGGTCGACAACTTGTAGTCGTATGCAACCACGGTGTCGTCCCGCGCGACGTCAACACGATCGATCTGACCACTGATCTTGATCGCCTCGTCGCCGATCAACGTCGGGCGCGTCAGTTCGAGAGGTTCGTTTGTTGAATCGGGATCTTTCGCGGCCGAGCGTGCGCCCCCAAACGCGAGTTCAAAATACGCCGGCAACACGTTTTGCACCGCCGACTGTTCCTGGACCTCCAATTCATACAACAGCACCTGGTCCAACAAAATCTTCCGGATCTCGCGATCGATCTTCCAGATCTGCTTGTTCAACGGCGGAACGACCCGCTCGTGCTCGTCGAAAACGGCATCGGCGATCGCAGCCAGCTCCGCGCGCAGGGCCTTCCGATCCAACTTGTAAAGCGGCTCGCGGCGATGCTTTTCAAAAAAGCGGCGCAACACGTCGTGCAACAACTTGCCCGCGTCAATCGCCTGCAAATCAAGTGCGGCTTCTCCACGCGGCTCCAGCCGCAACACGCGCTGCGCAAAGAAGCGGTACGGGCAGTTGCCATAAACGCTAAGGCCGCTCGCGCTGTGCACGAAGTCAGGCCCGAATCTTTGTTTCAACAAATCGAGCAAGTGCGGATCGGTGATCTCGCCGTCGTATGGACCAAACCTCAATCCGCAACGTTCACGTTCGATCTCGATTCGGCGTAACGCTGAATCGCTGATGTACCGGTCGTTGCGTGCGAGCGTTAGCAAACGCGTGACTCGCGGCAAAGGAATCAGCTTGTCTTTGACGATCGGATGGCGATGACGTTCGTCCTGTCGCACAAGCGCCACGCTCATGTCGCTCGTGGTAGAGACGTTCTCGAATTCGCTGCCTTCGTAATCGCGACGAATGATTTCAGTCTCGACGGCAAACGGCGCGACCGAGCGTCGCAGTTCGTCGACGTAATAAGAGCTGACTGTTTCAGAGTCGTCTTCCAGCAGGAGGGGGCGCGTGAGAAACAAACGCTCAGTCGCTCGACACGCGGCCTGGTAAAAGTAGTGTTCCTCTTTGAGCAGCGTCGCGGGCGAGATGTCTTCGAGCGTCAGACCATACTCTTTTAGTCGCTCGCGTTCTTCGTGCGGATAGATCCAATCGCGCGACGCACGCAATGGGAATCCACCTTCTATGAGCCCGGCGATGAAGACCGCGCGAAAGCGCAGACCCCTCACATCCGTTGCTTCGAGTATTCGCAGACCGGAGCGATCCGCGGCGCCGAGAAGTTGCGATTGCGAATTGAGGCAACGACGAACTTCCTGGAGAAAGACTGAAAGGCGAACAGTGGTCGGAGTCGTCTCAGCCGTGGATTCCGCAGAGGTAATCTCAATCGCTTTAACCGCAGCGACGAGCGCTCGCCGGATTGACTCGAGCGCATTGAGATTGAGCATCACCTGCGGCAATTCCTGATCGTCGTTTGACGTTCTTGTCGGTTCGACAATCTGTTCGCGATAACCCAGCCGGCCCAATAACCGCATCAACTCCACCCGGAACTCCGCCGGGCGTCCTACTCGCGGCACCGCCTGGATCAACTCCGCGAACCGCTGGATCACGAGTGAAGTCCAGGCTAAAGCGGCCGGATGAATATCGCGCGATGGACGCCGTTTCCTTTCAAGTCCTTTTTCTTCGAGCTTCGCAGTTTCCGCATTCTCGACGTTGTCGGCGATATCGCGGTCGCGGTCCTGTGCGCCTGCATCGAGGTTCAGCAGTTCCTTGGTCGCTTCGGCTTGCGGCAGGTTGGTGATGATTTTTTGCGCACGAGCGAGCCACGCCGCCACCTGTAACTCACCGCCGACATACGCAAACGCATTCTCGAGCGCATCGGCGTCCCACATTCCGATGCGGTGACGATTTTTAAAGCCCTCGACGGCTTCGCGCGTGAGCAGCGGCATATCTGGTCGCAGCAAACCCAGATGCTCCGCATGGAAGCGATCATTTAAAACCTGCAACTCAGTATCTTCAAGCCGGAAGTATTCCGATTTGATCAGATCGGCGAGTTCCAGGATGCGCATCGCCGCCGGATCTTCAGAACCAACTGCTTCGAGCAAGCCGATCAACTTCAAAGCAGCGCGATTCGCGGGAACGTCGCCGGAATCGATGCGCAGTTCGAGATTGCACGACACCGATTCTTCGCGCAGCACGCGCGCGATCGTGTTCGCATAAGCTGCGCGCTCGCGAACGACCACCGCTATGTCCGCGAGGTCGTACTGCTCCGTCAGGACCAGACGCTTAACTTCACGCGCGATAGTGCGGATCTCGATGTCGCGGTCGCCGCACTCGAGATAACGAATCTCGCGCAGTCGATCAGCGACCGGTTCGCCGGAGATCAATGAGTTGAAGAGGTTCACGCGCAGTCCTGAAAGCACGCCGTGCGTCGGCAGAAAATCGCTCGCCTGCTTCAGCTCAAACTTCGCGATGCTTTGCAGTTGTCCGATCGTCTCCTGGAACGGAACGAAGATCTCCGGATTCCGATCGTCGTGATTCAGGTTGACGATGGTTTGTGGAATGCGCGGGATCAGGTGACGCAGGATCTCGCCCTGCACGGGCGTGAAGTCGAAGAACCCGTCGATGATCAGCAGCCGCACGTTGTCGAGCCATGGGATCTGCACGTGCTGTCCGTCAAGCTCGCCGCGCAGGACCGAAAGCGCGCGCAGCTGATCGCTGTCTTCTTCGGTGAGTTGATGCTTGTTTAATAGATCTATGTAAACCGAGTAAATAAGACTTATTTCGCTATCGAATTCGATCTTAAGATCGAAATCAATCGCGCGTTGGGCGACGATCTCCGCGACCTCGGCCGGTGTTTTCGCGGCGCGTTGTAACTCACCGAGCAGCGTAGTGATCGTGTTTACGCAACCTTCACGAGTCGCGAGTGGCGCAAGCGCCTGTAGCTTTCCCTGGGCCAACAAACGCATGAGAATTTGTGAAACGAGACTTCGTTTCAGCGGCAACTCGTCGCGATCGATCGGGATACGCGGTGGCATTCCGCGGCCTGCGTCGTCAACTGCCGACGAGATCAGCCTTTGCGCGAAACCGCGAAATAGATACACCGGCAGCTCGCCCCAGACGCCGCTTCGTTTACTGCGATCGAGGATCTTTTGTGTGACGACTTCGAGTAGCGGGTGCGAGGCTGCGAGATAAATGAAGCTTCCGCTTTGATCGGCAGCGACAAGATCGCCGCAACGCTCGATGAGCAGCGTTCGATTGTTGCCGAGGAGAGGACTTAGCCAGATTTCGTTCCAGACGTTATGCACGGTTACAAAGGGTTCCCGCAAAGGCGCGAAGACGCAAAGAGGTCTTTGTGCTTAGTGCTCTTTCGACCAAAACCAAGCCCTAAGACCCGAGACCAAACAAAGAACAAAACACCAAGCAGAAAGACCACTTGGCGCCTTTGCGCCTTTGCGGGAAACTCGAACTAAATATCAGGGAAGAGTCCACCTTCGTCGAGACTGAGCGGCCGGGTTGTTTTGTCGATTGGTTCAACTGGTGCGATGTCCTCGCCCGCCAATGCGCCGCGCTCTTTGAATCGACGCGCCGTAACCAGCACTCGCGCTTCGAGCGAACGCACGCCCTGATTGTAAGCGTCGAGGGCGCGATCGAGATTACGCCCGATCGTGTCGTAGTGCTTCGTGAACGTGCGCAGTCGATCGTAAAGCTTGCGCGCGAGCGCACTGACTTCGTGCGCGTTCTCCGCCATCTGCTCCTGTCGCCAGCCATACGAGACCGCTTTCAGCAACGCAATCAACGTCGTCGGCGTCGCGATGATGACGTTCTGACTGACGCCGTCTTCAATCAGCTTCGGATCGTTTTCGAGTGCCGCGCTGTAGAACGTCTCACCTGGAAGAAATAACAACACAAACTCCGGCGTCGGTTGCACGGCTTCCTGATACGACTTGCGACTGAGCGTCTGAATGTGAGTCCTGACCAGGCGAGCGTGATCTTTCAACTTGCTCGAACGCACCTCATCATCAGGCGTAGCAATCGATTCGTAAAACGCGTCGAACGGCACTTTCGCATCGACCACTATCGTGCGGTTTCCAGGCAAACGCACGATCATGTCTGGACGCAAACGGCCGTCTTCGCCGTTGACCGTGGTTTGTTCCGTGAAGTCGCAATAACGAACCATCCCGGCCATTTCCACCACGCGTCGCAACTGAATCTCGCCCCAGCGCCCGCGGACGTGCGGGATGCGCAGCGCCTTCACCAGATTTCCGGTTTCCGATTGCAGTTGCGTTTGCGAAGTCGCCAGGGTCTTGAGTTGTTCGCGTAACTCGCCGTAGGCAGTAGCACGCGTCTTTTCCAGCTCGACGATCTTGTCGTCTACTTTTTCCAGCGAATCTTTCAGCGGTTTGACCAGTTCGTCGATAGCCGTTTGACGTCGTTCGAGGTCTCCCCGGGCCGTCTCTTGAAACTTTTCGAGGTTCTGCCGTGCGAGATCGAGAAACGACTGGTTGTTGTTGCGAAGCGCGTCTGCTGACAACGCTTTGAACGCATCGGCGAGTTTCTCTTCCGCGTTGGTAAGCAGCGCGAGTTTTTCCTGGTTCACGCGCCGTTCTTCTTCGAGACGTGCTTGCAGTGCGGACAGATCGGCCGCGGTGCGTGAGTTCTCGTTTCGGAGTTCTTCAGTGTGGGTCGTTTCCCGTTCGAGCGCCGCGCGCAGTTGCCGCACCTGATCGTCTTTGCCGGCGAGTCGCTCGACGAGCGTGGCGTGGTCGGTGTGTGCCGCCGCGCGTCCGCGTTCGAATTCGTATTTTAGTTTGGAACGACTGATGAACCAGAGGGACACGGCGCCGATGACAAGGCCTACGCCAAGCATCGACAACGGAAACAAAAACTCCATGTGGCGGATTCTATCACTCGGGGAGGACTTTGTGCTTTGTACTTTGTGCTTTGTTCTTCGTTGGGGACTTACGTCTTAGGACTTTTCTTCGCCGAGAGCGAACAAAGTACAAAGTACCAAGCACTAAGACCTTTACCTTCCAAAACTCGCAACCATCCGTTCGTAAACTTTCCTCGTCAGCCGCACATCATTCAAGTTGTATTCACGGATCAGATTCAACTTACCGGCTTGATACAGCTCAAACACTTTGCTGCCTTCAACCTCGTCTGTCTTGCTCGATTCGATCCCCAGCGCCCACGCGATGTCGTCGAGGCTGACGTTCCTTCTCGCTCCCAACCACCAACGATGCATCGTGTCGAACACACCGCGCACACTGTAATCGCTCAAATTCACAAACGGCCGCGCGGTGATGCCGTTCGCAAGACAGCGCTGAAAGATGAACGGCAGGTCGAAGCCGATAATGTTGTGTCCCACCAGTTCGTCGCAATCGGCGTCGAAATCTTTCATAAACTGAACAAAATCGCGCAGCGCCTGGTTTTCGCTCTGCTCGTACCCGTCTTTGTCGATGCCAAAAACATGCTCGCCCGGGTCAGGACTGAGACCCGGAAACTCCAGCCCCGGAATCGAACCGACGTGCAATGCAATCGACAGCACGCGTCCGGAAGTCGCGCTAAGCGAGCCGAGTTCGTAGCAGCGTTCTTCTTCGGCAGCGATGTCTTCGAGATAGCGCTGTTGTTGTTCGAATCGCATCGTGCCGAGTCGCAGTTGTCGCTCGAGTTGCGATCCGACGCGTTCGCGAAAACTAGGAAGCGTGATCGTTTCGATGTCGAGCGTGTAGGCGCATGGCAGACGTGGATCGGCGTTCTGATGTTCGCGGTACTGTTCGATTGTAATCGGTCGATACTCCGCTACGACGAACTGCGGGCGATCCTGAAACGTTTCGAGCTTGCCAGTGATGCCCCACAGACCGGCCTTGATCTCTTTTTGTGATTCGAGTGTTTCGCCCCAGATCTTCAGCGAGAGGCTTCCCGTGGCGTTGCGCGCCATGGCGTCGCAGAACAAGCGCCCCTGCTGAGTGCGCCGCTCGCGCACCGAAGTGACGAGCACCATCAGCCACACGTCTTCGCCGTGGGGGATCTCGGGAATGGGAACGTTACCGCGCATGAGGCCACCGATTGGTGAGCATTAAACCGATCATCTTGTAGTCAGCAAAGAAGGACCACAACGGATACTCAAACGTGGCGGGTTTGTTTTTCTCAATCAGGAAATGCGCGAGCCACGCGCAACCGTAACCGGGAATGAATCCGAGCGGAAACAACCACCACGGTCCGGCAGTACTGAAGTAAACGACAGTAAGCAAACCCACCGTTGTGCCGAGCAGATGAAGCCATCGCGTCGCCGGTTTGCTGTGCTCCGCAACATAGAACGGCCAGAACTCGGAAAACGATTTGTAGCGCCGCTCACTCATCTGTGTTAGCCGAATAACTGTCGCAACTGTTCGTGCGTCAACGGTTCGACACCAACCAGTTGCAGATTCTCGTCTACGTGTTCGACGCGACTCATTCCCACAAGCGATGTCGTGATCCCGGGCGTAGATCTCACAAACTGTATCGCCGATTGCGCGTCGGTGGGCAGCGATCCGAGTGCGAGCCGAACCGCGTCCGGCAGATCTCTCGCGACGCGGCCCTGCAACATCGATCCACTTGCCATCACCGTTACGCCGAGGCGATGCGCCGCTTCCAGCACGTTCACCGGTTCGCCGTCGAGAGTTTCGTTTCCCAGCGTCAATGCTTCGGGCATCGCAAGGTTCACAGGCAACTGAACAAACCGCAGCCCGTGAGACGCGCCGCCAACTTCAGTCGCGATCTCGACCATCCGCACCAATGAGTGATGCTTACCCGAATCCGCTGGCGCACGAAAACCGTTCCACGTCGCAACACCGTAAAATTGCAGCTTCCCTTGTTTCCGATTTTCTTCAAGACGTTCGAACGCCAATCGCAGTCGATGATAAAACTCCTTCTCGGAAACGTGGTCCAACTGTGACTCCGGATTGTGAACGTAATAAACATCCACGCTCTCGAGGTCCATGTTGCGCAACGACTGGTCCAACTGGTTTTGCAAGTACGCCGGCGTCATGCAGTGACTACCGACGATGTCGTCAAACGACGCGATGCCGGGTTTCACGAAAGTTTCTTCGACGTACTCGCGCACGTTTCGGGGCGGCGCGCCGTCGAATGGCAGGTAGCCGCCCTTGGTGCAGATCACAAGTTCTTCGCGGGAAAAACCCTCGGTTTCCAGCGTTTTTAAAGCACGCCCGATCGATCGTTCACTTCGTTGAAAACGGTAATTAGCGGCGGTGTCGATCACGTTGACGCCGCTCGTCACCGCCCGAGTGACGGCGTTTGCGTAGGCATGATCCGTCGCCTCATCAGGGTTTCCGAGATAGGTGCCGATGCCGATTGACGAAAGCGTCAGTCCCTCTTGCCGGCGAAAATGGTTTTTCGCCGCGCGTGTGGCAAAACGATTGGCGTAACGTGCAGTGCCTTCGGGTGTGGCGTGTTCTAGTGACGGCATATTTTACGCGGATGTTAGCACGATCCCTGTTCTTTGTATTTTTTGCTTGGTGCTTGTTACTTTACAACCATGACTTTTATTAAGTGGCGCGAGTTCGAGGGCTCGAACGCCGAAAAGTTTTATAAGACCACACTGTGGCAGGGCGAACACGTGATGGTTGGATTGAACTGCCTCGAACCCGGGCAGGTGCAGCCGGTCCACGCGCATGCCGGCGCTGACAAGTTCTATTTCGTGCTCGCAGGGCGTGGCGATTTTATCGTCGGCGAGGAACATCAGACCGCGGAAACGGGCACCGTCGTCGCGGCGCCCGCTGGCGTGTCTCACGGCGTCAAGAACACTGGCGGTGACCGGTTGTCGTTGCTGGTGGCGATATCTCCGGGTGCTCCCTCGATCAAATGAGCGAACTAAAAAGATCGAACAGGCGCACACAATCGTCTCTCGATATCGACGAGCAAGCGCTCGACGACATCACGAGGCAAGCTACACAACTCGTCGCCGACTATTTCAAGACCATCGCGGACCGCCCAGTACGCGCGGAGAATTACTCCGGCAAGACGACCGCCGCGATCGACCTGGAATTGCCCGCGGAAGGCGTTCCACTCGAAAAACTGATCGATGACTGTCGCACGATCTTCGATCTGAGCAGACACAACGGTCATCCGCGTTTCTTTGGTTATGTTGCCTCGCCGTCTACACCAATCGGCGCTTACGCGGATCTCATCGCCAGCGCGCTGAATGCAAACATCACCTGCTGGCGTTCCGGTCCCGCCGGAACAGAGCTCGAACAACTAGTGGTGCGCTGGCTCGGGTCGTTGATCAACTACCATCCTAACGCGAAAGGTCTCTTGACGAGTGGCGGGTCGATGGCCAACATGATCGCACTGCTCGTCGCTAGTCGTCGCAAACTCGGCAACGAGGCGGCGCAAACAGGACTCTGGAATTGCGGCCCACCGCTGATCGTTTACGCCTCAGAAGAAGCGCACATGTCGATCGCCAAAGCGGCGGACATTCTTGGTCTCGGTCGTGATCAGGTGCACGTCGTCGACTGCGACAATGATCAACGACTATGCGTCCATTCGTTGTCTCGGGAGATCGAACGCGACCACGCCAAAGGATTAAGACCGTGCTGTGTGGTGGCAAGCGCAGGCACAGTCAATACCGGCGTGGTCGATCCTCTCAACGAGATTGCGGGTATTGCTGATCAGTACCATCTGTGGTTCCACGTAGACGGCGCATACGGCGCGCCCGGCGTTCTCGATCAACGAAGGAAGCATCTGTTTCGGGGTCTCGAACGCGCCGATTCAGTTTCGCTCGACCCGCACAAGTGGCTCTACGTTCCCGTCGATGCCGGATGTCTGCTCTTCCGCGATCCCAATCCGGTGAAGGCGACGTTCAGCACCGAAGATGCCGATTACATCAAGGTACACGGCCACAGCGACGACGAGGCTTTTGCCTACTGGGATTACGGCGTTGAGCTCTCGCGACGCTTTCGCGCGTTGAAGGTTTGGTTGACGCTCTCGTACTACGGCGTGCGCCGCATCGCTGAAGCTGTGAGCAACGACATCTCGCTCGCGTCCTACATGGGCGAACTCGTATCTGCGGCGGATGACTTTGAACTGTTGGCGCCGGTCGAGTTGAGCATCTGTTGTTTTCGTTACGTGCCTCGGGGAACGACAGCGTCAGCCATGAGTGGCGAACTCGATCGATTAAACGAGCGCATTATGGCGCGCGTCCAAACGAGTGGTCGCGCGTACATTTCGAATGCGACCGTCCGCGGACACTTCGCACTGCGCGCCTGCATTACCAACTTTCGTACGACGAAGTCCGATATCGAGTTGACGCTGGATGCTATCCGAGACGCTGCTCGCGAAGAAATCAGGAACAGCGATGTCTGAACTCAAACACGAACTCTATTTCGCTGTGGATCTCGCGCGTGCTGCCGGCGCCGCGATTCTCGAGCACTACAAAGGTCCGCTCGACATTGAACAGAAAAACTTCGACGACGATTCAGAACCAGTCACGCAGGCCGATCGTATCGCGAACGAGTTGATCGTCACGCGCTTGCAGCGCGAGTTTCCCAACGATGGAATTCTGGCGGAAGAATCGATCGATACTTCGCGCCGGCTCGGCAAGTCGCGCGTCTGGATGATTGATCCACTCGACGGCACGAACGGGTTCATCGCGGGCAATGGAGATTTTGCCGTGCAAATCGGGCTCGCGGAAGAGGGTGAACCGATCGTCGCCGTGGTCTATCAGCCGTCGACGGGCGTTCTTTACCACGCCGTGCGTGGTGCAGGAACGTGGCTCGAGCGGCCGCAACTCGATCCGGAACGAGTGCACGTTTCGAACAGAAAAAATTTGACGGAAATGCGACTCGCGGCCAGTCGATCGCATCGGAGTTCGCGCATGAACAAGGTGGTCCAGCGTTTCGGGTTTCGTGAAGAAGTGCAGCGTGGCTCGGTTGGGATAAAGATCGGATTGCTCGTCGAACAGCAATGTGACGTTTACATCCATCTCTCGCCGCGAACAAAACAGTGGGACACTTGCGCGCCGCAGTTGATCCTGACTGAAGCTGGTGGACGAATGACTGACCTGTTTGGCGTACCGCTGAACTACAATGTGCCTGAGGTTCAGAATCGCAACGGGCTGGTCGCCACGAACAACGCGTCTCACGAAAAGATCATCGATAGACTCGCTCCGTTGCTTGCAGAATTCGGCCGCAACCCGGTCTAATTCGCTTAAAACATGGTTCATCGACGTAAGTCGTTTCTCACCTTCTTCGCCCTCTGCGCCGCTCCGCTGTTGTTGCTCGCCGGCCTCAACTGGTGGAACGGCTATCGCTCCGTCGATTCGACTATCAGGTCAATAGTTCAGGAAGATTTGAATTCCTTGAACGCGGGTGTCGACGAAGTGCTTCGCGACCAGGAGAACGCGATTCTGCGACTCGCGATGATGCGCAACATCCAACAGGCCGCGTCGCAGCCTGAAAACCCACAACGTCAAACCGCAAGCTCCAGTCTGAAATCCGTGCTGGATCTGCGACGCCACTTCCAAAGCCTCGCACTGTTCGATCGCAATCGAAACGCGCTCTGGTACGGCACGCACAGCACTCAGTGGGAAAACTGGGACAAAAGCAACACAGTCTCAGAAAACATTTCGCAACCAGACAACCGCATCTGGACCGCCAAAGGAAACGTGTTACTCGACCGCCCCGGCACACTTCCCTCAAACGCGAAGTCGCTCGAATACACGGTGCCGGTTCATAGCGAGAGCGGCAGCGGAAACGACGGCGCACTGGTAGGCGTGCTGGATCTCGAATCGATCTTCTCCACCGCATCGCGCGGACTCGAAGCACGCGCCAGCAGCGGCAGCACTGAAAACTCAATGGTCGTCGTTGTCGATCGCTCCGGTAACGTGGTCTATCACTCCGATCGCTGGCTCAAACTCCGACCCGCAAACGAAGCCGTCCCGGGCTTCGACTCGATCACCGCAGCCATGAACGCCAACGAGAATGGCTTGCGCGAGTTTAAATCGTCAGGCACAAGCTATACCGCTGCGTATGCTCCAATCCCGCGCCTCGACGTTTCCGTTGCAGTCGCTCGCAATCGTTCCGTTTTGCTTTCCGGCACGCGCCTCTGGGGCGGCGTGGGCTTAGCGATCTCGTTACTCACCGCCCTGCTTGCCGCCTTCGTGCTCAACCATCACTTCAAACAACGTTCGCAAGGTATCGAACGAGTGACGGAAGATGTGTCAGCCATCGCGAAGGGCGAACTCGATCGCCGCATCCTGTTGGAATCAAGCGACGACGCGCGCGGTCTCGCCGACAACATCAACGTCGTCACCGAACGCTTGCGCGCACAGGTCGCACGTGAAGCAGAGTCGCGGCAGTTCGAATCGTTCGTGAGACTCTCCGCGATGCTCACGCACGACCTGAAGAACGCGATCGAAGGTTTATCGTTGACAGTCAGTAACATGGAACGCCACTTCGACAATCCACAGTTTCGAACAGATGCGTTGAAAGGCCTGACAAACGCGACCGACAAACTAAAAGCGATCGTCGCGCGACTGAGCAGGCCTTTGACGAGCCTGAGCGGCGAACACAAACGTCCGACAAATACCGATCTCGTTCCCATTCTGAAACGTGTCAGCGCAATGACCGCGGAACCGATGCGAACGAAGCACACCATCGTGTTGTGTCTCCCGGAGAGTGTCTACGCACTCGCCGACGCCGCACGCATCGAAGAAGTGATCGAAAACCTCGTACTCAACGCGCTCGAAGCCATGGTCCAACCCGGCGGCTCGCTCACTATTGAAGCCGGTTACACAACCAGCGGCGCGCCATCCTTCTCCATCAGCGATACCGGTCCTGGAATGAGTCGCAACTTTATCGACAACCGGCTGTTTCGTCCTTTCGCCACCACTAAGAAAAACGGTATCGGGCTCGGTTTGTACACGTGCCGCGAGGTGGTGCGGGCCAGCGGAGGAACGATCGACGTGCAGTCGGTCGAAGGCGCTGGAACGACATTTCGCGTCGTGCTACCATCGGCCACACAAAGAAAGGCGTAACCAAGAAGGGTGCGGCGATTCCTTCTTTAAGCTTGCCCAGTTACGCTCCTCTAGTAGTACCTGCCCAGGTATCCCCAAGCTCCGTGCATTTGGTGGATTACTGTATGGAAAGACGAAACCGGAAATGACGATGCAATCAGAGCCGAAAGGTACCGTCCTAGTTGTCGATGACGACGACGCTGTGCGCAGCGGACTGTACTGGGCGCTCGCTTCTGATTATCACGTTCTCCAGGCATCCTCGCGCGATGAAGCATGTGCGCTGATCAACGACGAGGAGATCGAAGTCGTCGTGAGCGATCTGCACCTGCCGCCGCACGTTGACGACATCGGCGAGGGTCTGGCGCTGATCGACGTCGCGCGCGCGAAGGATCCGCCGTTGCAAGTAGTCGTGATCACCGGCAGCGACTCGAAACGCGCCGCACTCGAAGCCGTTAAACGCGGCGCTTATGGTTTCTTTGAGAAGCCGTTGGATCCCGGCGAACTGCTACACATCGTCAGTCAGGCCGCACGGATGCGGCAGCTCGAAATTGAAAATCGACGGTTGCGCGAAGAGTTAGCGCGTCCACCGGGATTCACGCATTTACTCGGCGGCAGTCAGGCGCTGGAACGCGTGTTGAAACAGGCACGTTCGGCGGCCGCAACCAGCGCGACAGTGTTGTTGTTCGGCGAGAACGGCACCGGCAAAGAGATGTTGGCGCGCGCGATTCATCAGGAAAGTCCGCGCGCAACGGGTCCGTTTGTCGCAGTAAGCTGTGCAGCGCTTCCGGAAACGCTGATCGAGTCGGAACTGTTTGGTCACGAGAAAGGTTCGTTTACGTCGGCGACTCAAACTCGCAAGGGTCGTTTCGAATTGGCGAACGGCGGCACGCTGTTTCTCGACGAAATCGGCGAACTGAGTGCGCAGGTTCAGGTGAAACTGTTGCGCGTCTTGCAGGAGCGTGAGTTTGAACGCGTTGGCGGGACTAAAACACTCACGGTCGATATCAGACTTATCGCCGCCAGCAATCGCGATCTTGAAAAAGAAGTGGCTGCCGGGCGGTTTCGGCAGGATCTGTTCTTCCGGTTGAACGTCGTGCCGCTTACGTTGCCGCCATTGCGTGAACGTCAGGACGACATCCCACTACTCGCGGCGCACTTTGCCGGCTCCTCGGCCGCAAAATACAGCCAGCCAACTCCCGAGCTCGAACCTGCTCTAATTGAAGTGCTCCTGGAATACGAATGGCCGGGCAACGTTCGCGAACTCGAAAACCTGATCGAACGACTTGTCGTGCTCAGCAGCAATTCCACTCTCGGACTCGAATTCGTTCCCGAGAAGATGTTGCGCGTGCTTTCTGGCGCGCGCGCGGGAGACGAGTCGACGCTCGAAGGCGCTGTCGAAGCCCTCAAGAAGCGAATGATCAAGACCGCCCTGCAAAGCGAAGGCAACAAAGTCGCCGCCGCCAAAAAACTCGGCATCAGCCGATCCTACCTGCACCGGTTAATCAACGAGTTTGACATCTGAAGAATTTCGAATTGCGGATTGCGAATTGCGGATTGCGGATTTTGATGGAGTAAGCTACGGTTTTGCTAAATTCGCAATTCGAATTTCGAAATTCGCAATTCTTAAACATGGCAAGTTTGCAACAGCGTTTACCGGAGAATGTACCGGGTGATTTTTTTGTAGATTCCACCTGCATCGACTGCGACACCTGTAGTCAACTTGCGCCCGGGATCTTTCGTGATCACGGCGATCAGTGCAGCGTCTATCACCAACCGGAGACCAGCGACGAAACGCGCCAGGCAATGATGGCCCTCGTGGCCTGCCCGACCGGCTCGATCGGTTCCACGGAAAAACACGATGCGCATATCGGCATCGACGCCTTTCCCGCTCAAATCGCGGACAACGTTTACTTCTGCGGCTTCACTTCTGAAGACAGTTTTGGCGCGTGGAGTTATTTGATCGTCAGGCCGCAAGAGGAAGGCGGCAACATCTTGATCGACTCGCCGCGCTTTGCCACGCAACTGATCAAACGCATCGACGCGATGGGCGGCGTCAGCCAAATGTTGCTGACGCACAAAGACGACGTGGCTGATCACAAGTTGTTTCGCGAACGATTCGGCTGCGAACGAATCATGCACGCCGACGACGGTGCAGCGCGTCACGAGGTCGAACGCGTCATCAGCGGCGTCGATCCGGTTCAATTCGACCGCGATCTACTCGTGATCCCAACACCGGGTCACACTCGCGGGCACATGGTCTTCCTTTATCGCAACAAGTTTCTGTTCACAGGCGATCATCTGGCCGGCTCGGCCAAACGAAATGCGCTGACTGCGTTTCGCAGCGTCGCGTGGTACTCGTGGCCGGAGCAGATTCGTTCGATGGAAAAACTTCTGAACTACCAGTTTGAGTGGGTATTGCCCGGTCACGGCGAGATTCATCACACTGACGCACGGACGATGCAGCGGCAGTTGGGGGAATGCGTAGTGTGGATGAAAACCCGTTGAAGACTTCTGCCTTTTTGTGGGCTTCGTCTGTGCGTTTTGTGCTTACTTAGTTCGTTTCAGTCCAGCTGAAAAGAGACAAACAACAATGACTCGTAATCAGAAGATCGCACTCGGTTGCGGTGGCGCCGGATGTTTGGGCTTGATCGTGGTTGGAATCGCGGGTGTTTTGATTTTTTATTTCGGTTGGCGTAACGCCGGAAGTTTTGATTCGTACGCCAATTACAACTCCAATTCAAACGACAATTTAAACCTGAACAGCAACGACAATACTAACGACGATTCGACGAACAGATCCTCGTCAAACTCATCTTCGTCGTCTTCCTCAGATGACTACACGGAGGACGAGAAGCACAAGCTCTTTCAGGCGGCGGCCATGACGGCAGATCTGGAGTTGCAGCGGCGCGTTTGGGTCAAGATCGGCATCGTGGACGATGATTTCACGCCCGGATCAAAATACGCCGACTTTATTGATGCTCACGGCCCGTGGAGTGTGAAGAACTACCAGTGGGTTACATCCATGAACACGCCGGAAAAGGGGCGCGCTTACGTTAACGAGAATCTTCGCTGAAAACTCCCAATTCGATGCCATGCGCTTGTGTACTTTGTGCTTGGTGCTTGGTACTTTGTAATTTGTTCGAAGCAAGAAAACAAAGCACTAAGTACAAACACTAAGCACCAGATGGATCCTTCTCGCATTCGCAATTTCTCGATCATCGCGCACATCGACCATGGCAAGTCGACACTCGCCGACCGCCTGCTCGAACTGACCGGCGCGTTGTCCGAGCGCGAGATGGAAAATCAGGTGCTCGACAACATGGAACTCGAACGTGAACGCGGTATCACGATCAAGTCCCACGCGGTCAGGCTCGATTACAAAGCCAACGACGGTCAGTCGTACGTCCTGAACCTGATCGACACACCGGGTCACGTCGACTTCTCATACGAAGTTTCGCGGTCGCTGTCGGCGTGCGAAGGCGCGTTGCTGATCGTCGATGCGTCGCAGGGCGTCGAAGCACAAACACTCGCGAACACCTACCTCGCCATCGAAAACAACCTGGAACTGATTCCGGTAATCAACAAAATCGATCTGCCCGGCGCTGAACCGGAGAGGGCCGTTGAAGAGATCGAACACTTTATCGGTCTCGAAACGCACAACGCGATCTTCACGAGTGCAAAAACCGGCGAGGGCGTCAAAGAAGTGCTCGAAGCGATCGTCCGCGACGTTCCCCCACCGAAAGGCGATCCGGACGCGCCGCTCAAAGCTCTCATTTTTGATTCGTGGTACGACTCGTATCGCGGCGTCATCGTTCTGTTCCGCGTTATCGACGGCTCGATTCGACGCGGAATGAAGATTCGCTTCTTTAACGTAGGTCGCGACTACCAGGTCGAGACGCTCGGCGTTAATCGTCCCACGCCTACGCCGATTGCAGAACTCGGCCCGGGCGAGGTTGGTTTTCTAACCGCGTCGATCAAAGCAGTGGCTGACGTGCAGATCGGCGACACCATCACCGAAGCAGCACGACCCACGAAGCAGCCGTTTCCCGGTTACCAGGAGATCAAGCCGATGGTGTTTGCAGGTTTGTACCCGGTGGACACGAACCAGTACGAAGAACTGCGCGACGCGCTCGACAAGTTGCGCTTGAACGATGCGTCGTTCTTCTACGAACCGGAATCTTCGACGGCGTTGGGTTTTGGCTTTCGTTGCGGCTTTCTCGGTTTGCTGCACATGGAGATCGTGCAGGAACGTTTGGAACGTGAATTCGATCTGGATCTAATTTCGACGGCGCCCGGTGTGCGATACGTCGTGACGACTACCGACGGCGCGGTCGTGGAGATCGATTCGCCGGCGAAAATGCCCGATCCCGGTCGCATCGCGAAGATCGAAGAGCCGGTGATTCGCGCGGTGATTCTAACGCCCGACGAACATCTCGGCGGCATCCTGCCGTTGCTCGAAGAAAAACGCGGCGTGCAGAAGGGGTTTGAGTACATAACGTCGAGTCGCGTGATGTTGACCTACGAGTTGCCGTTGAACGAGATCGTGCTCGACTTCTACGATCGTTTGAAGTCGGTCTCGCGCGGTTACGCGTCGCTTGATTACAACCTGGCCGGATATTGGGAAAGCGATCTGGTGAAGTTGGACGTGCTGGTGGCGGGCGAACCCGTGGATGCGTTGTCGTTGATTCTGCATCGCAGCACGGCGACGCCTAAGGGCCGTGCACTCGCGGAGAAGATGAAGCAGTTGATTCCGCGACAACTATTCGAGGTGCCGATTCAAGCCGCAATCGGAAACAAAGTGATCGCGCGCGAAACGGTGAAGGCACTCGGGAAAAACGTTATCGCGAAGTGTTACGGCGGCGACATCACGCGCAAACGCAAGCTGCTCGAAAAGCAGAAGGAAGGCAAGAAACGGATGAAGAAAGTCGGGCGCGTCGAGATTCCGCAGGAAGCGTTCCTGGCTGTTTTGAAAGTTAATGAATAGAGCAATCGATGAATTATTATTAGCTTGCGCACGAACGAAGGCCTCGCCCGAACGCATACGATCGCTTACAGAGACACCGATTGATTGGAAATATTTTTTTCTATTGGCTCGACGCCACGCGATCGTACCGCTTGTCTATAAGCAACTGAAACATCACGTCTCGCCGGAGAAACTTCAACAGTTCAAAAAACATTCTCTCGAGAACTCAGCGCGCAACGTCGTATTGACCGCGGAGCTCTGCCGGCTGATTAAGCTGTTCTCGGACGAAGGCATTGAAGCTGTTCCTTATAAAGGTCCGATCCTCGCGCTCTTCGCCTACGACGATCTAGCTCTGAGACGTTTCGTCGATCTCGATGTGATCGTCAAGAAGCAGGACGTCGCACGCGCGCGCGATCTTCTGCTCGCCGACAACTACGCGCTCTCGAAACCGCTGACTAATGAACAACAGGACCTGCTACTCCGCACGCAACACAATCTCCAGTTCACCAAAGACAATCGCCGTTTGATCGTCGAGCTGCACTGGGAGGTTGCGCCACACTTGTTCGCTTCAACAGTGCAGAGCGAAATACTCTGGCAACATCTCGTTTCTTTTAACCTGAACGGAACGACTGTCCAGACGCTCTCCGCGGACGATCTGTTGTTTTCGTTGTGCGTCCACGGCTCACGACACCTCTGGGAACGACTCGGTTGGATCTGCGACGTCGCCGAGCTGATCTCGCGCCGCGATCTAAACTCGACTGCACTCCTTGACCGCGCCGCCAAAGCAGACAGCGAACGCATGTTTCTGCTCGGACTGCATCTTGCCGAAACACTTCTCGATGCACCGCTACCGCCGGAGGTAAAACGTCGCTGCGATGCGGACAAAGGTCTCGCGCCGCTGGCTGCAAAGATCGTCGAACATCTCTTCAACGGTCCCGAGCACGTTCCTGCTACCCCCCGCGAGATCTTTAAGTACAACCTTGGCGTGCGAAAGAGCCTCAGCGCCCGCGCACGCTACCTCGTCCACATGTTGCGCCCCACCGACGGAGACGTCGCCCGGCGTTCCCTCCCCGCCAGTTTGCACTTCGCCTACTACCTAATGCGCCCGTTTCGCTTCATATTCAGGATCGGCAATCAGTAATAATCCGGATAGTGTTAATCAATTTGA
>Ga0209486_10000282_pt1 | contig 23910 bp, 23 predicted proteins | sample NCCompost_FD_187518 | JGI IMG/M metagenome (GOLD analysis project Ga0209486, IMG submission 187518) | Agricultural soil microbial communities from Utah to study Nitrogen management - NC Compost (SPAdes) (version 2) | ecosystem: Environmental > Terrestrial > Soil > Agricultural land | place...
CGGCGCGAATTCCATGAAGAGCGCGAGCCTTGACGCGTGCGCTCGCGGGACGATTTTCTGCAGGCGCTCGCGGACCTCTTCGTCCATCGCGATCACGAGGTCGAACCGGCTGAAATCCGCGGGCTCGACGACGCGGGCGCGCAGCGCGCGGAGGTCGTAGCCGCGGCGCCGGGCCGCGAGTGTCGAGCGCTCGTCGGGTGGGCTGCCGGTGTGGTAGCCGTGCGTGCCCGCCGAATCCACCTCGAGGGCAAGCCCCGGCGACTCACGTCGCGCGATCTCGCGAAGTACGGCCTCCGCGGTCGGGGAACGACAGATGTTGCCCATACAGACGAACAGGACGCGGGTCATGCGCGCTTGCGCCTGCGCAACCAGCCGTCGAGCAGCTCGATGGCCTGCAGCGTCTCGGCCGTGGACACGGCAAACGAAATCCGGACAAAGCGGTCGCCCTGAACGCCATCGAAATCCCGACCGGTGTTGAGCGCAACGCCCGTGGCGTCGAGGATCTCGAGGCACCAGGCGAGCGAGTCCCGCGTCAGGTCGCCGACGTCCGCGTAGAGATAAAAGGCGCCGTCAGGCGGTGCAATACGGTGAATCCCGAATCCCGCGAGTGCGGCGGAAAGCAGCGCGCGGTTCCTGGCGTAGGTCGCGACATGGGCCTCGAGGTCGGCATGGGCGTCCATCGCCGCGAGCGCGACATGTTGTGAAAGTGTCGGCGGCACGAGGAACAGGTTGCCGGCAAAGCGCCGCATCGGGTCCACGAGCGTCGCAGGCACCACCGCCCAGCCGAGACGCCAGCCCGTCATGCACCAGTATTTCGAGAACGTGTTGACGACGACCGCATCGGGAGCATGGGCGAGTATCGATTCCGCGCGAGCGCCGTAAGTGATGCCGTGGTAGGTCTCGTCGGACAGGATCCGGATGCCACGTTCGCGACACGCGGCTGCGATGGCGGCGAGCTCGGGACCCGGGATCATCGAGCCGGTCGGGTTCGACGGGCTCGTCAGGATCAGTCCCGCTGGCACAGGGTCGAGCGCCGACACCATCGCAGCGGTCGGCTGGAAGCGCGTGTCATCGCCGCAGTCGAACTCGACCGGCTCGAGCCCGAGCGCATGAAGCGCGTTGCGGTGTGCCGGGTAGCCCGGCCGGGGCACGGCGACGCGATCGCCCCGGCTGAACAGGACCGACATCGCGAGCACGAGTGCCGCGGACGCTCCCATGGTGAGGACGATGCGCTCGTGCGGAACCTCGAGCCCGTAGAACTCGCGGTAGTGGCGCTCCAGCCGTTCGGCGAGCGCGCCGCTCTCCCAATAGCCCTGCGGGCAATCGGCGAGCGCGCGTTGCCCGGCCGCGATCGCCGATGCCGGCGCGCCGGCCGAAGGCTGGCCGACTTCCATGTGGATTACGGGCAGGTCCTGCCGTTCGCGCGCATTCGCGATGCGGTTGATCTCGACCGCGTAGAACGGAGCGACCCGGCTGGCGGCGTGGTTCATCGGCGCCTGGCCGCCTGCAAGATCTTTTCCGCTCGCGCGAGATCCTCCGGCGTGTCCACGCCCGGGCCCGGCAATTCATCCGCGTCGGCCACGACGATGGCGAGCCCCATCGCGAGCGCGCGCAGTTGTTCCAGCCGCTCGCGCCGTTCGACTTCGGCTGGCGCCGTATCGGCGAGAGCGAGGAGCGCCCCGACGCGGTACGCGTAGAGCCCGAGGTGCCGCCGGCTGCCGTGATGCCCGCCGACACCTGCGGGGTTCTCCACTGCGCCGTCGCGGTCCCAAGGGATGGGCGCCCGGCTGAAGTAAAGCGCCATCCCGTCGGGACGCGAGACGACCTTGACCACGTTCGGGTCGCGGTAATCGGCGTCGCTCTCGATCGGCGTCGCCAGCGTTGCAATCGCCGCGCCCGGGGTTGCGGCCAGCAGTTCCGCCACCTGGCCGATGAGCGCTGGCGGAAGCAGGGGCTCGTCGCCCTGGACGTTGACGACGATGTCGTCCCCCGCCCATCCGCGACGCTTTGCGACCTCCGCAATGCGATCCGTGCCGGACGCATGGTGGACTCCGGTCATTTCGACCGCCGCGCCTGCCGCACGACAGGCGTCGTGGATGCGCGCGTCGTCCGTCGCAACGATGACCTCCGAGGCTCCGGAGCGCGAGGACAGGTCATGGACATGCACGATCATCGGCACACCCGCGATCGCGAGGAGCGGCTTGCCCGGCAGACGAGTGGATGCGTGCCGCGCGGGGATGACGACCCTGAACATCGGTGCAGTGCCGCCCTAGCGACCGGTCAGCGCGTCGTCGTCGGATGCGAGGCGCCTCGCTTCGTCCGGCAGCATGACCGGGATGCCGTCGCGCACGGGATATGCGAGCCGGTCCGCGCGGCAGACGAACTCGCTTGCGTCACGCTGCCACGCGAGAGGGCCCTTGCACACAGGGCAGGCGAGTATGTCGGTCAGCCGCTCACTCACGTATCCGCACTCCGTAGTCCGCCTGCGAGGCTTGCGATCCGGTCGCACAGGGTCTCGGCAGCCGCGGCATCGACGACGGTCGACACTGCGACGTAGCCCGCATCGGCCCAGTCCTCGCCGACGCATTTTACGGCATCTTTCTCGGTCAGCAGCACCGGCTTGCCCTGCCCAGCGCCTGCCATTGCCGGCGTGAATCGCGCATGGTCCGGGAGGGTGCGCGTCTCGACCTGCAGGCCGTGGTCACGCAACAGGGTGAAGAACCGTTCCGGGTTGCCGATCGCGGCGGCGGCCACGACGTCGCGGCCGGCAAAGTCGGACAACGGACGTCGCGTGCCGTCCCGCAAGGACACCACCGCGACCGGTTCGAGCCGCATGTGAATCGCGCCTGCCCGTTCGAAGCCCGCGCCGTTGATGACGACGGCATCGACCTCGTCGAGGCGCGAGACCGGCTCGCGCAGCGGCCCCGCGGGCAGCCGGCGACCGTTTCCGAATCTGCGCATCCCGTCGACGACGACGATTTCGAAGTCGCGTGCCAGGGCGTAGTGCTGCAGGCCGTCGTCGCACAGGATCACGTCGCAGTCCGGCTCGAGCAGGCGCACGGCATCGGCGCGTCGCGCCGCCACCGCGACCGGCACGGACAGGCGGCGGCGGAGCATCAGCGGCTCGTCGCCTGCCGTGGCGGCCGTGTCCGCGTCCGTGAGGCGGCGCGCCGCGCCCCCGGCGCCGCGATATCCGCGCAATGCCACGCCGACCCGCAGGTGCCGGCGCGACAGCTCACCGGCCAGCCAGACGACGAATGGCGTCTTGCCGGAGCCTCCGACCGTGAGGTTGCCGACGATGACGACCGGCCGGCGCGAGCGGTAGCGGGACAGGATGCCGCGCGCATACAAGCCGCGGCGCAGGCGCGCGATGCCCGTGAACAGCCACGCGAGCGGGACGAGCCAGCGGCCGCGCCCGGTCCCGCCATACCAGGTCGCGATGAGCCAGTCGTGCAGGCGCCTGCCCATTTGAGCCGCCTTAAAAGTGCCGCCGTTCAGGCGTTGAACTGCATGCGGTGCAACGCGGCGTAGACGCCGCCTGCGGCCAGGAGCTCGGCGTGGGTCCCGGACTCGACGATGCGGCCTGCGTCCATCACGACGATGCGGTCGGCCCGCTCGATCGTCGTCAGGCGGTGCGCGATCACGAGCGTCGTGCGGCCTTTGAGCAGCCCCGCCAGCGCGGTCTGCACCAGGTGCTCGGATTCCGCGTCGAGAGCCGAGGTCGCCTCGTCGAGGATCAGGACCGGGGCGTCCTTCAGGATCGCGCGCGCGATCGCGACGCGCTGGCGCTGCCCCCCGGACAGCAGCGCGCCGCGCTCGCCGATCACGGTGTCGAGGCCTTCGGGGAGCTCGGCGGAGAACTCGAGCACGTGGGCCGCCCGCGCCGCGCGCTCGACGTCGGCCGCGCTCGCGGCGGGCGCGCTGAATGCGATGTTGTTGCGGATCGAGTCGTCGACGAGCATGACGTCCTGGCTCACGAGCGCGAGCTGGTTGCGCAGGTCGCGCAGGCGGTAGCGGCGGATGTCGACGCCGTCCAGCAGCACCGCGCCGCCGTCGGGGTCGTGGAAGCGCGGCAGCAGGCTGACGAGCGTCGACTTGCCGCTGCCCGAGCGACCGACGATCGCGACGGTCTCGCCCGGCGCGACCCGCGCGCTGATTCCGGTAAGTACCTCGCCCTTGTCGGCGTCGTAGGTGAAAGTCACGTCGCGGAACTCGATTTCGCCGCGGGCGCGCTCGAGCGCGACGTCACCGCCCTTGTCCTCGGCGGCGGCGTCGAGCACTTCGAAGACACTTTCCCCGGCGGCAATGCCTTGCTGCAGCGGACCGACGACGCTGACCAGCCGGCGCAACGGCGCCGTGACGAGGAGCAGCGCCGTCAGGAACGACGTGAACTCGCCAATCGTGAGGCCGCGTTCGAGGACGTCGCGGATCGCCATGTACATCACGGCAGCGAGCCCCGCGGCGGCAATCATCTGCACGACCGGGTTTGAGACGGCCTTCACGGTGATGAGCTTCATGAAACTCGCGCGGTTGCGCTCGTTGACCTCCTCGAACACCGCGGTCTGCTGCGCCTCGGCGTTGAACACCTTGATCATCCGCTGGCTCTCGAGAGATTCCTTGGCGACGCGCGTGACGTCGCCCATCGAGGACTGGATGCGGGCGCTGTAGCGCCGGAACAGCGTGCTGGTGGCGCGGATCAGCCCGATGATCAGCGGCGCCACCGCGAGCGCGAACAGGGTCAGTTTCCAGTTCAGGTAGATCAGGTAGCCGATCAACCCGATGATCGTCAGCGTGTCGCGGATGATGAACGTGACCGCGTTGGTCGCGGCCTCGGCAACCAGCTCGATGTTGTACGTGAGGCGCGACAGCAGCTGCCCGACTCCGTTCTTGTCGAAGTATGAAACCGGCAGGCGCAGGAAGCGAGCAAAGACGTCGCCGCGGATGACCTTGATGACCTGGCGCCCGACCCAGCCGAGCGCGTACACCGACAGGTAATCGCCGATCCCGCGAACCAGGAACAGGACGATGATGCCGGCGGGCACGTAGACCAGCATGCGCGGATCCATGTCGCCGAAGGCGCCATCGATGAACTTCTTGACCAGCACGGCAAAGCCCGTGTCCACCGCGGCATAAAGGACCATGCCGAGGACGCCCAGGAGGAACATGCCCCAGTGCGGGCGCGCGTACGCGAGCAGGCGCAGGTAGGTCTTGAGCCCGCTCGCCGTGAGCGGGGGCAAGGGGACCTTATTCTTCTTCGGCTTGCTGGCTGACAGTTGCAATGTTGACCTGCGTGAAGCCCTGCTTCGCCGCGACGTCCATCGCGGTCACGACCGACTGGTGGGTCGCCCGCGCATCGGCGCGCAGGGTCACGGGCTCCTGGCGCGAGTTGCCGGCGACCTGGCGCAGCGCGGCGCTCAGGGTCGCACGTTCGTTGTTGACCAGGGCGCGGTCGTTGACGCGATAGCTGCCCTGGGCAGAAATGGTGATGACGATCGGCTGGGCCGAGCGCTCCGCCGACGCCGAGCCGGCCTTGGGCAGCTCGACGCGCAGCCGCGTGTCCTGCACGAACGTCGTCGACAGCATGAAGAAGATGACCAGCAGCAGGACGACGTCGACCAGCGATATCAGGTTGAGCTCGACCTCTTCGGACCGCTTGACCTGCAACCTCACGAGGCGGCGTCGCGGCGGCGTGACCCGCGCTCCGTGCGCTTCTGCATCTGGTCGAAGGCGCGCACCAGTTTCATCGCTTCCTTCTCCATCTCGACCACCAGGAGGTCGACGACGCCGCGCAGGTACCGGTAGGCGAACAGGGCCGGAATCGCCACGATGAGCCCGGCAGCCGTCGTGATGAGCGCCGTGCCGATACCGCCCGCGAGAACCTGCGGGTCACCGACGCCTTCGCCCGCGATCGCCTCGAAGGCCTGGATCATGCCGGTCACCGTGCCGAGCAGGCCGAGCAGCGGCGACACCGCCGCAATGGTCCCGAGCGTGCCGAGGAAGCGCTCGAGCTCGTGGACCACGTGCCGGCCCGTGTCCTCGATCGCCTCCTTCATGATCTCGCGGCCATGGTCCTTGTGCGCGAGTCCGGCGGCGAGGACGCGCCCGAGCGGCGAATTGTGGGCCAGCGCCTCGATGTGCCGGTCGTTCAGGCTCTGCGATTCGACCAGCTTCCAGATCCGGTCCGTGAGCTCGCGCGGGATCACGCGCTTGCGCTGCAGCGTCCACAACCGCTCGAGGACGATGGCGGCGGCGACCACCGAGCACAGGATGATCGGCCACATGACGGGGCCGCCCGCAAGGATGATTTCCCACATGGCGCGGCATGATACCGTGCGGCTGCTTTCGCTGCCCGCTGCACCTCATCGGCCCGGCCGGGCGCGCCACCAGTGCGGCCGGTCGCGACGCTCGGTTTCGACGGTGATGGGACCAGGCTTCGATGGAATCCGAACCCGCACGGCACCCTGCTCCGCCGTGTTGAGCACCGTCGTGCCTGCCGCGCGCCACCGCGCAACGACGTCCGCGCGCGGCATGGCCCAGCGATTGCCGAAGCCGGAAGACGCGATGCCGAGGCGCGCCGACACCGCGGTGATCAACGCCGGCGACGACGAGCTGGCACTGCCATGATGCGGGATCAGGACGACGTCCGCCGCGATCGCCCGGCCGGCGAGCAACGACTCCGCGGCGGATTCGGGATCCGCCAGAAGGAGCACGGATCCGCCCGGGCCCGTCACGTCAAGCGCGCACGAGCGGTCGTTGTCGCCGCCCTTGAACCCGGCGGGCGGATGCAGCACGCGAAATTCGACGTCGTCCCACCGCCAGCCGGCGCCGGATTCGCAGGTCTCCGAGGCATTGATCCGGTTGCCCCGTGGCGCCATGGTGCGCGCGACGTCCATGGCGCCCGCGACGAGCGCGGCACCGCCGGCGTGATCCTGGTCGTCGTGACTCACCACGAGGCGGTCGATCCTGCGGATACCCCGCGCGCGCAGGTAAGGCAGCAACGAGACGCGGGCGGCGACCGTGCCGCCGCGCCAGCGTGGTCCGGTGTCGAACACGAGCACGTGACCGGCAGTTTCGACGACCGCGGCGAGCCCCTGGCCCACGTCGATCACGTCCAGCGTGAAGGAACCGGGCTCGACATCGGCCGGGCGGCCACAAACCAGGGCGCCTAGGAGCACGGCCGCCGCCGCGCCAAGGCCCTTCGAGGGAACGAGCAGCGTGCCGAACGCAAGCACCGTCGCGGCCGCGACGAGCGCGAGCGGTTGCTCCGCCGGTGCGAAGCTCGCAAGGGGCCAGGCGCCGATCGCGGTCAGGACGGGCCAGGTGCCGTCCAGGAGTCGGCCGAGCCCTTGCCAGAGAAGCGACGATGCTGCAGGCGCAATTGCTGCAATCACCGTCCCAAGCAGCACCGCCGGCAGGATCACGACGCCGAAGACCGGAATCGCGGCGGCATTGACGAATGGCGCGACGAGCGAAAGCCGGCCGAAGGTCGCCGCCAGCACGGGAGCCAGCAGGATCGTGATCGCGAGTTGCGCGCGCGCAAATCCGCGGGTCCAGCCACGCCACCCGGTGCCGGCGGAGCCCACGGCGAACAGCGCCGCAGTCGCGACGAACGAGAGCCAGAATCCCGCCGAAGTGATCGCCAGGGGATCGGCGGCAACCAGGACCGTCGCCGCGAGCGCAAGGGATCCGGCAAGCGGCAGCGAACGCCGCAGGCAGCGCAACAGGGCGAACAGCGCGACCATCGCGAGCGTGCGCAGCGCCGGGACCGACGCGCCCGACACGAGTGCGTATGCCGCCGTGACCGCCGCGACGGCCGCCATTTCGAGCGCGAGCCGCGCGCGGGTCGGCGGCAGGACCCGCAGTCGCCAGGCGAACCGCAGCACGAGCAGCACCGAGAGCGCACAGCCCGTCACGTGCAGGCCCGAGATCGCGATGAGATGCGCGAGTCCCGTCGCGGCAAATGCCTCCCACAGCCCCTCCGGAATGCTGCCGCGCACGCCGACGGAGAGTCCCTGCAGCACGGCGACGGTCGGCCCTGCAGGCAGTGCGCGGGCAATGGCGCCGGCGACGCGCTCGCGCAGCCGCTCCACGCCCGGTGCGGACGCGTCGCCGATCCGCTCCGCCGTCAGGCCGTCGACGACGTATCCGGTTGCGTCGATGCCCTCGCGCAGCAAGCCCAGCTCCCGGTCGGGCGATCCCGGATTCGCGAATCCGCGCGGACAGCGCAGCCGCGCCCGGACGCGCCAGCTCTCGCCGGTGCGCGGCAGCCGGTCCGCGTCGTACCAGGACAGGCGGACCTGCCGGGATTGCGCCGGATGTACAGTCTCGAGGTCGAAGTCGGAGCGATCCGGCCGGACGATCGCAGGGGAAGCGACGTGCCCGGTCACTTCGACCGTGTCGCGGTCCCGGGCGCAGGGCCACGCGTCGGCGGCCGCCATCGACGCGGCCTGGAGCGCACAGGCGAATCCGGCCAGGCACGCCGCCAGCACGGGTGCCCGCCCCATGGCGCAGGCGGCAGCCAACGCCGGAACCAGTGCAAGCGCGGGCGGCCATGGCACCGGCAGGACGTGTATCGCCGCCGCACCGGCCAGGAAGGCGAGCGCGCTCCGGAGCATGCGGCCTAAGGTTCCCTAACCTGTATCGCGAATTCCTGCAGGCTAACGGCGCCGGCGCCGCCGCAGGCGCCGATCAGGCGCTGCGTTCGCGCAGTATTCCGTCTTCCAGGTGGAGCACGCGATCCATGCGCGCCGCCAGTGAGTGATCGTGCGTCACGATCACGAGGCTCGTCGCGAGCTCCCGGTTGAGTTCCATCATCAGCTCGAGCACCTGTCGCGCATGGCCGCCGTCGAGGTTGCCGGTCGGCTCGTCCGCGAGCACGATCCGCGGCCGCGTGATCAGCGCGCGCGCGACCGCCGCGCGTTGCCGCTCGCCGCCCGAGAGCTGCGACGGCCTGTGCGTCAGGCGCGCGCCGAGCCCGACCCGGCCGAGCAGGCTCCCGGCCTCGCGCCCCGCGTCGGCACGCGGCAGGCCGCGGATCAGGAGCGGCATGGCAACGTTCTCGAGCGCGCTGAATTCCGGCAGCAGGTGGTGAAACTGGTAGACAAACCCCATCGCGGCATTGCGCAGGCGCCCGCGCTCGGCATCCTCGAGCGCCGACATCTCGCGCCCGCCGATGAGCACGCGCCCCGCGGTCGGCAGGTCGAGCCCGCCGAGCAGTTGCAGCAGCGTCGTCTTGCCCGAACCGGACGCGCCGACGATCGCGACCCGTTCGCCCTCGAAGATGGCGGCATTCACGCCCTGCAGCACGCGCACCAGGGCCGGACCCTGGCGGAACTCCTTCACCAGGTCCTCGCAGGCGAGTACGGTTTCGCTCATGGTGATCGCTCAGACCTCGTGGCGCAGGGATTCGGCGGGCTGCGTCCGGGCCGCGCGCCAGGCCGGGTACAGGGTCGCGAGGATGCAGAGCGCGAAAGCGACGGTCGCGATCAGGACCACGTCGCCCGGCCGGATCTCGGAGGGCAGCTCGGAGATGAAATAGACGCGGGCGTCCACCAGAGTGAGGCCGGTCAGGCTTTCAAGGCCGCCTGCAATCGCGGTCACGTTGGCGGCCACGAGCAGGCCGAGCCCTACGCCGACGGCGGTGCCGAGCAGCCCGATGATCGAACCCTGGGTCATGAAGATCGAGAGCATGTCGCGGGGGGAGCCGCCGAGCGTGCGCAGGATGGCGATGTCGGCGCGCTTCTCCTTCACGACCATCACCAGCGTCGAGATGATGTTGAAGGCCGCGACTGCGACCACCAGCAGGAGCACGAAGAACATGATGGACTTCGTCACCTGGAGCGAGCGGAAGAAGTTGCCCTGGCGGCGGCTCCAGTCGCTGATGTAGTAGCGGCCCTCGAGGCCCTCCGCGATCGCGCGGATGCGCTCCCCGGCGGCGCCGGGATCGTCGAACGCGTAGCGCAAACCCGTGACGGCGTCGCCAAGCCGGAACAGGCGCCGGGCATCGTCGAGGTGCACGAGCGCGAGCCCCTGGTCGAACTCGTACATGCCCGCGTCGATGAAGCCGGCGACCGTGAAGCGCCGCATGCGCGGGATGACGCCGGCCGGTGTGACGGTTCCCTGCGCGATGACGACGAGCACGCCGTCGCCGGCCGCCACGCGGAGCTTTTCTGCAAGACCGCGGCCAAGCACGATGCGCCACTCCCCAGGGACCAGCTCGCCGAACCCGCGCCCCGACAGGTTCCGCTCGAGCGCCGAGACGCGTCGTTCCGCGTCGGGCTGCACAGCGCGCAGGTCCACGGCCGACGAGCGTTCTCCCGCCACGATCATGCCGCGTCCTTCCACGAAGGGCGCGACCGAGACGACGCCCGGTGCTGCCGCGGTGCTCTCCGCGACCCTGCGCCAGTCGTCGAGGCGGCCGCCGTCGCCCTCGAGGGTGGCGTGGGCAACCACGTCGAGGATGCGCCGGCTGAGGTCGCGTTCGAAGCCGTTCATGACCGACAGCACGACGATCAGCGTGAACACGCCAAGCGCGATGCCCGTCATCGCGATACCGGAGATAAAGCCGACGAAGCGGCTGCCCTGCCGCGCGCGCAGGTAGCGCAGCCCGATCCAGGCGGCCGTCCTATTCATAGCGCAGCGCCTCGGCGGGCTCCGTCGCGGCCGCACGCCGCGCCGGGTAGAGGGTCGCGAGCAGCGTCAGCGCGAATGCCGTCACCGACACCAGTGCGACGTCCGCGGCCCGGAGTTCCGACGGAATGCGCGAGATGTAGTAGACGGCCGGGTCGAAGAGCTCGAAGCCGAACCACCGCTCGAGCGTATGGACGATGCCGCCGGCGTTCAGCGCGAGCAGGACGCCGAGACCGATGCCGGCAAGGGCGCCGATCCAGCCGATGATCGTTCCCTGCACGATGAACGTCGCGATGACGCCGCCGCGCGAAAGCCCGAGCGTGCGCAGGATGGCGATGTCGTTGCGCTTCTCCGAAACCACCATGACGAGGCTTGCGACGACGTTGAATGCGGCCACCGCGACGATCAGCAGCAGGATGACGGTCATCATGGTCTTCTCGAGCCGGATCGCATGGAAGTACGCCGCATGTTCCACGGTCCAGTCGGTCCCGGCGTCGGTGCCGAGCGCAGCCGCGAGCCCGGGAGTCTGCGCGGGCGCCACGAAGGGGTCCGCGTAGAACACGCGCACGCCTGCGCTGGCTTCGGGTCCCGCAAGCGCCGCGACGTCCTCCAGGGAGGCGAATGCGAGCGTCAGGTCGTGGTCGGCGAGCCCGATCTCGAAACTGCCCGACACCGTGAATGCCCCGATTCGCGGCGCGAGAACGCCGTCCGCGCCGGCCCGCAGGAGCAGGAGATTGACGTCGTCGCCCTGCTCCGACTGCAGTTGGAACGCGAGTGCCCTGCCGAGCGCGACGTGTCGGCTGCCCGGCGTGAGATCCGACACGCGGCCCTCGACCATCGCATCCGCCAGCGCGCCGCCTTCGGACTGGTGACGCGCGTCGATGCCACGCAGGACCGCGCCGGCGAGCGTCGTGCCGTGCGAGAGGAGACCCTGGACCTCGATGAACGGCTCCGCCCGCACGACGCCCGACTCACCGCGAGCCCGTTCGGCAAGGTTTCGAAGCGACGCCGGCTCGGCCGGCGCGGGCAGCGTCGTGTGCGCGGAAAGCGCGAGGAGGCGCGTGCGCAGTTCGCCCTCGAATCCGTTCATGACGGACAGGATGGCGATGAGCGCAGCGACGCCGAGGCAGATCCCGGCGAGCGAGACCCAGCTGATGAACGACACGAAATACTCGTGCTGGCGGGCGCTGACGTAGCGCAGGCCGAGCCCGAGCGGCAATGGCATCAACATGTGCGGTAGTTCACAGGATTCGGGATGCCTATCAAGGATTTACCGTGGCAACCTCGACAGGCTTCCACCCGGTGCTACACTCGAAAACGGAGGTAACGCGATGCCTATCCTACGCATTTTGCTGTTGACTGCGCTCGCCACGGCCACGCCCGCCCTCGCGGAGACGCTCAGCACAGATACCGGCAATCCGGCCACCGCTGGCGATCGCCCGAACCGCGGCAGCTCCATGGCGACGGTCCAGGGCCGCTTTGGCGAGCCCACCAACCGGCATGCCACGGTCGGCCAGCCCCCGATCACGCGCTGGGACTATCCGCAGTTCTCGGTCTATTTCGAGCACGATCGCGTGCTGCACTCCGTCCTCGTGAGCAGCGCTCCAGCCGGCTGATTCGTCCGCCGTCCGGTCCGAGGTATCCTGCGACTTCTGACCCCGCCGGGTTCGCCCGGAACGGGGAGTTTTGCCTGCAGGAACTACATGCCCGAGCCTCGCTCCTCCCCGATCAGCTTGCCCGCCGGCACCCAGCGCATGCGCTGGGGCGAGTTGTACGGCAGCAGTGCCGCGTATTTCCTCGCCGAAGCGGCGAGCCGGGCGGGGCCGCTCGTCCTTGTCACCGGCAGCGGCCGCGAGGCGGACCAGCAGCTTGCGGAGCTGCGCTTCTACGCCGCGGGTCGAATCGGCGTCTGGTCGTTCCCGGACCGGGAAACCCTGCCTTACGATCCGTTTTCCCCCCATCCGGACATCGTGTCCGAGCGGCTGCGCACGCTCGCCGCACTGCCGGACCTCGGTCAAGGGATCGTCGTCACAACGGTCGCCGCCCTGCTCGACCGGCTCCCGCCGCGTGCGTTCATCGAGGCACATGCGTTCACGCTCGCGGCCGGCGAGCGCATCGACCTCCCGCGGTTGCGCAAGCGGCTCGCGGACGCGGGATACGCGCAGGTCACGCAGGTCCTGAGCCCCGGCGAGTTTGCGGTGCGGGGATCGGTGGTGGACCTGTATCCGGCCGGCGCGCCGCAACCGTATCGCCTCGACCTGTTCGACGACCTGGTCGAATCGGTGCGGCAGTTCGACCCGTCGGATCAGCGCTCCGGGGCGCGGCTTCACGCCGTGCCGCTCCTACCCGCGCGCGAGGTTCCCTCGACGGCCGACGCCGTCGCCGGCTTCAGGAGCCGGTGGCGCGAGCGCTTCGAAGGTGATCCCCAGCAGTGCGCGGTCTACCGTGCGGTGACCGCGGGACAGATGCCCGCCGGCATCGAGGCGTGGCTTCCGCTCTTCTTCGGCGAGACCCAGGGACTGTGCGACTACCTGCCCGCCGGCAGCATCGTCGTCGACTTCGTGGATCTCGAGCGGTCCCTCGACGACTACGCTGCCGAAATCGAATCGCGGTTCGAGGAACGACGTCATGACCGCGAACGGCCGCTGCTGCCGCCGACGGTGTCATTCGTGCCGGTTGCCGAGGCCCTCTCCGCCATCGAAAGGCATCCCCGCATCGACCTGACGGCCGTCAAGGTGGAGCCGATCGGCGCCACCCTGCCATTTGAGAACTTCGGCGCGAAGCCGCCGCCGGAGCTTCGAGGCGAGAGCCGCGGGGCGCAGCCTCTCGAAAAGCTGGCCTCCTTCCTCTCGGAGTTCGACGGCCGCGCGCTGGTCACCGCCGATTCGGCCGGGCGACGCGAGGTGCTGCTCGACATGCTCCGTCGCCAGGGCCTGGTGGCGGACGTGATGGCGGACTGGCCCTCGTTCCTCGCGAGCGGAACCGTGCTCGGGCTTGCCGTGGCAGCCGACGTGCGCGGCCTGCTGCTGCCGGAGCGCGCGGTCGCACTCGTCGCCGAGGAGCAGCTGTTCGGCGAACGCGCCCGCCAGGAGCGGCGGCGCCGTCGGGCCGAGCGCGATCCCGAGGCCATCCTGCGGGAGCTCGCCTCGCTGTCGCCCGGTGCGCCGGTCGTGCACGAGGACTACGGCGTCGGACGCTACCGGGGCCTGAAGGTCATGCAGGTCGCCGGGCACCCGGCGGAGTTCCTGGTACTGGAATACGTCGGCGGCGACCTCCTTTACGTGCCAGTGCACGCGCTCGATCGCGTGACCCGGTACACCGGTGGCTCGCCCGAATCGGCCCCCTGGCACAAGCTCGGGACCGAGCAGTGGGCGCGGGCCCGCCGCCGCGCGGCCGAGCGCGTGCGCGACGTCGCCGCGGAACTGCTCGACCTCTATTCGCAACGTGCTGCACGCGAAGGCAGGCCGCTCTCGTTCGACGAGGAAGCCTATCGCACCTTCGAGGCCGCATTCCCGTTCGAGGAGACGATCGACCAGCACGAGGCGATCGAGGCCGTGCTCGCCGACATGCGCTCGGGCAAGCCAATGGACCGCGTAGTCTGCGGCGACGTCGGCTTCGGCAAGACCGAGGTCGCGCTCCGGGCGGCGTTCGCCGCCGTGGCGGGCGGCCGCCAGGTCGCCGTGCTCGTGCCGACGACCCTGCTGGCGCAGCAGCACGCCCAGACCTTCGCCGACCGGTTCGCGGACTGGCCGGTGCGCGTCGAGAACCTGTCGCGCTTTCGCACCGGCCCCGAGCAGCGCGCGGTCGTCGAGGGGCTCAAGTCGGGCTCGGTCGACATCGTGATTGGCACGCACCGGCTGCTGCAGCGCGACGTGTCGTTCCGCGACCTCGGGCTCGTCGTGGTCGACGAGGAGCACCGTTTCGGCGTCGGCCACAAGGAGAGGCTCAAGCAGATGCGCGCGGACGTCGACATGCTCACGCTGACGGCGACGCCGATCCCGCGCACGCTCAACATGGCGCTCGGCGGCCTGCGGGATCTCTCGCTGATGACGACGCCGCCGGCCGAACGCGTGGCCATCGAGACCTTCGTCGCCGAATGGAGCGACGGCCTGGTTCGCGAGGCCTGCCTGCGCGAAATCCGGCGCGGCGGCCAGGTCTACGTCGTGCACAACGTGGTCGAGGACATCGAGGGATTCGCCGGACGCCTGCGCCGCCTGGTGCCGGAGGCGACGATCCGCGTCGGCCACGGCCAGATGCGGGAGCGCGAGCTAGAGCAGTTGATGCTCGATTTCTATCACCGCCGATTCCAGGTCCTCGTCTGCACGACCATCATCGAGTCCGGCATCGACGTGCCGACCGCCAACACGATCCTGATCGACCGCGCCGACCGCTTCGGCCTCGCACAGCTGCACCAGCTGCGCGGCCGCGTCGGCCGCTCCCATCACCGCGCATTCGCGTACCTCCTCGCCCCGCCCGTGGCTGCCCTGCCCGAGGACGCGCGCAAGCGGCTCGAGGCTATCGAGTCCCTGGAGGACCTCGGTGCGGGCTTCACGCTCGCGACCCAGGACCTCGAGATTCGCGGCGCCGGCGAGCTGCTCGGCGAGGAACAGACCGGACAGATCCAGGAGATCGGTCTCGGCCTCTACCTCGAGCTTCTCGAGCGCGCGGTGACTGCCTTGCGCGAAGGCCGGGAGCCGGCGCTCGACGCGCCGGCCGCGCCCGGCTGCGAAGTCGACCTGCAGCTGCCCGCCCTGCTGCCGGAGGATTACATCCCGGACGTGCACCTGCGCCTGCAGCTCTACAAGCGCATGTCGGGTGCCGCCGACCGCGAGCGTCTCGACGACCTCGAGTCCGAGCTGATCGATCGTTTCGGCCCGCTGCCGCCGCCGACGCGCACGCTGTTCGTCGTCCACCGGTTGCGGCAGCGTGCCGCCGGGCTCGGTATCCGTCGTTTCGAGCTCGGCGCGGCGAGTGGCGTCGTCGAGTTCGGCCCAGATCACCGGGTCGCGCCCGACCGTGTCGTCCGCCTCGTCCAGCGGCCCGGCGGCCGTTACCGATTCGACGGCCCGTCGCGGCTGCGCCTTCGCTTCGAAGCCGCCGACGCATCGGCACGGATTGCCGCCGCGGATGCGGTCCTCGACGATCTCGGCGGGTGATCGAAGGGGAACTTCGAAGGGGACGCGCCCCTTTGGGTTCACTGAGCGGTACATGCCGCCTCGCGGGCCCAAAGGGGCGCGTCCCCTTCGAAGTTCCCCTCCGAGGTTGCTTCAGGCGGGCCGGTCGCCGTCGAGCTCCAGCGCGGGGCGATCGACGAGGCCGCGTGCGGCGGCGACCGCGGACTGCCAGCGCGGGTCGCGATGGATCGGCGCCGGGCCCGTGTCCCGGCCGTGCAATCGCGCGAGCCGCAATGGGGCGACCGGATCCGGCGCGGCCTGCATGGCCTCGAGCAGGGCGACGGCCGCGGCACGGTCGTTGCAGACCGGCAGCACGTCGCAGCCGGCGTCACGCGCGAGCCCCGCGCGCGCGACGATGCCGCCGAATGCCGCGGCGCCCGCCATCGATAGGTCGTCCGCAAACACCGCCCCTTTGAACCCGAGCTCGCCACGCAGGATGCCGCGCACCCAGCGGCGCGAGAGACTGGCGGGATGCTCATCGATGGACGGGAAGACGACGTGGGCGACCATGACGGAAGGCAGCCCGTTCGCGATCATCCGCCGGTACGGCGCAAAGTCGGCCTCCACGTCCGGCCATTCGCGCCGGTCGACCGGCAGGGCGACATGGGAATCCGCGGCCACTGCGCCGTGCCCGGGGAAATGCTTGGCCGTCGCCGCCATGCCGGCATCGCGCATGCCGAGCATGTAGGCCACGGCGAGCTCGCCCACCACGGCCGCGTCGGAGTGCAGCGCACGGTCGCCGATGACGCTGCTGAGGCCGTAGTCGAGGTCGACGCAGGGCGCGAAGGACATGTCGACGCCCACCGCCCGCAGCTCCGCCGCCATCAGCCAGCCAAGCTCGCGCGCGAGCGCGAGCCCAGCGGCGCGGTCGGACGCGTAGCGGCGGCCGATCTCGCGCAGCGGCGGCAGCCGCGTGAATCCTTCGCGAAACCGCTGCACCCGCCCGCCTTCCTGGTCCACGGCCACCAGCAACGCCGGCGACCGGACCGCGTGCACGTCGGCCACCAGGCGCGCAAGCTGTTCCGGGCTCTCGTAGTTCCGCGCGAACAGGATTACGCTGCCGACGTGCGGATGCCGGAGCAGGTCGCGTTCCTCGGGCTCGAGCGCGATGCCGGCAAGGTCGACCATGACCGGGCCGAGCGTCATGCCTGCGGCTCGAACAGCGCGATGGACTCTACGTGGGAGGTGTGCGGGAACATGTCCATGATGCCGGCCGTCACGAGGCGATACCGGTGTTCTCTCACCAGTATGCCTGCGTCGCGCGCGAGCGTCCCCGGGTGACAGGACACGTAGACGAACTTCCGTGGTCGCGAGGCCGTCGCCGCCGGCAGCACTTCGCGCGCTCCGGCGCGCGGCGGGTCGAGCAGCACCAGGTCGTAGGCGGCGCGCGCCCAGGCGCCCGCGGGGTCCGCCGCGGAAAGGTCCGCGACGTGGAACGCGGCGTTGGCGATGCCGTTGCGCTCTGCGTTTGCCCGGGCGCGTGCGACCAGGTTCGCATCACCCTCGACGCCATCCACGCTCGCAGCCTCGAGCGCGAGCGGCAGGCTGAAGTTTCCGAGACCGCAAAACAGGTCGAGTGCGCGGTCTGACGGCATGGGTGCCAGGAGCGCGATGGCGCGCTCCACCATCAACCGGTTGAGGGGGCCGTTGACCTGCACGAAATCCGTGGGTGCGAACTCGATGCCCGCCGTCAGCCCCGGCAGCTCGTAGCGGAGCGGCACGGCGGGCGGCGTCAGCGGCGTGACGGTGTCGAGCCCGCCGCGCTGCAGGTAGAGCGCGACGCCGTGCTCCGACTCGAATGCCGAGAGCCTCGCCCGGTCGCCCGGCGTCGGGTCCTCGAGGACGCGCAGTACGAGCGCGGCCCCATTCTCGCCGACCGCGACTTCGACCTGCGCCACGCGGCGCCTGATGTCGAGCGTGCCGACGAGCCCGGCGAGCGGCGTGATCAGCGCGCCGACCGGCGGCGCCAGCACTTCACAGGACGCGAGGTCGGCGAGCAGCGGGCTGCCGCGCTCGCGGAACCCGACCAGCACCTTGCCTTTCTTGTCGACGAACTTGCAGCCGAGTCGCGCCCGGCGCCGGTACGACCAGGCAGGGCCCATGAGCGGCGCCAGCCAGGCTTCGGGCGCGACGCCACCGATGCGCTCGAACGCGTCGGCGACGATGCGCGCCTTGGCCGCGAGCTGGGCAGCGCGGTCGAGGTGCTGCAGCGAGCAGCCGCCACAGATGCCGAAATGGCGGCAGCGAGGCGCGACACGATCGGCCGACGCATGGTGGATCTCGACGACCGCCGCCTCGTCGTGGCGGCGCTGGCGGCGCGTGCGCCGGAAGGTAACCGATTCGCCCGGCAGCGCGCCGTCGACGAACACGGCCTTGCCACCGACGTGCGCGACGCCGCGTCCCTCGTGGTCCAGCGACTCGATGTCGGCGGTCTCCACCGCTGCGGCCGGCTTCAAGCGCGGGCCCACGCGGCGTCGTACTGGCGCCAGTGCGGCTCCGCACGCTCCTGGAGCCAGGCCCGCACGCGTTCCGATTCCGCGGCGTACTCCGCGGCGCTGATCCTGCCGCGAACGAGCTGGAAGCGCAGCCAGACGAGGTAGGTGTTGAGCACGTCCGTCTCGCAGTAGGCGCGGATCTCGGCAACCCGGCCCGCCTTCCAGAACTCGAACACCTGCTCGCCGCTCATCCCGAGCTTTCCGGGCAGGCCCAGCAGCAACGCCGCGTGCTCGAGGCTCGCTCGCCCCCGCCCCTGGTAGGCCGACAGCACGTCCATCAGGTCGAGGTGCCGCGCGTGGTAGCGGTTCAGGTAGTTGTTCCACTTGAAGTCGCGATCGTCCTCGCCGGTATCCCAGTACGTCGGCGCGGCAATGCCGTGCTTGAGCATGCGGTAGTGCAGCACCGGCAGGTCGAAGCCCGACCCGTTCCAGGAGACGAGGGTCGGCCGCAGCTTTTCCAGCCCGCCGAAGAAACGCCGCACCAGGTCGTCCTCGCCGCTGTCCACGGCGCCGAGGCTCCAGACCTGCAACTGGTCCTCGCTGCGGAGGACTGCCGAGATCGCGACCACCCGGTGCTGCTCGAGCGGCAGGAAGGATGATCCGGTTTCCTCCGCGCGCGCGGCGAGCATCTGCGCCGCGACCGAAAGATCGTCGCCGTCGAAGCCTTGCCTGCGCCCGAACTCGGCATCCGGCACGGTCTCGATGTCGAACACGAGGCAATCGGCGCCGCCGGTCATGCGCCCTTCCTCATCAGCACGGCGAAGGCCACCACGAGCCCGGCCTCGTCGGTGAGGCTCACGTGCCCGTCTCCGGCACCCAGGCTGTCGGCGACGGCGCGGCCGCGCGCGGAAAATATGATTTGAGGCTTGCCGCGAAAATCGGGCAGGAACCCGAAGTCGCGGATCCACACCCCGTGCCTGAATCCCGTGCCCAGCGCCTTCGCGATCGCCTCCTTGGCCGCGAACCGCATGGCGAGAAATCGGGCCGGGCGGCGGCCGGGATCGAACAGCCTACGCTCCTCGGGCATCAGCAGGCGATCCACGAATTGCTCGCCGAAGCGCTCGTACGTCGCCTGGATGCGCTCGACCTGGACGAGGTCGGTGCCGACTCCAAATATCATGCGCGGCGAGCGCCGACCATGAGCCGCTTCATCTCGGCGACCGCGGGCCCGAACCCGCTCATGACGGCGCGCGAGACGATGGCGTGGCCGATGTTGAGCTCGACGAGCTCCGGAATCGAAGCGACCGGCTGCACGTTGTGATAGTCGAGCCCGTGGCCCGCATTGACCACGAGGCCGGCCGCGGCAGCGCGCCGGGCGCTATCGGCGATGCGCGCGAGCTCGCGCGCACGATCCGCACCGCGAGCGTCGGCGTAGGCGCCGGTATGCAGCTCGACGGCCGGCGCGCCGGCACGCGCCGCGGCCTCGACCTGTTCGGCATCGGGGTCGATGAAGATCGACACCCGGATGCCGCCTGACGCGAGCCGCCGGCAGGCTTCGGCGACCGTCCCGGCCTGCGCCGTAACGTCGAGCCCGCCCTCCGTAGTCACCTCGGTGCGCTTCTCCGGCACCAGGCAGACGTCCGCCGGGAGCAGGTCGAGCGCGATCGCGATCATCTCGGCAGTCGCCGCAATCTCGAGGTTCATGCGCGTCTGCAGTGCGCCTCGCATCGCGCGCACGTCGCGATCCTGGATGTGGCGGCGGTCCTCGCGCAAGTGCAGGGTGATGCTGTCCGCGCCCCACTGTTCCGCGACGAGCGCGGCGTGCAGCGGGTCCGGCGAGCGGCCGCCGCGAGCCTGCCGGAGCGTCGCCACGTGGTCGATGTTGACGCCCAGCAGCAGTGTCTTTCCGGTCATCCGTCACGCCCTCGCCGGCGCATCGCCAGCATCACCTCGCGGCTCGCGAGCCCCCGCCCTTCCAGGCAATGCGCGATCGCGGCCCCGAAGATGCCGCGTGCGGCGCGCTGCGCTTCCGGGGCGTCGAGCTCGCCCCGCGCGACCGCAAGCACGGCCCGCCCGGCATGGATGTCCGGCTGCGGATCCCCATCGCGCACCGCGAGCACGCCGCGGCCGGCCTCGAAATGATAGTACCGATCGGCTTCGAGCGGCCGGCGGCTGCCTGCCTCCCGGCTGAGGTCGAGCCCGTAGCCGAGTTCCTCGAGCAGGACGCGCTCGAAGGCGCGCAGCGCCGGTTGTTCTTCGCTGCCTGCGAGGTCGGCGAGCGCCGCGCCGTAGGCGTCATAAAGCGTCTCGTGCCGGTCTTCCTTCGGCAACAGCTTGAGCAACAGCTCGTTGAGGTAGAACGCCGAGATCAGGCGGCCCGGCGCGAGCGGCGGCCCACCACCTGCCGCTTCCGTCGCCGTCAGAGTTCCCCCGTCGGAGCGACCCGACCAGGACACCAGGAGCGGAACGAACGGCCGCAGCAGCGCGCGATGCGGCGACTTCGGGCGTCTCGCGCCGTGCGCGAACAGCGTGACTCTTCCGTGGCCTCGGGTCAGCAGGTCGACGATCCGGCTGGTGTCGCTCCAGGGACGGTGGTGCAGCAGCCAGGCCGGCTCGAGGAGCTTGCGCCGCTCCCCGGTCATGAGGGCTCGTGGCCGAGCCGTTGCAGCATGCGGTCGTCGTCGCTCCAGCCCGCGCGCACCTTCACCCAGGTATTGAGGTGCACGCGGCGCCCGAACAAGTCGTTGAGCGCGAGCCGCGTGGCGCTTCCAATGGCCTTGAGGCGCGCGCCCTTCGTGCCGATCACGATCTTGCGCTGCCCTTCGCGCTCGACCCAGATGACCGCATCGATCTCGGTGCGCCCGTCCCCGGTCGGCTCGAAGCGCTCGATCTCGACCGCGATGCCATAGGGCAGCTCGTCGGACAGGGCGAGCATGAGTTGCTCGCGCAGCGCTTCCGCCGCCTGGAAACGCTCGCCGCGTTCGAGTGCCATGGGAGCCTCTTCAGGCGGCCCCTCCGGCAGGTGCGCGACCACCGCCTTCACCAGCGCGTCGAGGTTCTCGCTGCGCGAGGCCGAGACCGGGACCATGGCCGGGAAGTCGTGCCGGCCGGCCGCCCGCTCGAGGAACGGCAGCAGGGCCGCGCGCGGCTTCATCCGGTCCATCTTGTTGACCGCGAGCACGATCGGCAGGCCGGTGCGCGCCAGCCGCTCGAGTGCCGCGTCGTCGCCCGCCGTCCAGCGCGGCGCGGCGACGACGAGGATGGCCGCGTCGGCGCCCCCGAGCGCCGCGTCGCCTTCGCGGTTCATGAAGTGCGCGAGCCGGCTGCCCGAGGCGGCGCCCGTGCCCGGCGTGTCGGTCACGATCATGCGAAAGCCAGGCCCGGCGACCAGCCCCTCGACGCGATGGCGCGTCGTCTGCGGCTTTGGCGTCACGATGCTCAGCTTCCGGCCCGCGAGCGCGTTCAGGAGCGTCGATTTGCCGACGTTCGGGCGGCCGGCCAGCACGACCGTGCCCCAGCGGTGGTTGTTCTCCGGGCTCACCCTGGCGATTTTAGCGCCGGATCACCCAGGATTCGCTGTGCAGCTTCCTGCTCCGCGCGCCGCCGGCTGCTGCCGTCGGCTTCCGCGGCAAGCGCGAGCCCCGGCACCTCGCAGCGCACGCGAAAGCGCTGGTCATGGGGCTCGCCGGAAACCTCGAGCACGGTGTAGCTCGGCGGCGCCTGGCCGCGCCCCTGGAGCCATTCCTGCAGGCGGGTCTTCGGATCCTTGAGCTCGGCGGCCGAGGGCAATTCCGCAAGGAGGCGGTGGAACAACCGTTCCGCGGCCCGTCGTGCCGCGCCGAGGCCCTGGTCGAGGTAGACGGCGCCGAAGATTGCCTCGAGACCGTCAGCGAGGATGGTCGCGCGGCGCCGGCCGCCGGACTTCATCTCCCCGTCGCCGAGCCTCAGCAGTTCGCCCAGCCCGAGCTGCCCCGCGAGGGCCGCGAGCGTCTCGCCGCTCACGAGGCTCGCGCGATACCGCGATAGCTCGCCTTCGCTGGCTTCCGGGTAGCGCCGGAACAGCATCTCCGCGACGATGAACGAAAGGACCGCGTCGCCCAGGTATTCGAGCCGCTCGTTGTTTGCGCCGCCGTGGCTGCGGTGCGTCAACGCCCGGGCGAGCAGCCCCGGGTCGGAGAACTCGACGCCGAGCCGTTCAGCCAGCCAACGGGTGGCCGGATCCACGGCGCGCTCAGCGCGCGTTGACGACGACCGACTTGTCGAACTCGACGAGGAACGAGACGTTGCCGGCGAGCGGCACGGTATCGTCGTAGTAGGCGCGCATCGTGAACTCGCTGCCTTCCTTCTTGATCTCGATGTCCGTGGCCGTGATCACCTCGACCATCTCGATGTCGAAGTGGCGCTCGACGGCCTTGCGCAGCATGAATTCCGTCGAGCCCGGGTTGCTGTCGTATTCGTCCCGCACTTTCTCCAGGGTCGACGCGACGCGCATGTACTCGAGGTACTTCGGCAGCAGGCGGATGCCGGCGTAGACCCAGCCCCCGACCACCACGACCACCACGAGGATCCCGAGCATCGTCATGCCACGCTGTCTGTGCTGCATACCCAAGTCTCCCTAACGGATTCCGGTGCCCATGCGGTCCCAGAGCAGGTGCCACCTGCGGTCCGGGTCGAACGATAGCCAGATCGCCTCGGCCTTGCCGATGATGTTGGCCTCCGGCACGTAACCGACGTCGGGGTATCGGCTGTCCTGGCTGTTGTTTCGGTTGTCGCCCATCATGAAGTAGTGCCCTGCCGGAACCCGCCACTCGCCCTCCAGCCCGGCCCGCGTCTGGACCAGGAGCACGGCGTGCGCGGCGTCACCCAGGTGCTCCTCCCCGACCTGCGTGAAAGGATACTGCTCGCTCTTGGGGCCGGTGTACAACTCGCCGACCTCGATCCGTGACGGCTTTCCATTTATCCAGACGTGGGTCCCGGCCACCTGGACCACGTCGCCCGGCATGCCGACGAGGCGTTTGATCAGCACCAGGGAGGGGTCCGTGGGCTTGCGGAACACGACGACGTCGCCGCGCTCCGGCATGCCGATGTCCACCACCTTGGTGTTGGCCACCGGCAGCCGCAATCCATAGCGCCACTTGTTCACGAAGATGAAGTCGCCGTGCACCAGCGTCGGCATCATCGAATCGGAGGGGATCCGGAACGGCTCGTACAGGAACGAGCGCAGGACGAGCACGATCAGGATCACGGGGAAGAACGAGCGCGCGTAGTCGACCAGTACCGGGTCCTTCGCGACGCCGCGCGCGCGGCGCTTGCCTTCGAACAGCCAGCGGTCGAGTCCCCAGATGACGCCGGTGAGCGCGGCGAGCGCGACCAGCACGAACGAGAAATCAAACACCATCAGCGACCCCCAGTCCTCACTTCTTGCCCATGCTGAGCACCGCCAGGAAGGCCTCCTGGGGAATCTCCACCGTGCCGAGCTGCTTCATGCGCTTCTTGCCCTCTTTCTGCTTCTCGAGGAGCTTGCGCTTGCGCGTCACGTCGCCGCCGTAGCACTTGGCGAGAACGTTCTTGCGCAGCGCCTTCACGGTCGCGCGCGCGATGACCTGGCCGCCGATCGCGGCCTGGATCGCGACCTCGAACATCTGGCGCGGGATCAGCTCCTGCATCTTGTC
>Ga0209486_10000283_pt1 | contig 23864 bp, 12 predicted proteins | sample NCCompost_FD_187518 | JGI IMG/M metagenome (GOLD analysis project Ga0209486, IMG submission 187518) | Agricultural soil microbial communities from Utah to study Nitrogen management - NC Compost (SPAdes) (version 2) | ecosystem: Environmental > Terrestrial > Soil > Agricultural land | place...
TCACTCTCCAAAACCGCCGGTGGCACATTCACGCCCGAAGACCTGGGCGAATTCCAGGTCGAGTGGCAGGAACCGATCAAGACCACGTATCGCGGCTGGACGGTGTATGAGCTCCCACCGCAGGGCCAGGGCATCGCCGCGCTCATGATGCTCAACGTCATGGAGCGGTATCCGCTCGGCGAGTGGGGATTTCACGATCCCCGCGCGATGCACGTGATGATCGAAGCGAAGAAGCTCGCCTACGCCGACATGCTTCGCTACGTCGGCGATCCGAAGTACAGCAAGGTGCCGGTCGCCCAGATGCTGTCGCGCGAACACGCGACGGATCGCGCAACAAAGCTGGACATGACGAAGGCGGCGTGCGACGTGATGCCGGCGCAGATCGCCGGGCTGGAAGGCGCGCACGGAGGCGACACGATCTACCTCACGGTGATCGACGCCGAGGGCAACATCGTGTCGTTGATCCAGAGCGTCTATTCCGCGTTCGGCAGCGGCCTGGTACCGCCGAAGGCAGGCTTCACGCTCCACAATCGCGGCGCGCTGTTTACGCTCGAGGCCAATCACCCCAACACGCTCGCGCCCCGGAAGCGCCCGCTGCATACCATCATCCCGGCGTTCATGGAGAAGGACGGCGTCCGGATCGGCTTCGGCATCATGGGTGGCTGGACGCAATCGCAGGCCCACGCCCAGTTCGTCTCCAACATCGCCGACTACGGCATGACGATTCAGCAGGCGCTGGAAGCGGGCCGCTTCGTCAAGAACTCCTTCCGTGGGTGCGACGTCAATGTCGAGGCGCTGGTGCCGGAATCGACGCGCAATGCCTTGAAAGCGTTAGGCCACGAGGTACGCGTCGTCCCGTTGCGGACGGATACCTTCGGCCGCGGCCAGGCGGTGATGAGCGCGGGTGGGGTTCATTTCGGTGCGTCCGAGCCGCGGCATGATGGTGCGGCGATCCCGCAGGGGGCGATTCGAAAGTAGGAAGCAGGAAGAGGAAGCAGGAAGCAGGAAGCAGGAAGCAGGAAGCAGGAAGCAGGAAGCAGGAAGCAGGAAGCAGGGTCGGACTCGCGCTACGCGCGTTAAATGCTTCAAGGTGTCCCGAAGGGACACTCACCATTCCTGCTTCCTGCTTCCTGCCTCCTGCTTCCTAGAAGAATCTTGGATTCACCACGTTATTGAAAATCGATCCGAAGGTATAGGTGAACCCAAAGAATGCATTGTACTCGTAGCCCGTGAGTAGCGCCCGGCGCCGGAGGAGTACGTCAGCCTGGTCACGCTCTCCTTTCGGCAGATACACCTGGTCGTGGATCCAGCTGTAACTCCCGCCAAATCGCACGCTGAACCCGCGGAACAGGCGCACACTCAGGTCGCCCGACAATTCCGTGCTCCGTTTGCTCACGTCGTTCAGGTAGCCGCGGTGCTCGAGCCGGACGTTGCTGTCGCCCCATGGCTGGCGTGTAGCGTATTCAGTGGCAGCGATATAAACGGGGAACGTTTCGCGCAGTTTGTCGAAGATCGTCGTGTCCTTATACACGAAGGCATCGACGCCAACACCAAATTGGAGGGCGAGATAGCGTCGCGTCGCTTCGGTGTAGTCGAAGACGTTGTATTCCACGGCCGGCGCAAACTCGACGCGCAACTTCTGGTTGCGGAAGGTCTCGGACCCGATCGAGCTCACGATACCCGTCGACCAGTGGTTAGTGAGACTCCTCACGACGGTCAGGTCGGTGCCCCAGCTCCGCTGCCGATCGTAGATGGTGTCCGCTTCCACCACGTTCCCCACGGAGTCGAAGTCCTGGTCGATCGCTCGCTCGCTCGAATAGTCGTAACGCGATTCCAGGTCGACCTTCCACTCACCCGTTGTGCGGTTCGCCGAGAACTCACCCTCGACTTCCCGATTGCGATAATTCTGCTCGCCGCTGAAATCGGCGCTCACGTCAATCTCGAACACCCAGGCCTTCCATGGGTCGCTGCTCGGCAGCGTCTGCGAGCCGGGTCCGCCGGTCTCAAGGCCCTGTCGCATTGATATGCGAAGCGACTGCGCACCCGGGGTCCGCGCCACGAACTGTACGAGACCTAACGCGAGTGTACGCGTCAATCCCTGCCGCTCTTCGTCGTCGGTGGTCGTGGCGTTCGTCGTGAAGGTGAGTGTGTCACCGCGCGCGGCAAAGGTGCGCTGTCCGATGAACGCGATCGTGTATTGGTCGCCACCACCACCCGCGTCCTGTGAGGTGACCAGCACGTGAATATCCGCGACCGTGCGATCACGAACCCAGTTCACATAGGCGATTTCGGTGCGAATGTACTGGGTGTCGCAGCCATCATTACAATCGAGGAACACCGACAACGTTCCGGTCTGACCAGGTGCGGTCGCCGGTTCCTGCGCTCGCATGAGCGTTGAATCCAATCCGCAATATGCCAGTGCAATAAGGAAATGTGTCGAAAGCTTCATGCCCCTTCGGGGTTGAGAATCGAGACTCGACTCTCGCAGTTTAGTACCGATTCATGATCGCCGTCGACAACGCCTGCAGCCGTTCCGGCGATCCCACGAAGAGATTGGGCGGCACGGCGCGATACTGCAGAATCTCGGAGTAGATCTGCGCCTGCTCGTACTTGTTCACTCCGAGTCCGGCGAGATACTGGAGTCGCAGGTTGCGATCGCGGTTCACCTGTGCGTCGGCGAGCCAGGCCTTCAGCTGCGGACCCTGTGCGGCGAAGGTCGAGAGGAGGTCGACGCCGTTATAGAAACCGATCTCGGACAACGACTGCGCCACCTGCGCGAATTGCGGACTCGCCAGGCGCTCCTCGACCTTGTCGATGTCGATCCTGGCGTCACCATTCTGGCCGAGCAGCACCACGTCGTATCCACCGCCCTGGTGCGTGTTGCCGAAGATCATGCCATTCGGGAACACCTCGAGGAACGTCGCAATCTCGCTCTTCACCGCCTGCGTTCCACTTTCATAGAGCTGGACGAAGACCGTGACGACGCCGCCGGGATTCAGGTGATCCTTGATGACCTGGAAGAACTCTTTCGTGTAGAGCGTCGCGGCGCCCTTCACCCACGGATCGAACGGGTCAGACGTGATGGCGTCGAACTTCCGGTCACTCGTGAGCAGGTAGTGGCGCGCGTCGTCGATCTGCACATGCACCTTCGGATTGCGCACGACGTCGTAGTTGTGCTCCGAGAAGTATGTGGACACCACTTCCGGCACCAGCGGCTCGATCTCGGCGATCACGACGCTGTCGACGATAGGACTGATGCTGACCGCACCCGCCGTGACGCCCGCGCCGCACCCGATCACCAGCACGCTCCTCGGATTTTCGGGAACGAGCGTCGTCAGGTGGCCGAGCATCCGCTGCAGGCGCATGTCCTGCGGCAGGCTCGAGGCCTGCACCTTTCCCGCGTTATGGTAGTTCAGCGCGCCACTCGCCTCGCGCGACACCGCCATCGAGGAATTCATCCCTTCTCCGACATAGATGAACTCCCCGTGACTGCCGCGCCACGTAACCGCATAACGACCGTACGCCACCAGCAGCGCCGGGATCGGCGGAACCGCCGAGACGAGCAACGCCGTCAACGCGATCGTGATCATCCCGTAGATGCCGCCGCGTGGAGAGACCTGCAGCCTGCCTGAGTCTGAGGACCGCTCGAGCGCGAACATGAGGAGCGCGCTGAACGCGGCGATGATCATCAGCGCCCGCTGGCTGCCCTGCGTGCCTAACGTCGCGAGGGCGAACAGGCTGGCTATCATCGCGCCGAAAATCGCGCCGACGGTGTTCGCCGCATACACCGCACCGACCAGCTTTCCAGGGTCCTGGTCCTTCTGCGAGATGGACGCCAGCGCCAGTGGGAAGCTCATGCCCCACAGGAACGCCCCGGGCAGCACCACCCAGAGGGCACGGATGAAATCGATCTGGAACGTCGCCATGGAATTGGGCGCCAGAGCCGGGTTCACGGGCCAGTCAGGCAGTGCCGTGACCTGCGAATACGCCGCCCACGCCAGTGCAACCACCAGGAGCAGCTGTGTCAGGCCGAGGGCGTGGCGGGGGTTCTTTACGTTGTTCGCGAGCGCCGCCCCCGCGCTGCTCCCCGCACCGAGCCCGGTCAGAAATGCGGCCAGGATCAGGGAAAACGTGTAGACCGTGCCGCCCAGCAGCAGCGTCAGGAGTCGCGTCCAGATCACCTGGGCGCCGAGTGCGGTCATGCCTGAGAGCGCGATCGTGACCAGTACCGGCCATGAACCCGGCGGAATGGACGTCGCAGCCGCTTTGGATTCCGCGACTGGTGGCGTGTGGCGCGCCGTCTTCGAATACAGCATCGCCAGACCGGCGACAGCAAAGTTGATCGCCGCGGCCACGAACGTAGCGAACGAGACGTCGTGGTTTCTCAGCAGGTAGAACCCGGCGAGCAACGTCCCGAAAACCGCACCTACGATGTTGCCGCCGTAGAAGAACCCGAGCCACGACACACCACTCGGCGTAGCAGTCACATAACGCGCGATCGCCGGAAGTGTCGCGCCCATCAACAGCGTTGGTGGAAGGAGGACCAGCGCCGCGATGAGACCGCGGACCAGCAAGCCACCGAAACCGGGACCACCAATCGTCGTGTACAACCCACCCGCGTACGGCAGCACCACCATGATGAGCAAGCCGGCGATACCGATGCCCGCTTCCAGCTTCGCGTACACCTGCACCGGGTGACTCGTCGTCGGCACGAACCGCGGCAGCAACAGCGATCCGAGGCACATGCCACCCATGAACGTCCCGAGGAGGACGCCTAACGAGATCGCACTCGATCCCAGGCTCAGGGAGAGCATCTGGAACCACACGACCTCGTATATCAGTGCCGCGGCCCCGCTGCCGACGAACAACAGGATCAGGGCCGGCAGGTACGGTGCCGTTGGGCTGCTGGCGAGGGTCGTGGACGGGCTGGTAGCGGTAGCCATTGAGGGCATGGGAAAAGACGGGGGAATATGGTCTCCGGGACGGGGGCGGCACAGTGGCGCCCCGACATCCGCAGCCGACTTACGTCGTGATGCCGCATAGCGTTGTGCTATTAAGACTGATCAAAGGGGTAGGGTCGATTGACCACCCGCAGCAAGATGCGACCGGGTCACTCCGGTGAATCGAGTCTGACCCCTTTGATCGTTTTAGCTCGCCGAGCGGGCGGTCTCCAATGCCTCGATCAGCTCCGGAATCACCACCGGCTTCCGCAGGATCCGGATCACCCCTTCGCTGGGCGTCAGCGCCAGCGCCTCCGGTGGCGCATACGCGGTCATCAGAACCGAACGCGCGTCAGGATCGCGCTCGTGGATCGCGTTCCATGCCTCCACTCCACTCATCCGCGGCATGCGCACATCCATAAGGAAGAGATCGACGTCCGCGTCGCGGTTCAGTGCAACCGCCCCTTCCCCGTCGTACTCCGGTACCGTTTCCCAACCGTGCAGTTCGAGAATGTCGCAGAGGCTGCGCACCATGTCGCGATCGTCATCGACGACCGCCACCCGTTTCTTGCTGTTCACGCGGATTGACTCGTTGGAAGGACGAGCGAGAACACGGCGCCCCCGCCCGGATGATTCATCACCGTAAGTGTGCCGCGATTGGCGGTCGCCAAGGAGCGGGATACCGAAAGACCAAGACCGATTCCGCGCGCCTTCGTCGTGTACAACGGCTCGAAGATTTTTTCGGCCAGGTCCGGAGGAACGCCCGGCCCGGTATCCCGCACGTCGATGTGCACTCGGCCATCGCCGTCGCGCGCGCTGATACTGAGCACGCCCGGCTGATTGTCCATCGCTTGCGTCGCGTTCGTGAGCAGGTTGACCATGATCTGGCCAATCTGATCGGGATCGACGTGGACATGAGGCAGGCGGCCGTCGACCGCGACCTCGACGTGCACGTTCGCGGGAATCGCCACCCTGCCTAACTGGTCCGTGATCAGGCCGCGGACATCGACGTCGCGGCGTTGCGGTGACTTGCTCCGCGCCGAGTCGAGCAGGTCCGAGACGATGCGCTCCGACAGCTTGATCTGTGTGCCCAGCAGCTGGAGGTACTGCTGCGCGCGCGGCGAGGGCTGCTCGATGGTCCGCTCGAGGATGTACACCGCATTCGCCATGACGCCGAGCGGGTTGCGAAGCTCGTGTCCAACGCTGCTCGCCAGCTGGCCGATGGTGGCCAGCTTCTCCTTGCGGAGGAGCTCGTCCTGCGTGTCGCGCAGCTGCGTCATCGTGGACTGCAGGTCGGACGTCCTCGCCTGGATACGGCGTTCGAGTTCTTCGTGGGCCTCGTGGACCTTGTCCGCCATCGTCCCGAAGGAGCGGGCCAGGCGACCAATCTCGTCCTGGCGCGAGGTCGCGTGTGGTCGCCGGGTCAGGTCTCCATCGGCGATGAACTCGGCCGTCGTCGTGAGATCGGAAAGCGACTTCGTCATGCCCCGGCTCATCAATGTGCCGGCGATGATGGCGAATATCAGGACGCCTAACGCTACCAGCACGGTCTGCCACGAGAGCAGCCGCAGCGGCCGCAGGATCACGGCATTCGGATACTCCACGAAGAACGACCAGGGTGTGCCCGGAATCGGCGCGGACGCCATCGTGTGCAGCTGCCGTGCCTGACGAGCAGCCGTGGAATCCCGGATCACTGGCGGACGCAGCGTGTCGGTGAGTTCCGTCAGCGCCGTACCGTCCCGGTTGCCGATCACCAGGATCGCCCGCGGGCCGATCAGGTCCGAGATCACGCGCAACGATTGCGTGACCCGGGTAACGCGCCGCCACTGGACGATCTGGCCGACCACGCGTCCGCTGTCACGGACCGGAACCGCGATCACGTATTCGAGCATGCCATTGACGGGCCGGAACGCACTCACGACTGGTGTATCGATCGGCGCAAATTCCTCGACAGGACCTTCACGAACGAGTTCGGGTGCGACACCCTCGATCGGACGCCCCTGTGCATCGAGCACCGCGATCTCCACCGGAATGGTACTGTCCGTCCGCAGCCGACTCAGCGCGGCGCGGGCGCTGGCCGAGAGGGGCGTCCCTGGATTGCGCAGTGCGGCGAGTACGGCAGGATCTTGCCCCGCAGAATCGGCCAGACGGATAATGTTGGCGGCTCCACCAGCGGCGATGCCGGAGATCCGGTTTGCGGCACTGGAGAGGCGCTCATGGGCCACTTCGATGGCGGACGTTCGCGCGGCCGAATACGCAAGGGCGCTGAGCGTGACCACCGCCCCGATAAGGATCAGGGCCATGATCACAGGTAATCTCCAACGTAGAGAGAACCGGTCGATCATCTACCGGTGCACTCCGCAAACCGCGTGAACAATTGTGTCCAGTGTTGACTGAGCTCTCACAAAGCAGCGATCCAGCGCAGGCGTTCAGGAACCGACCGCAATTTCAGGGTCGAGTGAAACCTGACAATTATGGCAATCTCAACCTGTGATGCACATTCCCCTTGAGAGATAGACAAAGGCAGCGATCAGCGACCAGGGAGCAGCGAATAGCAAGCGAACAGTGCCTGCGACCAGGGGCAGCACCGATCGCAGCGCCCGCCCCATGCTTATCGCTCCTCGCAATTCGCTGCCCGCTTGCTAGTGGCTTATCGCTCTTCGCTGCTCGCTAACAGTTCATCCCACCCCCCGGACGGTCGATCGCGCTGACCTTGTCGCGCACGCCTGCCCTACATAGCGTCCCCCATGCGCTCGCTCGCCTTTCTTCTCGCGCCGGCGATGATCGCCGGCATCGCCACCTCCGCCGCGGCCCAGAACCAGCCGCGCGCCGATTCCACCGCCGCGTCTCCGCCACGGGATCGAACGAACACCCTGCCCCTGACCACGACGCGAACCGTGCGGTTCGCGACATCAGAAGGCACATGGATGTCCGTCGACGTTTCGCCGGATGGCACGACGATTGTCTTCGACCTCCTCGGCGACATCTACACCGTGCCGCTGGCCGGCGGCAAAGCCATGCGAATCATCGGCGGCAATTCGGTGGACATGCACCCTCGCTACTCTCCCGATGGGAAGTCGCTGGTCTTCGTCTCCGATCGCAATGGAAGCGACGCGACATGGATCGCCGACGCTGATGGCCAACGTCCGCGACTGCTCACCAACGGTGGTGTGTATCCCGTCTGGACGCCGGATGGCCGTGAGATCATCACCGCCAATCGGCTCGTTGATGTGCGAGGCGGCGCGGGTATCGCGCTCCAGGGCGTGGGCCCTGGCGCCAGCCTAACGGGCGACGGCCGGTACCTCTGGTTCCAGTCCGGCACGCAGGCCGCCCGCTACGATCGCACGGACGGCTCGATTACGAACCGGACGTCGCTGGCCGGCGGCGTCCTGCGACCGATGGTCAGTCGCGACGGCAAGCGGCTGGCGTACTTCACCCGTTTTGAGGCTCGGACTGCGCTCGTCGTGCGCGAACTCGCCACCGGCCGCGAACAGTGGGTGGCGATGGGGACGCAACCCGAGACATTCGTTCCGCCTCCACCGTTCGTACCGCAGGGGCCACTGCCCCCCGGCTTCACGCCACCGCCGCCGCCTCCGCCTCCCGGCCTGGGACCACTCCCGACCTCGGACTGGCTGCCTGACGAGCGGGGAATCGTCACCAGCTACGGCGGCCAGCTCTGGCGCATCGACCTCGCGTCCGGCACGGCCACCAATATTCCCTTCACCGCCGACGTCGACCTCGCGTTAGGTGCATTGGTCCGCGGCACCTCGGTCCTCGACGACTCGGTCCGGGTCCGTGAGATCCGCGACCCCGCCCTGTCGCCCGACGGCCGCCGGGTGGCGTTCGCCGCGTTAGGCCGCGTGTGGGTGATGGACCTTCCGGGTGGCACGCCGCGCCGCCTGACGACGGCAAGCACCGGCGTGGAGCTTTCCCCGACCTGGACGCCCGACGGCCAGTTGGTCACGTATGCCACCTGGGTGGACGCGCTCGGCGGCGACATCATGCAGGTCGGCCTGAATGGCGGGATGCCACGGAACCTGACGCGAGCCCCGGCCCTCTACACGCGGTTGGCGTACACGCCGTCCGGCTCGCGGCTCGTCTTCGCGCGCGCGCCTCGTCAGGCGTGGTCGGCGATCGTCAACGAAGCCGGCGTGCAGGCCAGGACGGCTGCCGGAGCCGGCACCGAGGTGAACTTCGAGCTGCGCTGGATGGCGCCCACTGGCGGGACGCAACACCCGATCGCCATGGTGTCCGATGTCGGCGGCCTGCCACTCGGGGGAACGCCGCACTTCACGACCGACTCGACGCGGGTGCTCTTCCACGACGGCACCTCGCTGGTGTCCGTCGCGTGGGACGGCTCGGATCGGAAGGTCGTGCTGGCGCGGGCGACCCCGCACACGATGCTCGGCCCCGATGGCCGCCACGTGTTGAGCCGGGCCGGCCCACGGCGCCACCTCTTCCTGTTCGAGCTGCCGCTGGTCGCTGATTCCATTACGGTCGATCCGATTGCGCCGCAGCCCATCGTTCCCGTTAGGCGCCTCACCAGGGCTGGTGGCGATTTCGCCACGTTCACGCGCGACGGGTCGAAAGCGGTCTGGGTGCACGGCACGACCCTCCACGTGTACGACATCGCCCAGGGCGACAAGGCGACCAATGACTCGCTCGTCGCGGCGCTGAGCCGCCCTGCCCCCGCGCCAGGCGCCACCACGCCTCCGTCCGATACGACGCGACGCACTCCCGCGGATTCCACGAGGCGTCCGTCAGGGCCGGCCGCTGGGGATTCAGCCGGTCGCTGGGCACCCGCATACGACGCGGTGCGGCATGACATCTCGATCGTGCTCGCGGCCGATAAGCCGACCGGCGTGATCGCACTGCGCGGCGCGCGTATCGTCACCATGAGAGCGGGTGAGGTCATCGAAAACGGTGACATCGTCATCACTGGCAACCGCATAACGGCAGTCGGCGCACGGGGAAGCGTTCGCATTCCCGGTGGCGCGCGCACGATCGACGTTTCCGGAAAGACGATCCTGCCGGGATATGTGGACGTGCACGCGAATCTTGCCGCACCTGGCCAGGCGCCCCGCACCGTCGTGCCGCAGTTCCTTGCGAACCTCGCGTTCGGCATCACCGCATCGCGCGATCCCGAGTCGCAAACCACGGATGCCTTCACGTACAGTGACCGGGTGCTGCTGGGCGACATGCTCGGACCACGTGTGCTTCCCACCGGGCCCGTCGCGCTGGATTCAGCGGCGATCATGCGCACCAATCCCGATGCGCGGACGTTCCTCGCGGCATACGCCGGACCATGGCGCAGCGGCACGGTGCGCGGCGACCTCACCGCCACACGACCCGATCGCCAGCGGTTCCTGACCATCAGCAAGGAGCTGGGGCTCACCGCGACGGCGATGAACGCCCCGGACTTCCGCAAGAGTCTCAGCGCGATCCTCGACGGATACTCGAGCCAGCAGGGTGCCTACGAAATCCTGCCGCTGCATAACGACGTCGCGAAGCTGATCGCCGAGTCGGGGCTGGTCTACGCACCCATGCTGCTCGGTCGCATCGGGACCATGAACGGGATTGCCCACGCGGTCGCGGCCTTTGCGCCGCACGCCGACCCGAAGGTGCAACGGTTTTCCACGCACCGCGAGCTCGACCGCCTGACGCGGGCTCGGACCGCGTGGTCGGTTGCCGAGGAGTATCCATTCGACCTGGTCGCGGCCGGGCCGGCCCGCATCGTAGCCCACAATGGCAAGGTCGCCATTGGGTCAGGCGGTCGCGTTTCGGGCCTGGCTTTCCACTGGGAGATGTGGCTCCTCGCACGCGGTGGAATGCCGAACCATGAGATTCTGCGGTCGGCCACCGCTTCGGGGGCAGAAGCGATCGGGCTTGGCACACAACTCGGCTCGCTCGAAGCCGGCAAACTCGCGGACCTGCAGGTGCTGGACCGGAATCCGATCGCGGACATCCGGAATACCAACTCCGTGCGCTACGTCATGAAGAACGGACGCCTGTACGACGCCAACACGCTCGACCAGGTGGCACCGCTCCGGAAGGCGATGGACGCACCATGGTGGCTGGCAACGGTGGAGGAGCAACGCTGATGTATTCGCGCCTAACGAATTCCGTGCGGCTGACCGCATGTGTCCTGGCCGCCGCCCTTTTTGCTCCGGCCATCTCCGCGCAGGCACCGACGCGAGAGTATACCGTGGTCGCCGGCTCCGCGCCGCGCGACCCGACGAACACCCTCCCCCTCAGGACCACGCGCATCGCGCGATTCACTGTCGACGAGGGGACGTGGATGTCCCTGTCCGTCTCGCCGGACGGACGTACCGTGATGTTCGACCTGTTGGGCGACATCTACACGATCCCCATCGCGGGCGGGAAGGCCACGCGCATTCTCGGTGGCAACTCGATGGATGTGCACCCGCGCTTCGCACCAGATGGAAAGCGCATCCTGTTCGTGTCAGACCGGTCCGGAAGCGATCAGCTGTGGGTCGCCAATGCTGACGGGTCGGATCCGGTGCAGGTCTCCCGGCTCACGGCGGGATCGATGTCGTTCCCGGTCTGGCTTCCCGATGGCGAATTCATCCTCGGGGCGCAGAACCTGTACCACCTCTCCGGAGGTGAAGGTGTGCGCGTGCCGTTTGGCGCCGGCGTGACCAGTTTCTCCCCGGACGGGAAGCGCGCGTATACCTCGAACCGCAGTGGCCAGATCATTGTTTACGATCGCGGGACGGGACGCACACATACGCTGGTCAGCAATCCGAGCGGCGCATTGCAGGTTGCGGCGAGCCCCGACGGCAAGTGGCTGGCCTACTTCACGCGAAGCGACAGTCGCACCGATCTCGTGCTGCGCGATATTGCGACCGGCGACGAGCGCGTGCTGCGCGAGAACGTGCAACACGACGGGAACTACCGCTCCGCGAGCCTTGGCGTCATGCCGAATCCCGCGTGGCTGCCTGACGCGTCCGCGATCCTTACGACCTACGGCGGCAAGATCTGGAAGATCGACGTAACAACGCGCCGGGCGACGATGATCCCCTTCTCGGCCGACGTCGAGCAGTACATGGGACCCTTGTCCCGATTCCAGTACGCCATCGCCGACACGTTCCTCGTCAGGCAGATCCGGGACGCGGTTCCCTCGCCTGACGTCAAGCGCCTCGCCTTCACGGCGCTCGACAAGCTGTACCTGAGCGATCTGTCCGGCGGCGCGCCGAAACGCGTTACGAAGGCAGTGAACGTCGTCGAACATTCGCCCACCTGGTCGCCCGACGGCCGTGTGGTGGTGTTCGCGACATGGACCGACGAATCGGGCGGCGACTTGTATCGCGTGAACGCCGACGGATCGGGCCTGCGCAAGCTCACGACACAATCATCGTTCTTCTATCGGCCGGTGTTTTCGCCGGATGGAAAGCGACTGGTCTTCGCCACGGGTCCGTGGGTGCCCCGTCGCAACTTTGTCGACCGGTTGAGCGGCGCGATGGACGAAGGGCCGCTGAATCTCGCCTGGATGAACGCGGACGGTGGGGAGATTCACGACATCGTCGAGGTTGGCGGCGTGTCGTTCATCCCCGAAGGCGCCATCGCGCATTTCGGCCCTGACACCAGTCGGATCCTCTTCACCGCCGCCGGCGGACTTCAGTCGATCCGCTGGGATGGTTCCGATCGCCGGACGATTTACACGGGCGACCCGGTGTATCTCTCCCCGACCGGCACGCATGGCTTCGCCGTCAACCAGGCGACCAAGCGCGTCTCGATCTTTCCGGCTCCGGACGTGGGTAGCGCGATCGCGCTGAACGCGCGGACGGCCCAACCCCTTGTGCCCTCGCAGGTAGCCATCGAGGTGGGCGCCGAGTTCCCCGGGTGGAGCCGGGACGGCAAGTACCTGTATTTTTCGTTAGGCAGGTCGTTCTTCCTGTATGACATCGCCGCCGCGTCGGCAGCCCGCGCCGACTCCCTGCGAGGAGCGTGGCAGAAACGACTGGCCGGCGACACACTGCCGGTGGCAGGCGCTGACACGTTGCCATTCACGTCGGCATACACCCCGGCGCGTTACGACATGCGCATCAGCGTAGCCACGGAGAAGCCGCGTGGTACGGTCGTGTTGCGGGGGGCGCGCATCATCAGCATGAAGGGCAACGAGGTCATCGAGCGCGGCGACGTGGTCGTGACGGACAGCCGTATCGTCGCCGTGGGACCATCAGGAAGCGTGACCGTTCCCGCGGGCGCTGCCTCCATCGACGTCAGTGGCAAGACGATCGTCCCCGGCTGGGTCGACGTGCATGCGCACACCTGGCCCTCGCCCGACGTGCATAAGACGGCGGTGCCGGCGTTCCACGCCAACCTCGCGTACGGCGTGACCACCATGCGCGATCCGCAGACGAACACGAGCGCCATCATCACCTATGGTGATCGCCTCCGAACCGGCGACCTGTTTGGTCCACGGTTCATCGGAACCGGTCAGGGCATCTTCAGCGGTGAGCAGATCACGACGCTGAAGCGGGCCCGGGAAGTCGTCCGTCGTTATGCGGAGTTCTACGAGACGCAGACGATCAAGCAGTACCTGGCTGGCAATCGTCGGACGCGCCAGCTGGTAGCGATGGCGACGTACGAGAACCGCATCACGCCGACCACCGAGGGCGCGGGCGACCTCAAGATGGCCATGACGGAGATGCTCGATGGGTACGCCGGTCACGAGCACGCGTACGAGATCTGGCCGTTGTACAAGGACTTCGCCCTGCTTTCGGCAGCCAGCGAAATCACGTACACGCCGACGATGCTGGTCGCGTACGGTGGGCCGGAGGGCAAGTACTTCCTGATCGAGCGTGAAAACGCGTATCAGGAGCCGCGACTCAAGAACTTCACGTTCCAGCCCGACCTGAATCGGCGGACACGCCAGGGCGTCTGGGCTCCGGAAGACGATTATCCGTCGAAGGGCATCGCCGCGGCGGCGGCCAGGATCGTGGCCGCTGGCGGCGCCGTGGGTGTCGGCGCGCACCACGAAGTCCAGGGCATCGGAACGCCGTGGGACCTGCTCCTCATCGCGTCAGGCGGCATGCCGAATCACGACGTCTTGCGCGTCGGCACAATCTTCGGCGCGCGGTCGATCGGGTTGGATCGCGACCTCGGCACCGTCGAAGCGGGCAAGTTGGCCGACCTGATTGTATTCGATGGCAACCCACTCACCGATCTGCGCACGATCCTCAAGCCTCGTTATGTGATGCGCAACGGCTTCCTGTTCGAGTCGGAGACGCTGAACGAGGTCTGGCCCGAGCAGAAGCCGTTACCGAGACGCTGGTGGATGGACTGGTTGCCGAATATCGAGAGACAGGAAGCGGGCGGTAGAAAGCAGGAACGGTAACCGCCGACGTAAACCTGTACCCAAAGAAGGCCTGAGCGTGCTCGGGCCTTCTGTGCTTTTAGCAGCGGGCTGAAGATGTCGTGCCTACGCCTCGTTCTTTTTCACGGGATCGTTGACGTCAAGGCGCCGTTCGAGACGAGTCAGTAAGCCGAGGATTATCCAACTCGCGGTAACAGCCACTGCCGCCGTCCCCCAGCGGCCGAGTCCCGCCGCGACGCCAACTCCCGCCGTTAGCCAGATGCCGGCAGCCGTTGTCAGACCCCGGATCTCGCGTTGCTCCTCGGACTTGAGAATCGAGCCGGCTCCGAGGAACCCGATACCGGTGATCACGCCCTGGATGATCCGGGACAGGTCACTGGATGTCATTCCGCTTTCCGCGGCCGCCAGCATCAGCAACGCAGCGCCTAACGCCACCAGCATGTGTGTGCGGAGGCCGGCCGCTTTTCCCGCGCGCTCCCGCTCAAAGCCCACGACCGCGCCCAGGAGTGCCGCTACCAGGAGCCGCACCACGGCGCGAGCAAACTCGGTCGCGTCGGGCAAGCCGTTCGTGATTTCGCGCAAAAACTCATTCATGTTTCAAAGATAGAAGGAACGCTGCGTCGAGCCGATCCTTCCTCTGCATGACGTGAAGAAGGGGCCGCTTTCGCGGCCCCTTCTTGCATCTTGCTTCTTGCTTGTTGCTTCTTGCTCTTAATACATCCCGCCCATGCCACCGCCCGGCGGACCACCAGCCGAAGCCGGCTTGTCTTCCTTCTTCTCGACGATCAGCGCCTCGGTCGTCAGCATGAGACTCGCGATGGACGCCGCGTTCTGCAGCGCCGTGCGGGCGACCTTCGTCGGATCGATGACACCAGCCGTTACGAGGTTCTCGTAAACGTCGGTCAGCGCGTTGTAGCCAAACTGGTCGTCCTTCGACGAACGCACCTTCTCGACCACGATCGAGCCTTCAGCGCCAGCATTGTACGCAATCATGCGCATCGGCTCCTCGAGCGCGCGACGGATGATGTCAATGCCGATCTGCTCGTCATGGTCCTCGAGCTTGATGCCCTTGAGCGCCCGCTGCGCGCGAATGAGCGCGACGCCGCCGCCCGGCACGATGCCCTCTTCGACCGCGGCGCGCGTGGCGTGCAGCGCATCCTCGACGCGGGCCTTCTTCTCCTTCATTTCGCTCTCGGTCGCAGCACCGACGTTGATGACCGCGACACCGCCGGCCAGCTTCGCCTTCCGCTCCTGGAGCTTCTCCTTGTCGTAATCGGAAGTCGTCTTGTCCATGGCGACTTCGATCTCCTTGATACGGCCCTTGATGGCATCCGAATCGCCGGCGCCGTCGATGACCGTCGTGTTGTCCTTGTCGACGACGATCCGCTTCGCCTTGCCGAGGTCCGTGAGGACCGCGTTCTCGAGCTTGAAGCCGACTTCGTCGGAAACGACCTGGCCCTTGGTGAGGGTCGCGATATCCTGCAGCATCGCCTTGCGACGATCGCCGAAGCCCGGAGCCTTCACCGCGCAGACTTTGAGCGTGCCGCGCAGCTTGTTCACGACCAGCGTCGCGAGCGCCTCACCCTCGATGTCCTCGGCGATGATCAGCAGCGGCTTACCCGCCTGCGCCGTCTTTTCGAGAATCGGGAGCAGATCCTTCATCGACGAGATCTTCTTGTCGTGAATGAGGATCATCGCGTCCTCGAGCACCGCTTCCATCTTGTCCGGATCGGTGACGAAGTAGGGCGAGATGTAGCCGCGATCGAACTGCATGCCGTCGACCGTCTCCAGCGTCGTCTCGATACCGCGCGCTTCCTCGACGGTGATCACGCCGTCCTTGCCGACCTTCTCCATCGCATCGGCGATCAGGTCGCCGATTTCCTTGTCGTTATTGGCGGAGATGGCGCCGATCTGGGCGATTTCCTTCTTCCCGGCCGTCATGACCGACATCTTCTTCAGCTCTTCGATCACGGCGGTCACGGCGCGCTCAATGCCGCGCTTGATCGCCATCGGGTTCGAGCCGGCGGTGACGTTCTTGAGGCCTTCGCGGAAGATGGCCTGGGCCAGGACCGTGGCGGTCGTGGTGCCGTCGCCGGCGACATCAGACGTCTTGGTCGCGACTTCCTTCACCATCTGCGCGCCCATGTTCTCGATCGGATCCGAGAGCTCGACTTCCTTGGCGACGGTGACGCCGTCCTTGGTGACGGTCGGAGCGCCGAACTTCTTGTCGAGGACGACATTCCGTCCTTTCGGGCCGAGCGTGACTTTCACGGCCTCAGCCAGCTTGTCGACGCCGCGCTTCAGGGCCGCGCGCGCATCAACGTTGAAATGGAGTTCCTTAGCAGCCATATGACTCTGGTCTCGTTAGGTGGGAGAGTTCTTTGATACAGGATGGCGGATGTCCGATGGCGGATGGGTGTTGCTCCCGTCGGCCATCTCCATCGGCAATCCCGTTAGTTGATGACTGCGAGAACGTCGCTCTCGCGCAGGATGAGGTACTGCTCGCCTTCGATGGTGACTTCGGTGCCGCTGTACTTCCCGTAGAGGACCTTGTCGCCGACCTTCACTTCCATCGAAACGCGATTGCCGTCTTCGGTTCTGCCCGGGCCAACCGCAACGATTTCACCCTGCTGCGGCTTCTCCTTGGCGGTGTCGGGGATATAGAGTCCGCCGCGCATCGACTCGGACTCCTCCAACGCCTTCACGACGACGCGATCGGCGAGCGGCGCAATCTTGGTCGCCGCAGCGCTCTTTGTGGCCATAGCGTGCATTCCTCGCTTACAGAAATGGTGGGATTTCCCATCTGGCACTCATCGAGTGCGAGTGCTAGCAGGGGCGTGAATAGTACCGGGGACTGGAAAACAGGTCAAGTGCAAACCACAAGTGAGACATTAGCCGGTAATTTGTTATCCCACATATACTTGCGACGCGTTGTCGAGCTCGGTGCAGGAGGGAAATTGGAGCAGGACCCCGATTTCCTTGCCTAAGCGGAGATGAGGGGTCTGACCCCATTTCCTTATGTGGACGGGTGCGCTGGCGAGTGTTACGCTGTCTGCTATTCGGATGGCGGAAGGCGGATGGCAGAAGTCGGAGATGCTCCGCTGGGACCGACATCCGGCATCGGACATCCGCCATCCCTGAGGAGTCAATGAACCTCCGTCCTGTTTTCGGAGCGTCGCTGCTCGCCGCCGTCGTCTCGATGTCATCAGGCGCCCAGTCGAAGCCGACCATCGAGCAATTCATGAGTCCTGCGTCGCCGCTGGACCTCGTGGCAGCGAAGAAGGCCGACCGGCTCGCCTGGATGGCGTACGATCGCGGCATGCGCAACGTCTATACTGCGGCGGCCCCTGACTTCCGCCCGGCGCGCCTAACGCGGTTCCTCGAGGACAACGGCGTCGACGTCAGCGACGTGACGATTTCCGATGATGGCAGCGTGGTCGTCTTCGTCCGCGGGTCGGCACCGAATCGGGAGGGGTGGATCGCCAACCCCTCGCATGATCCGGATGGTCCGGCGCGCGAGATCTGGGCCGTTCGCACGGCGCCGGGATCGACGGCGTTTCGCATCGCCGACGGCGCGGCCCCTGAGCTTTCCCCCGACGGGCGGTTCGTGCTCTATGTGAAGGACAACCAGATCTATCGCGCCCGCGTTTCGCAGGCGGCGCAGGTCACCGAGATCGACAAGGGCGAGAAGCCGTTCATCTCCGCGTGGGGCAGCAACAGCAACCCGCGATGGTCGCCCGATGGATCGAAGATCGCGTTTGTCTCCAATCGCACGAATCACTCATTCATCGGCATGTACGACGTGGCAACCCGCACGGTCGGCTACGTGACGCCGAGCGTCGACTTTGACGCGTTGCCGACATGGTCAGCCGATGGAAAGCAGGTTGCGTTCACCCGTCGTCCCGGGCTCCCCTTCGGGCGCCAGGGGCAGGTTGGCGCAGGCGCCGCAAGCCTCGGCAACCCGGCCGGTCCTGCTGGTCGCGCCGGATCGGCTGGCGTCTGCGGAAGTGCTGCCGGCGAAGGTGGACGGGGTGGTGGCCGCTTTGGTGGCGCTCCCGACACGGCATCTGCGGTTGACCGTCGTTTCCCGGGTCTCTGCCGCGCCACGTTCCGCGGTGGCTACACCCTGTCGATCATGGTCGCCGATGTTCCCAGGGGCGGCGTCGATCATATCGCCGAGAGCACCGTTGGGGCCCGCGAAGTCTGGCACAACCAGCCTAACGATCCGGTCTTCAACAACATCAACCGGATGTTCTGGGGCGATGGCCACCTGGTCTTCCCGCTGTCGCCCAGTACCGACGAGTGGGACCGGTACTGGTCAGTGAAGCTGGATGGCAGCACGACGAAACCCATCCTGTTGACGACGACCGATGGCCTGATCGAGGACGCCACGTCGGCAACGCTTTCGCCCGATGGCAAGACCCTCTACTACTGCACCAACGCCAACGACATCGAACGGCGCGACATCTGGGCTGTGTCGGTCGCCGGCGGCACGCCCCGCCAGGTCACGAGCGGCGACGGCATCGAGACATATCCCCAACCGTTAGGCTCGGGGCGGTCAGTGGGCGTCCTGTATTTTGACGCGAAGCAACCCGCTTCGGTCGGCGTCGTCCCGGCAACCGGCGGCAAGGCGCGCGTGATATTCCCGACGCTTCCCAAAAGCTTCCCCACCGAAGCACATGTCGTGCCCGAAATCGTCCGGATCAAGGCTCCTGACGGGCTCGAGGTGCCTAACCAGCTCTTCATCCCGAAAGACCTGAAGCCGGGCGAGCGGCGCCCTGCCCTGATCTTCGTTCACGGCGGCCCGTCGCGGCAGATGCTGCCCGGCTACCACTACATGCAGTTCTACCACTGGTCGTACGCCTACAACCAGTGGCTGGCGAGCCAGGGTTATGTCGTGATGTCGGTGAACTACCGGAGCGGTATTGGGTACGGCCGCTCGTTCCGTCAGGCGCCTAACACGGGTCGGAATGGCAACGCCGAATACCAGGATGTCCTGGCGGCGGGGAAATACCTCCAGGGACGCCCCGATGTGGATCCAGCGCGCGTGGGGATCTGGGGCTTGTCTTATGGCGGCGTGTTGACGTCGCAGGCGCTGGCGCGGAACTCGGACATTTTCGTGGCCGGCGCTGACCTGGCGGGGGTGCACCTCTGGGGAAGCTCGCTCGACACGGCGGCCGTCTCCTACCGCTCGTCCGCCATTTCGGCGATCGATACGTGGAAGTCGCCAGTTTTCCTGGTCCACGGTGACGATGACCGGAACGTCGACTTCGCCCAGACCGTGGGCCTCGTCCAGCTGCTCCGGGCGCGCGATATCTACTACGAGTTGATGGTCATCCCGGACGACCTCCACGAGTCGATGCTGCACAGTCTCTGGCTCGACACGTGGGATCGCATCGGGAAGTTCCTGCACCGGTTTGTCTGGGAGAAACAGATCGCGACAACGTCACCGCAGACGCCACGCCAACAGTGAGACCGGTCTCCGATCGCCGGTCGCTGGTCGCCGGTCGCTGACATGAAAACTGACCCTCGAGTCGACGATTACATCGCCAAAGCAGCGCCCTTCGCGCAACCGATCCTGCGCCGGATCCGCGAGGTCGTGCACGCGGGCTGTCCCGACGTCGAGGAGACGATGAAGTGGTCGTTTCCCCACTTCATGCACCACGGAATCCTGTGCAGCATGGCGTCGTTCAAGGCGCACTGCGCGTTCGGGTTCTGGAAGGAGGAGTTGATGACTGGAACAACCGGGCCGAATGGCGCGGTTACGACCTTTGGCCGAGTCACCTCAGTCAAGGACCTGCCGCGGAAGCAGGCGTTCGTCAGGTTGGTGAAGGAGGCGGTCCGGCTGAATGAGGACGGGGTCAAGCCGCCGCGGAAGGCGACCGAAGACCGGTCGCGCTCCGTGCGCGCGCCGGCGGACCTCCTTGCTGCCCTCCGGAATAACCCGGAAGCCCGCGCGGCGTACGACGAGATGAGCCCCAGTCACAAGCGGGAATACATCGAATGGATCACGGAAGCCAAGCGTGACGAGACCCGGAAACGGCGCGTGGCGCAGGCCGTGGAATGGATCGCGGAAGGCCGGATCAGGGACTGGAGATACGTTCGATAACGACAACTACTGGCCAGAGGCCAAAAGCCAGGCCAGAGGCCAGAGGCAACGGCCACTGGCCGGAGGAACGGTAAAGGAACGCAGGCGGGTGGTCACTCGCACACTGTTGGTAGTGACTGACTTGACGCTGGTCCGTTCCACACTCTGCGTCCATATTTGGTAGTCTCTGTCCGCGGGCCACCTGACGACGTGATTCTCGATCAACTACAGTCCGCGATCGCCGACCGATACAAGGTCGAACGGGAACTGGGACGCGGTGGAATGGCGACCGTGTTCCTGGCGACTGACGTTCGGCACGAGCGTCAGGTGGCGATCAAGGTCCTCCATCCCGATCTTGCCGCCACGATTGGCGCGGAGCGTTTCGAGCGGGAGATCAAGCTCGCCGCGAAGCTGCAGCATCCGCACATCCTGGGTCTGATCGATTCGGGTGAAGCGAACGGGCTCTTTTACTACGTGATGCCCTTCATCCAGGGCGAATCGGTCCGCGACAAGCTCGATCGCGAGAAGCAGCTCGGCGTCGACGAAGCGATCCAGATCACGCTCGAAGTTGCCGATGCTCTGAGTTACGCGCACGCGCAGAACATCATCCACCGGGACATCAAGCCCGAAAACGTGATGATGTCGAACGGCCACGCCCTGGTCGCCGACTTCGGCATCGCGCGCGCCCGGACCGAAGCAGGCCAGAACAAGTTGACGCAGACGGGCATGGCGGTCGGGACGCCCGTCTACATGAGCCCCGAGCAGGCCACTGGCGAGGCGGTCGGTCCGTCAGCGGACATCTACAGCCTGGGGTGCATGCTGTACGAGATGCTCGCCGGTGAGCCGCCGTTTAACGGGCCTAACGCGATGGCGATCATGGCCCGTCACGCGATGGAGGCGGTGCCCAGCGTCCGCATCATCCGGCCGGCGGTTCCCGAAGAAGTGGAGGAGGCCATCTTCCACGCGCTGGAGAAGAACGTCGCCGATCGGCCGAAAACTGCCGCAGAATTCTGCGAAATACTCGGGACCCCGTTAGGCGCGACGGCGACGCGGAAGGTGACGGGCCGGCACACGGCTCGGATGCGGGTTCCGACGGGTGCGCGGATGCAGGCGTACGTGACTGAAGAGGCGGAAGTCCCGAAGCCGGTTCCGCTGTACAAGCGGCCAGTCGTTATGGCGAGCGGCGTCCTGGCGCTGGTGGCTGCCAGCTGGATCGGATTCCTGAGTTTGAACGGGCGCTCGGCTAGTGCTGCAGCTGGAGCATCGTTGGCTCCCACCAGCGTTGCGGTGACATATTTCGAAGACCAGACAGGCGGCAATCTCGGTCACGTCGCCGACGGTATTACCGAAACACTCATCGATCAACTCAAGCCAGTTGGCGGCCTCAAGGTCCTTTCAAAGGATGCCGTCGCTCGATTTCGAGGAAAAGATGTCGACGTCGATTCTATTGCAGAAGCGCTGGAGGCGGGCACAGTAGTCACCGGCAGCGTCAGTGAGAATGGCAATCGCGTTCGTGTCAGCTTCAACATCTTCAACGGGAACAACGGAGCCTCGATCGAGTCGAAAGGCTTCAACCTGCCGGCCGATGACATTCTCAGCATCAACAAGACCGTTGCGGATTCCGTTGCCTTTTATCTGCGGGGCGCGGTAGGAAGGGTAGTCACTACGGCGGAACTCGAATCGGGCACACGCAACGCCAATGCGTTGACGGCGGTCCAACTCGCGAACAAGCAGCGTCGAGATGCACTCGAGGCCTTTGCGGCAGGCGACTCCGCCAGGACCTGGCAGCTCTTCGCGCAATCAGATTCGAACCTGGCTCGCGCCGAGGATCTCGACGAGAGGTGGGTGAAGCCAATCGCGCTTCGCGCACAATTGGCTCTCCTTGAGTTTCGCGCAGCGCGGACCGCCTTGCTGAAAGCTCCGTATGTCGAGCAGGGTCTCACACATGCCGAACGAGCCCTCAAACTCGACCCGCAGAATCTCGACGCGCGCGAAGCACGGGGGCAGTTGAAGAAAGCTCGTTGGGATCTCCAAGTTGTGAAGGGAGCCGAGGCGGACAAATTGCTCGAGGACGCGCGCGCGGACCTGGACTTCGTTACTCAACGGGATCAGACCCGCCCCCAGGCGTTGGTAGCATTGAGCGCCGTTCAGACGCAACTCAAGCAACCGACGGATGCTTATGTGTCCGCTGTAGCCGCGTACCGCCAGGATGCCTTCTTCTCCGGCGTGGAAGACAATCTCGTCACATTGTTCCAGACGTCGTTCAATCGCGAAGAGTTCGCACAGGCCCACGATTGGTGCGTCGATGAGGGGTATCGCCGCTTCCCGACCAACTGGCGATTCGTCGCCTGCCAGCTGAACATGCGGGTAACCCCTAACGACACCACGTCAGTCGATTCAGCGTGGAAGGAGCTCGAGACTCTTCAACGCCTCTTACCGGCGAACGTGGCCGTGAAAGAGTTCCAATATCGTCGGAACAAGATGTGGGTAGCTGCGACGATCGCGAAGAAGGGACTTCGGGACTCAGTTGCGAAGGTAGTGGAAAGTGCCCGCACCAAAGACAAGGCGATTGACCCCAATGGGAACCTGCTGACAGCCGAGGCTCTGGTTCGCCTCAGGCTTGGGACCGCGTTGGATACGGCAGCGGCCTTCGAGCTTCTGAAGGAGTACGTGGTCACGCAGCCAGAGCATGGAAGGGGGTTCCTCGAGACAGGAATGTGGTACTGGAGAGCCCTCCGGCAGGACGACCGTTGGAACAGCTTCCTTCGGCGCGCCGCCGCGGGGAGCTAGTCTCCCGAAGTCCGTTGTTAGGGACCGGTGAGACGCCTTGTCCCAGACCTCAGCCGGTCTGGTTTGGAACGCAAAAGGAACGCTCGCCGCTACGCGGCCGAAACGAAGTAGGAACGACACCCTGGTAGGCTTGGGGCGGCAAGTCGGGAACCGGGCGATGGCCTTCAGTACTAGTTGCGCAGTAGTCGCCGGAGAAACTCGACCTTACCGAACGGAACCGAACCCGATATCCTTGAGGGTCGTTTTTGGAAATGCCCTCCCCCCGCAGTTTTTGCACTCCAGGAGCTAGATAATGCGTCGTTCATTTCTCGCCGGAATCGGCGCCCTCGCGGTGTTTGTTGTCGCCGCGTGTTCACCAGACCAGTCGCAGCAGGAGCCACTGGCTCCGACGGTCCCATCGCTCGCCCCAGGTGGTGGCGGTTCGGCGCTATGTGCAGGCAGCCTGCTTTCTGACATTTCAAAGCAGCAAAAGGCGTTGTTCACTGGCGTCCAAGTAGCGATTCTCGACCCACTGTTGACGACGATCAAGAACGAGTGCCCGACGTCCGCACCGTCGTCGACGCTGATGACGTATATCCAGCGCGTGATCGATTATCGGAAGGATGGTAAGCTGAATCCCCTCGTCGATCCCAGCGTCGCTCGCGCAAATGCCTTGGTCAAACTGTGGAGTGATGTGACCACGTATGCCATGACTAAGGACCCGCTC
>Ga0209486_10000284_pt1 | contig 23842 bp, 24 predicted proteins | sample NCCompost_FD_187518 | JGI IMG/M metagenome (GOLD analysis project Ga0209486, IMG submission 187518) | Agricultural soil microbial communities from Utah to study Nitrogen management - NC Compost (SPAdes) (version 2) | ecosystem: Environmental > Terrestrial > Soil > Agricultural land | place...
CGCCGGCTTCGACAACGAGATGACCGCGGCGGTGTCGGACGCCGTGAACATTCCGGTCATCGCCTCGGGCGGCGCCGGCACGTTCGACCACTTCACCGACGTGTTCACCCAGGGCCACGCCGACGCGGCGCTGGCCGCGTCGATCTTTCACTACGCCGAGTCGAGCGTCACCGATTTGAAGCGCCACCTGCGGCAGCACGGGATACCGGTCCGTCTCTAATGCTCATTCCCTCGATCGATCTCCAGAACGGCTCCGTCGTGCAGCTCGTGCAGGGCGAGAAGCTCGCCATCAAGGCGGCCGACGCCGAGCCGTGGATCAAGAAGTTCTCCCGCTTCCCGCGGGTGCAGCTCATCGACCTCGACGCGGCGATGGGCAAGGGCGACAACGCCGCGATCGTCGCGTCGATCTGCAAGCGGCTCCCCTGCCGCGTGGGCGGCGGCATCCGCTCGATCGAGCGCGCGCGGGCCGTGCTCGACGGCGGCGCGCACGCCGTCATCGCCAGCTCGGCGCTCTTTCGCGATGGCGCGGTGGACGTCGCGTTCGCGAAGGCTCTCGCCGAAGCAGTCGGACCCGAGCGCGTGATTGCGGCGGTGGACAGCAAGGGCGGGCGCGTCGCGATTCACGGGTGGAAGACCGTGCTGCCGCTGACGGCCGTCGAGGCGGTCAAGGCGCTCGAGGCGTATTGCGCCGAGTTCCTCTACACGCACGTCGATCTCGAGGGGCTGATGCAGGGCACCAGCATGCCGGCCATCATGGCCGTCCGCGAGGCCACGGCCCGGCGCGTCACTGCCGCTGGCGGGATTACGACGTGGAAGGAGATCGACGAGCTCGACGCGGCCGGCGTGGATGCCGTGGTCGGGATGGCGGTCTACACGGGCCAGCTCCCGCTGGACCGCTGAAACAGTGAGGGCCGCCTGACGGCGGCCCCCACATCTGACTATTCGTCCGGCGAGCGGAAACGCACCGTGTGGCCGTCGGGCCAGGTAATCGCCACCAGCAGCCCGATCGGACTCTTGCCGTCGAGTGCCGGCATGATCGTGACGGCGATTTCATCGCCGGCCTTGAGCGCGTTCGGGCCGGTCTTGCCGATTCCGAGCCGCGCCAGCTGCTGGACGCTGCCGCCAAGGATGTTCCATTCGACGATCGAGCCATCGGCGCCCTTCACGTCCACTTTCAACGCCGAATGGGGGTTGATCAGCCGGAAGGCCTTGAACGCCCCGGTGATCTTCGATTCCTTGCCGATGGCGTACATACCCGCGAGGGAGTGATGCGCGTACACCGAAGCACTCGCCAGGAGGCACGCGCACAAAACGGCGAATCGGATAGTCCACTTAGTCATGAGTGCATCCCCTCTGCAGTCCGGCTCAGGCCGGACACTACGTTAGTGCCTGATCTGTGAAGCGGCCGCTTCGGTTTCGAAGTTCGTCTCGCAGTTGCCTCGCTCGCGAATGAGACCCGCGTTGGCGTTCGTGTTGCGCCGCACCGTCCGGGTCGGGAAGACCCACGGCTCCAGCAGCACTTCCGGGTCCTCGATCGTGACGTCGTACAGGATCGTATCGCCCTGACGCGTGAATTTCTCCACCACATGCATGTCGCTCGTGTGGAAGAACCCGCCGCGCCCGATCCACGTCGTGTCGATGAAGCCGACCGAGTCGAGCACCAGCGTGTCGCCCTCCCAGCGTCCGACGGTCACCCCCATATACGTGGCATCGAAGTTCGCGTTTTCCGCGTGCTTGCGGCCGTCGATCGGGATGATGCGGTACTCGCCGTACCCGCCGCCGGCATCCCCGCCAAAATACAGGAAGGTGATGTCGTTCTCAGTCTGGTAGATGCGCCGCGGCGGACCCTGCCGCGGGACGCCCAGCGGCTGGCAGGTCATGACCGGGTCGTACTTGTTGGTCCACATGTCGAGCTCTTGAATCTTGTCCCAGTGCTCGGGTTTGTACTGCGGAAAACCCAGCATGCCGAACCGCGAGGGCGAGTAGAGCGCGAAGTCTTCAGTCTGATTGGTGCTCCGGTTGCAGGGTCTCTCCTGCGTCGGACCGCATCGCCGCCCGCCGCCCCCCATGTAGTTCCCGATCCAGTCGGTGTACTGCCAGACACCGGACAGGTCGGGACGCGCGCCCAGCCGCGGCGTGGGGGCCTGGTTCACCGGCGGGTTCGGCTTGGCGTAGACGCCCTTGGGAAGCTGCGCGGTGACGGTGATGGCCTTCTTCACGCTGGCCGGCACGGGCGCAATCACATACACGTTGCCCGTCTCTGTCACGTCCGTCGTCAGGTCGCGGACGACTGCGCCGTTCTTTTTCTCGACCATCTTGCCGGCGTAGAACACCTCGATCTTGTGCAGCGGGTTGTTCCAGTCCTGGTAGCCGCTGTAGGTGAACTCCGTGGTCGCCGAGCCGTTGGTGACCACCACCTTCTCGGTCATGTACTTCGCGTCGAGTGTGGCTGTCCCGGTCGCACCTGGCACGCCCGGAATCGGGAACGTCACGACCGGCTTGCCGGCTTCCCACTTCACAGACGTCTGGCCCACTTTGTCGAGACCGTCAGCGAACAGCGTACCCGGGTTCGCGCCGAGCCACCATGTGTCCGTCGTCCCGGCAAGCGCGGCCTTCGCCGCGCCCTGCGGGCTGGCCCAGATTCGGATCAGCCGATCCTGTGCCGTCGCCGGCATCGGAGTGGCCTTGCCCTTCGTGGCCCCGATCTCGGCGCCGACGACGTCTTCGTTCCAGGCGTAGAGCCCGCTGACCACTTCGATGTTCGAGACCTTCTGGGTCCCTCGCGTGCACGCGTACTGAATCCGCTGGGTGAAGGTCTGGTAGTTGGTGCTCGCCCGGAATCTCGAAAGGGTGCACGGCTGTCCGTCTACCTGCATCGTGCCCTTGCCCTGATATTCGAGCGTCCCGACCATGTCACGCTCGTCAGTGCCCTTGAGCATGCCCTGGTGCCACATCCAGTTGAAGATCACGGCCCTCAGGTCCTTGGCGTCCTTGGCCGGTGTGTAGAGCTCACCCGCCGCTGCGCCCGGCGGAGTCTGCGCGCCGGCCGTCACCGCCACGCCAATCGCGAGGACGACACCGAGCGCGACGCCTATCCGATTCATCCTTCGGCCGAAAATCATGGCGGTCCTCCCCCTCGTATCCCTGAATCCTGGGCGGATTCTAGCCCAAACGGCCGAGCCCCGAGCATCGCCACCCGGGCTGCCGGCGAACCCGAAGTAATCCTCGATCTTGCGGCCATTCGACCGCATACTCGACAGGCACACTTACGCCGACCCGCCCTCAGGCGCGAGCGATGCCGACTCCATGAGGGCGCGTCAAGAAGAGGAGTGCGAACATGCGTCTCGAAATCGCGGAACGCCAGGTCGGTGCGGTGACGATTCTGGATTTGGCCGGCCACCTGACGATCGACCAGGATGCGCAACGCCTGAAAGACAAGATCAACAGCCTGATTCAGCAGGACCGCCTCGCGGTCGTCCTGAACCTCGGCGAGGTCACCTACATCGACAGCGGGGGGCTCGGCCAGCTGGTCGCCAGCTACGGCTCGCTCTCGAAGACCACGGGTGGGTTGAAGCTGCTGCACGTGAACAAGCGGAATCACGACCTGCTGTCGATCACCCGCCTGGTGACCATCTTCGACACCTTCGACTCGGAGGACGAGGCCGTGAAGAGCTTCGTGACGGCCTCGGCCTGAGCGTCGAGCGCGTGGAGCGTCGCAACGATCTCAGGTGATGGTGGGGACGGAACTTACCGGCATCACCTGCGGAACGCCGCGCTGCCGCCGTCCCGCCAATGCACCGACCTCCGGGGCGGGCGAACGCGGCAGATCGATGGCAAACACGCAGCCGCGGCCCGGCAGATTTCGTACTGAGATGGTGCCGCCGCTCGCCTCTACGACCTTGCGGCTGAAGGCAAGGCCCAGCCCCAGCCCTGACCGGTCCTGACCTCGTTGCTCGAACGGCCGGAACAGATCGTCCGGGCATCCACCGGGCAGGCCTCCGCACTCGTCCTGAACTTCGATTCGCACCCGATCGGCAACGGGCCTGACCCGCAGATCGACCGTCGTCCCGGGCTTGGTGAATTTGACGGCATTCTGCACGAGATTCCTGACCGCGGCGGCGAGTTCGAGCCGGTCCGTCTCCACGACGAGACCGTCCAGGACCGGCGGCACGACGAGCCGGATTCCTTTGGCCCGCGCCTCGAGGGTGGCGGCAGCTTCGATCTCGTTGATGAAGTCGCCGATGTCGACCGCTTCACCACCGTTGTGGCCGTGCCCGATTCGCATGTCCGACAGCGACCGGTTGATCAGCGTACGCAGGTCGTTGAGGCTGCGACGGAGCACCTGTCCTTTGTGGCCCGAGACGCCGGCACCAGTGGTCTTGAGGACCTCGAACGACAGGATCGCCACGTTCACGAGATTCCGCACCTCGTGAGCCAGGAACGCCTCCGCGTGATGGCTGCCGCCGAATGAGCTGTCGCGGGCAATCGAATCGCTGTGCATTGGAGCTCTCTCAGAAGGAAGGACCGGCGCCTATGATCCTGCGATTCAAGCCCAACCGCTGTTCTGAAAGGCACACGCGAGCCGCGTCGGAATAGAACTGGGGGCAGTCGCTACAGCTGCGCCAGCCAGGGCTGGAGTGCGTGCGCGGCAGTGGCCTCGTCACTCGCTTCGAACGTGATCCACCGACGGCCATCGTCGGGCGAGCCGGCGGTGCCCGGGCTCGGGCGCACGCACAGTTCAGCGCCAATCAGCGTCATCGTGAGCGTCTGACCGCCGCGGGCGACAGTCGTGACGATCAGATCGCGGCTCTCGCCGCCCGCATCGTCGACCACGGTCAGCATGTCGAGGCCGGCGCCCTCGTTGTAGCACCCGGCCAAGGCACGCATCGCCGCAACGATACCGGCCCAGCGCCGCCGCATCGCTGTTTCCCGTTCCCGGTCGCGCTCCTGGAGCGCGCGCGATTCGTCGCCGGCTGCCTCATCCCGTCGCCGGTGGCTCACTCCCAGCTGCCGGTACCAGTCATTCATGGATCTGCCGTCATCGGTCATGCGGTCGGGCTCGCTGGCCGGGACGTTCGCGATACGACGCACAACAGAAGGAGTCACGGGGCTCTCCGGCTCGGTTACTGCCGACCGAACGTTTCCAGAATGAGGACCACTGCGGTCGTGATGCCCTTCAGCGCGAGGCCGGGCACCAATGCAACCGCGAAGATGAGGGCTGTCACCAGCGCGACATCGCCCAGGATGGCGGCGGCGCGTCCGAGGCGGGTCGTCGGCTGGGCGGGTGCGGCGACCACATAGGGCGCGATCGCGGTCGCGGCGTGAGGGCGCACTTCGTGAATCGGGGCTGCCGCCACCAGGCGCGCTGCCTGGGTGGCGCGGTGGGGTGGTGCGTTCGGTTCGTACGCGCCCGGAATCATGCGGGCGTCGAGGAGTCGATCGGCGGTCATCACTCCCCATGACACCGTAGATCAGCGCTGGAAGCTGTTCCGAAGAGCACAGCTGTCCGCGCTTCTCAGGATCCGGGCGTCACCTGCTGGACGGGGTAATCGCGCCCTTGAGGAGGATGACGGCCAGCGCGACGCCTTCCCACGGCCGCCGCTGCGGGCTGTCGATCGAGTCGGCGCCAAGCGGCATCACGCCGGTGGACTCCGGATCGAGGTGGAACTTCCCGAGCAGATGATCGCGCACCAGCGCCGCGCGCGCCCGCGAACGGAGATACTGCTCGTCCACCGAGCCCTGCTGCGCGTAGCCCTCGACCATGACGACGCCGGACGCGACGTGCCTCAGGAAGGGGCCGATCGCCGCGTCCAGGCGGATCCTCCCCCCGTCCGTCAGCCGTTCGTTCGCGAGCTGGCCGGGATCGGGCTCGAACAGCTCATTGGCATCCAACCAGACCCGGGTCGCCTCACGCCTGCCGGTGAAAAGCGCGCCCTGTCGATACGCCGCCGGCGAGATGTCGTCCAGGTCGAAGTAGCCGCGCCCGTTGAAGAAGCCGCGCACCAGGAAGTTGCGCTTCAGCGCATCCATGTTCTCGCCAAAGCCCACCATCGCCGTGCGGGCGCCATCGAGCGTCTGCTTGAGATCCGCCGAGAGGCCCTGGACCGGCCCGTCCTTGGCCTGGAATCCTTCGAGGGCCTTCTTCGCCAGCTCCACGACCTGGCGCGCGCCCGCGGCGGTCTCCTCGGTTTGCCGCGCAATCGACATCACCTGCGTGTGGAGCTGGTCGTCGGTCATGAGTTTGCCGAGCAGGCCCTTGCCGCTGCGGATCCCCTCGGCGATGCGAGCGGCATCGTCGGTAATCCGCGCGCCTGCCGCCGCCATCTTCTTCACGTCGTCGCTGACGTCGATGATGAGGGCGTTGGCGTTGCCCATGGTGTCGGCCACCGCCACCACGGCGCTCGACACGTCGCCCTTCATCTCGTCGATCGTCACGTTCACCTTGGTGATCGTCTCGCCCATCTGCTGCATCAGGTCGGTGATCTCGAAGGGTTCCTTGCTGCCGATCGTCCCGTTCGGCGCGACCGGCGGAGCGGCGTCGGTGCCGCGGCCGATGCCGAGATAGCTGCCGCCCACGAGCCCTTCGGTCTCGATTGAGGCGATCGAGTCGGCGCGCACCAGCTGATGCAGGCTCTCGGCAAGTTCGAGCCTGATGCGGAACTTCTCACTCGGTCCGCTGGGCGGGAGGATCTGGCTGATCGACCCTGCCTTGGCGCCGAGCACCCGGACGATCGCGCCGGGCTGCAGGCCGGTGATTTTCGTGAACTCGGTGTAGACGGTGAACTTCCTGGCGAAGGCCATCTGCCGATCGCCGATCATGAAGAGGCCGAGCGCGAACAGCGCCAGGCCGCCCAGCACGAACACGCCGACGCCCGCGAGTCTGACTGGTGTCGCCATTAGCCGCCTCCGTGTGAGCGCATGAAGGACTGCACGATCGGTTCCTCGCTGGCATCGAGCGTCTCGATGCCCCCGGCCGCCAGCATGCGTCCCGCGTGCAGGACGGCGAAGGTATCGCCGATCACCCGCGCGCTCGGGATGTTGTGGGTCACGACGACGAGGGTGGTCCCTGCCTGCTTGGTCTTGACGAGCAGATCGTCGATCTCGCCCGCCGTGATCGGGTCGAGACCGGCGCTCGGCTCGTCCACCAGCAGGATCGACGGGTCGAGAGCCATCGCACGGGCCAGCCCGGCCCGCTTCTTCATTCCGCCCGAGAGATCCGCCGGCATCTTGTCGAACTCCTGCTCGAGACCGACGTCCGCGAGCTTCCGGGCGGCACGGCCGCGAATGTCGGCGTCGGACCAGTCGGTGTGGCGCCGCATCGGAAACGCGACGTTCTCGCCGACCGACATCGAATCGAAGAGGGCCGCGTTCTGAAACAGAAAGCCCATGCGCTTGCGCACGGCGGCCAGGTCGCGGCCGGCCAGGGTCGTCACGTCACGATCCTCGACGAAGACGTGTCCGCTGTCGGGCCTCACCAGTCCGACGATGTGTCGCAGGGTCACGCTCTTGCCCGTGCCGCTCCGGCCGAGCAGGCAGAAGGCGCGCCCCGCCGGCACCTCGAACGAGAGGTCGTCGAGCACCGTCTGTGTCCCGAAGCGCTTGGACACGCGCTCGAACCGTACGGCGCTCATCCCGCCACCGGATAGAAGAAGAAGATCAGCTTCACGAGGATCACGTCGCTGAGGATGATGAGCATCGACGACATGACGACACTGCGAGTCGATGCCTCGCCGACGCCTTCGGTACCGCGGCTGGTCGTGAAGCCGAGATAACTGGACACGACGGCGATCAGAAAGCCGAACACCACGGTCCTCAGCGTGGACGGGATGATGTCCGAGTAGCCGATGTAGGCGAAGGACCGCTCGAAGTACTGCTGCCACGACATGCCCGACACCGCGGCTTCGGCGACGTAGCCGCCGAAAATGCCGGCGAAGTCCATCATGATCGTGAGCAGCGGCATCGCGATCATCAGCGCGATGACGCGGGTGACCGCCAGGTACTTGAAGGCGTCGACGGCGGTGGCTTCCAGGGCGTCGATCTGCTCGGTCACCTTCATCGCGCCGATCTCGGCGCCGATGCCGGCGCCGACGCGTCCCGCGACCAGGAGCGCGGCGATGAGCGGACCGGTTTCGCGGATAAACGCAATGGCAAGCCCCGCCGGGATCATCGCCTCGGCGCCAAACTGCTCGAGCGAGGCTCGCGTGTGCATCGACAGCACGACGCCGACGGCGAATCCGGCCGCGAGAATCAGCGGCGCCGAGCGATAGCCGAACTGATAGATGTGCCGGACGATTTCCCGCGGCTCGTAGGGCGGCCTCGCCATTTCGACCACGGCGCGGGCGCCGAACATGGCCGTGGAGCCGGCGAACTCGAACACGCCGAGTACGCCAGCGCCGGCGCGATCGACGAGCGAGAGCTGGGGCGTCATGAGATCCGCTCGGCGCGCACAATGAACCGCCCTGGGCCAGACCCGAGTCGTCGAAGGGATGGGTCGAGAGCCCGTCTAGGAGTCTCGCGTAGCCGGGAGATACCCAGTTACGTCGTGATCGTACGGCCCTGGGCCGCGCCCGTCTGTCCTGTGTGGAACACCACCGCTTCCAGCCCGGCCGACGCCCCAACAGCACAGCCGCATCTGTGTTTGCGGTGGTTGGTCAGAGAGGAGCACGGAGCGGGATGGTTCTAGAATGCATGTGGCTCTCCCCCGAGCCTGTGCATGCGCATATCGCCCGGATCGACGGGCTCGTTCGCGGACAACCCGCTCAAATGGGTTGGAGTGGTCACGCTCCTGCTGTCGGTGCTCCTGCTCCTCAACCAGGCATCGAAGGTGTTCGCGGAGATTCGTGACCGCCAGCGGCAGGTCGGCGAGCTGCAGGCCATAGCCGACCGGCAGCAGCGCGCGGGCGACTACCCGGACGCGTGGGCGAGCCTCGAGCGTGCCGCGGCTACGGCGGGCACGGGCAGCTACCTGGCACGGCTCGCGAGCCGGCCCGACGCGGAGCGGCAGGCGATCCGGTCCGCCCAAGAGGATCTCGCCATGGCGTGGCTCGAGCGCGCGTCCGCAGCGGGCGGCGCCCGGTTCTCGGACACGGTGGATCCGCTGCTCCCCGCGCTGACGGGGGGCGCCGAGACGGCGGCCGGCCGGCGCAAGGCCGACCTGCTCGCGCACGTCGGATGGGCGCACTTCCTGAAGTCGCGCGATGGCGGTACGGAGGCCGCCGACCCGGAGCCGTTCTACCGCCAGGCGCTCGAGGCGGACCCCTCGAACCCCTACGCCCACGCCCACTGGGGGCATTGGCTGGCGTGGAGGCGCCGCCCGATCGACGACGCCACCGCGCACTTCGACGCGGCGCTGGCGTCGGGGCGCGCCAGACCGTATGTCCGCAACCGGCAGCTGGCGGCGCTCCAGCTCGCAAGCACCGGCAGCAGTCAGGCGGCCTACCTCGCGGCGGTCGCCGACATGGTGCGGAACCAGGAGCCGGTGGAGCCCGCCGTGCGCGATGCGGTCTTCCGGCTCTACTCGCGCGCGTGCGACGACGGCGGGCGGCTCGACCGGCTCGTCGCGGCAGTACCGCCGGTGGCGCAGATTGCGGTCATCCGGGCCCTGTTCTTCGACGTGGACTTCGATCCCGCGCGCGAGCCGCTGCGCGACGCCTGCCTGGCGCGGCTGCAGGAGGCGAGCGCCGCCGTTGCGGGAGCCCCGCCGGCTCTGTTACGTTAACTGACGTAGTCATTACGTTCACCTGCGTAACGGGCCGGGCGGCCGCAAGATCGCCCCGACATCCTGATGCCAAATCCGTTCGTCTACGGCGAGGTCGTGCCCGGCGAGGCCTTCGTCGATCGCGAGGTGGAGCTCGACCGGCTGATCGGCGATCTCGCCGCCGGCCAGAAGGTGTTCCTGATCTCGCCGCGCCGCTACGGCAAGTCGTCGCTCGTCCGCCAGGCGCTCGACGGCCTGGCGCGCCGCGGGACGCTCACCGTCGAGGTGACGGTCAGCAGCTACAGCTCGTACATGGCGTTCCTCGAGGGCTACGCCCGCGCGCTGGCCTCGCTCGAGACGAAGTGGGACCGGGCGCGCAGCTGGCTGACCGGCGCCATTCAGAGCACGCGGCCCGAGCTGCGCTACGAGCCGAAGGACACCGGCGTCGGCCGCGTCTCGGTGGCCTTTCCGCTGGTGCGCACCGACCGCGACGTCAACCGGCTCGCCAACGAGATCTTCGCGCTGCCGGGTCAGGTGGCGGCGGCGCGCAAGCGGCCGGTCGTGGTGGCGCTCGACGAGTTCCAGGCCATCGAGGCGTTCAACGGCGGCAGCGTCGAACACGCGCTCCGGGCGGCGGCGCAGCACCAGCGCCAGGTGGGCTACGTGTTCGCCGGCTCGGAGCCGAGCCTGATGGAGAAGATGATCGGGCCGCGCCGGCCGTTCTACAAAGCCGGCCCCGTCATCCGGCTCGAGAAGATCCCGGCCGACGTTTTCGCGGCGTTCATCGAGCGGCGCTTCACCAAGAGCGGCATCAAGCCGGAGCCGGGCCTGGGCACCGCAATCGTGGACCTGGCCGGCAACCTGCCGTACGACGTGCAGCGGCTGGCACACGAGGCGTGGGACGACGTGCGCGGCGTCGGCGGCAAACGCGCGGGCCTCGAGCACCTGCACGCCACGTTGAGCCGCCTGCTCAACGAGCAGGAGACCGTCTTCGAAGCGATCTGGCAGAGGCTCACGCTGGCGCAGCGCGGCGTGTTGCGCGCCGTGGTGCTGCAGGGCGGGCGCGAGCTGCTGTCGGCCGACACCCGCAGCCGCCATCGGCTCGGCGGCCCCTCCAGCATCCAGACGTCGCTCGCGGCGCTGATGAAACAGGACCTCCTGCTCAAGGAAGGCCCCCGCTACGTCGTCGTGGACTCGCTGCTCCGCGAATGGGTAGCGCGCAAGACCTTCTGATCCGCCTTCGCCGCTTCGCGGCTTCGGCGCGACAGGCCATAATCCGCTGCGAATGACGCGCCTCCTCTCCCGGCTCGGACTCGCCACGCCGGAGCTGCGCGCCTGGGCGATGTACGACTGGGCCAATTCGGCGTTCTGGTCCACCATCGTCACCGCGGTCTTTCCGGGCTTCTTCGCCGACTATGCCGCCGCGGGACTGCCGCCGGTCGTCGCCACGTCGCGATTCGCGTGGGCCACCACCGCGGCGCTGGCGGTCGTCGCGCTCGTCGCGCCGGTGCTCGGGGCGCTCGCCGATCACCGTCCGCTCAAGAAGCGCCTGCTGGCGATCTTCCTCGCGATCGGCGTGACCGCGACGCTGCTGATGGGCACGATCGGCCGCGGCGAGTGGGTCTACGCCCTGGCGCTTTTCATGATCGCCAACATCGGCGTGGCATCGACGCTCGTGTTCTACGACTCGCTGCTGCCACACATCGCCCCCGCAGGCGACATCGACCGTGTGTCCACGGCGGGTTATGCGATGGGGTTCATCGGCGGCGGCGTGCTGCTGCTCATCAACCTCGCCTGGATCCTGAGCCCGGCGACGTTCGGGCTCTCGGGCACGATCGCGGCGATCCACCTCACGTTCGTCAGCGTCGGCGTGTGGTGGCTGCTGTTCTCACTGCCGCTCTTCCGGACCGTGCCGGAGCCGCCGGTCCGCCTGGAAGCGCTCCGCGCCTCCGGTGTCGCGCTCGTCTTCGCGGCGATCGGCGCGGCGTGGAAGACGCTGCGGGAACTCCGCGCCAATCGCGACGCGTTCCTGATGCTCGTCGCCTTTCTGCTCTACAACGACGGCATCCAGACGATCATCCGGATGTCCTCGATCTACGGCGCCGAAGTCGGGATCGATCGCAACGCCCAGATCGCGGCGTTCATGATGGTGCAGTTCGTCGGCGTGCCGTGCTCGTTCCTGTTCGGCGCGGTGGCCGGCCGCATCGGCGCCAAGACGGCCCTCTTCTTCGCCCTCGCGGTCTACGTCGGGATCAGCGTGCTCGGCTACTTCATGACCGCCGCGTGGCACTTCTTCGTGCTGGCGTTCCTGGTCGGCATGGTCCAGGGCGGCAGCCAGGCGCTGAGCCGCTCGCTCTTCGCGCGCATGACGCCGCGGGCCAAGTCGTCGGAGTACTTCGGGTTCTTTGCCGTGTTCGAGAAGTTCGCCGGCATTTTCGGCCCCGCCCTGTTCGCCGCCTCGGTGACCGTGTTTCAGTCGAGCCGCGCGGCGGTGCTGTCGGTGATCGTGTTCTTCATCGCCGGCGCCATCGTGCTGTCGTTCGTGAACGTCGAGGCCGGCGAAGCCGCGGCGCGGCGGGAGTCCTGAACTACACTCTGCCTACTCTGCTTACTTTGCCAACTCTGCCTCAAGGAGCACCCATGGCTGCAGACGCCACCGCGAAGAACCAGAAAGCCATCCTGGCGAACCAGAACAAGGTCCTCGGCAATCAGAAGAAGATCATCGCCAACCAGGCGAAGATCCTCGCCAACCAGAAGGCGATCCTGAAGCGCCTCGGCTAGAGAACCACCATGAGCCTGCGACAGCTCGCGGCGGCCACGGCGTGCGTCGCGACGCTCCTCTGCCCCGGCACCGCATCCGCCCAGGCGGAAAAGCTGACAGTGATCCTCGGCGGCCGTACGATCGGTCACCTCACCGCCAGGACCGACGGCCCGCGGGTCGTGGTGGACTACGACTACAAGAACAACGGGCGCGGCCCCACGCTCGCCGAGGTCATCACGCTGTCGGCCAAAGGGCTTCCCTCGGCCTGGACCGTCACCGGCGCCACGACGTTCGGCAACAAGATCGACGAGCGGTTCGGCCTGTCGGGCACCCGCGCCGAGTGGCGGGACTCCACGGGTCCCGGCTCGGTCGCCAGCGATGGTGAAGCCGTGTACGTGCCGCAGACGGCGAGCCCCTGGTCGCTCGGCCTGTATGCCCGGCTGCTCAACAAGACGGTGAACAAGCGCATGCCGGCGCTTCCGTCCGGCACGCTGAGTTTGAAGAAGGGCGCCGACCTCACGATGAGCGGCGGTCCCGGCCCCGTTCGCGTCGCGGCCTACACGCTGAGCGGCACCAACCTCGCGCCGGACTACCTGCTGCTCGACGCGCGCGGCAACCTGTTCGCGGTCATTTCACCGTCGTTCATCATCGTGCGCGAGGGCTACGAGAAGGAGGACGCGCGGCTGCGGGCGCTTGCGGCCACGATGTCGTCGGACCGTCTGGTCGCCATCCAGAAAGCCGCGGCGCACCGGTACGGCGCGCCCGTCCGCATCAGGAACGTCAGGCTCTTCAATCCGGCCACGAAAGCGCTGACGGATCCCGTCTCCGTCGTCGTCAACGGCAACGTCATCGCAGGCGTCGAGCCGGCGTCCAGCCCCGCCACTCCGGGCGAGGTCACGATCGACGGCGGCAACGGCACGCTGGTGCCGGGGATGTTCGAGATGCACGCCCATCTCGATCAGGAAGAAGCGGTGCTCAACGTCCTCAGCGGGATCACGTCCGTCCGCGACATGGGCAACACCAACGACGTGCTCGACGGCCTGATCGCACGCATCGACGCCGGCACGATCGCGGGACCGCGCGTCACGCGCAGCGGCTTCATCGAAGGCAGGAGCCCGTTCAACGCCAACAGCGGCATCGTCGTGGACAGCGAGGCCGCCGCGCTCGATGCCGTGCGCTGGTACGGCGCCCGCGGCTACTGGCAGATCAAGATCTACAACAGCATCAATCCCGCGTGGGTGCCGGCCATGGTGCAAGAGGCGCACCGGCTCGGCATGCGCGTGGCCGGGCACGTGCCCGCCTTCACCAACGCAGATGCCGTCATCGCCGCCGGCTACGACGAGCTGACCCACATCAATCAGTTCATGCTCGGCTGGGTGCTGCAACCGGATGAGGACACGCGAACGCTGCTGCGCCTGACGGCCATGAAGCGTTTTCCCACCGTCGGCCTCTCGAGCCCGGCCGCGCGCCGCACCATCGACGCGATGGCGCAGCGGAAGCTCGCCATCGATCCCACGCTGGCGATTCACGAGGAGCTGACGCTCAACCGCAACGGTGTCGTGCCGCCAGGCGCAGCCGACTACCTCGATCACATGCCGGTCGGCTATCAGCGGTCGGCGAAGGCTGCCCGGAGCGACACGTCGGCGCCCGGGGACGACGAGGCCTACCGCCGTGCCTTCGACGCCATTCTCGCCACCGTGAAAGAGCTGCGCGACCGCGGCGTGACGCTGATTCCGGGCACCGATCTGGGCGGCTCGTTCACCTACCACCGGGAGCTCGAGCTGTATCAGCGGATCGGAATGACACCGGCCGACATCCTCGCCTGGGCCACGCTCGATATGGCCCGGTACCTCGGGCAGGACCAGCGACTCGGGTCGATCGAGAAGGGCAAGCTGGCGGACTTCTTCCTCATCCCAGGCGACCCGACGCGCGACCTCAAGGCGATCAAGACCATCCGGATGGTGGTCAAGGACGGTGTGGCCTACTTCCCGAGCGAGATCTACCCGGAGTTCGGCATCACGCCGTTTGCGGAGGCCCCGCCAGTCACGAAGTGACGTGGGGGCCGGCTTCAGCGGCACTGTCTCGGTTTGGCAGTGGACTACTTTGAATTGCCGTCCCGCCGCCACGCTTGCCCAGAGAGCGTCCAATAGTCGAATTTGTCTTCGGGTGTCGTCATCGAAGCACCTATTCCACATAGGCTCGGTCGCCTGAGGTAGCCGGTCACCCTCAGTTGCCCATAATCCCACCGGACCTCCCAAGCTGAGACAGTGCCGCTTCAGCCGGCCCGGCGCTGGGCCGCCTGAAGGCGGCCCCTACGACAGCCGCTTGCTGGAACGCAGCGTGGCAAGCGTCAGGATCGCCAGCCCCCAGCCGGCCAGCGCCAGCGCCTGCGGCCACAGCGTCTCGAGCCCGACGCCCTTCAGGAAGATCCCGCGCACGATGACCAGGAAGTAGCGGAGCGGGATGAGCAGCGTCACCGGCTGCACCGCGGCCGGCATGTTTTCGATGGGAAAGATGAATCCCGAGAGGAACACCATCGGGATCATGAAGAAGAACGACGACGTCATCATCGCCTGCTGCTGCGTCTTCGAGATCGTGGACACGAAGAGCCCGAGACCGAGCGTCGTCAGCAGATAGACGAGGCACATCGAGATCAGCAGCGCCAGGCTGCCGCGCAGCGGCACCTCGAACCAGAAGATCGCCACGCCGACCACCAGCAGCACGTCCACTGCGCCGATGAGCGCATAGGGCAGGAGCTTGCCGACGATCAGCTCCCAGCGCGCGAGGGGGGTGACGTTGAGCTGCTCCAGCGTCCCCAGCTCCTTCTCGCGGACGATCGCCATCGACGACAGGTTGGTGGTGACGACCAGCAGCAGCAGCGCCAGGACGCCGGGGATGATGAAGAAGCGGCTCTCGAGCTGCGGGTTGAACCACACGCGCACCTGCGCGGTGACGAGCGGCTCGGCCGGGCCGCGGCCCGTCTCGGCGGCGAGCTCGCGGCTGTAGGCGGCAATCAGCGATCCCGCGTAGCCGAGCGCGACGTTGGTGGAGTTGGCGTCGCTGCCATCGGCCACCACCTGCACCTGCACGGGCACGCCGGCGCGCAGCCGTTCACCGTAACGCGCCGGAACGGTGAGCGCCATCCAGGCGCGGCCGGAGTCGAGGTAGGCGTCGATCTGGCTGGACGACTCCACGGAGTCGGCGACCACGAAGTTCTGCGACGCGTCGAACCGGCTGACGAGCGCGCGGCTCTCCGTCGACCGGTCCTCGTCCGCAACGACGATGGGCACGTCGTGCACGTCGGTCGTGGCGGCGTAGCCAAGCAGCGTCAGCTGCACGAGGGGCGCCACGATCACGATCGCGAAGAGCCGCGGGTCGCGCCGCAGCTCGATCAGCTCCTTGCGGACGAGGCTCGCGAGCCGCTGCATCTAGGCCCACTCCCGCTTCAGGCGCACCGACGCCAGGGCCAGCACGACCAGCGAAAACACGGCGAGGGACGCCACGTCCACCCACAACAGGCGCAGGTCCACGCCCTTGAGGAGCAGCCCGCGCAGGACGACGAGAAAGTAGCGGGCGGGCACCACGTGCGTGACCGCCTGCAGGAACACCGGCATGCTGCTGATCGGAAAAATGAACCCCGACAGCATCAGCGTCGGCAGGAACGACGTGAGGAGCGCAATCTGGAACGCCACCTGCTGCGACGGCGCGACGGTGGAAATGAGCACGCCAAAGGCCAGTGCGCCGACGAGGAAGAGCGAGATGCAGGCGATGAGCGCCACCCACGAGCCGCGCACCGGCAGGTCGAAGAGCGCCATCGACACCGCCACGACGCCGAGCGACGAGAGGAGCGAGATGACGAAGTACGGCACCGTCTTGCCGACCACGAAGGCCGGCGCCCCGATGGGCGACATCCGGATCTGCTCCATCGTGCCGGCCTCTTTCTCGCGCACGACCGACAGGGCGGTCGATACCACCGCGGTGAGCATCGCGATGTAGGCGATCAGGCCAGGCACGAGGAAGAGCGTGCTGCGGAGCTCGGGGTTGTACCAGACGCGCGGCTCGAGGGTGAGCAGCGGCCCCGACGGTGAGCCGAGCCGCGCCTGCACCTCGTAGCGGCTCGACACCGCGGACACCAGGCCGACCGCATAGCCCATCACCGTGGTGGCCGTGTTCGCGTTGTCGCCGTTGATGAGGAATTGCACGCTGGTGGACCGGCCGGCCGCGGCGTCGGCGCCGAACCGCGCGGGGATCACGAGCACGGCGCGCACGTCGCCGCGGTTGAGGAGTCCAGTCACGTCGTGACCGTCCACGACGTCGGCGGCCAGGTCGAAATAGCCCGAGTTGAGGAACGCCGAGATGACCTCGCGACTGGCGCTGCTGCGGTCGTCGTCCTGCACCGCCAGGCGGATGTTGCGGATGTCGAAGTTGAGCGCGTAGCCGTAGACCAGCAGGAAAAACGCCGGCACGAAGAGCAGGATCAGCAGGCTCCGCCGATCGCGGCGGATCTGCCGCAGTTCCTTGACGGCGACCGCCAGCACCTTGCGCATCAGGCGGCGGCCTTCCGCTCCGCGACGTCGAGGAAGACGTCCTCGAGCGAGGGCTCGACGAGGGTGCAGGAGCTGACGTCCACGCCGGCCGCCCGCAGACGCGCCGTGATGGCGCCGGTGTCGGCCTGCGGCGTCCGGAGCACGGCATGCACGGCCGTGCCGAAGATGCTCGTCTTCTCCACTTCCGCCATCGCGTCGAGCGCGTTCATGGCTTCCACTGGAGGCGTCGCGTGCACCTCCACGATCGGCCGGCCGGCAAACGTCCCTTTCAGCTCGGCCACGGTGCCGAGCGCCGCCAGGGTGCCCGCCTGGATGATCGCGATGCGATGGCAGTGCTCGGCCTCGTCGAGATAGTGCGTGGTCACGAGCACCGCCACCCCGGCCTGCGACAGGCCGTCGATGAGCCGCCAGAACCGCCGGCGCGAGAGCGGATCCACGCCGCCGGTGGGCTCGTCGAGGAACACGATCGGCGGCTCGTGGAGGATGGCGCAGCCGAGCGCCAGCCGCTGCCGCCAGCCGCCGGACAGCGTGCGCGTCAGGGTCGATTCGCGGCCGCGCAGGCCGGCCATCTCGAGCACGAACTCGCGGCGCGCCGCGAGGCGCTCGCGGTCCAGCCCGTAGACGCCGCCGAAGAAACGGATGTTCTCGTCCACCGTCAGGTTCTCGTAGAGCGAGAACCGCTGCGACATGTAGCCGATGCGGCGCTTGACGCCCTCGGGATCCCGGCCGACGTCGATGCCGCCCACCGTGGCCGTGCCCGACGTGGGCTTCAGCAGCCCGCACAGCATGCGGATGGTCGTGGACTTGCCGGCGCCGTTGCTGCCCAGGAAGCCGAAGATCTCGCCGGCCCGCACGTCGAACGACACGCGGTTGACGGCGACGAACGCGCCGAAGCGCTTGCTGAGGTCGCGCACCTCGATGGCATTTGCCGCGTTCATCGCCCCTTTATCTCCCTAGGACCCGCTCGAGGCGCGCTTCGGCCAGCCGCACCGACGCCAGCGCGCGCGTGCGATCGAGCTGGCTCTGGAGCAGCTGCAGCTCGGCGTCGAGCACGTCGCCCTGCGCGATCACGCCGGCGCGGTAACGCTCGCCGACCACCCGGCGCGCCTCGGCGGCGGCGCGCACCGCTTCGCCGGCCGCGGCCACGGCCGCCGTGCCGGACGAGATCTCGAGCGACCGCTGCCGGACCTCCACCGCGAGCACCGAGTCGAACTCGCGCAGCCGCTCGCGTACCGCCGTCGCCGCGCCGGCCGCCTGGGCGACGTCGGCCGCAACCCGGCCGCCGTCCCACAGCGACCAGGTGACGTTCACGCCGGCGTCCCATGAGTCGTCCCACCGATCGGCGCGCGGAAAGATCTTCGCGTTCGGCCGCGCGTAGTCCAGGCCGGCCGCGGCCGCGACGACGGGCTTGCGGCCGGCCGCGGCGGCCGCCTTCTGCAGGTCGGCGGCCGTGATGCGCAGTTCCAGCGCCTTGCGTTCGGGCCGGCGCGACAGCCCCTCGCGCGCCAGCGCGTCGATCGACACTTCGGCGCCGTCGGGCCGCTCGAGATCCGCAACGGGATCCACCGCCTGGGCGGGATCGAGGCCGACGAGACGGGCGAGATCGGCCAGCGCGAGGTCGCGCTGGTTCCGCGCTTCCACCAGCAGCATGCGCTGGCGCGCCTGCTGCGCCTCGGCCGAGGCCACCTCGTTGGGCGGCACCAGGCCGGCATTGAGGCGCTGCCGCGCGTCGTTGACGTTGACGCCGGCACGCTCGAGCGCTTCCTCCACGACGGCGACCGCCGCGCGGGCGGTCACCACCGCCCAGAAGGCGCGGGCCACCTCCAGACGCAGGTCCGCCCGCGCCGTGTCCACGTCGGCCGCCGCGGCACCGGCTTCGGCGCGCGCGGCGCGTTCGAGCGCGTCGGTGCGGCCGCCCGTGTAGATCGGCCACCGGAGGTCGAGCCGCGAGGCGTAGTTGTCGGGGACGTCGGGATAGATGACGCGCGGCAGTCCCGTGGGACCCGGGACGAAGAAGGGGGTGACGTGGTTGGTCCGCGTGTAGCCGGCCGAGGCCGACACGGACGGCCGTTCCGCGGCCACACGCGCCTCGATGACCGCCTGCGCCACCGTTTCCCGCGCGCGCGCTTCGGCCAGGCGATGGCTGGCCTCGACGGCGCGGGCCCGCGCTTCGTCGAGCGTCAGGCGGACGACTGGCGCCGGCGCCTCCTGCGCCGTGACCGGCCCCGCCGCGCCCGCAAGCGCCAACATGGCGCAGAGTACGTGTCTACGCACCGGCCTGCTCCTTTCGCGCCAGGGTGGCGATGAAGACGTCCTCGAGCGACGGCAGCACGGCGCGGACGCTCGCGCCGGCGAGCGATGTCGTGGCGATCTGCCGTGCCACGGCATCCACTGCGGCGTCGGTGTCGCCCTCGAGCGTGAGATGCAGACGCTCGCCGAACACCTGCACGTCGGCGACGCCGGGCAGCGTCCTGGCCACCGCGGCGGCGTCGGAGCGCCCCGGCGCCATCACCTCGACGATGCGGCCGCCGATCAGCGTGCGCAGCCGCGACGGCTCGTCCAGGGCGAGCGTACGGCCGTCGTGCAGCAGGGCGACACGCGCGCACCGCTCGGCCTCGTCGAGATAGGGCGTGGACATCACGATGGTGATGCCGCGCGCGAGGAACGCCGACAGCAGCTTCCAGAACTCGCGGCGCGACACCGGATCCACCCCGGTCGTCGGCTCGTCGAGGACGATCAGCTCGGGCTCGTGGACCAGCGTGCAGGCCAGCGCCAGCTTCTGCTTCATGCCGCCCGACAGCCGGTCGGCGAGGCGGCCGCGAAACGCCGTGAGCTGCGTCATGTCGAGCAGCGCGTCACGGCGCGCCTTGTAGTGGCGCACGCCGTGAATCTCGGCGAAGAACTCGATGTTCTCGTCGATCGTGAGATCGCCGTACAGGCTGAATCGCTGCGACAGGTAGCCGACGCGCGCTGTGACCCAGGCGTGGTCGCGCACCGGGTCGCGGTCGAACACACGGACCGTGCCTGCGTCGGTATGCAGCAGCCCGCAGAGCAGACGGATGGCCGTCGTCTTGCCGGCGCCATCCGGGCCAATCAGGCCGAACATCTCGCCGCGGCGCACGTCGAGCGTCAGCCCGGCGAGTGCCGTCGCCGCGTCGAAGCGCTTCTCGACCTTGTCGAAGTGCACGGCGGGGCTGACGCCACGCCCTGCGTCCGTGGTGGTCGTCGTCATGGCAGCACGAAGTCCACGTCCACCGGCATGCCCTGCTTCAGCACGCCCTTGGCGTTGTCCACGGTGACTTTCACGCGGTACACGAGCTTCGAGCGCTCGTCGGCGGTCTGCACGTTGCGCGGCGTGAATTCGGCGCGCGGCGAGATGAACGTCACCTTACCCGGCACGCTGCTCCCCGCATCGGTGCGGACCGTTGCCGCCTGACCGAGCATGATTCGCGGCACCGCCGGCTCCGGCACGAACACGTTGGCCCACGCGTGATCGAGATCCGTGACGACGACGAGCGGCGAACGCGGCGCCACGATCTCGCCGGCGTCTACCAGCTTCTGCGTGACCACACCGCCCGAGGGCGCCGCCACCTGCGCGTCGCGCAGGCTCTTGTCGAGCACGGCCAGCTGGGCGTCCACCGTCGCCACCCGCGCCCGTGCCCCTTCCAGCTCCTCTTTGCGCGCACCGGCCCTGACGCGATCGAGCGCCGTGCGCGCCACGCGGACGCGCTCCTCGGCGGCGCGCTTCCGTTCGCGCGCCAGATCGACGCGCGCGCGGGCGTCGTCGCGCTGCTTCTGCGAGCCGGCGTTGGCGCTGAGGAGCGCTTCGAAGCGGTCGAGGTCGGTCTGCGCGTTCTTGATCTCGACGTCGATGGCGGCAATCTCGCTCGTGGTCGCGTCCACCTGGGCCTCGGCCTGCCGCACGTCCTCGGCGCGAGCCCCCGCTTCGAGGAGGTGGAGCTGCGCCGCCGCCGCCGCGCGCTCGGCCCGTGCGCGGCCGATCTGCAGCTCGGTGTCCCTGGTGCCGAGGGTGGCAATCACGTCGCCGGCGTTGACGCGGTCGCCCTCGGCCACGCGGAGCTCGACGACACGGCCGCCCACCTCGGGCGCCACCTGCACCTCCGTGGCCTCGACGTTGCCCGAGGCGGTGAGCGCATTCGACGGCGCGGGCTCCGTGCAGGCGACGGCGACGACGGCCAGCGGCACGACGATGGCGAGACGGATGAACGTGGTCATGACGGTCGTGGTCCTTCCTTCTGCACGAGGCGCAGGGCGGTTCGCTGCATGTGAGCGACGAAGGCCTCGATCTGCCGCGGCTCGAGCAACCCCGTGGTGAGCTCCTTGGTGGCGAGCACGCGCTGCCGCGCGAAGAAGATCAGGATCGGCGGCATGATGGTGAGGTGCGTGAGCAGCGGATCGAGCTCGCCGAAGCTGCCCTCGCGCTGCCCCTGCAGCAGGATGTCGCGCACGGCGCCGTAGATCGAGTTCATCACCGCGAACGTATCGGGGTCGAGACGCGGCGCGCCGGACGCGAGCTCGCGCAGCATGATGGGTGGGAACCAGGGACGCGCCGCCGCTTCCTGGATGATGGTGGCGACCCAGCGTTCGAGCTTTTCGGGTGCGGTGCCGGGCCCGTCGGCGATGCCGCGCGCCTTGGCGCTCACCGCGCGGAACATGTCGCGCAGCACCTCGATGTAGAGCGCGCGCTTGCTCCCGAAGTGGTAGTAGAGCATCGCCTTGTTGACGCGCGCTTTCGAGGCGATGCGGTCCACGCCCCCCGCCTCGAATCCGCGCTCCGAGAACTCCTCGGCGGCGGCCGCAAATATGGCCGCGTGCGACGACTCGCTCGAACGCGTATTCCCCTTGCTCATCCATTAACCAACTGGTTAGTTAATAGATCGGTACGCCAGAAAAGATCAAGCGACGAGCCGCTGACGCGCCCGTTCGATCGGCACCCTATCTGGGCTAAGTTATTGCCATGAAAGTCGTTGTGACCGGAGGCACGGGCTTCCTTGGCGCTCGGCTCGTGAATGTGCTGCGGGACGACGGCCACGAGGTGGCGGTGCTGACGCGAAGGGCGCCGAGGGCCACCGGCGAGGTGCAGTGGTCGCCGGGGCCAACCGCCGGACGATGGGCAACGGCCTTCGAAGGGGCTGGAGCCGTGGTCAATCTTGCCGGCGAGCCGATCGCCGAGGGGCGATGGACGGCGGCGCGGAAGCAGTCCATCCTCTCGAGCCGTCTCGAGGCCACTCGGGGCGTGGTGGCGGCGCTGCGCGCGGCCGGGCCGCCGGGCGCGGTGCTCCTCAGCGGGTCCGCGGTCGGCTACTACGGCACGCACCGCGACGAACCGCTCGACGAGTCGTCACTGCCCGGCAGCGACTTCCTCGCGACGGTGTGCCGCGAGTGGGAGGCGGAGGCGCTCGAAGCCAGCGCCCACGCGCGAGTGGTGCTGCTCCGCACGGGCTTCGTCGTGGCGCGCGACGGCGGCGCGCTGCCGCGGCTCGCGCTTCCCTTTCACTTCTTCGCCGGGGGGCCACTCGGATCGGGCCGTCAGGTGATGTCGTGGATCCATCGCGACGATTGGGTCGCGATGGTGCGCTGGGCGCTCGCGAGCACCGGCGTGCGCGGACCGTTGAACCTCACCGCGCCGGCCCCCGTGACCAATCGCGAGATGGCGGCCGCGGTCGGCCGCGCGCTGCATCGTCCGTCGTTCATGCCGGCGCCCGGGTTCGCGCTGCGGCTGGCGCTCGGCGAGATGGCCGACGCGTTGATCCTCAACGGCCAGCGGGTACTGCCGAAACTGGCGGTCGCCGGCGGGTTCAGGTTCCGCTACTCGACGCTCGACGAAGCGCTGGCGGAGATCTACGGCGGAGTGGGCTGAGTGAGCTGAGTGGGAAAAGCCTTCTTACCTACTCTGCCCACTCTGCTTACTCCGCTCACTCTGCCCTACAGCGCCGACGGCGTTCCGATCAGATAGCGCTCGCCGGTTGGCGCCGGCACGCCGCCGGCGGGCTCGAGCGTCACGGCCACGGCCACCGGCGGCAGGATGTCCACCGGCGTCTCGAAGTACACCGAGCCGCCGCCCGAGGCATCCGGCGTCAGCAGGCCCGCGCTCACCGGCGCCTGCGCCGTGACCACCCACACCTGATACACGCGGCCCGGCGGCAGCGCCGGCAGGTTCGTCACGGTGAAGACCATGCCGCGCTGGCGGCTCCAGAGCGCACGGGCGCGGGCCGTCTGCGCCACGGGCTGTCCGGCGAGATCGATGCGCGCCACGTCGGGCGCGGCAAACACGCCCATCGCGGCCTGGGCGCGGAACGCCACCGTGCGCGCGTCGGCGATGAGCCGATCGGACGTGGCCACCTGCGCCTGCGCCTCCTGGAGCTGCGCCTCGAGGTTCGACACGCGCGCCTGCATGCGCTGGGCGTAGACGACGGTGCCCGCGCCGATGACGAGGATCGCGGCCACCTGCAGCCACGCCGGCACGCCGCGCCGCTCGTGCAGCGCTGGACCAGCGGGGGCATCGACCGGCTCCGCAGCCACTTCGCCGAGGATGCGCGCGCGCAGCGATGGTGGCGGCGACACCTGCGGCACGGCATGCGCGAGCGCTCCGGCCGCCAGCCGCATCTGGCTGACCTCGGCGGTGCACTCGGCGCACGAGGCGAGATGCGCCTCGAAGGCCGCGCGCTCGACGGGCTCGAGCACCCCCAACGCGTACGCGGCGGCGTCGTGCTTCGACTCGTCGTGGGCCGCGTTCACGGCTGCACCTCCACGAGCGCGTCGCGAAGCTTCAACAGCCCGAGCCGCATGCGCGTCTTGACAGTACCGAGCGGCTGC